>Ga0302314_10007359_pt1 | contig 19794 bp, 18 predicted proteins | sample III_Palsa_N2_3_FD_200533 | JGI IMG/M metagenome (GOLD analysis project Ga0302314, IMG submission 200533) | Peat permafrost microbial communities from Stordalen Mire near Abisko, Sweden - III_Palsa_N2_3 | ecosystem: Environmental > Terrestrial > Soil > Palsa > Peat permafrost | place: Sweden...
ACAGGGGCGACCCAAATGGACCAATGAGAAAGCAAGGAAAGGCCAACACCCTAGGAAAACAACCGAAAATCAACACTGAGCAAACCAAAAAAGAATACAGGCAAAGCCAAAAACACAAAAACCACCTACCAACCCGCGGAGCGGAAACAAAAAAATTCACAAAACCACAGTCCGATCCCCATTAATGAAAACCCGCCGCTCGACAAAATCCTTAACGGCGCGAGCCAAAGTAATACACTCAACATCCCGTCCAACAGCCAGCAACCGCTCGGGCCCAAACGAATGATCCACCCGCTCAACAACCTGCTCGATGATAGGCCCCTCATCCAGATCATCAGTAACAAAATGCGCGGTAGCCCCAATCAACTTGACCCCCCGCGCATGCGCCTGGTGATACGGCCTAGCCCCCTTAAAGCCAGGCAAGAACGAGTGATGAATATTAATCGCCCGCCCGGCAAGTGCACGGCTAGTCTGATCTGAAAGAATCTGCATATACCGGGCAAGAATCATCAGCTCCGCACCGCTGGACTCAAAAAGCTCCAGCACCTGAGCCTCCTGCAATGAGCGCGTCTCAGCGGAAACGGGCAGATATCGGAACGGCAACCCATGCTGCACCGCCAGACCCTCGAGATCAGGATGATTGGAAGCAATCCCGACGATATCCATCTTGAGCTCGCCCATCTTCCAGCGGAACAGCAAATCCGCGAGACAGTGCTCGAGCTTGGACACCAGGATCAAAACCTTGGGCCGTGCAGCGACGTCGTGAATCGCCCAGGTCATATCGAAGTCGGAAGCGATGGACGCAAACTCACGCCGCAGAACATCAATCTGTAAAGGCAACGCAGGCGCGGCCGCGACCCCATGAAACACACACCGTACAAAAAACCGCGCGCTAATGTCATCGTCGAAGACCGTCAACTCGTCGATATAACAATGATGTCGCTCGAGAAAACCAACAACGGCGGCGACCTGGCCTGCGGCGCTCGGGCATGACAAGGTCAGGGCGAACTGATGGGAGCGATCGGTGGCGGGCATGCGGTTCCTTGGCTTCAATAGGGAAACCCGCGCAAGCGTCGGAAATACGGCCGGACGCATGCGGGAGTACCCCAGTAAACCAAGCCAGATTTCCCGCGAATAGAATCGAAACGCCGTGATGCTGGTATCGGAGCGTCAGCGCAACGCACTGCAATGCGTCGAACGGGTTAATGGACGCCCCGATCCGCCTAGGCGCGTGACCCCCGCCGGATATCGCGGGCCGCAGCAGCGTGTTGCGCCAGGCGCCTCACGCGCGTTCGTCGAACAGCCAGCGCCTGAACAGCGCCACCGCCGCCGCTTCTGGCCGTGCCTGCGGACACACCAGGAAATAACCGCGCGAAGTGACCACCGGCTGATCAAGCAGCCGCACCAGTTGCCCTGTCGCCAGCAGTTCGTCGACCAGCGGCGTCCAGCCCAGCGCGATGCCCTGATTCATCAACACTGCATGAATCACCAGCGCGTAGCTGTTGAACGTAATGCCGTGCCGATCCGCGGGCGGGTAGAGACCGTGGGCGGCAAACCAGTCGCTCCACGCGAGCCAGCGTTCCGGTTCCGTAGGCTGTACATGCAACAAAGGCAGGCTAGTGAGATCGGCCGCTTGAGCGATCTCAGGATGAGCGTCGCGAAACGCGGGCGAGCAAACTGGCGTGACTTCCTCGGTAAACAGGCGCGTCGACGTACACGGCGCCCAGTCGCCGCCGCCAAACGCGATGGCGATATCCGCACGGTCGCGGCGCGGGTCGAAGGCCGCCTGCGAGGTGATGATCTTCACATTCACCTCCGGCATCAACTGCTTCAGGCGCGTCAGTCGTGGCATCAGCCGATAGGTCGCGAAGCCGAAATCGGTCAGGATCGTCAGTTCGCCGGTCGCGCGGCGAGCGCGAATATCGGACGTGGCCACGCGGATGGTGTCGAGGCTTTGGCGCACCGCTTCGAAGAGCCGTTCGCCCTCCGGTGTGAGGGAAACGCCGCGATGCCCGCGCGCGAACAGCGGCGTGCCGAGGTCTTCTTCCAGTTGCACGACGCGCTGACTCACCGCCGGCTGCGTGGAGCCGAGCTCGCGCGCTGCAGCCGTAAAGCTCGCAAGCCGCGCTGCCGATTCGAACACCGACAACGTCTGCATCGGCGGCAAACGATCCTGTCTCGGCATAAGCCCCCCTTATGGGTCGATAAGCATTGAGCGTCTTCACAGAGCGATTGTGAGCGGCAATAGTGAAGACACTCGCGCATGACGCATGCATTCCGCGAAGCCGCACGTCCGCCGCGTGAACATCATCACGATTCTAATCGACCCCGCTCATGAGCCTTAACACAAAGCAGAATATCCTTATCCTGATGGCGGATCAGATGACGCCATTCGCATTGCAAGCCTACGGTCATACGATTTCGCGCACGCCGCGTCTCGATGCTCTGGCCCGCGAAGGGGTCGTGTTCGATTCCGCCTATTGCGCGAGTCCTCTGTGCGCACCCGCGCGCTTCTCGATGCTGGCGGGAAAATTGCCGTCGAAGATAGGCGCCTACGATAACGCCGCCGAATTTCCGGCGCAAACCCTGACTTTCGCGCACTATCTGCGGGCGGCCGGTTACCGCACCATCCTGTCGGGCAAGATGCATTTCTGCGGTCCGGACCAGTTGCACGGTTTCGAGGAGCGGCTGACAACGGACATCTATCCGGCTGACTTCGGCTGGGTACCGGACTGGTCGCAGCCCGAAGTGCGCCCAAGCTGGTATCACAACATGAGTTCGGTGCTCGACGCCGGCCCGTGCGTGCGCACCAACCAGCTCGATTTCGACGACGAGGTTACCTTTACCGCTCGCCAGAAGCTCTTCGACATTGCCCGCGAACATCAGGCGGGGCGCGATCAACGGCCATTCTGTCTGGTTGCCTCGCTGACGCATCCGCACGATCCGTACGCGATTCCGCAGGAGTACTGGGACTTGTACCGTGACGACGAGATCGACCTGCCACGCACTTCGCTCACTGCGGACCAAAGCGATCCGCACTCGCGGCGCCTGCGCGTCGTCTGCGAAACCGACCGCACGCCGCCCACCGAGCAGCAGGTGCGCAACGCCCGCCACGCGTATTACGGTGCGCTGTCGTACGTCGACCGTCAATTCGGCGCCATTCTCGATGCACTCAATGCCACGGGACTCGCTGACGACACCATCGTAATCGTCACGTCCGATCACGGTGAGATGCTGGGCGAGCGCGGTCTCTGGTACAAGATGACGTGTTTCGAAGGAGGCGTCCGCGTGCCGCTGATCGTGCATGCACCGAAGCGCTTCGCGCCCCATCGCGTGTCCGCTTCGGTGTCGCACCTCGATCTGCTGCCGACGCTCGTCGAACTCGCGACCGGCGCGCGCCGCGACGAATGGCCGGAACCTGTCGGCGGCCGCAGCCTCGTGCCGCATCTGCAGGGAGAGGGCGGCCATGATGAGGCGATCGGCGAATACCTCGCCGAAGGCGCGCTGGCACCGATCGTGATGATCCGGCGCGGCGACTTCAAGTACATTCATTCGCCGGTCGACCCAGACCAGCTCTACAACCTGGCCCATGACCCGCAAGAGCTCACTAACCTCGCTACGACCCCCGCATTTGCCGACGTGCTTGAAAAATTCCGCGAGGAGGTAGCAGCCCGCTGGGATCTGCCCAAGCTGTACGAAGCCGTGCTGGCGAGCCAGCGCCGCCGCCGTTTTCATTTCGAAGCCACGACGCAAGGCCGCATTCAGTCATGGGACTGGCAGCCGTTCAACGACGCCAGCCAGCGCTATATGCGCAATCACATCGAACTCGACACGCTCGAAGCGATGGCGCGTTTCCCACGCGTGACGCCTTAGCAGCACCTGAATCCATTGAGCGCATCGAGCGCGTCGCGCGAAATTTTACAAACTGACCGAACCGGAGCCCACCATGAAACGACGCTGGACCGCACTGCTTTCCACGCTATTCGTCGCGTTGCTCAGCCTCGCGGCCACTGCGGCGGACCCGCAAAGCTGCACGCAGGTGCGCATGGCCGATCCGGGCTGGTCCGATATCGACGCGACCAATGCCGTCACCGGTCTGCTATTGAAGGGACTGGGCTATCAGCAGAACGTCTCCAACCTGTCGGTGCCGATTACGTATCAAGGCTTGAAGAAAGGGCAAATCGACGTTTTCCTCGGCAACTGGATGCCTGCTCAAGGGCCGCTCGTGAAGGCCTTTGTCGAGGAACATTCGGTGGACGTACTGCATGCCAACCTGACCAATGCGAAGTTCACGCTCGCCGTGCCGGACTATGTTGCCGCTGCGGGCGTGCATTCGTTCGCGGACCTCGTCAAGCACGCCGACCAGTTCGACGACAAGATCTACGGCATCGAACCGGGCGCGCCCGCTAACCAGAACATCAAGAAAATGATTGCCGACAAGGCGTTTGGCCTCGGCGACTGGAAGCTGGTCGAGTCGAGCGAGACGGGCATGCTGACCCAGGTGGAACGGGCGGTGCGGGACAAGAAGTGGATCGTGTTTCTCGCGTGGGAACCGCATCTGATGAACACCAAGTTCCATCTCACGTATCTCTCGGGCGGCGATGTGTACTTCGGGCCGAACTACGGCGGGGCCACCGTCAATACGGTCGCACGAGCAGGCTTCGCGGGACAATGCACGAATCTCGCGAAGTTGTTCCAGCAGGTCACGTTCAACGTCTACCTCGAAAACCAGATCATTACCAATGTGCTGCAAAACAAGGTCGATGTGAATACGGCCGCGCTCCATGCGTTGCAAGCCAAGCCCGAGTTGCTGTCAACATGGCTCAAAGGCATGACGACCCTTAGTGGTGCAGATGGTTTGCATGCCGTCCAAGCGTCGTTAGGGCTGCACTAGCGTCAACGAACAGCATGACAAGCGCCCCTGAAGAAGCGCGTCATGCCCGTTGCATCGCAGCGCGTCTTTAGCATTTTCCCTCGTTGTCGCAATCAGACCAATCGGCGTCGCCTGTGGTCGAGTTGCCGGAAATATGGGCTTGTACTGTCCCATCATCGTCGCTTGTGTGCGTGCAAACACGCGGCGAACGCTCCAAAGACGGCGCGTCATTCCAGCAAGATCGGGCCGTTCCGCTGCTGTCTGTGCGGAACGCTCTTCCCATCGACAAAGGCAAGAGAGAACGACACAATGAAAAGAAAGAATGCCGCAGCACTGTCCGGCGTAGCCTTCGCGCTCGCCAGCGTCCCCGCCGTCAGCCAGGCCCAGAGCAGCGTCACGCTGTACGGGATTCTGGATGCGGGTATCACCTACGTCAGCAATACCGGTGGCTCGCATGTCGAGAAGTTCGATGACGGCATTGCGTACGGCAACCGGTTTGGCTTCAAGGGAAACGAGGGTCTGGGTGGTGGCCTGTCGGCGGTATTCGTCCTTGAAAGCGGCTTTCACCTCGGTACGGGAAATCTGGCCTTTGGGGGCGCCGAATTTGGCCGCCAGGCGTATGTCGGCCTGAAGAATCAATGGGGCACGCTGTCGTTCGGCAATCAGCTCGATCTAACCAATGAGATGGTGTCGATCTACAACATCTCGGCATGGGGCAGCGGCTATGCGATCCACCAGGGCGACTTCGACCGCTTCAATGGCGACCGGCTGCCTAACTCGGTGAAGTTCCTCTCAAACGACTTCTCGGGCTTTACCTTTGGCGGCTTGTACTCGTTCGGCGGCGTCGCGGGCGACTTCCACCAGAACAGTGCCTACAGTCTCGGTGCGCACTACGCGAACGGTCCGTTCACGATGGGGATGGCGTACACGCAGTTGAACAATCCATTCGGCATCTATGCGTTCGATCCGTACGCGATGATCGGCACGAGCACCTTCCTCGGCCGGCCGACGATCAACGTCAATCCGACCACCGGCGCGATTACCGATCTCTACTCGAGCACCTCGTTTGCCGTCGACAAGCAGGGCACTTTCGGCGTTGGCACCAGCTATGCAATCGGCAATGTGACGTTGAACGCCGACTATACGTACACGACGATCAAGGGCAACGGCGAGTCGTCGCATATGCAGGTCGGCGAAGGCGGCGCGAACTGGCAGATCACGCCGTCTTTCAGTGCGATTGGCGGCTACCAGTACACGAGTTTCGAGGGACACCACTGGAATCAGGGCACGCTCGGGCTGCATTACCTGCTGTCGAAACGCACGGACGTGTATATCTCGGGTGACTACCTGAAGGCATCGAGCGGTGTGGATGCGGTCATCGGTTATAGCTTTACGCCGTCCACGACGAGCACGCAGGCGGACGTGCGGATCGGGATGCGGCATTCGTTCTAAATTGCGTTGGCACGAGCGCTACTGGCGAGGACATCGGCCGGGGCACCCCGGCTAGCCCACGGCCTGTTAGTGAGGTCTCCGCTCTCAATCTACGGTAACGTCCTGCGACGGCGTCTCCGCCTTACCCGCCACCCCCGTGCTCCCCAACGGACTTCGATCCCTGCGCGGACTCGCCCCAAACCGCGCCCGATACGTGCGCGAAAAGTGCGACGGCGATTCGAACCCGCATGCCACGCAGATCGACGTAATCGTCATGTCGGTCTGCTGCAGCAGCTCACGCGCCCGATTGAGCCGTAGCTGCTGATAGAAATGCGTCGGCGTGTCTTTGAGCGCAGCGCAAAACAGGCGCTCCAGTTGCCGGCGCGTCACGCCGATTTCTTGCGCGAGTTCGTCCGGCGCGAGCGGGTCTTCCATATGCTGTTCCATCACGCCGATTACCTGGATGAGCTTACGGTTGTGCACACCGTAACGCGCGGCGATTTCCATGCGCTGATGGTCCGAGCGCTGCCGGATCCGGCTGACCACAAACTGCTCCGAAACGGCCGACGCCAGCGCCGCGCCATGACTGCGGCCAATCAGGTCGAGCATCATGTCGATGGACGCCGTGCCGCCCGCACAGGTGATGCGGTGCTCGCTGATTTCGAACAGCTCCTGACTGGCCGGAAGCGACGGATAACGCTCGCAAAATGCCGACAGCGCTTCCCAATGCAGGGTCAGGCTGTCCGCCGGTCTGAAGAGGCCCGCTTCGGCGAGGATAAAACTGCCGGTGTCGATGCCGCCCAGGGTCGCCCCCGCACGGTCCAGCCGCTTGAGCCAGTTGCCGAGCGCACGCGTATAGCAGGCGAGCGGCTCGAACCCGGCCACCACGAACAGTGTTTGCGCGTGCTTGACCGCGTCGAAGGCCGCCTCGGCGTTCAGCGAAATGCCGTTGCTTGCGGCCACCGGCGCGCCATCGACGCTGAGGATATGCCAGCGGTACAGGTTGTCGCGGAAGCGGTTCGCCACCCGTAACGGTTCGACCGCGGACATGAAGCCGATCGCCGAAAAACCCGGCAGCAACAGGAACGAAATATCTTCGGGCATCGTGCGGCGACTCGGACGTGGGCGACCGTTTCGGGGGACGGGCAAAAGCGTAACAAGCGGGGCACGCGGCGGCAAGGTTCGTCAATATTCGCCGCTGTGACGTCGTGAACGCCCGCTCATTGTGCCGCGTGGCCGAGGCTGCAACGCACCGGCCGCCATGCTGGTTTTCCCTCATGGTCGCGGCCAGGCAAGAACGGGTCGCTGACGGTCGCTTTGCGCAGAATAGGGGCTTGTATCTTTACGTCACATCACGTGGTCCAGGATATCCGGTTGGCCGCCCGCTGTGCGGCCTGATTCGAAACACGCAGTCAAACGTGTCCGAAAGGGGAATGTCATGAAGTTGAGCGTCAAAGCCTTGTCCGTCTGTCTTGCGGCCGCCGTTGCCTCATTTGCCGCCGCGCTCGTATTTGCGCAGCCGGCCTTCGCGCAAGATCCGGAGTCCTGCCGCGCCGTGCACTTTGCCGATATCGGCTGGACTGACATCACGTCCACCACTGCGCTCGCTTCTACCGTGTTCGAAGGCCTCGGCTATCAGCCGGTGACGACGGTCGCCTCGGTGCCGATCTCGTTTGCCGGACTCAAGACCAAACAGCTCGACGTCTCGCTCGGTTATTGGTGGCCGGTGCAGGAAAAGGCCATTGCGCCGTTCGTGGACGCGAAGGCGATCAACGTATTGCAACCGCCCAACCTGACCGGCGCCAAGGCCACCTTCGCGGTGCCGGCCTATGAATACGATGCGGGCCTCAAGACCTTCGCGGACATTGCGAAACATCGCGCCGAACTCGACGGCAAGATCTACGGCATCGAGCCCGGCAGCAGTGCGAACGCGGCGATCCAGAAGATGATCGCGACCAATCAGTTCGGCCTGGGCGGGTTCAAGCTGATCGAGTCGAGCGAGGCGGGCATGCTGGTGACGGTCGACCGCGCGGTGCGCGACAAAAAGTGGGTGGTGTTCCTCGGCTGGGAACCGCATCCGATGAACATCACCATTGACATGAAGTATCTGAGCGGCAGCGATGGCGTGTTCGGCCCCAACGATGGCGATGCGCGCGTCTACACGCTGACCTCAACGGACTTTCTGGCGCGTTGCCCGAATGCGGGCAAGCTGGTCGGCAACCTGCACTTTACGACCCAGCTTGAGAACGTCGTCATGCAATCGGTGATGAACAAGGAAAAGCCCGCCGATGCCGCCAAAGACTACCTGAAGAAGAACCCGCAGGTGCTCGACGCCTGGCTTGCCGGCGTGAAGACCTATGACGGCAAGGACGGGTTGCCGGCTGTGAAGGCGTATCTCGGGCTTTGACCGGCGTACTGGTGCAAGGGCAGAAATCCGCAGCACTCCCGCAGCACGTTGAATTCGCAAACAAACAAACGAACGAACAGGACTTGGCACGCATGAACCATGAAGTAATCGTGACCTGTGCGGTCACCGGCGCAGGCGATACCGTCGGCAAACACCCCGCCATTCCGGTGACTCCGAAGCAGATCGCCGAAGCCGCGATCGAAGCGGCGAAAGCGGGCGCCACCGTCGCACATTGCCATGTGCGCGATCCGAAGACGGGGCGTGGCAGCCGCGATCCGAATTTGTATCGCGAAGTGGTGGACCGCATCCGCTCGTCGGGCACGGATGTGATCATCAATCTCACGGCAGGTATGGGCGGCGATCTCGAGATTGGTCCCGGCGAGGACCCGATGCGCTTCGGCGCAAACACCGATCTGGTCGGCGGTCTGACGCGTCTCGCCCACGTCGAGGAACTGTTGCCGGAAATCTGCACGCTCGATTGCGGCACGCTCAATTTCGGTGACGGCGACTACATCTATGTTTCTACACCCGCGCAACTGCGTGCTGGTGCGAAGCGCATCCAGGAACTGGGCGTGAAACCGGAGCTGGAAATATTCGATACAGGGCATCTTTGGTTTGCCAGGCAGTTGCTAAAGGAAGGACTCCTTGATGCGCCGCCGCTGTTCCAGATCTGCCTCGGCATTCCGTGGGGAGCACCCGCCGACACGACGACGATGAAGGCCATGGCCGACAACCTGCCACCTGGCGCGCATTGGGCGGGCTTCGGCATCGGCCGGATGCAGATGCCGATGGTGGCCCAGGCGATGCTGCTCGGCGGCCATGTGCGCGTCGGTCTCGAAGACAACATCTGGCTCGATAAGGGTGTCCACGCAACCAATGGCACGCTGGTGCAGCGCGCGGTCGAGATCATTGAACGGCTTGGTGGCCGGGCCCTGACTCCGGCGCAAGGGCGCAAGAAGCTGGGTTTGCCAGCGCGCGGCGAGCGGCTACTGGAGCGCCGCGCGGTCGAACAATTCGCATGAAGATGCACAACCGACACCTCTTCGCAAAGGATCGTCAGCAATGGCAGTGATCGTCGATATCAAGACATTTGCAGCAATCGGGGCAGGCGTAATCGGCAGTGGCTGGGTAACACGAGCGCTGGCTCATGGACTGGATGTGGTGGCATGGGACCCGGCGCCCGGCGCCGAGAAGCCGTTGCGCAACAACGTTGCGAACGCGTGGCCCGCGCTGGCGCGGGTCGGGTTGGCGCCGGGGGCGTCGCAGGATCGTTTGCGGTTTGTTAGTACCATTGAGGAATGCGTGGCGCAGGCGGATTTCATTCAGGAAAGCGCACCCGAACGTGAAGAGCTGAAGCTCGCCTTGCACGAGCAGATCAGCCGTGCCGCGAAACCGGGGGCGATTATTGGCTCGTCCACGTCGGGTCTGCTGCCCAGCGACTTCTATGCGCGTGCCGTTCATCCCGAGCGTTGTGTGGTGGGGCATCCGTTCAATCCGGTGTATCTGCTGCCGCTCGTTGAAGTGCTGGGCGGCGAGCGTACGGCGCCTGCTGCGATTGACGCGGCCATCAGGATTTATCGTTCGCTCGGCATGCGGCCGTTGCGGGTGCGTAAGGAGGTGCCGGGTTTTATCGCCGATCGCCTGCTCGAAGCACTGTGGCGTGAGGCGCTGCATCTGGTCAACGAAGGCGTGGCGACGACCGGTGAGATCGACGATGCGATCCGCTTCGGCGCGGGGATCCGCTGGTCCTTCATGGGCACGTTCCTGACCTATACGCTGGCCGGCGGCGATTTGGGGATGCGCCATTTCATGCAGCAGTTCGGTCCGGCGCTGGAACTGCCGTGGACCAAACTGGCGGCGCCCAAGCTCACGGACGAACTGATCGACCGGGTGGTCGACGGCACCGCGGAACAGGTCGGGCCGCGTTCGATCAAGGCACTCGAGCGTTATCGCGACGATTGCATCACCAGCGTACTCGCGGCGATAGACGAGACCAAGGCACGACATGGCTTGCGTCCGGAAGATTGATCGCGGTAGCCTTGAGAGTCATGTGCGAGCCAGGGAGACCATTGACGATGTCGAATAACGTACCGCTGCTGCCCACATACCGCGACACCGTCCGCGTGGAGTGGGTGGACTACAACGGCCACTTGCGCGACGCGTTCTACATGCTGATTTTCAGCTTCGCCACCGATGCGCTGATCGATCAGATCGGCCTGCCCGATGCGGTTCGCCGTGCGCGTGGCCGTTCGATCTACACGCTCGAGGCGCATATCAACTACCTGCACGAGATCAAGGAGGGCGCCCAGGTACACGTTGAGACGCGGCTGCTTGCGCATGACACGAAGCGCCTGCATCTGTATCTGGAGATGTTTGCCGATGGTGGCGCAGAACCGGTAGCGGCGAGCGAACAGATGCTGTTGCACGTCGATACTAGCGGGCCGCGTTCGGTGGCGTTCGACGACGATGTCGCCGGGTACGTGCATGCACTTGCGACTGCCCATGCAGCGTTACCGCCTCCGAACTACGCTGGGAGAGCGATCGGCTTGCCGGCGAAAGTGCGCGACTAGTCCGCAGGTACAAAACATCGGGCCGTACAGGAGCGGGGACCATGCTCGAGCGTGAAATCGCTGCGTTCGTCGAACGAACCTACGCGATCTATCCCGCCAATACCGCAACGCTACCCGTCGCGCAGCAGCGCGCGATCTACGATCGCTACGCCGCGGCCTTTACGCCGCCATTGCCTGCGGGCCTGCACGTGGAGAACGCAAGTTTCCGGGCGCCATTGGGCCATTCAATCCCGTTGCGTTTATACCGGCCTCGTGCGCAAGGTCCGCAGCCAATGGGCACCTTGCTGTACTTTCACGGCGGCGGTTTTGTAGTCGGCTCGCTGGACAGTCACGAGATCGTAACGGCGCGCCTCGCGGCCGATACGGGCCTATGTGTGATCGCAGTGGATTATCGTCTCGCGCCCGAACACCGCGCGCCCGCCGCGCACAACGACTGCCTTGAAGTTACCCTCGCGGCGCTCGAAGGCGGTTTGCCGTTTACATCGGTGCCGGCGCCGCTACTGCTCGCCGGTGACAGTGCAGGGGGCAATCTGGCGGCGAGTGTGGCGATGGTGTTGCGCGATCGCGGGATAGACGGGGTGCGTGGCATGGCGCTGATTTACCCGATGCTGGGCGCCGAACCGCAGTTGCCGGCTCGTGATGCTGAAGCGGACGCGCCGATGCTGACGCTCGCCGACGTCTGTGCCTTCCGGCGTCTTTACTGGGGCGACAGGTGGGATGAAAGGCACGATGGGACGCCGGCGCTAGCATGGACGCTACCGCTTCATGCAGACCGCTTCGACGGCCTGCCCGCGACCCTCGCAATTGGCGTCGAACACGATCCGTTGCGCGATGACGCGCGCGTCTTCGTAGAGCGAATCCAGGCAGCGGGCGGCGAGGCTCATATGTGGCTGGGCACGGGACTGGTGCACGGCTGCTGGCGCGCGCTATCGACAAGCCCAAGGGTGCAATGTTTGCACGCTACCGTCTGTCGCTTCCTGCTCGACACCCTGCGCACGCGTGACTGACTTCCGCGTTGCTTACGCCGCTGCTTTCAATTCCCCAACCAGGCTGCACAGCGTCTCCACGGAAATCATCGCGGAGGCGTTTGACGGCGCGGGGCGTTCGGCCGGTTTGAACACGGCATCGCCGCGACGGATCTTGCGGCGCGACACCGCACACGTGCCGGACGTATGCGCGGAGCGGCGGCGCCAGCGCTGCTCGCCATAGTGGCAGCGCCCAGGCTCGACCCAGCGGATCACCAGCGTGGTGTCGGAGCGCTCCAGAATCTCGATACGTACGCCATTGACACCGTCAAGGGGGAAGGACTCTATGGTCTTCATCGTCGGCTCCGTATATGTGGTGTGCCGAATGTATTCCTGCGCGAGCCTGAGAGCCATTGTGCGCCAGTTGAAACACTGTTCTCGAAATAGCAACAATGCCACTTGACTTCAGCGAAGATACGAAAAGACGGGGGTTTCCGGGTCGCTCAGTGCGCTTTTTTCTTATAGGACGGATTTTTGCAACGCAGTGTTGTTTGCAGCGCGACGTGCGGCGACGTGCAATTGGCGAGGCGGAGGGCGCGAGGCGCTGACTCCTTTAAGATGTCAGCATTGACGAGCCGAGCCGAGCCGGGGCTAGTGTAGCGGGTTTGCGATTTTCCGGTCGGCTCGTGCACATATTTCAGAGAGGTCACATGGTCACACCCCCGCCAGCACTGTCACCGAAATCTGAGCCACCGAACCGTCAGAAGATGCAGCAGGCGGCGTCCGCGGCGCTGTACATTGGCCTGGTGCTGCTGGCCTTGTGGATCATCCGCGATTTTCTGCCGGCCGTCGGCTGGGCCTGTGTGATCGCGATCGCACTGTGGCCACTGCTCCGCAAAATCGAAGATCACGGCTGGTTCACGAGACGCCACACGTTGGTCGCTACCATCCTGACGCTGGGCGTTGCTTTGCTGGTGGTGTTGCCGGTTGCAATCGGCGTTGGCCAGGCAACCCATGAAGCGCACGATATGCTGGCTTGGTTCAAGGATGTGCAGCAAAACGGCATCGCCCTGCCGGACGTCGTGCGGCGCCTGCCGTTCGGCTCGCAGCAGGTGAGCGCGTGGTGGCAGGCGAATCTCACCCAGCCGCTGCGCGAGTCACCCGCCATGAAGGGGCTGCACGGTCAAGCCGTCGTCACGTTCGGCCGGCACTTCGGCGCGCGCGCCGCCCGGATTCTGGTCGTGTTCGGTTTTATGCTGGTCACGCTGTTCGTGATTTTCCAGGCGGGACCGCGCCTCTCGGGGGCGTTGCTCAAAGGCGCGCAGCGAGCCTTCGGCAGCAACGGCGCGCAACTGCTCGAGCGGATGGCGGCTGGGGTGCGCGGCACGGTGGCAGGGCTTGTGGTGGTGGGGATCGGCGAGGGCGCGTTGCTCGGGATCGCTTATGGCGTGGCGGGAGTGCCGCACGCCACGCTCCTTGGGTTCGTGACGGCGGTCGCCGCCATGCTGCCGTTCTGCGCGCCCATCGTGTTCTGCGGCGCGGCCCTATGGCTCTTCGCGCAGGGGATGATGGCGTGGGCCGCCGGCCTTGCTGTGTTCGGTTTCGTGGTCGTGTTCATCGCGGAACACTTCGTGCGGCCGGTGATCATCGGTAACTCGACCCGACTGCCGTTCCTGCTGGTGCTGTTCGGCATTCTGGGCGGGGCCGAGACCTTCGGGCTGCTTGGTCTCTTCATCGGCCCCGCGCTGATGACGGTGCTGATGGTGCTGTGGAAAGACTGGGTGCGGTAGTGCTCAGGTTTGCGCGTCGGCCGTTTCCGGCCTAATGGTCCGGCGGCGGTTGTGCCGCCGGTTTGGCGCAGGCGAGGGTGTACTTCAAGGCGGCCGGTAGCAACGCGCTCCAGACCTCCCACGTGTGAGCGCCGTCGATGATGCGCAGGGCGGCCGGATTGCCCGCCAGCCGAAGATTCGTATAGAGCACGGAAGCGTCGGCCTGGATCGTCAGGTCGTCGTCGCCGGCGCCGATGAACATCGGCAGCCGGTATGGGCCGCGCATATAGCGGTCCCATTGCGCCGGATAGTTGAGCGCGTGCCATACGTGCAGATCGAACTGGTGTTCGCCGAACACTCCGACCCGGCGCGCGGCGGACGTCGACGGCGGTTCGCTTGGATAGATCGCCGGGCTCAGCAGCATGGCGCCACAGAACTGCTCCGGCTGCGTCATCGCATAGCGCAGTGCGCCGAAGCCGCCCATCGAGACGCCGCCGATCATGCGGCCGTTGCGCTGATTCGCCACCGCATACTGCGTTTCGATTTCGGGCAGCAAGTCGCTGAAGAACGCCGTCTCCATTTTCTCCTTGCGATCCACGTACCACTCCGTGCCACCTTGCGGCATCACGATGACAACGGGCGGAATCTCCTTGCGTTCAATCAGCGCGTCCGTCGTGCTCTGCAGATGGCCTTGCGAGATCCAGTCGTTGGCATTGCCGTTGTTGCCGTGCAGAAGGTACAAGACTGGATAGCGCGGGCCGTTGATTCGATAGCCCGTGGGCAGGTAGACCGCGTAGGCCCAGTCGCGCTCGAGCGTTGCAGCACGAAAACTGCGGCTGACGATCGTGCTGGCGAGCGCGGACGTGCTGCTGGCGGCAGTCGAAGCAACTGCAGCGGCGGCGGTGAGGGCGAGCGAAAGCAGCGCGGAACGTGACAGTCTAAACATGGTCGTGAAAGAGGAGCCGCTGCGGCTGGGCGCGGCTTTTATGCTAGCAGCCTCGCCATTCAACGTGGCGAGGTTGGATGAAGCGTTATCGGGCTGGGACGCTCCCGTTACGCTGTCTCCTCGCCCTTAGCCGGAGACACCGCCCGTGGTCCGGGCGCGCCACGTCAGTATTCGCGCAAGCGGTTCGGACGCCCAGGCGACCGCAAACAGCGCGCCGACCGCCACGGCGTCCGCGACGAGCCCGAGCGGTATGTCGAGATACCCATCGGTGGCGGTATACAGCAGTGAATCGACCACCAGCGAGATCACCGCGCCCGCCACGAAGCACAACAACCCCTTGCGGCCGATCATGCCAACCCACGGCAGCCATTGCGCGAGCTTCTTCACCCAGTCGAGCCGGATCAGGTTGGCGACGAGCCATGCAATCGCCAGAAAATTGCCTGCACGCAGCCACGAGAGGTTCTGCTTGAAACTTCCGTCGAGCGGGGTGCGTTCGATAAACAGTTTGTAGTACGCAGCAGCCACGACGATGCCGAACGCCAGCATGCTGACGAGCCATCCTGTCCGATGCGCGCTGATCTTCTGGTAAACCGGCTGGCAACGCGCGAGGATACCAAGCACAAATAGCAGTTGCCAGGCAAGCGGATTGAAGTCCCATTGCGTGTCTTCGACGGCGGGCAGATACCCTCCTAACGAGCGGGCCACCGCCCACAGCGCGACGCTGCCGGCCAGCAGCCACCATGGACGGCGGCGCGCAAGCGGCAGCACCAGCGGCACGCTCAGCGCGAAAAACGCATACATGGGCAGCACCGAAGCCAGATAGGGCTGGCGCCGGAACAGCAGAATGTCGCGCAGCGCGGCGAGCGGTGTATCCATGACGTCGTCGAGGTCGGTGATGGTCAGATTCGGTGCGTCGACGCTGAAGGCGATCAGGACTGCACTGACCAGCAGCATCAGGCCGGCCGTGACGAGGAACGCGCGGTAGATCTCGAACGACCGACGCAGGAAGCGATGCCGCGCGACCGCCTCGGTGCGCCGCTCGGCAAGCGTGGCGTAAGCAGTTGCGGTGGCAAAGCCGCCGAGAAACACGAACACCTCGGCTGCATCGCACAGCGCGTAAGCGTGCAGCGTGACGCGCGACAGAATGCTGCCGCCAATGTGATCGACCACGATGAACAGGAGGACCAGTCCGCGAAAGAAGTCGAGTTCGAGCAGACGGGAGGGGGACTTTTGCATTGCGTATTACCGAAGGGAGTTCTGCTGGCCGGAGCTATTTCTTACGTAATTATTTCATTATCTTACGATTGAGTGTGCGCAAACACGCTCGGCCGGTTGGCATAGGCCGCGTGGCAGCCGGTCCGCTCGCCCGATTTCGGCTGGAGCGGCGCAAGCCGACCCCAATCCCTAACTGCAAAAATGCGCAATCTGGATTTCGAGCGCGTGGACATTTCGCAACGATTTGTGACGGCCCAACTTGTCCCGATGGACGACCTTCTATCGGTGTGCAAGCATGGTTTTAACACTCGTGAACGTTAAAGCCCCCAGTGTAGTTACTGCTGAAAAATAAGAAGAGCTTTCTCAAAGTTGGCTAGCGGTTGGCTGATGATTAGAGATTCGGGAGATCTTCATGAAAAAGAAAATGATTGCACTGACGGTCACCGCAGCCGTCGCTCTGCCTGTGCACGCACAGAGCAGCATCACGCTGTACGGGGTACTTGACGAGGGCATCAACTACACGAGCAACGCGGGCGACAAGGCCGCCTATCAGTTGCAGAGCGGCTACGCGCAAGGCAGCCGCTGGGGCCTCAAGGGTTCGGAAGATCTGGGCAGCGGCCTGAAGGCGATTTTCGACCTCGAAAATGGTTTTGACGTGAACAGCGGTGCGTTGGGCCAGGGGGGCCGCATGTTCGGCCGCCAGGCGTTCGTCGGCCTGACGGCGGCCAATTACGGCACGATCACGCTGGGGCGGCAGTACGACTCGGTGGTCGACTATCTCGCGCAGTCCACGGCAAACGGCAGTTGGGGCGGTTATCTGCTCTCGCATCCGTACGACAACGACAATACCGACAACTCGTTTCGCGTGAACAACACGGTCAAGTACACCAGTCCGGATTTTTCGGGTCTGCAATTCGGCGGCACCTACAGTTTCAGCAACGACACTAACTTCGCCAACAACCGCCAGTACAGTCTGGGCGGCCAGTACACGAACGGCGGTCTGCTGGTGACCGGGGCCTATCTCCAGGCGAACGGTCCCGGCTTGACGGCGAACGGAGCCATCGCGACCGACGACGCGAATTTCATCTCGGAGCGGTTGCGCATTTTCGGCGGCGGCATCAGCTACACGTTCGGCGCGGCGACGTTCGGCTTTGCCTATACGAACACGAACGTTGGCGAGCCGTCCGCGACGGACACCTCCGTCTATGTCGGAACGATCACACCACCCAACGGCGGCACGATGACCGCGCTCAAGTTCCAGAACTTCGAAATCAACGGCAAGTATCAGTTCACGCCGGCTTTCTTCGTCGGCGTGCAATACGTCTATACGGCCGCGACGATGGATGCGACCTCGGGCAACGAGAATCCGAAATATCACACGTTCGGATTGATGGCGGACTACAACCTGTCGAAGCGCACGGACTTTTATTTCCAGGCGGCCTACCAGAAAGTGGCCGGCGATAAGACCGATACCGTGCTGGACGATGCCTATATCCCCGGTTCTGCGGGCGTGTCGTCGAACTCGAATCAGTTTGCGGTAAGGGCGGCGATTCGGCATAAGTTCTGAGTATTACCGGATGCGCGAACTGGCGGCTCGGTCCGATCGGAGTTCGGGGAGAGATGAGTCCGGGCAGGCAGGACGCGATTTAGTTTCGATACCCTTCGATAAACTCGACTGACAAAACTCGGCAAACTGAACTATCAATGAAGACTGTCAATATTCACGAGGCGAAGGCGCATCTTTGTAGCCTCGTCGAGGAAGCGTACCGCGGCGAAACGTTTGTCATACTGAAAGATGGCCATCCGATGGTCAAGGTCGTTGCGTTAGACGCGCCCGTAGCAAGGCAAGCTCGGCGCCTTGGGTTTATGGCGGGGCAATTTAAGGTGCCCGACGATTTTGATCAGATGAGAGTCGAACAGATCGCGCAACTCCTCGACCCGCCACCTCAACTCCCCCCACCAGATTCAACGCGGCATACTGCAGCAACATAATCGTCTTCCCATCCACGATCTCGCCACGCTGCACCATCGCCAGCGCTTCCTCGATTGACAGCTCAAGCACTTCAATATCCTCACCTTCGCTGGCGATTCCTCCGCCATCGCCCACTTTCGCGGTCGCCGTGTATTCGGCCACAAAGAAGAACAGCTTTTCCGTGACCGAGCCCGGGCTCATGAACGCCTCGAACACCTTGCGCACTGCATGCACGCGGTAGCCGGTTTCCTCCTCGACCTCGGCGCGGATACGCTCCTCCGGCGACGCGGCCTCCAGCAAACCGCCCGGCGCCTCGATCAGCATCCCGTCGTGGCCGTTGACGAACGCAGGCAAACGGAACTGGCGCGTGAGCACCACCGTGCGGCGCTCCGGCTCATAGAGCAGCAGCGTCGCGCCGTTGCCACGGTCGTAGGCCTCGCGGTTCAGGCGCTGCCAGCTACCGTCGGCGCGCCGGTAGTCGAAAGTGATTTTCTTCAGTACGTACCAGTCATCGGACAGCACCTGGACGTCGACAATCCGTACCCGGTCGGCAGTTTCGTTCATGTTGGCTTCCTGAAAAGGGCGGTTCCAGTCGTGAGATTTCATGTTATCGTGCAATTTCATGCAAAAACAAGATATTTCGTGCAACAACGCCAGCCACGACGACCGACAACCGGCGACGCCCCGGTACACCCTTTTGACTTCGCCTCATCCCATGCTCACTTCGCAAAGAAAGCAGTTGATTCTCGACGCGCTCAAACGTGACGGCCAGGTGGTCGCCAAGAACCTGAGCAGTGAATTTGCCGTTTCGGAAGACACGATTCGCCGCGATCTGCGCGAACTCGCCGCCGACGGCTGTCTGCAGCGCGTCCATGGCGGCGCACTGCCGGCGTCGCCGGCAGCCGTGGATCTGGCTGGCCGGCAAGGCATCCAGTCGGCGTCGAAGGCGGCCATCGGCAAGGCCGCTGCGCAGATGATCGCGCCGGGCCAGATTGTGATCGTCGACGGCGGCACGACCGCTGTGCAGTTAGTGCGCCATTTGCCGCTGGATCTACGCGCGACGATCGTCACGCATAGTCCGAATGTGGCCGTCGAACTGGTCGATCATGCGGGCGTGGAGGTCATCATGATCGGCGGACGCCTGTATCGGCATTCGATGGTCAACGTCGGCGCAGTGGCTATCGAGGCACTGAGCCATATTCGCGCGGACCTCTATTTCATGGGCGTCACGGGTATGCACCCCGAGGCTGGCCTGAGCACGGGCGATCTCGAAGAGGCCTACATCAAGCGGGCGCTGGCGGCCCGTGCGGCTGAAACCGTGGTGCTGGCGTCCGCGGAGAAGCTCAACGCGGCGTCGGCATTCATGATCGCGGAAGCGACGGCGGCTAATACCATCGTGATCGAGAAGGAAACCTCAGCGACGCTCACAGCGCCCTTCGAGGCATTGGGTATCGCCATCGTGCGGGCCTGAGGTTTGGCGATGACGATGACTTTAACGGTGGCGCTTGCGGTCCTCTCCGGCGAGTCAACGAGCTTACCCGCGGTGCATCGTTAGAGGCGTCACGGACTCTCGTGCATGTCTCATCTGCATACCAATCAGGATTCCAAACTAAATGTATTTATATCGAATCCGTTATTTGAGACTG
>Ga0302314_10007361_pt1 | contig 19793 bp, 20 predicted proteins | sample III_Palsa_N2_3_FD_200533 | JGI IMG/M metagenome (GOLD analysis project Ga0302314, IMG submission 200533) | Peat permafrost microbial communities from Stordalen Mire near Abisko, Sweden - III_Palsa_N2_3 | ecosystem: Environmental > Terrestrial > Soil > Palsa > Peat permafrost | place: Sweden...
CTGAGTTCAAAAAGCAGCTGACCGCATACCTCCGGCAGCAATTGCGCGAAGGTCAGATCGGAAAATTCAGCTTCGTAGACTCGAGCCGAGACCACCTGATTCAAGTATCCCGGGCTAGCGTGTTCACCTCGTGAGATAGCGACCGGCTACCGTGCGCGAACGGCCCGAGTACCACGCAAAAGTTACCCTCGACATCGACCTGCTGGCCGATTGGCGTCCCTCATGGAAGCTTGGTGAAGCTTGCGGGTTGAAGCTTGGGGGGCATTAAGTTTAGGAGTCTAGGTGTACTTCCTGATCTGACATAGCCTTCAGTTATTGGTGATGGTCCACGATTGAAGAAAATTGCCGAAAAAGTAAACTCTGATCTTTGTTTTGGCTACCTAGCCCTTCTTTACTTCCATACCCATGGTTGTCGTCTTAGGGTCTGAGACAGTGCAATGGTTTAATCAAAAGTCACGGGGACGCTGCGACTGAGAATCAACAAGGGCATGACGCGTGCAGTCGCCGGGGAATGCCTCCCAGCTGAGCACTGCATCCAATCTGTGGACTTGCCCGGCTCCGGCAGACACTTAGGCCCTATGATTACGTAGATCTTTGTGCCAAACAGGAGAAGCGAATGAGCATGGATCGCAGATACCCAATGATCCTAGTTACGGCAATTGCCGTTGCAGTTGGGTTGCAGTCGACCGCCCTGGCGCAGGTTGGCTCTGCTGCAGTTCCAGCGCAGACGGTCTCAGGAGCGGGATCTCCGGAACTCGCAGCCATACTGGGGGCGAAACATGTTTGGCAGAGCTTTCTAAAGCTTGCTTCCAAACCGAATGCGATCGTGACTGTTGATGACTTTGAAAGCGCCTTTGGACAACAGGTACTGCATCAAGGTGACTACTACCGAATGCAGGGCTTTGTGGCACTCAGACTCAATAACGATCGGTTTGCTCGAGCGGCTTATCCGAATCGGTCCACGAATTTTGTATCCTTCGATTTCCCCGGTTCGTCGGAAGCCAAAACGTGTATCAGCCGCAGTCAGGCGATAAGCGATCTAAAAATGACCGGTTGGTTGGTGCATTTCCACTCTTCAGGAGCGCCTCCCCAGGGAGATCTCAAAGAAGCGCTGCCACCTGATTCGCCCTATGGTTCCTATACCCTTATTAAGGGTGATCAGGGTGTGATCCTGCTGGGCTATTCGGAAAGAACGAGTTGTGCAACGACGCTGACCATGGAGTCGGACAAGCTCGTGTTTGATCGGGTATCGGGCACCCAATGAGGTCCCGAGGTGGACCTCCTTGTAACAGGACTTGCAGGATGCGTCTCAGTGATGATTTGGTCCGCTTGCGACCGAGGCTGTGTGAAAACACAAATGTCTGTTTGACACTGATCAAGATTTGCTCAAATCAGGGCGCGTAGATTCGATTCTGAAGCTCTGGCGTTCGGTAAGTCGTCCAGAATTCGCGTAGGAGGCACATGCGTGATGGGAGCTTCGCGTTTTCACACAGCCTGGACCCGAAGCGGACCTGATGCACAGGAGACGAAGATGAAAGGAAAGCTCTCCCTAGCTGTCGTGGTATCTGCCATTGTCGGCTTTGTTCAGTGGTGCTGGGTGCTGCCCATCTGCTGGATGTATATCGCTGTGTACGACTCAACGTCCCACTGGCTCGTCGCGCACGGCATCGAGGGAAGATCGTTGTTGTCCATATTGTTTGTGCACGACACTCTAATAAATATTCTTCTTTGTTTGCCGGCTGCGTACGTTCTCCATCGATTACGTCCACGCCATCTGCCGGTATACCTTGCCATCGCCGTGCTGACCGGGTTGCTCTGGGACTATCGAATGTTCTTGATCCACCCGGCAATGTTTAAAGCAAGCTATAGCGGGATGTTTCTCTACGGGATGCTTCTGGGGCTCGTCATGCTTCCCGGAGCCACCGCCTTCCTCAAGCTATGTGGCCGCACCGGGAAAGCGGCTCCATAGCGTTACTAAACGAACCCGGTGCCATGCTTATGACGATTTAGAGAGTCGCTTGGCGAGAGGCTGGCTCACCTTCTTGGGTTTGCCCATTTTGGCCATTTGCCTGAGCATGAAATGCGGAGCGATACGGCTCATGGCCTTCAACACATTGCTGAGGCCCGGGCGAATTTCCAGCTTGCCCCGCTCGATGCCGGCAATCGCGTGCCGAGCGAGCACCGTCACGTCCATTCCCTTCTGGCCCTTCATTTCCTCCGCGAACTCGCCCCGGAACAGCGGCGTTTCGACGCCGGGTGGCGCCAACTCGATCGCGGTAACACTCGTGCCGTCAAGTTGCACGCGCAGTGATTGAGTGAACGAGTGCATGGCAGCTTTTGTGGCGCAATAGACCGGCGACGTGGGGAAGGGGACAAAAGCCAGGCCGGACGAGACATTGACGATCAGCGCCTCCCTTCGAGTTTTGAGATGCGGCAGGAACTGCTGGATCATCCGCACGGGCCCGCTCAGATTGATCTCGATTTCGCGCGTCACGTCGGTCAGGTCGCGATCCTGATTGAGATCCAGGTTGCGCATGATGCCCGCGTTGTTGATCAGCGTATCGAGCTGCGGGAATTGCGCGAGGACGCTATCGTGCAACGTTGCAATGGCGCTTGGATCGCTGACATCGCTCTTGAAGGTATGGACGCCAGGTAGCTCTTGCCTCGTGGCATCGAGTTTCTTTTGGTCGCGGCCAGTGACGATGATCGTGTTGCCGCGTTGCTGAAGTTGCTTCGCCAGCTCAAGGCCGATGCCGCTGGTCCCACCGGTGATCAGGATGGTTCTTTTCTCGAGCTTCATGGGAAAAATCCTCGCGCATGGGCGAACGTGGGTTGGTGTCCGCACATCCTAGGAATTACACTCTCTAAATGAAAGTAGGCACCCATAAGTGCCATACTTACTTCATGGAGAGTATTTAGATGCCCAAGCTTTCACGGTTTACCGAAGAGCAAGTCGCGATGGCGAAGGTTCATACCGCGCAGACGCCGCCCGACGACATCGATCCCAGGATCGAAGCCCTCGTCAACGATCTGATCGGCCGTGTGGCCGACAAGTGGACGATGCTCGTTCTGGAGGTGCTTGCGGAAAAGGGCGAGCTTCGCTTCACCCGCCTTGGCGAATTTGTCGAAGGCATCAGTCAGAAGATGCTCACACAGACCTTGCGCCAGATGGAGCGCGACGGCCTGATCACGCGGACAGTGCACCCTGTCGTTCCACCAAGGGTTGAATACAAATTGACGCAACTCGGCATGAGCCTTGGCGCGGCTTTTTGCGGCGTCTGGATCTGGGCAGCGGAACACCTCAAACAGGTCGAACAAGCCCGCCGCGCATTCGACAGAAAGCTTGCGACAGGCTGATTGATTAGTGGCAGCCATATCACGATGCAATCGTCAAAGTGAGTTGGGGCCGCTTCCTGCTTCTTTTCCTTAGCCATGGCTGATGTGTCTGCAGGGGCTCTGACCTCCAGCTCCTCCATGCTGAACATTACAAATTGCCCCCGGGTTTTTGCCCGGCGGCTTGAACCCGTTCGCTTTAATACTGCGCCAGTGGTGCAATCTGCGTCTTAAGCACTTGGAACTGAGCATCGACCATGAGTGGATCGGGATCGTGGCCGACCCTGTCGAGCAGGATGTATTTTTTGGTCGGTGCTTTGATGCGATCGAAGTACGCCTTGGTCACGGTCGGCATGGTGAGGAGATCTTCTTTGCCCTGGATGATGAAGACCGGCATGGGGAAGGTCGTGCCGAGGGCCGGCAAGTCGATGCGCGAAAGCATGCCATCGCCCTTCATGCCCACGAACTGCATGTACGAGTAGTCCTCGCCGGCGGCATAGGCAGCCTTATAGGCCGCGGTTTCGTATTGCGAAGGGAACGCCCACCACGTGTCCGGCGCAGGCAGGGTGGTCTTCGCCTCGTACCGGCGCGTGATGCGACGGACGATGCCGAAGGCACGCGGGTTTTCCCACGGCGGTGCACCGAGGGCCTCGAGCGAGGCAACCGCTTCTTTGTCGCCGGCGGCGCGCGTCAGCTCCAAGATGCGCTGGTAGGTGGCGTTCTGGTTCGCGTGGTATTCGACCAACTGCGATGTGCCTTGGTAAGCGGAGAACAGCTCGGGCTTCAGCTTGAGCATGTTGACCGCCAGCGCCGAACCCCAGGAGCCGCCGAACAAAATCACCTGCCGCTTGCCCAGGCGACGCGTGGCATAGGCAGCCACTTCCACGCCATCCCTTGCCATCAGTGACATCGTGAGCGGGAGAGTGGCCGTATCAGGGTTTCGCGCAAACGTCTTGCCGCTTCCACGCTGGTCCCACTGCACGAGCGTAAAATCCTTCTCCCACGGGCCATAGAGATTTTCGCCAAAAGGCGTTGATGGATCACCCGGGCCGCCATGCACGATCAGCACAACGGGATTCGCGCAGTCCGCACCACGAATCGTGACCCACTGTTCAATACCGCCGATCGACACGAAATCTTCTTCTGAGATATTCATGCCTGCCTTGCACACCGCGGTTGCGTGCTTCGCCGCCGAAGGCAGGGACACCAACCATCCTGCGACCAAGCCGGCCGCCATCAGCCATCTATTCATACGTTCCCAAAAGGTAAGGGCTGTTGTATCGCGAGTACACAGTAGAACGAGCTCCGGGCGAGACGCGTGGGTAACAAGTCATGCGGCGGCCTATGAGCCTGAGGTCTATAAGGCAAACGTGGGGAATGGACGGAGGTAGCTAAGTCGATCGCCGGCCGCAGCTTCCGTCCTTTTGCCTACGTTGCAATCGTCTCGCGCTTTCCTCAGCTGCGAATTATGTCGCTTAACTACATCTGAGCCACTTCCACCGGTTTAGATTGCCAGAACTCTCAATCAGTACGGCGAAGGATGGTTGCGGATTATAGCGAGGCTGACAATTTTGCTGCCGCGAACACTGAAATAGTTCGACATGATCAGCTCGCCGGGAGGAAGCTTGGATTTATCGTAGTCACCGTCGTACGCGGCTCTGACTATGATGTCGCCGTAGTGATCGACGATCTCGCGCACGTCTAGGGTCACCTTGTCACCGATTATTTCGCTCTCCACCCATCGCCTGATCGCGTTGATCCCCTTAATCTCGCGGCGGTTATCGTTGACGTAGGCGTCTTGCGCAAAAGTCGCGACGACCAAGTCGGTGTCGAAGGCATTGATGGCCTTGATGTGGTTGGCAATAACGCCAGTAAGTGAGATTGTCATGTTCGGGCGCTCCATATTGTCTGAGGGCTCTGTAGCCCGGAGCGCTTACCTTAGGTGCTCCCGCGACACGAGAGTCAACAGCCCCGCCGGGGGTTGACTCTCCCTTTAGGGGAGAGTCAACAATAGACGTATGCAATTATCCCTGGCAATCGGTGATTTCGCGCGCGCTACGCATCTGAGCGTCAAGACGCTGCGCCACTATCATGAGACAGGCCTCCTCGCACCGGCTGAGGTCGACGCGCAGACTGGCTATCGTCGTTATCGGACGGATCAGATCCCTACCGCCCAAGTGATACGCCGTTTCCGCGCCCTCGATATGCCACTCGAGGAAATTCGCTTGGTTCTAGCCGCTCAAGATCTCGAGACCCGGAACGAACTTATCTCCGCGCATCTGAGGCGCATGGAGGGCAGCCTCGAGCGTACTCAGAGCGCGGTCGCTTCCTTGCGAGGTTTGTTGCAACACTCTGCGAGATCGTCCCCACGCATCGAACAGCGCAGCGTCGACGCTACCATGGCAGCCGCGATCATCCAGGTCGTCGATGTCAAGGATGCCTTGTCCTGGTATCAAGGTGCCGTCGCGGAACTTTACGCCACTCTGGCTGCACAGCACGTGCCGATCACGGGGCCTGCCGGCGGCATCTTCTCGAATGCTCTATTCTCAAATGCACGCGGGGAAGCAACTATCTTCCTGCCTTGCGACACTTCGGTGCGTCCGATGGGCCGAGTACTGTCGCTCGTAATGCACCAAATCGAATTGGCCACCACCATGCACGTCGGGCCGCATACCGATATTGACTTGGCTTACGGTTCATTGGCCACGTACGTGGCACAGCACGCGCTGGCAATCGAGGGGCCAATCCGCGAGTACTACCTCGTCGGACCACACGAGACAGCCGACGCGACGCTCTGGCGAACCGAGATCGGATGGCCCATTTTTCAGACCATCGTGTAATCGCAGCCAAAACAGGGGGCAGGTTGGAGTTCTTACCTGCAAAAGGCATCAGAGCCATTTTCCGACGCACATCGACAACGTGCACCGATGGCCGAGGGAGCTATGACCAAAGAGGATGGGACAACTTCAACGATGGCAGGAGGCCGTCATGCCGCGACATTCGAGATGGGATTCGTCGGGTGCGCCGAAACATGCGGCCCAACGCGTCAATAATCATCGGCTGTGCTTTCTGCGTGAGCAGAATTCCCGCTCTTCCCATGAGTAGCAAAAAGGCAGCGATCTGGGGCGCCCGCTCGCGACAGACCTACCTGCGACTACTTGGCTACACCGCTCGGTTCTGGATGGTCGGTTCCATCGCATTGGTTGGCATGGTGATCGACGGCGGTGGCCTAGCGGCGTTCACCAAGCTGCTGCCAAAAATGATCGACAAGCTGTTTGCAGAAAAGGATGCGTACCTGATCTTCTGGATGCCGATCTGGATCATCCTGATCTTCCTGGTGCGTGGCTTGGGTACTTTTCTGAGCAGCTATGGCGTTTCCTATATTGGCCGCAACGTCGTGCAGTCGTTGCAGCGCGACGTGTTTGCTTCTTATCTGCGTCTGCCGGCGACGTTCTTCGGTGAAGAACAATCCGGCCATCAGGTGTCGCGCATTACCTACACCAGCGAGCAGGTTGCATCGGCATCTACCGATGCCGTGAAGGTCATGGTGACCGAGGGCGCCGCTGTTATCGGCTTTTTGTATGTGATGCTTAGTACTAGCGCTTACCTGACCATGGTGCTGTTCATCATGGTGCCGCTAATCACGTTGATAGCTTCCTTGGTGAGCCGCCGTTATCGGCTCATCAGCCGGCGCGTTCAGCGCATGATGGGTTCGATCACTGGCGCAGTAGAAGAGTCGATCGAGGCGCATCGAGAAATACGTATTTATGGTGGCCAGCAGCGTGCCGCGTCACGTTTTGAAGACGTCACCAATCAAACACGCCGACTGAATTTGAAAATTGCGGCGACGAATGCCTTATCAAGTTCAGCCATCCAGACGGTAGCGGGTGTTGCGCTTGCCGTTATGGTGTTCATGGCTACAAGGCCCGTTGAGATCAACAAAATATCGGCGGGCGTATTCATTGCCGTGCTTACGGCGATGGGCGGTATGTTGCCTTCGATCAAACGTCTGGCCAATATTCAATCAAATATCCAGAGTGGGATTTCAGCTTCGGAGAACCTGTTCGAAATCATTGATCTTTCACCCGAAGCCGATACGGGCACGCGCGTGTTGGATCGTACAAAGGGCGAGATTCGCTTCGAGAACGTAGGCTTGGTCTATCCACGCCATTCGTACCCGGCACTGTGTGACGTCAACCTGTATTGCGCCCAGGGTACGGTGACCGCCCTGGTGGGCCGTTCCGGCAGCGGCAAAAGCAGTCTGGTCAGTCTATTACCGCGCTTCAACGCACCGACCAGCGGTCGTATTTTTTTGGATGGTCTCGACTATGAGGGCTTCACACAGCCCTCGTTGCGCCGCCAGATAGCCTGGGTAGGGCAAAGCGTCGTGCTGTTCGATGGCACCGTGGCGGAGAACATTGCCTTTGGCGAACTGGCGGTCGCCAGCGAGGCGCAGATCGTTGCTGCCGCCGAGGCCGCCAATGCCATGGAATTCATTCAGCGCATGCCGCAGGGCATCCGCAGCCGGATCGGGCAGGGCGGCAATCTGCTCTCGGGTGGCCAACGTCAGCGCCTGGCCATCGCCCGCGCGATCCTCAAGAACGCGCCGATCCTTGTGCTGGACGAAGCGACAAGCGCGCTCGATACCGAATCAGAGCGCTTGATCCAGCAGGCGCTGCAGCACCTGATGCGCGACCGCACCACGCTCGTTATCGCCCATCGCATGTCCACGATCGAGTATGCCGACCAGATCGCCGTGATGGATCAGGGCCGCATCGTGGAACGCGGCACGCATACCCAGCTGCTGGCGCTGGACGGTCACTACGCTGCTTTGCATCGCATGCAGTTCCACGGTCAAAAGGTCGACACGAGAGCTGGCAACGTAGCTCTCCACTCAAAGTGTGAGAGCACATCGGCGTACCGTGCGTAAATTCCCAACCATCCCTTGCAAGCGTGAATTGCCGAAGATATAGTTAGCCATATGGCTAACAATGTGATTAAGCTTGACTCAGTCTTTTACGCGCTGGCCGACCCCACACGCAGGGCCGTTATTCATCGGCTCGGCAGAGGCCCCGCTACCGTGAGTGAACTGGCGGAGCCGTTCCAGATGGCTCTCCCATCTTTCATGAAGCACGTAGGGATACTGGAAAGGACGGGACTGATACGTTCCAGGAAGAATGGCCGTATCAGGACGTGCAGGCTTCAACAAAAGAACTTGGCAGCCGCCGAGCATTGGTTCGCAGACCAACGCTCGCTCTGGGCGAGCAGGTACCAGAACCTGGATAGCCTCTTGGAAACACTGACTGGAGAAGACCATGGCAAGTGAGCTTCGCTTCGATTTCGTCGTCGACAATGAAAAGAACAGCATCACCGTGAAAAGAGAGTTTGCGGCGGGACGCCAACTGGTATGGGACTGCCATACGAAGCGCGAATTGCTGGATCAATGGTTTGCGCCCAAGCCCCTTACTACCAAGACAAAGCACATGGAATTCAAAGAGGGTGGCTATTGGCACTACGCCATGGTTGCGCCCGATGGGCAAGCTTTCTGGAGCCGTCTGGACTATCACGCGATAAATCCGATCGATGGCTACGGAGCGCTGGATGGTTTTTGTGATGAATCAGGCATCGTGAATCCGGGTATGCCCAGAGCAAAATGGGACGTCGCTTTCACCGATGCGAATCATCGAACTCTCGTGACGACCGTCATCCTGTATAGCTCGGCGGATGATGTGCAAAAAGTCATCGACATGGGACTAAAGGACGGCATGGCCTCTACCCTCGAACGACTCGATGAGCTGTTGCATACGATGGCTGCAACGCAAGAGAAGGTCTAACAGACTTGGGATCCAGAGGCTATTCTCCGCGTCTGAGAATGTTCTGGCAGACGAGAGAATCAAAAGCGTCAAAGTCATTGTTCGCTTCTTTGGAGCGCCCTGGCGACGCTTCACATCGGATAACGTCTCTGCCCCTTTAGCCTGGCGAATTAACTACCCCGCGATATTGCAAATTTGGAGATCGGCTCGCGTTAGGGATCCTGATGTTGAGCTTTCTCCAGCCGAACGCGAGCGCCTCCCTGCTGTGGATTGCAGATGGCTTGGGCGTCAAGGCCCCCGATTTGTTCGAGAAAGCCAAGCTTTAAGGGCACGGTCGGTGCATGGGCGAAATGCGAGTTCGGGCCAGCTCACTCTGAGTCGGCCCGAGTTTGACGGACACCTTTGGTTCAAATTTTCATGACGCCTCAAGTGTTCATTTAATTTGTTGGAGTCCGCCAACAGGCGCCTTCGTTCATCACTGTGATGAGAGGTTAGGAAGTCAGGGGGAGGGCTAAGCGCTTGCCGGGATGTCCGTCGAGGCGGCCAAATCCTTCTGGGCATCGACCGCCGCCAGGCGATCGGTCAAAGCCTTGTGGATGATTCCCCAGGAATCGGTGCCAAGGACGATCCGCTTCGGTGCGGGCTCCTGATCAACGCTGCCGACGATGACCGCCGACATCTTTGCAGGGTCGCCGAGAGGCTGGCGCGACGTGTTTTTGATCATCGCGTGAACCATCCCCGCGGGAGTGCCTTTGTAGGCCTCCATAGGCTCGCCAAGTTGTGCGCCTCCGAAACGGAAATTGGTGCGAGCGCTGCCCGATTCGATGATCGTGACCCCAATCTTAAAAACGGCGAGTTCTATGGACAACGAGTCGAGGAAACCTTCCAGCCCCCATTTGCTCGCGTGATATAGCGATCCGCCAGGAAGGGCCGCCTGGCCGCCGAAAGTGGACAGACCGATGATCCGGCCGCCCCCTTGTGCACGAAGGTGAGGCAAGGCTGCCCGAACCAGCATGATGGGACCGATCAGATATGTGGAGAGTTGATGAGTGACTTGTTCGTCGCTCAGCTCTTCCGCTGCGCCGAACAAGCCGTAGCCAGCGTTACTGACGATGACATCGATCTTGCCGAGGTCGGCGAAAGCATTGCTCACGACCCGCTGGATTCCGGCCGTGTCCGTCATATCCAGATGGTCCAGCCACAGGAGATTGCCGTACTTCTCCTTGAGATCGTCCATTGCATCCATTTTGCGGGTGGTGCCGGCGACGCGATCGCCGCGTGCGAGGAGTTGCTCCGTCATAACGCGGCCGAAACCGCTGTTTACGCCTGTGATGAACCAAGTTCTTTGTGTCATATCGATTTCCGTGGATAAAAGTTGAGGGCCGCGAACGACCAGGCAGATGATGAGCCGGGAAAGTCAGACTTTGAATACGTATAAGTCTTGAATACTTGCTCTATAATCCAGAATTGCCTAGGCGCCCCTACTGCTTTCCCCGGAACCCACGATGACTGGCGATCCTTTTTCCGATGTCCTCAGCCTGATTAACGCCAAGTCTGTCGTTTCCGGCAGCTTGGTCGCGGGCGGCGCGTGGGCCATTCGCTTTCCGGCTTCGAATCTCATTAACTTCTGGGGCATCGAACGAGGTGAGTGCTGGTGCTTGACGGAAACGTCCGATGCGCCGTTGCACCTGCAAGCTGGCGACTTCCTTTTGCGCACGGCGTGTCAACCGGCGGTGCTGGCGACGGACCTGGACGCGACACCGGTCGATTTCCAGGAGGTGGCTGCTTCAGATACTGGAGGCAGACTGCACTACGGCAACGGCGATCAGTTCTTCATGATCGGTGGCAAGGTGGAACTGGACGCAACGCACGGAGCAGCGCTTCTCGATTCGTTGCCGCCGTCGATTCACATTCGTCATGGATCGACGCACGCGACGGTCCTGCAATGGCTGCTCGCACAGCTCGTGCGAGAGCGAACAGAAGGATTGCCAGGTGTCGCCACCGCATCGGCACAGCTCGCTCACTTGATGTTCATCCAGATTCTTCGCGCTCATCTGGACTTAGGCGCAACGCTCGCGCCGGGCTGGTTGCGATTGGTAGGTAACCGGCGCCTGGCACCCGCGCTTCGACTACTTCACGGCGAGCCGGCTCGGGCTTGGGGACTGGAGGAGCTTGCCCGTGAATGCGGCATGTCTCGTGCGACGTTCGCGGTCCATTTCAAAACAAACGCCGGAATTACGCCGTTCGCGTACTTAGCGCAGTGGCGAATGCGCTTAGCCGAACGCGCGCTGCGCGACGGCGACGACGCGATTTCATCGCTCGGCTACTCGCTGGGATACGCCTCGGAAAGCGCATTCAGCAACGCGTTCAAACGGCTGGTTGGCGAGGCTCCCGCGCGCTACCGCGCCAACGCACGAGTTCGCCAAGTTGCGGTTTAGCGCGTCGCTCCTTGCAGTTAGAAGTTGGATGTCGTCAAGCTTCTGCCGCGTTTGATTGTGTGAAGTTACGCAATCGTCAAAGTGGGTTGGAGCCACTTCCTGCAACACCTTTCTTCAGCGGCTGCCGTCAAAGCTCTTTGGCCGCGTCAATGAGCATGAGCTCGAGCGCCTCAGCGGCTTTTGACACCGCAGACTGTCGGTCGATGACGTATTCGAGCATGCCAAGCTCCGGCAGGCCTTCATCGAGACGGATCAGGCCGTCGGGGATCACAAAGCCGGTGAAGGCGCTAATGCCGAGCCCGGCGATCACGGCAGCCTGGATGACCATGACGCTGCTGCTGCTGACGGCGATGCGATACGAGCGACCTGCCGCTTTCAGTGCCTCGAGCATGCGAGTGCGGGCAACGCTCGGCGCAGGGTGTACGGCAAGTGGGAGCACGGATTCGGTACCAGTGACCGCCATGTGGGGGCTGCCGCACCAGTACAGCGGCTCCGTTCTGACGACATAGCCGCGTCGACTGCCGCTGAGACGCTTGGCGAATACCAGGTCATGTTTGTTTTCGTCCAGTTCGCGAAACAGGTCGCCGCTGAGACCGGTGTTGATCACCAGTTCGACTTCAGGATTTCGCCGCACGAAGCTGGCGAGTGCGGTGGCGAGGTGCGACGACGCAAAGTCCTCGGGCAAACCAAGACGCACGGTACCGTTCAACGGAGGCCCGCACACCGTGGTCATGGCCTCGTCCATGAGTTCGAGAATTCTCACCGCGTAGCGATGCAGGGTCTCACCCTGTGGCGAAAGTCGCACATTGCGGGTGTCGCGCTCGAACAGCGGTAGCCCAACGAGATCTTCAAGGCGCCGTATGTGCTGGCTGACCGTCGATTGCGAAAGACTGATGTGTTCCGAGGCCACCGTGAAGCTTCCCGTCTGGGCCACGATGACGAAACTGCGAAGAAGTTCGCTGGGCAACGGTCGCATCGAAAAATCCTCTGAATGGCGTCTGATAACTTCATAAATCGGTCGAGCTGTACGCGTTAGGCTCTACCCACACGATGGATGCGACCCGATCAACAACGGCAGCAACATCCATCGAACAACGAAACGTTCAAACCATCGAATGCCCGTCTAGTGACACACGCCAGCAGTCTGCTTGCCCCGTTTGAAAAAGATCGGGGCAGCTCCGATTCACGTTTCAAGTATCCCCATGTTCCAGGAGAACATCCATGAAAAGCACAACAAGCAAGAACATCCTGCTATCGGTAGCGCTGCTATTTGGCAGCGCGATAGCAGCCGCTCCGGCCGTGGCAGCCACGCCCGTGCACAACATCGTGCTGGTGCATGGCGCCTGGGTCAACGGCAGCGGCTGGAAGCCGGTGTATGACATCCTGGTGAAGGATGGCTACCACGTCTCCGTTGCCGAACATCCACTGACTTCATTCGACGATGACGTCACGGCGGTCAAGCGCATCGTCGAGATGCAGGATGGCCCCACCATTCTTGTCGGTCACAGCTATGGTGGCGCGATCATCACGGATGTCGGCAATGACCCGAAAGTTGTCGGCCTCGTTTATATCGCAGCGCATGCACTGGACAAGGGTGAAACCGAGGTCGGCAATGGAAAACAATACCCGAACGCCACCGGTAAGGCTGGCGATATCAGGAAAACAGCGGACGGCTTTTTGTACCTGGACCCCGCCCATTACCCGGCTGACTTTGCCGCCGATCTGCCTTTGAAGCAGGCGCAGTTCGAGGCGAACGGCCAGGAGCTCACGGCGGCGTCCGTGTTCAATTCTCCGGCGGGTGACCCGGCATGGAAGACCAAGCCGAGCTGGTACGCGGTGGCCACGGCCGATCGCATCATCAATCCCGACCTTGAGCGCATGTACGCCAAGCGCGCCGGCAGCCACACGATCGAAGTGCAAGGGGCGAGCCATTCGGTGTATGAATCCCATCCGAAAGAAGTGGCTGCATTGATCGAGCAGGCCGCAACGCACGCAATTCCATAACCGCCGATGTAGAAAGCTCTGGCGGCGGCGCCTTCGCGCCGCCGCCGATTTGCTACTCAGAAGAAGTTTGCCTCAGGCAAGTCGATTCAGAGATTCAGTTGCAGGAATAAGCAAGGCTCGTTTGTCTGCGCCTAATCTCTTTGCATCGAGCTCGGATGTTGGCGTTGCGGGTTGAAGTGCCTCCGTTTACGTTCGCCCGATGCTCACCACTCGGCGACACTACCATCATCGTGGCGCCACAGTGGGTTGCGCCAGCGGTGACCGATCTTGGCGCGCTCGGTGACATAAGATTCACTAATTTCGATACCGAGACCAGGGCCGCCGGGAATTGTCACGTAGCCGTTCTCATAAGCGAATACGTTGCGATCGACCACGTAGTCGAGCATATCGTTGGCCGCGTTGTAATGGATACCCAGACTCTGTTCCTGGATGAAGGCGTTATGGCACACCGCGTCCAGCTGAAGATTCGCCGCCAGCGCGATCGGACCTAGTGGGCAGTGCAGTGCGAGCGCCACGTCGTACGCTTCGGCCATGGCCGCGATCTTGCGAGTTTCGGTGATGCCGCCGGCGTGCGATGGATCAGGCTGGATGATGTCGACGCCACCCATTTGCAGCACGCGCTTGAAGTCGTAGCGCGTGTACAGACGCTCACCCAGTGCGATCGGTGCAGGGGCGATGCTGGCGAGCTCTGGGATAGCCTCCAGATGCTCGGATAGCACCGGCTCTTCGATGAACATCAGCTTGTAAGGCGCGAGCTCGCGCATCAACACCTTAGCCATCGGCTTGTGCACCCGGCCATGGAAATCGATGGCCAAGCCGACGTGCGGACCAATCGCTTCGCGCACAGCCTGGACGTTTTCCAGTACGCGATCTACCTTGGCATAGCTATCGACGAAGTGCATCTCGTCGGTGCCATTCATCTTGACTGCGGTGAAGCCACGTTCGACGGCAGCCTTTGCTGCCTTGGCCGTATCCGCAGGCCGGTCGCCACCGATCCACGAATAGACGCGAATACGCTCGCGCACCGGGCCACCGAGCAGTTCGTGTACTGGGACACCAAGATGCTTGCCCTTGATGTCCCACAGGGCTTGATCAACGCCGGCGATGGCGCTCATTAGAATGGGGCCGCCACGGTAGAAACCGCCGCGATACATCACGTTCCACAAATCCTCGACGCGGCGGGGGTCCTTGCCGACCAGATAATCGGAAAGTTCCTCGACGGCAGTAGCTACGGTATGTGCGCGACCCTCCACCACCGGTTCACCCCAGCCGCAGAAACCAGCATCGGTATCGATGCGCAGAAACAGCCAGCGCGGTGGTACCAAGAACGTGGTGAGCTTCGTAATTTTCATGCACGGTGTCCCTGTGACTTTGTAGAGATGGCAAGCCGCGCTTGCGCAAAAGCCTGCGCGAAGGCATGGGCGCGAAGTGCAACTTCAGCACTGTCGACACCAGGGGCGTAGAGAGCGGCGCCGATACCGAATCCCTGTGCACCGGCTTCGATCCATGGGGCCATGTTGTCCGGTGTGATGCCGCCAACCGGAAGTACCGGTAACGCCTGTGGCAGGACCGCACTCCAAGCTTTTAGCCCCTCGGGCGTCACTTGATGGGCGGGAAACAGCTTTAGCCCGTCAGCACCGGCTGCCATGGCGGCGAAGGCTTCGGTGGGTGTAGTGACGCCGGGCACGCAAACCATGCCGGCCTTTTTCGCGGCGCGGATCAGGGTGCTGTCAGTATGGGGCATCACGATCAGTCGGCCGCCGACCGCTGCAACCTCTTTGACTTCTGCCTGGGTCTTCACGGTGCCGGCACCGATGAGATAGTCGACACCTAGAGACTGGGTGAGACGGCGAATGCTTTCAAATGGTTGTGGTGAGTTGAGGGGAACTTCCAGCACGCGAAAGCCTGCCTCGGCGAGTGCGTGGCCGACGGCAGCGGCCTCGTCGGGGCAGATGCCGCGCAGGATAGCGACAAGGGGCAGGGGATCGAGCCAACGTCTTAGCATGAGGGGGCCTCGTTGGTTGCGCCGACGTTGAGGAGACCAGCGTGACGCGCGATCTGCCATAACCCGTGCGCGCAGCAGTCAACCAGTGGCTCGGCAAGGTCGATGTCGAAGTGAGACGCGGCCTGGCGATAACGTGCACACAGGCCAGTATCACCAATCAGATGGAAAGGTTCGTCGAGGTGGAATCGATTTGAGGCGAGGCTGGAGCGAAACTCTTCTCCAATTAGCAAGCCGGAGAGATATTCAGGTACGCAGGACTGTTCAAGCTGGCCGTCGAGCATTAATGCCCGTGCGGAAAACAGACGGCTGAATGCGCCAGCCGCACCGCTATCGCGCGCCGCTATGACACCACGCTTGAATGCATCAGTATCAACCGACGCATCGTTTGAATCGGTACAGAGGATTGAATGCTGCCGAATCAACGCAAACAGTTCACCAGTCATCAAGGTGAAAAAATCGACCACATCACCATCGCACACGCTGACCCACTTGCTGTGGGTACCTGGAAAGACCCAGTTGGAATGAGTAGCCAGTCCTGGCCGCAAGGCGAGGGCGCCAATCAGCTGAGTTTCTTCGCCACGCATGACGTTGGGTCCACTCGGATTGCGCAAACCGGAGACGATATGGACGTCCATACCATCTTTGGCGCACAAACTATGGATCGTGCTGCTCAGCTGCGTGGCGTGAGCAGGAATATTTATATATGGAACCGCAAGCCAGCCATCTCGGCTGCCGACCATGCCACAAGCCAGTCGCGGCAACTCAGGCCAGTCTGTCGCGATTTCGGTTAGGGCGGCATCGAAGCCGCCGTTTGGCAGATGCCGGATGCCCCATGGGCGCGTTCGCGCTTCAATGAGTTTACCTTCACTGTCAAGCAAGTAAGCGCGCAGGCTCGAGGTGCCCCAATCAATTCCGATCAAGCCGCCCATAAAATCAACTCTCCCTGTGGCAAAGCGATGCATACGATATGCGCATCCCGGCGATGTGTTCTTCCAGAACAGCGTCCGCGTGGAGTGGCAAAGGTCGCCGTGACGCGTTCGATTGCGCTGCTGACTGAAACACGTTTGCATACGGCAGTGGTTGTTGGTTAATCATGAAATAAAATCGGCCGCGCCAGTCAGATTTTTGCGACCTCAACGTGGCTCTCCATCGAAATTAGAAGTCAGCAAATTGAGACTTCTAACTCGCAGAAATGCGCCACAACTAAAAAACTCGCAGAAATGCGCCACAACTAAAATTTGTGAGTCATGCCGATTTTCAAGCCTTGCTGGTTTCCTTTGTCCGGCGTCCCCTGCGCATTGGAGGCAAACGCAGTTGGGCCCAAATCGGGAGAGCCGACCATCAGACGGGCAAAGCCATCCAAGCCGGTGGTCTTGGTGTATCCCGCGAGCGCGTATAATTCCGTGCGCTTAGAGAGTGCATAGTAGCCAGCAAGATTGAATTGATACGCGTTTCCAGTCAGTTCATTGTTGAGCCGGCTGTAGGCTCCGCCGGCATAGAATCTGATCGTTGGCGAAGTCTGATAGTCGACGCCGACCTCATACGTGCGCACGACCTGGTTCGGCCGCGCTGCACAGGTGGAAAAACATAGTGCGTTTGCCCCAGTGCCGTGGGTGTTGGTATGGGCGAGATGTATCGTCGCGGGTCCGAAAACATATTGCCCGTCAATGACGGAGACTGCAGTCAGGCGGTTGCCGCTGATGTCATTGATACTCAGATAAGTCGCGCCAAGACTCAGGGGCCCTTTGCTGTAGTTGCCACCGACGTTGATCGTGCGCTTGGCAGCACCGTTGTCAGGAATTCCACCGAAGCCGTATTGACCGGCAAAAGTGAATCCGTGCAGGTTCGGGGTCTGGTATTTCAGGGCGTTATCAACGCGATCCGCCAAGTGATCTACCCAATGAGAGAGCCCGGTGAAGTTGTTGACGCGTGACGCGACATTGGCATGGTAGGGAGCAAGATCCAAATCAATCGTATATTGACGCCCCATGGTTAGCGTACCCCATTGGTTTTGCAAACCAACAAAGAGCTGTCGGCCAAAGAGCAGACCGCCCTGGGTACTGGCACCGGTGTTCATAGTGAAGCCACTCTCGGCGTTAAATAGGGCCTTTATGCCTCTGCCCAGATCTTCAGCTCCCCTTAGGCCCAAGCGATTGCCATAGAGCGTGCCCGAATCAAGCCGTGCCACGTTGCCATTCTGAGATCCCGAATGATTGACATAGTCCATGCCTATATCAACGGCTCCATATAACTGGACATTCGATTGCGCTTGGGCCGTGCTGGAAGCCATGACAATGGCTGCTGTCACCAAGATATTCTTCATTTCTTTCCCTTTAAATGAGTCGCGCTCGCGAGTCGATTCATGGCAATTGCCTTGAATCCGCGCTAGGGCATGTCTTGATTGGCTCTAATGTTTCCCCGGTTGGATTAGCGCTGTCGCAGTCCTCCATGGAGAACTGAGACATTCCCTGTACGAACCACTGAGGAATTACCCGGCCTGGTGAGCTGGATCTCGTTATGCTTCGATACGTTCAACCTTTCCGACCAGAAAGACGTACGACAAAGCCCCCAGCAGCGCCATGCACGCGACGTACGTGATGGCCGGCGCGAAATTGCTACCACTAGCCAGGTAACCAATAGCAAGAGGTGTCGAGACAGCAGCCAGATTGCCGGCAAAATTGAATACGCCACCCGTGAGGCCAAGCATGTCTTTAGGGGCCAGTGACGTCACCAACGACCATGTGATGGATGCGAAGCCATTGCCAAAAAATGCAAGGACCATGAAGAAAATGATCCAGTGAGTCGAGTCGGTGTAGTTGGCGCCAATGATGCTGGTGGATATCAACAGACCGGAGATGATCGGGAGTCGACGTGCAAAGCCAATGCTGGCTCCTTTGCGGATCAGCCAGTCGGAAAGCAGACCTGAACTGATGACGCCGCAAAACGCAGCGAGAAATGGCAACGAGGTCAGGAATCCAGACTTGATGAAATCCATGCCGCGATACTTCACCAGGTACGTCGGAAACCAGGTGAGAAAGAACCATAGCGTGGAGGCAACGGCGTACTGGCCGAGATAAATTCCCCATAGCTTGCGCTTACCTAATACGACTCGAAGTCCTTCCCATGTAAAACCAGGTTTGCGATGTTGATCATTCTGCCCGAGGTCGACGAGGCCACCACCGGCACTGATTAGTTCGATTTCCGCCTGATTGGCACCTTTGAATTGCTGTGGCTCCCGATACACCGCGTACCAGACGGCGGCCCATACGATTCCAGCGAGTCCAGTTCCGATGAAGACCGCCTGCCAACCGTATTGATGCTGTAGCCAGGCCAGTACGGGCGTCAGAAATGCCAAGCCCACGAACTGGCCGGACGTATAGATTCCGATGGCCGATGCCCGTTCGCGTTCGGGAAACCAGGCGGTGACAACGCGGCTGTTGATGGGGTATGCCGGGGCTTCGAGCGCACCTACCATCAGTCGCAATGCGAATAACCCGACGAAACTGCCAACGAAGCCCATGCAGACCGTTGCCAGCGACCATAAGCAAAGTGCCAGCGTGTACAAAAAGCGCGGTCGCACGCGGTCCACCAGCCATCCGCCAGGGATTTGCATGGCGGCATACGTCCAACCAAACGCAGAGAAAATCCAACCTGCCTGAATCGGGCCAACGTTGAGTTGACGCATCAATTCAGGTGCCACAATCGACAGGTTGCTACGGTCGAGGTAGTTAATGACGACGGTAACAAACAATAACATCGCAATTAGCCAGCGTTTTCGACTCGCGGGCTGTTGAGGGATTTTCTGTGCTTTCTCCTCGTAAGGCTTCGATACATATTTCGGGATATCCGTATCCGTAGTTCTCATCTATGTATTCCCTTTTATTGATCCACTTCGCTGCTTTGATATCGGGATGTCGTTAGCAGCACTTCCACGGCGCTGTGTCGTACAAACAACCAAAGCTTGCCTAACAAGTCAAACGTGGATTAACTGTCGCGCTGAGGCACTGAAATGGCTCGGCGATTGGGCTTGCCGAGGAAAAGTTTGGTATGCCTACGGAGAAATCGACGAACCCTCATGCGGGTTTCACGGAACGCCTACCGGACGCTCGCAATGCCGCCGACATCTCCGAGGAAACATTCACGTGCAAAGCAACCTTCAAAGGCTTTTGAATTCTTGGCCCGAGAGTCGAAAGATTGAGC
>Ga0302314_10007363_pt1 | contig 19792 bp, 20 predicted proteins | sample III_Palsa_N2_3_FD_200533 | JGI IMG/M metagenome (GOLD analysis project Ga0302314, IMG submission 200533) | Peat permafrost microbial communities from Stordalen Mire near Abisko, Sweden - III_Palsa_N2_3 | ecosystem: Environmental > Terrestrial > Soil > Palsa > Peat permafrost | place: Sweden...
GCGTCGTCTCGCAGGTGCGCCTGACCGGCCACTTCACCGGCAAGCTGGGCGACGTGCAGGGCAAGGGCCAGGCGATCGACTTCCTGGCGATCGACATCCTGCGCGTGCGCGGCGGCAAGGTCACCGACAACTGGCACCTCGAGGACAACCTCGGCTTCATGCAGCAGGCCGGCCTGCTCGCGAAGTAAGCCGCCGCTTCAAGCCTCGTCGACGATCGAGTACAGGCGGCGCAGCGCCTCGCGCGCGGCCGCGACGCATTCCAGGCAGCCGTCGAAGTCGCCGGTGCCGTTCATGATCGCCACGCCCCAGTTGGCGCCGCCGGCGTCGCGCTTGTGCCAGTACACGCCGCCGAAGAACACGTCGGCACAGGCTTCGCAGGGCAGGGCGATGGCGCTGATCATGCGGCGGATGTAGTCGCGCGTCATCACGTGGCGGCCGGTGGCGTCGCGCTCGGCCTCGGCGTGCACGGCGACGTCGGCGGCGGCCTCCATGGCCGTCTTGAACGACAGCATCGACGGCGCGTCGACGGCGATGCCCAGCAGGTCGGCCGCCTGCGCGGTGCGCGCATGCCAGCGCCAGCGTCCGTCGGCTTGCCGAACGAATTCCACGGACTCGTCGGTGATGATCTCGCTGCGATCCACGCGCGTCTCCTCTGCCGTCTTTTCGAGGATCGTAGGCCTTTTCCGTGCGGAAGTGCGCGCGGTTTTGGGGGATGGCGCCGGCGACATCCTGTCACCCCACTGCCGGGCTCGCCGTTTGCCGATGAGCGGTGAATCCACCCGGAGGTGAGCCATGATTTCCACCGTCTCCAGCCCCGACAAGATACCGACCTCGCACCCCGCGCCTTTCGAGAAGGGCTGGGTGCCGCAGGGCTACATCGGACCGGTCGCCTTGCCCGGCACCGGCCGCATGGTGTTCTGGACCGGCCGCATCGCGATCGGCCTGCGCTACGCGCCGCAGGAACGCGTGCAGCACTGATCGAGCCGGCCGCCGGCATCTTGCCGGCCCGTCGGGCGAGGGCCTCTCGCGCCGCGCGCGCGAGTGGACACTTCTTATCCGTGCGGACCCCGGGCCGCCATGAAAAATGCCCCGCATCGCGGGGCATTTCCTTGCCTGCAGCGGACGCGCGAGGCGTCCGCGCCAGCCGTCACTGCGGCTGCTTGACGATGATGTCGTTGCGCACGCCCTGGACGCCGTTGGTGTCGCGCGCCAGGCGCTCGGCCATCATGCGTTCGTCAGGCGACTTGGCGAAGCCCGACAGCTGCACCACGCCCTTCATCGTGTCGACCTTGATGGCCATCGCGCTGACCGTCGGGTCTTCCGCGAACTTGGCCTTGACCTTGGTGGTCACGGCGGAATCGTCGACATACGAGCCCACGGTTTCCTGATGGCGTTCGACGGCGCAGCCGGTGGCGGTGACGATCGTCGTGGCCGCGATCATGGCGGCGATGGCAAGACGGGTGATCATGTTGTGCTCCTTCGGGAATCGTTGGGGATATGGTCATTGCACGATAGGCCGCAACAGGCCCCGGCACGATAGGCGAAGGCCGGGTCGCACTGTCGGACGGCACCGACACCCCGCGCCGCCGGCGGCGCACGCACATGCGCGCGGCGCTAGCCGACGTTCGCGGGCGGCTGCGGATAGCTGCCCGGACCGAGCAGCGTGGCGACGTCGTGCGTGGAGTCGACGGCCTCCTGCACGTGGTCGGGCAGCGGCAACCGCGCCTGGATCGTCGTGCCCTGTCCGGGCCGGGACTTGACCTTGAGCTGCCCCTGCGACGACTGCACGCGAAACCGCATGCCTGCCAGGCCGTGCGCGGCGGCGCGCGAGGCGGCGGGGTCGAAGCCGACGCCGTCGTCGCGCACGGCGATCACGGCCCAGCCGCCGCGTGCCGCGAGGTTCACGTGCACCGTGGCCGCGCCGGCGTACTTGGCGACGTTCGTGAGCGCCTCCTGCACCAGCCGGTAGACGGTGAGCTTGCCGGCGTCGTCCAGCGGCAGTTCCTCGATCTCGGTCTTCACGTCGAGTTCGCTGCGTTCGGCGAACTCCACGCACAGGATCTCGAGCGCCGCCTTCAGGCCGAGGTTGTTCAGCGACGACGGCCGCAGGTCCTCGATGATGCGGCGCTTCAGCGCGATGCCTTCGTCCAGCGTCTTCACGAGGTGCAGCATGCGTTCGAGCACTTCGGGCGGCGCGGCCGACAGCCGGCTGCGCATGCGCGCCACGTCGAGCTTCGCGGCGGTGAGCAGGCCCCCCAGTTCGTCGTGCAGCTCGCGCGCGAGGCTGCTGCGCTCGTCCTCGCGCGCGGTCTGCAGGTGCTTGGCGATCTGCGTGATGTCGCGGGTGCGGCGTTCGACCTCGACTTCGAGCCGATCGCGCTCGAAGCGCAGCTGCGCGGCGCGCTCCAGCCGTTCGTCGTCGAAGCGGCGCGCCTGGCGTGCGTACAGCAGCAGCGCGGCCAGGCTCACCACCACCAGCGCGGCGATGCCGATGCGCGAGAACAGCAACGTCTCGGTGAGCAGCTCGCGCGATTCGTCGATGCGCGCCGTCTCCACGCGCGCCATGCTGCGCGCCTGGCCTTCGATGGCGAGCATGGTCTCGCGGCCGATGTCGGTGAGCACCACCTCGCGCCAGCCTTCGCCGCTCTTGGCCTCGAACATCTTGACCGTGGTGTCGAGCTCCGACATGCGCTGGCGCGTCAGCTCGTCGAGCTTCCTGACGTCGGCGCTGCGGTCCGGCCACGCCGAATAGATCTGCGCCAGCTTCGCGAGCTGCGCCTGCACCTGCGCCGCGGCGCGCGTGTACGGATCCTTGTATTCCGGGCGACCGGTAAGAAGGTAGCCGCGCTGGCCGGATTCGGCAGCGATCACCTCGCGCATCAGCGTGCTGACCTCGACGCGCGCCTCCAGCAGCGCCTCGCGGCTCGCGATCACGGCCAGCGCCCGTTCGTGCCCGACCTCGTTGGTCAGCAGCACGGCCAGGCCCAGCAGGAGTGCCACCGGAGCCGCGAAGCGACTGCGCCGCGCGGTTTCCAGCGTTCTCAGAAATGACATGTCGGGTTCCCCGCTACACTTGAATGACTCGGCCCGCCGATTGCCCTCAACGCGACCGTGAGACCCTCTTGGCGAACTGACCGATTGCATCGGCAAGTCGCCGACCCGACACCAAGTTCATCGATTCCGCGGGAGACTACATGATTCGCGTTGTGATCGTCGACGATCATGCGATCGTTCGCTCCGGCCTCCGGCAATTCCTGTCCGACCACGTCGACCTGCGCGTCACGGGCGAGGCCGCCGACGGCCGCGAAGCCCTGGAGCTCGTCCGCGGGGGCGACCTCGACGTGCTGCTCATGGATCTGTCGATGCCCGACCAGAGCGGCGTCGATGCGCTCGCGGCCATCAAGGCGCGCCGTCCGGACCTGCCGGTGCTGATCCTCAGCGGCTTCCCGGAAACCCACTACGCCACGACGCTGCTGCGCCAGGGCGCCAGCGGCTACCTGAACAAGGGCTGCGATCCCGACGACATCGTCAAGGCGATCCGCACGGTGGCGATGGGCCGCCGCTACATCACGGCGCAGGTGGCCGAGATGCTGGCCGACGGCGCCGCGGGCGCGGCCGGCCGGCCGCCGCACGAAGGGCTGTCCGAGCGCGAACTGCAGGTGTTCCTGCGCCTTGCCAAGGGCGAGACCGTGGGCCAGATCGCCGAGGGCATGTTCCTCAGCGTCAAGACGGTCAGCACCTACCGGGCGCGCACGCTGGAGAAGCTGCAGCTCGAGACCAACAGCGACCTGACCTACTACGCCTTGAAGAACGGGCTGATCCAGTAGAGGGACGACGGCCCCTGGCCGCCAAGTATGGCGGACATGAACGACCCCCGGCCGCGGCGTACCGCGACAGCCCCCCCAGGGGGACACGGCCTTGCTCCGGAGCGGCCGAGCGCGGCGCCCGCGCGCTTTCGGCCGGCAGTCGCCGAAGCGCGATATCGCCGGCGTCGCGCGAGCGCTCAAGCGGGACGCGCCGCGCGCGCGACGCAATGATCGACCAGCGCGTCGATCTCGCCGGACTTGTCGAACACCGCGCTCGCGCCGAGCGCGAGGCACTGGCGCCGGATGTCGGCGGTGGCGTAGTTGGTGAGCACCACGCGCTCGAACGAGGCGTCGGCCGCGTGCAGCGCGCGCAGCACGCCCATGCCCGAGCCCTGGCGCAGGAAGATGTCGATGATGGCGATGTCGCATCGATTGCCGGCGTCGGTGAGCCACGTCAGCGCGCCGGCCTGGTCCACGGCGGTGCCCACCACCTTCACAGGGGCCATTTCCTCCAGCGCGGCGATCAGGTTTTCCTGGATCACCGGGCTGTCCTCGACGACGAAAGCCAACAGGTTCGACATGCCACAAGCCGGTCCGCCGACGATGTCGGCGCGACCTTCTGCTCCACATTGTGCAACGATCGGAACGTTTCCGATCAGGCGGCGCGCTCGCTCGTGGCGCCTCCGTTGCGGCGCCACCATCGCGCCGCGCAGTTCGTCCGATCAACTCAGTCGTTCGAGACGTCTCCGGAGGCGAGATGTTGCCAGGTGGACGGAAATGCGGCCTCGTCGCCGAGGTTGTCGTCGGCATGCAGCATGTCGAACGGATCGCCGATGCTGAGCATGGCGCCCTGATCGATCTTCCCGTCGTGTCCCTGTCCTGCAGAAAAGTTGTCCATGTCTGCCTCCGACCAGCCGGTGTCCGTTCTTGGGCGACTGCGCTGGCGGGCGCTCGTCTACCGTGGAGCCAGTGTGCTCAGGCGTGGATAGCCTCACCATAGGCTGAGCGCCACACCCCTTGTCAGACGCGTCCTACAGTCCAGCTGCGCCGCATCCCATCGTTGAAGCGGTGGCGCGAAACGGCTCCGGCGCTGCCGGCCATTTCTTGACGTTCAAGGAGCGGCGGAACCGGCTCTGCGGGGCCGCTCGCGGGCCGGGCGCGCAGGCGGCCGTGGGCCGTCAATTTGTATCAAGCTGTCCGCGGCCTGTCGGCGCCGGCCTACCCGCGATCGGAGCCGGCCTACCCGCGAAGGGCGCGTTGGCCGATTGGATCGGCGTGGTTCGAGGGATACCTTGGAGTCATGACTACATACACCATACCTCACTTCGCGACTGGCAGTTCCGACCGCAACGTGCGTCCGGAACCGTCCCTGAATCGCGCTCGTCCCGCTTCGGCGGCCACCTACCGTACCGCCGGCGTCACGAACGAAGCCGCGCTGATGGCCGAAGGGCGGACGCCCGATTGGCAGCCGGGTGTCTCCAAGGGCCGCGTGCCCAAGGCGGCCATCGGAGCGATCGGCGCAGCGCTGGTCGGCGGCGTCGCCCTGGCCATCGTGCTGCTGTCGCCTTCGGACAAGGTCACCAAGCAGGGGATGCCCGATCCGGTCGCCCAGGCCGCGGCGCAGAACGTCGCGGCGCAGAAGTCGGTCGACTCGTCGGAGGCGGCCGTCAACGACCTCGACAGCAACCCGCCGGCCGCCGGCAACGCCGCCGCGACGGACGCCGCCGCGACGCAGCAGGCCGCCGCACCGGCGCCGGCCGTTCCCGCGCCCGTCCAGTCGGTGACACCCGACGCGCCGCCGGTGGTCAACGCCCCGGTCGCCCGCGTGCGCCAAGTGCCCACCCCGCGCGTCGCGCCGCAACCGGTGCAAGCCGCGCCCGTCGTGACGCCGGACGTGCCCGCGCCGGTGGTGACGCCGCCAGCCGATGTTCAGCCGCCAGCAATGCAGCAGACACCTGATGCGCCGACAGTGACTCCTGCGCCAACCCCTGCGCCGACTACGGATACCCCCGCCCCTACGCCGGCTTCGACGCCAAGCGAGTAAGGTCGAACGACAGCAACGCCCGCATCGGCCTCAACGCCGGTGCGGTTCCGAAAGACCGCCATGACGCTGCACTTCCATTGGTTGCACGCCCCGCGCTGGATGGTTCACACCCCCGGCAACCGGGCGATGACGCTCGTGCTGGGCGTCATCGGGATCTCCCTGCTGTTCAGTGCGTTGCGCGTGGTCGATGCGGCCATTTCCGGCGCGTTGGTCGAGCGGCGCGCGAGCGTCGCCGCACCGTCGCCGGCCGGCACGTCGTCCCCCGACGTGCTGCTGCGCACCGAGCCGCCGGCTTCCGGTGCGGCGGTGCCGACCAACGACGTCGAGGTGCCCGAGGCGACCGTGGAGGCCATCAGCCTCTGACGCCGCGTCGCTCCGACCCTGCCAGAAACCGCCCGCGAGGCGGTTTCTTTCATTTACGCCCTGGGGCTAGCGTCGATTGAACCTTGACCCGGATTGAAGTAGCCTGCCACCCTTTCGCCACGAGTGTTTCCGCGAGCGTGGGCAGCAGGTGGCGCAGCTTGGACGCGACGGCCGAATTGGCGGCCAGGATCGTCCAGCCGTCGTCGTCCAGCGGGCCGGCACGCAGGTGCTGGCGCAGCAGGCCGGGCAGCACGTCCGCAAGCGCGTCCAGGCGCGCCTGCGACGCGCGCACACGCGCCAGCAGGCTGGCGAGACCGTCGTCGCGCGCCAGGCTCTCGCCCAGCGGGCGCGCGAGCGGCACCACCGACGCCTTGGGCGGCGGCGCGTAGAACGCCTGCGGCCGGGGCGTGGCGGCGGGTTTGTCGGGTCGGGGCGGGGCCATTTCTTCGGAGAGTGTAGCGATGCAGATAATGATCACCCACGGCGGCCTGTCCCGCACGCGGGTCATGCACATCAGCCCGATGCAGATGATCGTGTCGGCGATCCTGCTGGTGGTGGCGATCCTGCTGACCTCCGGCGCGATCTATCACTATTTCTTCCTGAAGGCCGCCCGCGAAGGCTGGCCCGTCGTCAGCCAGCTCGTGAAGCTGGTGGTGCACGACGAGAGCGCCCAGCGCGACAAGATCATGCGCGAGAACCTCGACGCGATGGCGCAGAAGGTGGGCGACATGCAGGCCCGCATGATCAAGATCGAGGCGATGGGCGACCGCGTCTCGGGCATGGCCGGGCTGAAGCCGGAAGACCTGTCCAGCCTGGCGCGGCCCAAGGGCGGCGGCTCGGGCGGCCCGTTCGTGCCGATGAACAATCCCGGCTTCGACGAGCTCAATGGCGCGCTGCAGGCGTTGTCCGAGACCGCGGGCGAGCAGAGCGACGTGCTGACGCTGACCGAGTCGCGCCTGCTGGAATCGCGCCTGAAGACGCTGATGATCCCCAGCAGCCGTCCGATCGACGTGCCGGTGGGCTCGGGCTTCGGGTTCCGCGCCGATCCGTTCACCGGCCGCGGCGCACTGCACACGGGCCTCGACTTCCCGTCGCCGGTGGGCACCGAGATCCACGCCGCCGCCGGCGGGGTGGTGCGCACCGCGGAGATGCATCCCGAGTATGGGCTGATGCTGGAGATCGACCACGGCAACGGGCTGATGACCCGCTACGGCCACACGTCCAGGATCCTGGTGAAGGTGGGCGACCTGGTCAAGCGCGGCCAGGTCGTCGCCCAGGTCGGCACCACCGGGCGTTCCACCGGCCCGCACCTGCACTTCGAGGTGCTGGTGGACGGCATCCCGCAGGATCCGCAGCGCTTCCTGGCCGGGCCCAACGCCAAGCCGACGGTGCAGACCGCCGCCGGCAACGCGACGCCGCTGGGCGCCGAGCACCGTTAGCCGCAGGAAGGGTGTCGACCCCGGCCCGAAGGGGCCCGAATGCTACACTTTGACGTTTTTCGCCTCGTTCCGGGCGGGCTCGGCCGTTTCGCCGTTTCCCCCGTCGTGCAAGGAGCCGCCTAGCCTCTCGGGGATAACGCGGAGCCGGTCGCACTTTGGCCTTGCCGTCGCGCCATGCGTCCCCAGATGCGGCGCAGTGCGAAGGCCGCGAGGCGGACTTCGAGAATTTGCTTGCCACCCCCCGGCAGGCCCGCGGCTCGCAGCCGGCTCCGCCAAAACCGGCTGCCGTGCGTCGTCCGTGGCCTGTCTTCCCGGCCCAGAACCCACGCATGTTGCCCAAGCTTCTTACCCAGATTTTCGGTAGCCGAAACGATCGCCTGCTCAAGCAATACAGGCGTGTCGTCGAGAAGGTCACCACGTTCGAGGCCCCCACCGCGGCGTTGAGCGACGAGGCCCTGAAGGGCAAGACCGCCGAGTTCAAGGCGCGGCTGGCGCAGGGCGGCACGCTGGACGAGCTGCTGCCGGAGGCCTTCGCGGTCGTCCGCGAGGCCGGCAAGCGCGCGCTGAAGATGCGCCACTTCGACGTCCAGCTGATCGGCGGCATGACGCTGCACGAGGGCAAGATCGCCGAGATGCGCACCGGCGAAGGCAAGACGCTGATGGCCACGCTGCCGGTCTACCTGAACGCGCTGAGCGGCAAGGGCGTCCACCTGATCACGGTCAACGACTACCTCGCGCGGCGCGACGCCGAATGGATGGCCCGCCTGTACAACTTCCTGGGAATGACGGTCGGCGTGAACGTGCCGGGGCTGTCGCGCGAGGAGAAGCAGGCCGCCTACAACGCCGACATCACCTACGGCACGAACAACGAGTTCGGCTTCGACTACCTGCGCGACAACATGGTCTACGAGACCGGCGATCGCGTGCAGCGCGGCCTGAACTTCGCCATCGTCGACGAGGTCGACTCGATCCTGATCGACGAGGCCCGCACGCCGCTGATCATCAGCGGCCAGGCCGAAGACCACACCGAGATGTACGTGCGCATCAACGCAGTGGTGCCGGCGCTGAAGCGCCAGATCGGCGAAGAGGATCCGCGCACCGGCGAGGGCGTCATCGAGCCGGGCGACTTCACCGTCGACGAGAAGGGCCACCAGGTCACGCTGACCGAGGCCGGCCACGAGCGCGCCGAGGAGCTGCTGTCGCAGGCCGGGCTGCTGGTCGAGGGCGCCAGCCTCTACGACGCCAGCAACATCACGCTGATGCACCACGTGTACGCGGCCCTGCGCGCGCACCACCTGTATCACCGCGACCAGCACTACGTGGTCGCCAACGGCGAAGTCACGATCGTCGACGAGTTCACCGGCCGCCTGATGACGGGCCGCCGCTGGTCGGACGGCCTGCACCAGGCCGTCGAGGCCAAGGAAGGCGTGGAGATCCAGAGCGAGAACCAGACGCTCGCGTCGATCACGTTCCAGAACTACTTCCGCATGTACACCAAGCTCGGTGGCATGACGGGCACGGCCGACACCGAGGCCTACGAATTCCAGGAGATCTACGGCCTCGAGACCGTGGTGATCCCGCCCAACCGCCCGACGCAGCGCAAGGACGAGCTCGACCTCGTCTACAAGACGGCGCGCGAGAAGTACCTGGCGGTCGTGGAAGACATCCGCGACTGCGTCAACCGCGGCCAGCCGGCGCTGGTGGGCACGACGTCGATCGAGAACTCCGAGCTGCTGTCGGGCCTGTTGCAGAAGGCGCAGATCCCGCACCAGGTGCTCAACGCCAAGCAGCACGAGCGCGAGGCGCTGATCGTCGCGCAGGCGGGGCGTCCGGGCGCGATCACCATCGCCACCAACATGGCCGGCCGCGGCACCGACATCGTGCTGGGCGGCAACGTCGAGAAGCAGGTCGAGCACATCGAGGCCGACGATTCGATCCCGCCGGACGAGAAGGCGCGCCGGATCAAGCAGCTGCAGGACGAGTGGCAGGCGATCAACGCGCAGGTGAAGGCCGCCGGCGGCCTGCGCATCATCGCCACCGAGCGCCACGAGTCGCGCCGCATCGACAACCAGCTGCGCGGACGTTCGGGCCGCCAGGGCGATCCGGGCGCGTCGCGCTTCTACCTGTCGCTGGAAGATCCGCTGATGCGCATCTTCGCGGGCGACCGCGTCAAGGCGATCATGGAACGCCTGAAGATGCCCGAGGGCGAAGCCATCGAGGCCGGCATCGTCAGCCGCAGCCTGGAAGGCGCGCAGCGCAAGGTCGAGGCGCGCAACTTCGACATGCGCAAGCAGCTGCTGGAATACGACGACGTCGCCAACGACCAGCGCAAGGTGATCTACCAGCAGCGCAACGAGATCCTCGAGGCGAAGTCGCTGGTCAACCAGATCGCCAACCTGCGCGAAGGCACGATGGACGACCTCACGCGGGCGTTCGTGCCGGCCGAGAGCGTCGAGGAACAGTGGGACCTGCCGGGCCTGCAGAAGGCGTTGCTCACCGAGTACCTGCTCGACGTCGATCTCGCCGAGCTGGTGGAGAAGGCCGATTCGATCAACGACGAGGAGATCGTCAGCGCCGTGGTGTCGGCCGCGAAGGCGGCATTCCAGGTCAAGCTGGACATGGTCGGCGAAGAGCAGTTCACGCCGTTCATGCGCATGGTGCTGCTGCAGAACCTCGACTCCAACTGGCGCGAGCACCTGGCCGCGCTCGACTACCTGCGCCAGGGCATCCACCTGCGCGGCTATGCGCAGAAGAATCCGAAGCAGGAATACAAGCGCGAGGCCTTCGAGCTGTTCTCCACGCTGATCGACACCGTCAAGACCGAGGTCACGAAGGTGCTGCTGACGGTGCGCGTGCAGACGCAGGAGCAGGCCGCCGAGGCCGCGCAGGCGATCGAGCAGAGCGCCGAGGTCGTGGGCAACGTGCAGTACACGCACCCGAACGACGACGGCAGCGTCAGCGAGGAAACCGCGCCGCTGAACCTCGGCGCGGGCGCCCCGGGCATCCCGCGCGTCGGCCGCAACGACCCGTGCCCGTGCGGCAGCGGCAAGCGCTACAAGGAATGCCACGGCAAGCTGGCTTGATGACACGCCGATGACGCCCGCTTGAGCGCGGGTGTGATCGCCACAAAGCCGCATCGGCGTCGAGCCGCATGCGGCTTTGTCCTTTTCCTGCAAGATTTACCCGCGACAATCGGGCCCCATGGCTTTCGAGAAGAATTTCTTCCCCCGCCAGGTCGTCGAGGCCGGCAATCGTTGGGACTGGGCGCTGCTGCCGCTGGTGCTGGCGGCGCTGGTGCTGGCCGGCCTGGGCGGCGCGGCGATGACCAAGCCCTACCACCTGGGCGACCCGATCCCGCTGTCGCTCGATCCGCTGCAGCTGCCGTACTACCTGCTGCGCACGACGCTGCGCATGCTGATCGCGCTGGTCTTCTCGCTGCTGTTCAGCTTCGCGTTCGCCACCGCGGCCTCGCGCTGGCGCGCCGCGGAAAAGATCCTGGTGCCGCTGCTGGACATCCTGCAGTCGATCCCGATCCTGGGCTTCCTGTCGATCACGGTCACCGGCTTCATCGCGCTGTTCCCGGGCAACCTGTTCGGCGTCGAGTGCGCGGCGATCTTCGCCATCTTCACCTCGCAGGCCTGGAACATGGCGTTCAGCCTGTACCAGTCGATGCGCACGGTGCCGGCCGAGCTGCAGGAAGCGGCGCGCGTGTTCCAGCTGTCCGCGTGGCAACGCTTCTGGCGGCTCGAGCTGCCGTTCGCGATGCCCGGACTGCTGTGGAACATGATGATGTCGATGTCGGGCGGCTGGTTCTTCGTGGTCGCCTCCGAGGCCATCGCCGTCTCGGGCCAGAACATCAAGCTGCCCGGCGTGGGCTCGTACATCGCGCTGGCCATCGAGGCGAAGAACCTGCAGGCGATCGGCTGGGCCATCGTGGGGATGCTCGTGGGCATCATGCTCTACGACCAGCTGCTGTTCCGCCCGCTGGTCGCCTGGGCCGACAAGTTCCGCTTCGAGGAAGGCGGCCAGGAGGCCGCGCCGACGTCGTGGCTGCTGACGTGGTCGCGCCGCACCGAGCGCATCGCCGCGGTCAGCGAGCGCTTCACGCAGGCGCTGGAGAGCACGTTCACGTGGTTCCGCGTCACGCACGACGGCACGTCGATCCGCGCGCGTCCGCATCCGGCCAGCGACGCGCTCGCGCGCGTGTGGGACGCGCTGATCGCCGCCGGCGGCCTGTACGCGATCTACGAACTGTACAGCTTCGTGCATTCGGAGGTCGGCTTCGCCGAGGTCTGGCACGTGTTCCTGCTCGGCTGCGCGACGATGCTGCGCGTGGTGATCCTGATCTCGCTGGCCGCGCTGTTCTGGGTGCCCGTGGGCGTGTGGATCGGGCTGCGGCCCCTCTGGTCGGGCCGGCTGCAGGCGGTGGCGCAGTTCCTCGCGGCGTTCCCGGCCAACCTGATGTTCCCGGGCGCGGTCGTGCTGATCGTGCACTGGCACCTGAACCCCGACATCTGGCTGTCGCCGCTGATGGTGTTCGGCACGCAGTGGTACCTGCTGTTCAACGTGATCGCCGGCGCGTCGTCGATCCCGTCCGAGCTGCGTTTCGCGGCCGGCAACATCGGCCTGACCGGCTGGCTGCGCTGGAAGCGCTTCCTGCTGCCGGCGGTCTTCCCGAGCTTCGTCACGGGCGCCATCACGGCCAGCGGCGGCTCGTGGAACGCCAGCATCGTGTCCGAGTACGTCAGCTGGGGCAGCACGACGCTGGAGGCCCGGGGCCTCGGCAGCTACATCGCGCACTACACCGCCAGCGGCGATTTCCACCGCATCGCGCTGGGCATCTGCGTGATGTGCGTCTTCGTGATGGGCATGAACCACTTCGTGTGGCGGCGGCTGTATCGCATCGCCGAAGAACGCATGCATTTCTAGAAATGACGACCCCGCTCACCTTCGCTCGCAGCCCCCGAGGGGGCGCACGGCTCGCTCCGGAGCGGCCGGGCGCTGATTTGACGAATTCAGGTTGAACATGGACAAACACGGCCCCCCCATCATCCAGATCACCGACGTCCGCAAGTCGTTCCGCGCCGCCGACGGCCGCGAGCGACCCGTGCTGGAAGGCGTCGACTTCACGCTGCGCGAGGGCGAGATCGTCGCGCTGCTGGGCCAGTCGGGCTCGGGCAAGAGCACGTTGCTGCGCATCATGGCCGGCCTGATCGGCGTCGACTCGGGCAACGTGCAGTACCGCGGCCAGCCGCTGTACGGTCCGGCGCGCGCGATCAGCATGGTGTTCCAGTCGTTCGCGCTGTTCCCGTGGCTGACGGTGCAGCAGAACGTCGAGCTGGGCCTGGAAGCGCGCGGCATCGGGCGCGAGGAACGCGCCGAGCGCGCCGAGAAGGCGATCAGCCTGATCGGGCTGTCCGGCTTCGAAGGCGCGCTGCCGCGCGAGCTCTCGGGCGGCATGCGCCAGCGCGTGGGCATCGCGCGCGCGCTCGTCACGCAGCCCGACGTGCTGCTGATGGACGAGGCATTCTCTGCGCTGGACGTCCTCACCGGCGAGCGCCTGCGCGACGACATCCTCGAGCTGTGGACGCAAGGCGGCATGCCCACCAAGGCGATGCTGGTGGTGTCGCACAACATCGAGGAAGCGGTGCTGATGGCCGACCGCATCCTGATCTTCGCGAGCGACCCGGGCCGCGTCCGCTTCCAGTTGGCCATCGACCTGCCGCGCCCGCGCGTGGCCGATTCCGCCGACGTGCGCGCGCTGATCGACGAGGTCTACGCGCTGATGACCGCCGGCGCCATCCGCGCCGACCGCAGCACCGAGGAACCGGAGGCGCTGCGCCTGTACGACCGCCTGCCGGAGGCCGACATCGCGCGCATGGAGGGCCTGCTCGAACTGCTCGCCGGGCCGCCGTTCCACGGCGAGGCCGACCTGCCCAAGCTGGCCGAGGAATCGGAACTCACCGACGACGAACTGCTGCCGGTGGCGCGCGCCATCGACCTGCTGGGGCTGGCCCGCGTCGAGAGCGGCGACCTGCACCTCACGCTGGTGGGCCGCCGCTACGTCGACGGCGACCACACCGTGCGCCAGGAGCTGTTCGGCCAGCAGGTGCTGGAGAACGTGCCGCTCGCCGCGCACATCCGCCACAGCCTCGAGCAGGATCCGGAACGCGCGCTGCCCGAGCAGCCGTTCCTGCGCCTGCTGCAGCAGCACCTCGACCCGGCCGAGGCCGAACGCGTGCTCAAGACGGTCATCGAATGGGGCCGCCACGGCGAGGTCTTCGAGTACGACTTCCACGCCGGCAGCATCCACCTGCCCGACGACCAGCAGGAAGAGGCGGCGCGCAACTCGATCATCGAGTGACATCGCGCACCGCGGCGCGCACCTTCCTCAGCCTGCAGGCGGCCGACTCGTTCGGCCGCTTCGCTCGGACACGCAGGTCGCCGGCGCCCAGATCTTTCCGTCGGACGACGTCGACAAGGCCTGGAAGCAGCGGCGGGCCACGCACGGCGTGGCTCTTGCCCGCCAATCCGGTCTCGGAAGGCGAAAGCGGTCGAGTCGTCATTCGCGCCTTCTAGAATCGCGTGTCCTGGTGGCGACGTTCGCCCCGTTTCCTGGAGCCGATGCCCATGCCTGTCAACCTCACCGTCCCCAAGCCCGCCGACCTGCATCCCGTGCCCGGCGTCCGCGTGGGCATCGCGATGGCCGGCGTGCGCAGGGCCAACCGCAAGGACCTGGTCGCGTTCGTGCTGGACGCCGGCACCGTGGTGGCGGGCGTGTTCACGCAGAACCGGTTCTGCGCGGCGCCGGTGCAGGTCTGCCGCGAACATCTCGCCACGGGCAGCGCCGACGGCCAGGACGGCATCCGCGCGCTGGTGATCAACACCGGCAACGCGAACGCCGGCACCGGCACCGACGGCATCGCTCGCGCGCGGCGCACCTGCGAGGCCGCGGCCGGGCTGCTGGGCATCCGCTCGCGCCAGGTGCTGCCGTTCTCCACCGGCGTGATCATGGAGACGCTGCCGGTCGAACGCATCGAGGCCGGACTGCCGGCCGCGCTCGGCGACCTCAACGCCGCGAACTGGGCGCAGGCCGCCGAGGGCATCATGACCACCGACACGCTGCCCAAGGCCGCGTCGACGCAGGTGCGCATCGGCGGCAAGACGGTGACGGTCACCGGCATCAGCAAGGGCGCCGGCATGATCCGTCCCAACATGGCCACGATGCTGGGCTTCCTGGCCACCGACGCGGTCATCGCCGCGCCGCTGCTGCAGGCGCTCGCGAAGCAGGCCGCCGACGCGTCGTTCAACCGCATCACGATCGACGGCGACACGTCCACCAACGACAGCTTCGTCGTGATGGCCACGCAGCAGGCCGGCCACGCGCGCATCGACTCGCTGGAGTCCGAGGACGGCCGCGCGCTGGCCGCCGCCGTCACGCAGGTGGCGCAGCAGCTGGCACAGGCCATCGTGCGCGACGGCGAGGGCGCCACCAAGTTCATCACCGTGCGCATCGACGGCGGGCGCGACGAGGCCGAGTGCAAGCTCGCGGCCTACGCGATCGCCCACTCGCCGCTGGTCAAGACCGCGTTCTTCGCGAGCGATCCGAACCTCGGCCGCATCCTGGCCGCGGTCGGCTACGCCGGCATTGCCGATCTCGACCAGTCGCGCATCGCCCTGTTCCTCGACGACGTCGCGGTGGTCACCGACGGCGGCCGCCGCGCCGACTACAAGGAAGAGGACGGCGCGCGCGTGATGAAGCAGTCCGAGATCACCGTCCGCATCGATCTCAGGCGCGGCGATGCGTCGGCGACGGTGTGGACGTGCGACCTGTCGTACGACTACGTCAAGATCAACGCCGACTACCGGAGCTGAAACGCTTGGCCGCTCCGTTGACGCTGACGCAGCTGCGCCGCGACCGCCGCGCGATCTGGTGGTGGCTGCCGATCGGCGGGCTGGCGATGTGGCTGGTGCTCAAGGGCTGGCAGCAGGTCGCCGGGGCGCCGCCGCCGTCCGGCGTCTTCACCGTGATGTACATCGGCTGGATCGCCGTCACGTTCAGCCTGATCGCACGCCGTTCGACCGCGCGTTGCCCGAAGTGCGACCACCGTTACCTGCGGGGGTTTCCGTGGCAGTCGCTCAGGAAGGTCGAGTGCGGCGTCTGCGGCTACCAGATCCCGGAGGCCTGAGAACCTGTGAACGAACCCGCCACGCCCGCTCGTCCCGTCAAAACACGCCCGCTCTGCGTTGCAAATGCTCGCCGTAGCCCGAGCTACGTCTGCGCTTTGCGCCTTGATCGGACGCGTTTTGACGGCCCGCTCGGTCGCGTCGGATTCATTCACAGGTTCTGACCGTTCGGCTGTGGTGTTGCGCCGCCGGCCCAACGCCTGCCGACGCGCTTGCCTGCGCGCGCGGCGCGCTGCTACCATCAGGGCTCCCCACCGATCACCGGCTGTCCACGGATATGACCTCCCGCCCCACCGCCAACCGACGACGCGCTCCGCGCGCGGGATCGGCGCGTCGCGCGCAGGGCGGTGCCGCGGCACGTGGCGTGATCGTGGCGACGGGCATCGTCGCAGCGCTGGTGCTGCAACTGGCGGGCCCGCGGCTGCAGTGCCGCCTCGCCGACCTGGTGGGCATTCCGGCGAGCGCGGCACCGGTGATGGCGCCGGCGTCCACGCCGTCCTGCGGTTCGCCGTCAAGCGCCAATCCGATGCATCCGTGCAAGGTCGCGACCGCGGCCTTCGCAGCCGCACCGGTCATCTAGCTCTCCCAGCAACGCACGGGTCCGACCCGACACCGCTGGGACATCCAGCGGTCGTCGTCGTCCATCTCGGGACCCGGCCGCTGCCAGACAACCCGGTCACCGCCGCCCCCGAGGCCGCGACGTGACCCGAGGACAGGGAGAAGAGAACATGGACAAGAAGCTGGCCACCGCGGCCCTGGAGAGAAACGGCGGCACGGCGCAACGCGCGCTGGCCGCGCTGCGCGCGCGCTTCGCGCTCGCGCCCGACGACCTGCTGCGCGACGCGGTCTACCGCCGCCTGTGGACGTCGGTGCTCACGAGCTCGTTCGGCGCGCAGATCATGATGCTGGCGCTGCCGCTCACCGCCGCGGTGCTGCTGCACGCGTCGCCGACGCAGATGGGCGCGTTGACGACGATGGAGATCCTGCCGTTCGTGCTGTTTTCACTGCCGTCGGGCGTGTGGCTGGACCGCGTGCGCAAGCTGCCGGTCTATATCGCCGGCGAACTCACGCTCGCGTGCGCCGCGGCCAGCATCCCGGTCGTCGCGTGGCTGCACGCGCTGACGATGGCGTGGCTCTACGTCGTCGCCTTCATCATCGGCATCGTCTACACCTCGGCGGGCAGCGCTGCGCAGATCGTGCTGACGCAGATCGTCGAGCGCGACCGGCTGGTCGAGGCCAACGCGAAGAACGCGCTGGCGAGCTCGGGCGCCGACGTCGCCGGGCCGGGCCTGGCCGGCGCGCTGATCAAGCTGCTGGGGGCGCCGATCGCGCTGCTGTTCGACGCCGCGCTGCTGGTGACTTCCGCCGCGATCCTGCGCGGCATCCGCGTCGACGAGAAGCTGCGCACCGGCAGCAGCGAGTTCTGGGGCGAGCTGAAGGCCGGGCTGCGCTTCGTCGCGCGCAACAAGCTGCTGATGGTGCTGGGCGCGACGGTCGGCGGCTGGCAGATGTGCAACAACTGCGCGACCGTCGTCAACATCCTGTTCGCGACGCGCAAGCTGGGCCTGTCGGAGCAGAGCGTGGGCCTGAGCTACGTCTGCCTGGGCTTCGGCACGGTGCTGGCGAGCCTCGTGGGCCATCGCATCAGCAAGCGCTTCGGGCCCGGGCCATCGATGACGATCGGCATCGGCTCGTGCAGCGTCGGCTGGACGATGCTGTCGATGGCGCCGGTCGGGCCGCTCGGCGTGGCGGCGTTCGCGGCCAACCTGATGCTGTTCGGCCTCGGCGCGGTGATGATGTTCATCAACTTCCTGGCGCTGCGCCAGTCGGTCACGCCCGCGCCGATGCTGGGCCGCATGACCAGCACGATGCGCTGGCTGATCCTGCTGCCCGCGGTGCCCGGCGCGCTGATCGGCGGCTGGCTCGGCGAACACGTCGACCTGCGCGCGTCGCTCGCGTTCTCCGGCGTCTGCGGCCTGGTGCTGACGATCGTCGCGTGGCGCAGCCCGGTGCTGCTCTCGATCCGCGTGCTGCCGGTGCTCAGCGATGCCGAGGCCGACGGCGGCGCCGAACTCGTGCGCCCGTGACGAAGCCGCCGGAGCTGGCGCGCCAGCGGCTTCGTCCGCGAACGCGCGCGATCAGCGGCCGCCGCGACGGCGCAGGCCGACGCCGAACAGGCCCAGCAGGCCCGCGCCGAACATCGCCAGGGTGGCGGGCTCCGGCACGGCGGTCACGCTGACGTTGTCGAGCGACGCGCCATACGAGTCGTCGGTGCCTGCCGCGCTGAACATCAGCGACATCGACGAACCGGTGCCCGTGAACGTGGCGGTGTAGAGCTGCCAGACGTTGTCGGCGGTGGTGTCGGCCGCGGGCTTCAGCGTGATCGGGCCGGTGCCGAAGTCCACCGTCAGCCAGTTGGAGGCGGCCGGCACCACGCCGCCCGCGAACGAGCCGTTGTAGATGGCGCTGGCGGGGCGCGCCGAGTAGTAGAAGCTCAGCTCGTAGGTCTGGCCGGCGGCCGTGTCGAACGACGTCAGCATCGAGCTGTTGTGCGTCGAGTCGAGCTCGACGAAGTCGCTGCCGTCTTCGGCGGTGCCGACGAGGTCGTTGCGCACCTCGATCGCGCTGCCCGGCAACGCCGTCCAGCCGCTGAGGGCGCTGCCCGTGAAGTCGGCGTAGCTGCCGGCGGCCACGCCGGAGCTTTCGAAGCTCCCGTCCGTGACCAGGTTGGCGGCCGCGAAGGCCGGTAGGACGCTGCACAGGGCCGCGCCGGCTAGGAAGCTCTTGATCATGATGGATCCTCGAAGTCGGGGTCGAGACAACTCGTTCGCGCGGGCTGGGCCGGGCGGGCGGAACGCCGCGCGGCGCGGGCGTCGACATGGAATGGCGTTCTTGTCTCCGCGAGGACGGAGACGGCTCCGGCACGCCGGGCTCTCGAGCAACGGACGTGCCCTGTCGAGCAGGCGACGCGTTCAGCGTCCGGCGCGCGCCTCGTCCGACCAGCGCTCGACTTCGTCGGTGATCACGCCGTCGACGCCGGCCGCGCGCATCGCCGCGACGTCGGCCGGCGCGTTGGCCGTGTAGACCAGCGCGCGCATCCCGGCCTGGTGCAGGCGCCGCACCAAGACGGCGTCCATCAGCCGGAAGTTCGTCACCACGGCGCGGCACGCGAGGCGCTGCGCCGTCTCGAACCAGCCGGGCCACAATTCGTCCAGCAGCAACGCGCGCGGCAGCGCCGGCGCCGCGGCGGCGGCGGCTTCCAGCGCGAGCACTTCGAACGAGCTGAGCAGCGGCGGCGGCGCGCTGCCCGCCCACAGTTGCGCCGCGGCGCGCGCGACGTGGTCGCCGGTGCGGGTCTCGACCCCGGGCGTCGGCTTGATCTCGAGGTTGACGGCCAGCCCGTTGGCCAGCACGTAGCGGGCGATCGCCGTCAGCGTGGGAATCGGCTCGCCCGCGTGCCGCGCGCCGTGCCAGCTGCCCGCATCGAGCTGCGACAGCGCGGCCCACGGGCGCTCGCCCGCCGTGCCGAGCCCGGACGTGGTGCGTTCGAGCGCACTGTCGTGAAGCAGGAAGGCGATGTCGTCGGCCGACAGCTTGACGTCGCACTCGAACATGCGAAAGCCCTGCGCGGCGCCTTCGCGGAAGGCCGCCAGCGTGTTCTCGGGTGCACGCTTGCCGGCGCCGCGGTGCGCGATCCAGTACGGGTAAGGCCAGTCGGTGGACATCATTTCGGCAAGATTTGCTGCGGTGCGGTATGAAAGACAGGATCGGTCACCGGACGTGTCCTTCGCAACCGGCGAAGCAACAATTGCCCGAAGCCGAGGCATCGCGTGGCCAAGTGTAGAACCGTCACGACACCCGCTGCGACCGCCGTGCGTTTCGGCTGACCCCACGAGTCGCCGACGAGAGGCGCTGGGTTACGATTCAACCCCACGCTGCAGGCACTTCCAGGC
>Ga0302314_10007365_pt1 | contig 19790 bp, 18 predicted proteins | sample III_Palsa_N2_3_FD_200533 | JGI IMG/M metagenome (GOLD analysis project Ga0302314, IMG submission 200533) | Peat permafrost microbial communities from Stordalen Mire near Abisko, Sweden - III_Palsa_N2_3 | ecosystem: Environmental > Terrestrial > Soil > Palsa > Peat permafrost | place: Sweden...
CGGCATCTACGACATCGACCCGAACCGCAACTACTGGGCCAACAAAACCAAAGAGCCCGGCCGATGGCCGGGCTCCTTGTGAACTATCTCGCGACTCATCTGAGAACTATGTCTCGACTCATCACAAGGGTGCGCGAGGGGGGACTTGAACCCCCATGCCCTCACGGGCACACGGACCTGAACCGTGCGCGTCTGCCAATTTCGCCACTCGCGCTCACCAGTCGACGACGAGTCGTCAACTCAGCGACATTAGCACGAGGAAGGGTTTCGATTCACGTCGGGCTATCCGCTGCAGCCTGCGAGCGCGACGACCTCGACTGCTGAGAGAAGTGCCGCCACCGCCACGATCGCCGCGACGAGGAGGTGGTTAGCCTTCATGCGCACAAGGGTATACATAATTGCATTGGGCCTTGGCGTCTTCTCCACAGCGGTGGCGGCGGTCGTCCGTCAGCCGCGAAGTCAACCCTGCCCTGCTTCAAAGGCAACCCCCCGTTACGCGCACTAACATCAGTGGAGTAAGCATCCGCTGCAACGGGGAGATTCTTGGGCCTTCTGGATAACTTCGAACGCGGTCTTGAGCGGGCAGTCAACGGTGCCTTCGCCAAGACCTTTCGGAGCGGTCTGCAGCCGGTCGAGATTACGAGCGCGCTGCGTCGTGAGCTCGATACGAAGGCTGTCGTCGTCGCACGCGACCGCATCCTCGTTCCCAACAAGTTCACCGTGCTCCTGAGCCCGGCGGACTACTCGACCATGTCAGCGGTCGGCCCGTCGCTCACTGACGAGTTCACGCTGCAGGTCGAGCAACACGCGACTGCGCAGCGCTACTCGTTCGCGGGCGGCATCTCGATCGTGCTGAAACCCGACGAAAAGCTTGCCGAGGGCGTCGTCGCCATCGAGTCCGTCAGTGTGAAGGGTGCCGTCGCGTGGACCCCCGTGCTCGAGATCGACGGCACCGTGCATCAGCTCGCCGGCGGTCGCACGATCATCGGCCGTGGCTCGGATGCCGACATCACTGTGGATGACACCGGCATCTCCCGCAAGCATGTCGAGATCCTCTGGGACGGCAAGCGAGGGCAGGCCCGCGACCTGGCTTCCACCAATGGCTCCAAGCTGAACGGCATCAAGCTGACGAAGGCTCCGCTCGAACCCGGCTCGGTCATCGAGGTCGGCCGCACCCGAATCGTCTTCCGAGTGTTGGCGCAGTCCGTGGAAACCGCGGCCGATTCCCACGGGACCGTCGACCAGCAGGGAACCCGCGGGTAATGAGCGCTCTTACGCTTCTGATCCTCCGCCTGGTTTTCCTGGCGGTGATGTGGTTGTTCGTATTCGCCGTCGTTTACGCGCTGCGGAGCGACCTGTTCGGGCAGCGCGTGCGTCGGCAGAGTGCGGATGTCGCCTCGCCGTTCGCCAGCGCCGTGGTTGCCGCGCCGGCCGCCGCCGGGGGTTTCGAGAGTGCCGACCTGCCCACCGAGGCAATTTCCAGTGCGCAGAAACCGCCGCCCGTCGTGGCGAAGCGATTGGTCATCACCTCCGGTCCCAAAGAAGGGCTGGAGATCGAGCTGCCCAGCGAGCAGCTGGCGATCGGACGGTCGGGCGAATCCGGGCTGGTCATCCGAGACGACTACACGTCGACGCATCACGCCAGGTTGCTGCTCTGGGCCGACGGCTGGGTCGTGCAGGATCTCGATTCGACCAACGGCACCTTCCTTGACGGCACCCGTGTGACACTGCCGACCCTTGTTCCGCTCAATACGCCCGTCACGATCGGCACAACGACGTTCGAGCTGCGACGGTAGCGCGTGGCGGAGACCCAGAAGAGCGCAGCCGTCTCGCACGTCGGCAAGATTCGCGCCAATAACCAGGACAGCGGATACGCCGGCAACTACCTCTTCGTGGTGGCCGACGGCATGGGCGGCCACGCCGGCGGGGATGTCGCCTCGGCCATCGCGATCCGCCGTATCAGCGAAGTCGACCAGAAGTACACGTCTGCGCACGACGCCGCGTTCGCACTGCAGTCCTCGCTGATCGCCGCGAATTCCCTGCTCGCCGAAACGGTCTTCGAGCACAACGAACTCACCGGCATGGGTACCACCGTCAGCGGGCTGGTACGAGTCGATAACCAAATCGCCATCGCTCACATCGGCGACTCACGCATCTACCGGTTTCGCGGAGGCAAGGTCGAGCAGATCTCGACCGACCACACGTTCGTGCAGCGGCTGGTCGACTCCGGGCGCATCACGCCCGAAGAGGCGGCAGTGCATCCTCGCCGCTCGGTGCTGATGCGCGTTCTCGGCGACGTGGATGCGGCTCCCGAGATCGACACCAACGTGTACGACACGGCACCCGGTGACCGGTGGCTGATCTGCTCCGACGGCCTCTCGAGCTACGTTACCGACGACAAGATCGAGCATGTGCTCGCCACGTTCCCGTCGGCGCAGGAGGCGGCCGAAAAGCTCGTCAAGGAGAGCCTCGACCAGGGCGCGCCCGACAACGTGACCGTCGTGCTGGTCGACATCGACGACACCAACGACTCCGCGCACGTGCCGCCGCTCACCGTCGGCTCCGCGGCCAGCCCGCTCTCGTTCGACAGCGACAGCGCGCGTCGCTCGCTGCGGTTGCCGACGCTGCTGCTGCATCCGCTCAAGGCCACCCAGCCCGATCCGAGCCACTTCGAGCCGGAGTCCGAGGACTACCTCGACGAGTTGATCCAAGAAGACCGGGTGCGCCAGCGCCGTCGCCGCGTCACCTGGCTCGTGTCGATCGTGATCGTGGTGCTCGCCGTGGTGAGCGCCTGCATCGTCGGATACAACTGGACCCAGACCCACTACTACGTCGGCGACGACCACGGCTACGTCGCGATCTACCGGGGCGTGCAGCAGGACCTGGGGCCGATCCAGCTCTCGTCGCTCTATGAGAAGACCGGCATCGCGTTGTCCGACCTGCCCGCGTTCAACCGGGGCCAGGTCGAGTCCACCATCAGCGCGAACAACCTCACACTGGCCAGGGACATCGTCGAACGGTTGTCGAATGCCCGTCAGTAGCAGCACGAAGCCGGTACCTACCCAAGGCGGATCCGCCGCGGTCTCGCCACGCACCTCGCTTACCTCGAGCATCCGCATCCGCCTGCGGGTGCCGGCGCGCCTGCGCAACCTCGAGCTCGTTCTGGTGCTCATCTCGTGCGGAATCGTCGCCTTCGCCATCGTGCTCGTGCAGTTGGGAGCGCTCGGTCACGTCGACATGACCATCGTCACGCTGGCAGCCGGGCTCGCTGTGCTGGTGCTGGCCATGCATGTCGCGTTGCGCATAGTGGCGCCGCAGGCCGATCCGCTCATCCTGCCGATCATCACCCTGCTCAATGGCATCGGGATCGCGGAGATCTACCGTATCGACATCGCCTTCGGCGTCAGCGGATGGAACAGTGCGGGCATCCGGCAGATCGTCTGGACCGGCATGGCGATCATCATTGCCATCGTGGTGCTCGTGGTCGTACGCAACCACCGCGTGCTGCAGCGCTACCGCTACATCGCGATGTTCACCGGCATCGCCCTTCTGCTGCTGCCGATGCTGCCCGGAATCGGTCGAACCATCAACGGCGCCCGGGTCTGGATCGGCATCGGTCCGTTCTCGTTCCAACCCGGCGAACTGGGCAAAGTCGCGCTCGCCATCTTCTTCGCCGGATACCTCGTGACGGCACGGGACTCGCTCTCGATGGTCGGCCGCAAATTCCTCGGGATGCGACTGCCCCGGGCACGCGACCTGGGCCCCATCCTGGTCGTGTTCGCGGCCTCGATGGTCGTGCTCATCTTCCAGCGTGACCTCGGAACCTCGCTGCTCTATTTCGGGCTGTTCCTGGTGATGCTCTACGTGGCCACTGGCCGGGCCAGCTGGATCATCCTTGGTCTCGCCATGTTCGCGGTGGGCGCGGTCGTCGCCTACAAAGCGCTGCCCTACGTCGCCGGGCGGGTGCACACCTGGATCAACGCCTTCAGCAACACGAACTACAACGCGAGGGGCGGCAGCTACCAGGTCGTGCAGGGCATCTTCGGACTCGCTCACGGCGGCCTGCTCGGCACGGGTCTCGGGCTCGGGGCTCCACAGAAGACTCCGCTGGCCAACAGCGACTTCATCTTCGCCTCGATCGGCGAGGAGCTGGGCCTGGTCGGCATCTTCGCGATCCTCGCCCTCTACCTGCTCTTCGTTTCGCGGGGGCTGCGCATCGGCTTCGCGGGCCAGGATGACTTCGGTCGCCTCCTCGGCGTCGGCCTCGCGTTCGTCATCGGCCTGCAGACCTTCATCGTCGTGGGCGGCGTCACACGCGTCATCCCGCTAACCGGCCTGACCACCCCCTGGCTCGCCGCGGGCGGTTCGTCGCTCGTCGCCAACTGGATCATCGCGGCCCTGCTGCTGCGACTCTCCGACACCGTGCGCAGCACACCGGGGGCGGTGGTGGTGCCGTGAATCGACAGCTTCGCCGGGTCGGCACGATCCTGCTGCTCATGTTCGTCGCGCTGTTCTGCTCGACCACCGTCATCCAGGTCTTCTCGGTCGACCAACTCAAAGCAGATCCGCGCAACATCCGTGCGCTCGACGACAGCTATTCGGCGGAGCGCGGCGAGATCCTCGACGCCGACGGCAACATACTGGCAAAGTCGGTGCCGTCGAACGACGTCTACAAGTACCAGCGCGTCTACACGAACCCCGCTGTCTACGCCGACGTCACGGGGTATTTCACGTTCAACCAGGCGAACCCCGGCATCGAGGGCGCCATGAACGACTACCTGAGCGGCAGCGCCAACGAGCAGTTCCTGAGCAACCTGTCGAGCGTCGTCACCGGCAAGACGGTGCAGGGCGCATCAGTCGAGCTGACCATCGACCCCGCCATCCAGCAGGCGGCCTACAACGCCCTCGGCAACTATGCGGGTGCGGTCGTGGCTCTCGACCCGAAGACCGGGGCGATCCTCGCCATGGTGTCGAAGCCCTCGTACGACCCGAACACCCTCTCGGTGCACAGCACGTCACAGTTCTTCACCGCCTACGACGCGCTCATGAAGTCATCGACGAAGCCGCTGGTCAACCGCGCGGTGGCCGGCGACCTCTATCACCCGGGCTCGGTGTTCAAACCCCTGGTCGCGGCAGCGGCGATCGACAGTGGCAAGGCCACCGCCGACACCGCCTTTCCGAATCCGGCGGCATTGCAGCTGCCGCTCTCGACCACCTACATCCACAACTCCGGCGGGGGAACCTGTGGACCCGGCGCCACCGCGACCATCGCGACGGCCATCCGGCTCAGCTGCAACATCCCGATGGCCCAACTCGGCGCATCCATCGGTGAGGCCACCATCTCCGAATACGCGTCGCGCTTCGGATTCGGAAAGCCCATCGCCCTCGCAGACGGCAACTTTCCGGTGACCCCGAGCATCTATCCGACCGGACAGGATGCTCCACACCTCATGCTCTCGTCCTTCGGCCAGAGCGACGACCGCGTCACGCCGCTGCAGATCGCGCTCGATTCGGCCGCCATCGGCAACGGCGGAGTCGAGATGCAACCCACGCTGATCAAGAAGGTCATCCAGCCCGATCTGTCCGAACTCGACGTTCTCACGCCCAGGGTTTACAGCCGGCCGATCAGCGCCGCAACGGCCGCTGCGGTGCGAGACATGATGGTCTCGAGTGTGGCCGACGGCGCGGCAAGCAATGCGAGAATAGAAGGCGTTCAAGTGGCGGGAAAAACCGGCACCGCACAAAACGGCGTGAAACAGCCCTACACGCTGTGGTTCACCGGATTCGCCCCAGCAGACGATCCGCAGGTGGTCGTGGCGGTGGTCGTCGAGAACGGCGGCGGCAACGGTGAGGAGTCGGTGGGAAACCAGATCACCGCACCAATCGGCAAGGCAGTGATAGAGGCGGTGCTAAACAAATGAGACCGACCAGCGGGCTCACCTTCGGCGGCCGCTACCAGCTCTCCAGCCGCGTCGCCATTGGCGGCATGGGCGAGGTCTGGCAGGCGACCGACCTCGTCATCGGTCGCACCGTCGCGATCAAGATCCTCAAAGACGAATACCTGGGCGACCCGGGATTCCTCGAACGGTTCCGCGCCGAGGCGCGTCACGCCGCGCTGGTCAACCATGAGGGCATCGCCAACGTCTTCGACTACGGCGAGGAGGACGGCAGCGCCTTCCTGGTCATGGAGCTCGTTCCCGGGGAGGCCCTGTCGACGATCCTCGAGCGCGATCGCACGCTCTCGACCGACAAGGTGCTCGACATCGTCGCGCAGACTGCAAACGCGCTGCACGCCGCCCACTCGGCGGGCCTCGTGCACCGTGACATCAAGCCGGGCAACCTGCTGATCACTCCCGACGGCCGGGTCAAGATCACCGACTTCGGCATCGCGCGCATCGCCGACCAGGTTCCCCTGACCGCCACCGGCCAGGTCATGGGTACGGTGCAATACCTTTCACCAGAGCAGGCGAGCGGGCACCCCGCTTCACCGACCACCGACATCTACTCGCTGGGCATAGTCGCGTACGAGGCCCTCGCCGGTCGACGTCCGTTCACCGGTGAATCGCAGGTCGCCATCGCCATGGCGCAGATCAATGAGACTCCGCCCGAGCTGCCGGCCACCATCGCGGAACCGGTGCGCAACCTGGTCTACTCGTCGATCGCCAAAAGCCCCGCCGACCGTCCGGCATCGGCCGCGCACCTGGCCCGGGCGGCCCAGGCCCTCCGCCGCGGGGATGTCGCTGCCGCCGCGACATCCGTGCCCGGCATCATCGGCACAGGCTCGCTCGCGTCGGCGGCCGGGGCTAACTACGGCAACCCGACGACCGCCACCCGCATCCTTCCGACCACGACCACCGCCGCGACGGCGGCAACTCCGCCGCCGAAGCGCCGCAACCCCTGGACCTGGCCGCTCATCGCGCTCGTCGCGTTGCTGGCCGTCGTGCTGGTCGGCACCATCATCGCGCTACTGGCGTCGCCCAGCAGCAAGCCAACTCACAGCCCGACCGCCCCGCCGACAAGCCAAACCCCGTCGCCCACGCCGACTCCCAAGAACACGCTGGTCACCCTTCAAGCCAGCGACATCCAGGGTCTGACCAAAGCGCAGGCGCAGGCGAAACTGCAATCGCTCGGGCTTGTGCTCGCCGCATCCAACGGAGACCCGGCCACCACTGCGTCGCAGGTCGGCACCGCCGAAAACGTGCAGCCCGTCGGCAACCTGCAGCCGGGCACCACGGTCAACGTCACTTTCTATACCGCGGTCGCGAACCCGCCCGCGCCGACCGCTGCCACTGCGGATCCCGGGCCATATCCCGCCGGGCAGTCCGTCATGGTGCAGTGGATCGACTACACCGGATGCCCGAGCAGCCAGCCGCTGTCGGGTTACAACGTCACGGTGACCAACGGCACCGCGTCCGAGTCCAACCCGATCACCCCCGCCCAGGCAGGCGAGTCGATCACGGTCGGCACGACGGGAACGACGAGCGTCACCTACACGGCGATCTGCGGAAGCGGCACCTCGAGCATCCAGTCGGATCCGTCGCCAGCCCTCAACCTCCCCATCACCTAGGAAGTCAGCCTGGGGGCTGATGAGGGCCCCAAGAACGACCGGATACACTCGACAGTGCACCGACGGGGAAATACGGAGACGGAACGTGACAGACAGCGTCAACCAGCGCGTGCGCCTGCTCGCCGGGCGCTACGAGATCGGCGCCCTCATCGGGCGCGGTGGAATGGCTGACGTTCGTCTCGGCACCGATGCCCGGCTGGGCCGCAAGGTTGCGATCAAGCTGCTGAAGCCCGCCCTCGCCAACGACCCCGCCTTTCGCACACGATTCCGTCGCGAAGCCCAGGATGCGGCCAAGATGGCGCACCCCACCATCGTGCGTATCTTCGACGCCGGCGAAGAGACCGTCATCGACCCGCGCGGCAACGAAGCGCAGATCCCGTTCATCGTCATGGAGTACGTCGATGGCCGCCTGCTCAAAGACATCATTGCCGAAGGCCCTCTGCCGGAGCACGAAGCGGTGCGCATCGCCGGCCAGATCCTGACCGCGCTCGAATACTCGCACCGCGCCGGCGTAGTGCACCGTGACATCAAGCCGGGCAACATCATGATCGCCGGCAACGGCCAGGTGAAGGTCATGGACTTCGGCATCGCGCGTGCGGTGTCGGAATCGTCGGCGACGATCAGCGAGACCAGCGCCATCGTCGGCACCGCTCAGTACTTCTCGCCGGAGCAGGCGCGCGGCGAGACCGTCGACGCTCGCACCGACCTCTACTCCACCGGCGTCGTGCTCTTCGAGATGCTCACCGGACAGCCGCCGTTCCGTGGTGAAAACCCCGTCGCCGTGGCCTACCAGCACGTCAACCAGTTGCCGCCGCCCCCCAGTTCGATCGTGCGCACGGTGTCTCCCGCCGTCGATGCCGTTGTCGCGCACGCTCTGTCGAAAGACCGCTCCACTCGATACCAGACCGCGGCGGACTTCCGCCAGGAAATCGAGGCCGCAGGAGCCGGCTCGGCACCGGCCGTGCGCCACGTCGTGCCGGCCAACGACTTCAACGCCACCCTGTTCGGCGTCAACCCGACGCTCACCGCCAACTCCCCGGCGTCCCTGCGGCAACTGACTATCGATCAGGACTCCCGCAATTCACGCACCCAGCAGCGACCACCCGTCGCCTGGATCTGGGCGGGAATTGCGCTGCTGCTCGTCATCGTCATCGCCGTCGTCGTCTGGACCCTCACCCTGCCGAAAGACACCGGAATCGATCACGGACTCTCGGTCAAAGTGCCGACGCTCAAGGGCCAGTCGTACGACGACGCGGCGCTCAAGCTCAAAAAACTCACGCTCGACCCGATCGAGCAGCAGGTTTCCAGTTCGACCGTCGCCCCCGGCGCCGTCATCAGCACGACGCCCGGCGCCGGCAGCTCGGTCGGGCCGCACACCAGTGTGACAGTGACCGTCTCCAGTGGCCCCACCGCGGTCGTGGTCCCCAACCTGGCCGGGCTCAGCGTTGCCGATGCGACCACGGCCCTGCAGAAGGCGGGGCTGAAGGTCGGCACGACGTCGACCGAGGATTCTGAGACCGTGGCAGCCGGGCTCGTCGTAGAGAGCAGCCCTGCGGCGGGGTCGAATGCGCCGAGCGGCAGTGCGGTCAACATCATGACGTCGAGCGGTAAGGTCAACATTCCGAGCGTGGTCGGCCAAACCGGCTCGGCCGGCGGCGCGGCGCTCTCCGCGCTGCACATCAACTTCTCGGTCATCGCCAATTCGGGATGCACGGGCGGCACCATCAGCGCCCAGTCACTCACCGGGGAACAGCCCCAGGGCAAGTCGATGACGATCACGGTGTGCACCGGCTGATCACGTTGGCGGCCTCAGCCGACAGTGCCGACGAACGGCGAAACGCGCTCCGCTAGTTGCCGACCGTCTCGGGCGGCGGTGGCGAGACGATCGGCTGGATCCACGGGAAGATCCAAAACACGCAGACCGCGATGATGGCGGCGGCAGCAACAAGAAGAATAAGCGTGCGAACCCACCAGGGGCCGGGAAGAACGCGCCACAACGCTCCGTACATCGGTTACCCCACCTGCTGAACTGTCGCCGCGATTTCCGGCGGTGGTCCTTGCGCGAACGGGTACCAGGTGTCGAAAGTCGCGTAGGCGATCATCCGTTCGGCCGTCGAGAAAAACGGGTTGCACGTCGTCATCGTCAGGATGCGATCCACCGGCGCCACGCCCGGCTCCATCGGAACCGGCAGCAACACATTGACCTGAGTCGGTTTCACATACTCGATGTCGCGGAAGGTGTACTCGTACCAGCCATCCTTCGTGCCGACATAGACATGGTCGCCAACGTGCAGCATGTGCAGGTTCTCAAATCCGCCACCATACGCGTGCCGGTGGGCCGCAATGGCGAAATTGCCTACCGCGCCCGGCATCGCAGTGCCGGGGTAGTGCCCCACGCCGATGGCATCCAGCACGTCGGTGACGCCGACTCCCTGCGCGATCGGACGCTCCCAGGTCGACCCGAAGCGCGGCACGTAGAGAATGCCGAATTTCTGGGCATTGCCCGGCGCACTGGCCACGATCGGCGTTGCCGTGCTGCCGCCCGCAGCCGGCGCGGTTGTTGGAGCGGCCGTCGGACCCGCGCTGGCGTGCCAACTCTGGCTGAGCTTCTGCGCCTGCTGGTCCTGGGCGGCGCCCTCGATGATGTCGTTGAGCCAGACTTGCCAGCCGAGGAACAGCAACACGAAAACGCCGGCGGTGATCAGCAGCTCGCCGAGTACGCCAACGACGCTGACCGGGCGACGCGATCGGCGACGCGGCGACTTGGCGGGACCCTGCGGCTCGTGGATGCCCACAGCCTCTCCCGCGACGCCCCCGCTATCGGTCATAGCCACGATTGTAAACGCTGAACGCGTGGTCGAACCTGTGCGCCCGCTACGGACTCTCGGTGCGTGCAAACGCATACACGCTACAATCGTGTTCCATGGCCCGTTCAACAGTCACCAAGCCGTCGAGATCGATCGAGGCGCGCGAGCAGGCACCCAACCCCGTCTGGTTCAAGCCGCTCATGTTCGGCTTCATGATCGTCGGCCTGGCCTGGATCATCGTCTTCTACGTGAGTGGCAGCTCGGCTCCAATCCCGGCACTGCAGAACTGGAACATCCTGGTCGGCTTCGGCATCATGTTCATCGGCTTTCTGATGACGACCCGCTGGCGCTGATTCCGACCCTAATTACAGCCGTGTAATTATCCCCATTGTGGATAGGGCTGTGGATAACTTTGCTGCGTCGGCTGGAGAGCTGCGCTCGCTACAGCAGCACGTGCGCCAGGAGCGCGAGTAGCAGAACAACAGCGATCGCTACCAGCGCGAGCACCTGCACGACCAGTCGTCGCGCATTGCGGGTGTAGAGATAGACGAGCGCGATGCCGATGCCGACCACGAGGCCGCCGACATGCGCTTGCCAGGCAATCGAGGGCACGACGAAACCGATCGCCAGGTTCAGTATCGCGACGATCACCAGCTGGTTGATGCTGAAGCCGAGCCGACGCGCGAAAATGATAAGTGCGCCGAGCAGCCCGAAGATCGCGCCGGACGCCCCGAGCACACCGACCTTGCTGAGAAAGTCCACGGCCACATCCCCACCGACCCCGGCCAGCAGGAACAGCGCCAGGAAGCGGCCCCGGCCGAGGAACCGCTCCAGCGGCGGACCCAGAATCAACAGCGAATACATGTTGAGCCCGATGTGGATGATATTCGCGTGCACGAAGAGCGAAGTGATGATCGTCCACGGCCGGCCCACAATATCTCCGGGGTAGTAGAACAGTGCGTTGCCAACAGCGCTGTTGCCGGAACCGCTGATCAGGTTGTCGCCGGTCAGCACCTCGAGGATGAAGACGATGACGCACAACGCGATGATCGCGTAGGTCACCACGGGTCGCTGGCTCGACGGGCCGACCGCCCGCGCGAACCGCGTTCCGATGGGCCTCGAGCCGGGGGCCGAACCTCGCGCCTCGCGAACACATTCCGGGCAGTGCACACCGACCGGGGCGATCGTCTGGCATTGGCCGCAGATCGGACGCCCGCAGCGCTGGCACTTCACGAAGGTCTCGCGATCGGGATGCCGATAACACCGGTTCTCGGTTGCGGGAGCGTCGGTCACGTCAACCAGCCTGGAAGAACAACGCTCGCGCGAAAGCGATCACCACGAGAACCACGCCCAGCAGCACCAGAAGCAGCCTCGCCCGCCCGACGCGATGCGGGTCATCCTCGATCCGGTAGATCGCCGCCACAGCGACGCCGGCCAGGGCGCCGCCGAGGAACGACTGCCACCCCCCGAAGACGATCGCCAGGACCGCGCTGATCGCACACACTATGTAGAGGTACAGCATGTTCGCCCCCATGCGCCGCGCGACAATCACGAGCGCACCGATGAGACCCACGATCGCGCCATAGGCGCCACTCGATACCCCGTCGAGCAGGAAGGCGAACACCGCGGCGCTGAACCCGCTGACGAGATAGAGAAGGAAGTATTTGCGGGCGCCGTAGAACGGCTCGAGTACTCGGCCCAGAAAATACAGGTTCACTCCGCTGAGCAACAGCGAGATGATCGAGCCCGGATAGAACATCGACGTGACGAGTGTCCAGGGCTCGGTCAGCGCGCTCGTTCCCTGCACGGTCAGGTAGGGCGCCAGGGCGCCCCTCAGGATCGTGTCGACCAGGAATACGACGACCAGCACGGCCATGATCCCGTAGGTGACGAGCGGTGACCCTTCCGGCAGGCGGTCGAGTATCGCCGGCCTGGTGCGCACCCTTCGCGTGCGTGCTCTCCTGGCCGAACCGATCGGGGTCACCCTCGCCTGGGCGTGCTCCGGGCAGTACACGTGCCCGTCCTGATGGTGCTGGCACTCCAGGCAGATCGTTCGACCGCATTTCTCGCACAGCACGAAGCTCGGGCGGTCCGGATGCCGGTAGCAATAGTCGTCCGGATTGCGACCGGCGTTAGACATAGGGGTGACGGATGATCGCTCAGACCTCGACGACGTCGATGCTCTCGATCACGACCGGGGTCAGCGGCTTGTCGCGACCGTCTGTGTCAACGGCCTCGATCGCGTCGACGACCTTCTTCGAGTCGTCATCCGCAACAGCGCCGAAAATGGTGTGCTTGCCCTGCAACCACTGCGTCGGCACCGTCGTGATGAAGAACTGCGAGCCGTTCGTGCCACGGCCGCCACGGGTGCCCGCGTTCGCCATCGCCAGGATGTAGGGCTCGTTGAAGTTCAGCTCCGGGCTGATCTCGTCATCGAATTCGTAGCCGGGGCCTCCGGTGCCCTGGCCGAGCGGGTCGCCGGCCTGCAGCATGAAGTCTTTGATGATGCGGTGGAAGATGACGCCGTTGTAGAGGGGATCGTTGGAGACCTTGCCGCTCTGCGGGTGGGTCCACTCCTGGGTGCCGGTGGCGAGGCCGACGAAGTTTCTGACCGTCTTCGGGGCGTGGTTGCCGAAGAGGTTGACGACGATGTCGCCCTGGTTCGTGTGGATGGTAGCGACAGCGGTGTGAGCAGACATGACTGCAATTCTTGCATAGCGCCCTCTGCTGGAGGGCAGACTGCACCCAGCGGGCCCTCAGGTCAACGGGTATTCGCCAGAAGGTTTGGGTGACAGTATGTACTAGTTCGAGAGACGAGTCCTCTGGAGGGTTTCAATGGCACTATCCAAAAAGCGTCAGCGCCAACTTGACGATCTCACCGACACGGCCGCCGATGTCTGGGAAGACCAGAAGGAGGTGCTCGACCGGGCGAACAAGGTCATCCGTGCCGCCAGCCGTCGCGCTCGCGACGAGGTCTCGAGCCGCGGGCAGGACGTGTTCGAGTCGCGGGTGCTTCCCGTGGTCGAATCGGGCCGCGGCCACCTCAAGGAGGACGTCTTTCCCGCTGTCTCCTCTGCCCTGGGTTCTGCCCTGGCGATCCTCGAGGCCGCCAGGAACCCGGATGTACGCGCAGCACTGGCACGTGCCACCTCCGCGGGGCGCGATGTCGCGTCCAAGACGGGACTGGTCAAGTCAAAGTCCGCTCCCGGGCCCGGCCGCTACATCCTGATCGGCGTGGGCATCGTCGCTGCCGCGGGAATCGCGTACGCGGCATGGCAGACGCTTCGTGCCGACGACGACCTGTGGATCGACGACGACGAGCTCACTGAGGGTGGCGCAAACCCGCCATCCTGAGCATCCAGTTGGTTCATACCTTGCCTCGGATAGATTTGGCCTGAATCTCGGCAGCACCGCGGTTCGAAAGGACCAAAGGATGTTGCCCAGGCGTTCACTCGCTTCTGTGGTCGGTGTGGCCTTGCTGGCGTTCGCCCTTGCGGGGTGTTCGCTGCTGCCCGGGCTCGGCTCCAAAACGGCAGTCGCCGCAAGCACGCCAACGGTCGGTCAATGCTGGAACGCCAGTGCCGCGCAAGCCGGGGAGTGGACGGACTGGGAGGGCCAGGCTGCGGCGGCCTGCGCCTCCTCGCACACGCTCTACACCTACCAGGTCGGCAAAATCTCCGGCGTGACGAGTTCGAGCTGGGCCGCACCAGGGGACGCCTCCGACCTGAGTGACGCCGTCGAAGCGAAAGCGGATGACGCGTGCAGGCTCTCCACGCTGCTGCCACATGAGAAATGGAACCAGCAGCTCATCCAGGACTTCTTCTTCGTGCCCACGGAGGCGCAGTGGAAGGCGGGCGCCCGTTGGGTACGCTGCGACGTCGGTGTGCTGGCGGTCGGCACGACCGTCGCCGACGAAAACCTCGGACCCCTTCCGAGCCGCATCGCTACATTCGTCGCGGGCGTGACGTCGGACCCCGCGCGCTATGAGTTCTGCGTGAACTCACCGCAGTCGGCGACGGCCGAGGGTCCGCTGGACGACCCCGACTCGATCATCGCGGACTGCAGCAAAGACCCGCAGTGGAAACTCGCCGCGCACGGCAACCTGCCGGGCGCGGCAGGCGCGCCGTTCCCCGCGGATGCGACCGCGAACTCGGACTCGACGAAGATTTGCGCGCCCGCCGCTACCGGCGACGGACAGATCTGGATCGCGTACCTGCCCACCAAGGCGGACTGGGCATCCGGAGACCGCGAAGTCGACTGCTGGGTCGGCCAGAAGACTACTGTCGGCGGGCAGACGGCCTAAGCCCACTCTCTGACGCCACTTTGTGGCTATCCCGCCGGTTCGCCGCGGCGGGCTGGTCACAAAACGGCGGTGTGGCGGCTAGTGGGCGATCTCCCAGATGTGCCCGGCCGGGTCCTGGAAACTCGCAGTGCGGATGCCCCACGGTCGATCCATCGGGCCGTTGAGCAATTCGACGCCCTTCGCCTGCAGCTCGGCACAGGTCGCATCGACGTCGTCGACCTCGATGGTGAACTGGACGCGCGAGCCGGAATCACCTGCAGCAACCTTGGCCGGCTCAATGAGGGCCGGTGCCTCGTTGATCTTCAGCAGGTTGATGAGGGTGTTGCCGAAGTTGTAGACCGCGGAATCGTCATCCTGGTAGTGGATGGGCAACCCGAACGCGCGACTGTAGAACTTCTTCGCCGCATCCAGGTCCTCGACGAACAGTGTTATCGCGGATATCCCGCCCGGCCAGGTACTCATGCCCCCATCCTGCCCAAAAACACGCCCCTTTGTGACTATTCCGCTGCGTCGAACTGGCGGATCAGTCACAAAGGGGCGGGGAGAGATTGGGGAAAGTGTGGAGCCTAGGAGAATCGAACTCCTGACCTCCTGCTTGCAAAGCAGGCGCTCTACCAATTGAGCTAAGGCCCCGAACAGCTACTATCTCAGTGCAAACAGCTTGACGGGTCGGGACCGGCAAACCAACCAGCGCCGATATCTCTACCAGCGCCGATATTTTTACCAGCACCGTTATTTCTACCAGCACCGATATTTCTACAAGCACCGTGGGGGTACCAGGACTTGAACCTGGGACCTCTTCATTATCAGTGAAGCGCTCTAACCGCCTGAGCTATACCCCCGTGGAGCAGATACGAGAGTATCGCACCCGACCGGCAATGCGTAATCCGGCCGGCTGCCTCGCGTATCGCACTACTGGTTGGTGAACCCGACGAGAAGGCCGCCGGTCAGACGCACCGTGAAGTTGTAGAGGATGCTGCCGATTGCACCCAGCGCGGTGCCGACGACGACGTTCAGCAGGGCGACCACGAATGCGAACCCGGCGACCGTCACCAGCGACGCGCTGGACTCGATCGAGAAGGTCGGATTGTCGAGAATGTCTCGCAGTGTGCCGTCGAGAGCGTGGAAGATCTGCAGGGCGTCGAGCAGTACCCAAATCAGAATGGATGCCACGACCAGCACGATTCCCGCGCACACCGAGATGAGGAACGCGAGCTTGAGCGTCGACCAGAAGTCCAGGTAGACGAGCTTCAGGCGAACCTGCTTGGTTGCTACTGCTCGCTGCGACTTGCGCTGGAGCTTCTCCGCGACGCTACTCATCTGCCGATTCGTCCTTTCCAGGCTCCGCCGTCTCGCCGGAATCGTCCGGCTCGTCGACTTCCTGAGTTTCTAGATTACGTTCACTGTTCTTGGCGACGGCGATGATCTTGTCGTCTTCGGCGAACCGGGCAAACACGACACCCATGGTGTCTCGACCCTTGGCCGGTACTTCGGCCACGGAAGACCGTACCACCTTGCCGCTGGCAAGAACCACAAGGACCTCGTCCTCGTCGTCTACGATGAGCGCCCCCGCGAGGTCGCCACGAGCCTCCTGCAGCTTGGCCACCTTGATGCCCAGGCCACCACGGTTCTGCACCCGGTACTGGTCAGCGGAGGTGCGCTTGGCGTATCCACCCTCGGTGACGATGAAGACGTAGCCACTGTCTGAAACTACGCTCGCATCCAGCAGCTGGTCGTCATCCCTGAAGTGCATTCCGATCACTCCCGAGGTTGATCTTCCCATCGGCCGCAGCGCAGCATCGGAGGCCGTGAACCGGATCGACATGCCCTTACGGGAGACCAGCAGAACGTCCTGGTCCTCCTCGACCAGCATCGCGGAGACGAGTTCGTCTTCGTCTCGCAGGTTGATGGCGATGATCCCACCCGTGCGGTTGGTGTCGTAGTCGGTCAGCGCGGTCTTCTTGATCAGCCCGTCACGGGTGGCCAGCACGAGGTACTTCGCCGCCTGGTAGTCGCGGATGTCGAGCACCTGCGCCACCTCTTCGCCGGGTTGCAGCGCGAGCAGGTTGGCGAGATGCTGGCCCTTCGCGTCGCGGCCCGCCTCCTGGATCTCGTAGGTCTTCGCGCGCAGAACACGGCCGGTGTTCGTGAAGAACAACAGCCAGTGGTGCGTGGTCGTCACGAAGAAGTGCTCGACGACGTCGTCGGCGCGCAACTGGGCACCCTTGACGCCCTTGCCGCCACGGTGCTGGCTGCGGTAGTTGTCACTGCGGGTGCGTTTGACGTAGCCGCCGCGAGTGATGGTGACGACCATCTCTTCTTCGGGAATGAGGTCTTCCACGCTCATATCGCCGTCGAAACCGAACATGATCTCGGTGCGACGGTCGTCGCCGAAACGATCCACGATCTCCTGCAACTCGTCGCGAACGATCGACCGTTGCTCCGACGGGGTCGCCAGGATGTGCTTGTAGCCCTCGATCAGCTCGGTCAGCTCGGCGGCCTCGTCGATGATCTTCTGTCGTTCGAGAGCAGCAAGCCGACGCAGCTGCATGTCGAGGATGGCCCTCGCCTGCAGTTCGTCGATCTCGAGCAGGCCCATGAGCCCGTCGCGGGCAGCCTCGGTGTCGGCACTACTGCGGATGAGCGCAATGACCTCGTCGAGCGCATCGAGCGCCTTCAGGTACGCGGTCAGGATGTGCATGCGCTCTTCGGCCTTGCGCAGCCGGAAGGTGGTGCGCCGAACGATGACCTCGATCTGGTGGTCGATCCAGTGCGTAATGAAACCGTCGAGAGGGAGGGTGCGCGGGATGCCGTCGACGATGGCGAGCATGTTGGCGCCGAAGTTCTCTTGCAGCTGGGTGTGCTTGTAGAGGTTGTTCAGGACCACCTTCGCCACCGCGTCGCGCTTGAGCACGATCACCAGGCGCTGGCCGGTTCGGCCGGAACTTTCGTCGCGGATGTCGGCGATCCCCTGCAGCCGGCCATCCTTGACCAGGTCGGCGATCTTCTGGGCGAGGTTGTCGGGGTTGACCTGGTAGGGCAGTTCGGTGATGACCAGGCAGGTGCGACCCTGTAGTTCTTCGACGTTGACGACTGCTCGCATCGTGATCGAACCACGGCCGGTTCGATACGCATCCTGGATGCCCTTCAGCCCCAGGATCTGCGCTCCGGTCGGGAAGTCGGGCCCCTTCACACGCTGGATGAGGGCCTCCAGAAGTTCGTCGCGCGTCGCGTCGGGGTTCTCGAGGGCCCACAGCGCGCCTTCCGAAACCTCACGCAAGTTGTGCGGCGGAATATTGGTGGCCATTCCGACGGCGATACCGACAGAACCGTTGACCAGCAGGTTGGGGAACCGGGCCGGCAAAACGACCGGTTCCTGGGTCTTGCCGTCGTAGTTGTCCTGGAAATCGACGGTCTCTTCGTCGATATCGCGCACCATCTCCATGGCGAGCGGGGCCATCTTGGTCTCGGTGTACCGCATCGCGGCCGCGCCGTCATTGCCTGCTGAGCCGAAGTTTCCCTGCCCGAGGGCCAGCGGATACCGCAGGCTCCAGGGCTGGACCAGGCGCACAAGGGCGTCGTAGATCGACGAGTCGCCGTGCGGGTGGAACTGGCCCATGACGTCGCCGACGATGCGGGTGCACTTGTTGAAGCCCTTGTCGGGACGATAGCCGCCGTCGTACATGCCGTAGATGACGCGGCGATGCACGGGCTTGAGGCCGTCGCGCACCTCGGGCAGCGCTCGCCCGACGATGACGCTCATCGCATAGTCGAGGTACGACCGCTGCATCTCGAGTTGCAGGTCGACCTGCTGGATCTTGTCGTGACGGGTGTCGACGACCGCCTTCTCGAAGGTCGGCTCGGTGTTCGGTTCGGTTTCGTCAGCCATTGGTCAGTCCTTAAATGTCCAGGAAGCGAACGTCTTTGGCGTTTCGCTGGATGAACGAGCGCCGGGAATCCACGTCTTCGCCCATCAGGGTTGAGAAGATCTCGTCGGCCGCGGCCGCGTCATCCAGGGTCACCTGCATGAGAGTTCGAGTTGCGGGGTCCATGGTGGTTTCCCACAGTTCGCTGTAGTCCATCTCACCGAGGCCCTTGTAGCGCTGGATGCCGTTCTCTTTCGGCATGCGTTTGCCTGCCGCGAGCCCCGCCTCCTGCAGTGCGTCTTTTTCGCGATCGCTGTAGACGAACTGGTGCTCGGCGTTCGACCACTTCAGCCGGTACAGGGGCGGCTGCGCAAGGTAGACGTACCCGTGGTCGATGAGCGGGCGCATGTACCGGAACAGCAGGGTCAGGATGAGCGTGGTGATGTGCTGGCCGTCGACATCCGCATCGGCCATCAGCACGATCTTGTGGTACCTGGCCTTCTCGGGTGCGAAGTCCTCGCCGACGCCGGCGCCGAACGCCGTGATCATCGCCTGCACTTCGTTGTTGGCGAGCGCACGATCGAGGCGAGCCTTCTCGACGTTGAGGATCTTGCCGCGCAGCGGGAGAATCGCCTGGAACTCCGGGTTTCGACCCTGCACCGCGGAACCACCGGCCGAGTCACCTTCGACCAGGAAGATCTCGGACAGCGACGGGTCTTTGCTGGAGCAGTCGCGCAGCTTGCCCGGCATGCCTCCGGATTCGAGCAGGCCCTTGCGGCGCGTCTGCTCACGCGCCTTACGGGCGGCGATCCGCGCCTGCGACGCCTGGATCGCCTTGCGGATCACGTTGCGTGCCTCGGTCGGATGCGAGTCGAACCAGTCGCCGAGCTGCTGGCCGGCCACGCGTTGCACGAATGCTTTCGCTTCGGTATTGCCCAGCTTCGTCTTGGTCTGGCCCTCGAACTGCGGCTCCGCCAGCTTGACCGAGATCACGGCCGTCAGGCCTTCGCGCACGTCGTCGCCAGACAGGTTCTCGTCTTTTTCCTTGATGATCTGCTTGTCGCGCGCATATTTGTTGACGAGGGTGGTGAGTGCGGCTCGGAACCCTTCCTCGTGCGTTCCGCCCTCATGCGTGTTGATCGTGTTGGCGTAAGTGTGGACGCTCTCGGTGTAGCCGTTGGTCCACTGCATTGCAACCTCGAGGGAGATCTTGCGCTCGGTGTCTTCCGATTCGAACGCGATGATCT
>Ga0302314_10007366_pt1 | contig 19789 bp, 17 predicted proteins | sample III_Palsa_N2_3_FD_200533 | JGI IMG/M metagenome (GOLD analysis project Ga0302314, IMG submission 200533) | Peat permafrost microbial communities from Stordalen Mire near Abisko, Sweden - III_Palsa_N2_3 | ecosystem: Environmental > Terrestrial > Soil > Palsa > Peat permafrost | place: Sweden...
TGGATCGAGGCCCAGTAGACGTGGGCGACCAGCGTTCCCCGCGTCTTGAACTCCGCGTCCTGCAGCACGCCGTGCAGATGGTGGGTCATGGTGGCCCGGGCGCGATCGGTGGCCGCCACCAGTTCGGGATAGGCGTCCTCTCCCGGCTGCATCAGGTCGAACATCAGGCGATAGGCGTGGGACTGCGTCAGGGCGAAGGTCACATAGGCCCGCCCGACCGCCTCGGAGCGCTGATCCGGATCGGCGCCCTGGCTGTCGACATAGGCCTTCTCCAGAGCGTCGGCGAAGCGGTCGAAGGCGGCGGCGCGCACGGCGGCCAAGATCGCGTCCTTGTCCTTGAAGTAGCGGTACGGCGTCATCGGGCTGCAGCCGAGCTCCACCGCCAGTTGGCGCATGGTCACCGCATCGGGGCCATGCTCGGCGAACAGCCGTTCGGCCGCCTGACACAGGCGGTCACGGAAGTTTGAAACGTCATCGGCGGAAAGAACACGGGGCACGGCGGAACCCTATTGCACAGGAAAAAATATACGATATAAATTTACGAAGTACGATAACAAAATCGGAGTGAAGTCGATGAATGCGCCCCTGATCGGACAAGCCCGCACCAACGCCTATCTCGACGGCAATTTTGGCCCGATTTCGACCGAGGACGATTTCGACCTGGAGGTGACGGGGGAAATCCCCTCGGCGCTGGCCGGCGCCCTCTACCGGATCGGGCCCAATCCGCAGTTCTCGCCGCGGGACGAAAACTACCACTGGTTCACCGGCGACGGCATGGTTCACGCCTTCCATCTGGAAGGCGGCAAGGCCCGCTACCTGAACCGCTGGGTGCGGACGCCGAAGTGGAACGCCGAGCACGCGGCGGGCCGCGCCCTGTTCGGAAGCTGGGGCAACCCCATGACCACCGACCCGTCCGTGATGGGCCAGGACAGCGGCGTCGCCAACACCAACATCGTCTGGCACGGCGGCAAGCTGATGGCGCTGGAAGAGGCGCACCGCCCCTTCGCCATGGACCCGAAGACGCTGGAGTCCCAGGGCTACCAGACCTTCGGCGGAGACCTGATGAGCCGCTTCACCGCCCATCCCAAGACCGATCCCGTTACTGGCGAGCTGCTGTTCTTCGGCTACAGCGCCGGCGACATGCCGCTTTCCAACATGGTCAGCTACGGCGTGCTCAGCGCCGAGGGGAAGCTGTTGCGCCAGGACCTGTTCGAGGCGCCCTTCACCGCGATGATCCACGACTTCATGGCCACCGACCGGCACGTGCTGTTCCCGATCCTGCCCCTCACCGGCAGCCTGCCGCGGGCCATGAGCGGCAAGCCCGCCTTCGCCTGGGAGCCCGAAAAGGGCGCCTTCGTCGGCGTGATGGCGCGCGACGCGGGGGTGGAGACCATCCGCTGGTTCGAGACCGAGGCCAACTATGTCTTCCACGTGATGAACGCCTGGGAGGACGGGCACCGCATCGTCGCCGACGTCATGCAGTACGAGCACGCGCCCCTGTTCCCCAATCCCGACGGCTCGCGCGGCGAGGCGGCGTCGGCGAGGCTCTGCCGCTGGACCTTCGATCTGGCGGCGCCGAGCAACGTGATCCAGCGGGCCTACATCGACGACCTGCCGGGTGAGTTTCCGCGGCTGGACGAGCGGTATGCAGGCCTCGCCTACCGGCACGGCTGGTTTGCGGGCAAATCCAACGACGGCGGCGGGGAGGTGGTGCTGGACACCATCGCCCACATCGACCTGAAGACCGGCGCACGGCAGGCGCATGCTATGCCCACGGGTGACGTGGTGTCGGAGCCGGTGTTCGTGGCCCGCGCGGCGAATGCGGACGAGGGGGACGGCTGGGTGCTGGCCACGGTCTATCGTGGCGAGGAGGATCGTTCCGACCTCGTGGTGTTCGACGCACAGGCGATCGCCGCCGGCCCGATCGCCACGGCCAAACTGCCCCGCCGCCTGCCGTTCGGCTTTCACGGGAACTGGGTGGGGGCCTAGGCCCTACTCCGCCGGGTGGGCGATGGCGGCGCTCTGCGTCGCGCGCGGCCTGGCGTTCACCACCCGCATCAGGGTCAGCATCATGGCCACGACGCCGAGCCAGGCCATCAGCTGCAGACCGTTGGGCTGGTCGGTGTAGCCGATCAGGGTCTTCAACAGCCGCCCCAGCATGCCGCCTTCGGGCAGGATGGACGAGGTGTCCCAGAGCGGGGTCTGCAACACGGTGACGACGCCCGCCTGCTGCAGGAAGGCCGCCGCCTGGGCCGCCAGCCCCGCCGCCAGAAGGGTGATGAGGCCGGTGGTGGCCGCGAACAGCCGGTGCGCCGGAATGGCCAGGAGGCCGAGGTACATCAGGAGGGACAGCCCTGCGCCCAGCGCCACGCCCGCCGCGCCGCCGAGCAGCATGCTGGCCATGGTCGCGCCGCCGCCCGCCGCGATGCCGTAGAGGAAGAGCACCACCTCGGAGCCCTCGCGCAGCACGGCCACACCGACCACCACGGCGAGGGCCAAGAGCGACTTGCCGCCCTGCCGCACCTCGGCGCCCACCGCCTTCAGCTCGCGGGACATCTCCTTGCCGTGGCTGGCCATCCAGACGTTGTGCCAGGTGAGCATGCCCACGGCGAGGATCAGGATGGCGGCGTTGAACAGCTCCTGCCCCGAGCCCTGGAAAAGGGCGGCGATGCCGCCGGCGAAGGCCGCCACGACGCACGCCCCGGCCAGGCCGCCCGCCACGCCCATGGAGACCCACAGCCCCCGCCCTGGCACGCCCTTGGTGGCGGCCAGCACGATGCCGACGATCAGGCCGGCCTCTATGACCTCGCGGAAGACGATGAGCAGGGTGGCCAGCATCGGCGGCTCCTATTGGGCGATCACGACGCCTTGCGCCGTCGCGGAATGGTACTCGCCCATGAAGGCGTAGCGACCGGGGCGCAGGGGATGGATGCGGATGATCCCGCTCTGCCCCCCGGCGATCACCTTCTCGACCTTGAGGGCGGTGGAGTCGAACTCCTCGGCCAGGGCGTCGCCGTTGGTGACGTTGAGGACGATCGGCTGGTTGGCCGGGACCCTGATCTCGTTGGGGGTGAACTGGTGATTCTTGATGGTCACCTGGATCGGCGGCGCATCGGCCAGCGCGCCCGACGCGGCGGTGACGAGCGCGGCGACGGACGCCGCGAGAACGATCCGGCGGATCACTTGCCCTTGCTCGGATACTGGAAGGACCAGTCGGCCTTGATCGGCTTCCACCAGTCCGGCACGCCCGTCGCCTTGTCCACATGGCGATAGAGGTTCGGCGGGGAAATCACATAGGTCAGGTGATAAACGCCCGGCCCGGCCATCTTCACGCCGTTGGCGTAGTGCAGCCCGTCCTTGGCCACCATGGCGGCGAGGGTCCCGGTCTTGTGGAAGGCCGAGCCCTTCTTGGTCAGGTCGTACGTGATGGTGATGTAGGGGATCCAGGTGTCCTCGGCGAGACCGTGCGCCTCGTCCTTGGCGGCATGGACGTCGGCCTCCAAATGGACGGCGTCGGGGCCCATCTCCATGCCCGGCACGTGGGCGTTCATCTCGACGCCGGTCAGATAGTTGGGGACGATCTGCAGACCCTCCTTCACCACCGGCTCGCCCACGTAGAATTCCTGCGCCGCGAGGGCGGGGTACGCCGCAACGCCGAGGGCGGCGAACGCCAGGACAGCCGAGCCGATACCGAAATTCATCGTCTTCTCCACATTTCGCGTTCAATAAACGCGAACAACTCGCAATATCAAGGATAATCGCCCCGGATATAGGCGGATGGAGGCTTGGAGGAAAGCCCGAAACCCTGTTACGCATTATGACGTTGCTGGGGAGCGCTGCTGACGTGGGGTCGTGTTGGGAAGCATGTTGAGAACTACGACTGCATCGCTTTCAATCCTCGGCGTTTTCGGCGCATCCGTCGCCATCCTGACCGCGAGCCCGGCCGCGGCGCGGGTCAAGGCCGCCGACGTCACGGTCCTCGCCATGGACCGCATCCTTTCCCCCGCCGTGCAGCCGCTCTACGTCACATCCCCGGCGGCCGTAGCCGGCCAGCCCATTCCAGACGTCTACACAGCGTTCGGCAAGAACACCTCGCCGCCGATCTCCTGGGACGGCGCGCCGCCCAACACGCTGGCCTATGTGGTGATCATGGAGGACTCCGACGCGGGAAGTCCGACGCCGAAACTGCATTGGGTGGCGTACAATATCCCCGGCGCCGCCAAGGGCCTCAGCCACGCCATCCGCAACGCCGCCGAGCCCAAAGTCTTCTCGGGCATGCGGCAGGGCGTGAACGACTTCGGCGGCATGGGCTACATCGGCCCCCACCCCGATGTGGGAGACCCGCCCCACCACTACCATTTCGAGGTTTTCGCCCTGGATAGGCCGCTGAGCATCAAAGGCGGCTTGAGCCTCAACAAGGTTATCGCGGCCATGAACGAGCGGGTGATCGCCGAGGGGGAGGTGGTGGGCACCTTCGCCGCGCCGCCGGGCCCGCCGCCAACCCGATGACGCAAGGCGCGCCGCTCAGGTCTCGCACCCCTTGTCTGGCGGCGCTCCTGTTGCGATCTATGACATCCAGTTCTTGTGGTGACCGATGAACGCCTTCTCTCCCGCCCCCTCCATCCTTGAAGGCTCCGGCTGCGACACCGAGCGGGTGTCCGCCCTCCTGCAGACCGCGCTGCAGGGCGCGGACGACGGAGAGCTGTTCCTCGAACGCTCCGAAAGCGAGATGCTGGTGTTCGACGACGGTCGGCTGAAGGCCGCCAACTACGACGCCACCGAAGGGTTCGGCATGCGCGTCGTGGCGGGCGAGACCGCCGGCTACGCCCACTCCAGCGAAATCTCCGAGGCCGCCATCAAGCGCGCGGCGGATAGCGCCGCCCTGGCCAAGCGCGGCTATGCGGGCGTGGCGGCGGAAGGCCCCCGCGGCACCAACACCAAGCTCTATGGCGAAGACGATCCCCTCGCCTCTCCCGAATTCGGCGGCAAGGTCGCCCTCCTGCAGGAGATCGACGCCTTCGCCCGCGCCCGCGATCCCCGCGTGGTGCAGGTCTCGACCTCCATCGCCGGGGAGCGCCGCGTGGTGGAGATTCTCCGCGCCGACGGACGCCTATTGCGGGACGTGCGGCCCCTGGTGCGGGTCAACGTCTCTGTCACCATGGAAAAGGACGGGCGGCGCGAGACCGGCTCGTCCGGCGCCGGCGGGCGCGCCTCGTTCGAAGCCTGGATCCGTCCCGAGCACTGGCAGGAACAGGTGGACGAGGCCATGCGCCAGGCCTTGGTGAACCTCGACGCCGTCGCCTGCCCGGCGGGCGAGATGGACGTCGTTCTGGGCGCCGGCTGGAACGGCATCCTGCTGCACGAGGCCGTCGGCCACGGGCTGGAAGGCGACTTCAACCGCAAGGGCACATCCGCCTTCTCCGGCCGCATCGGCGAGCGGGTGGCGGCCAAGGGCGTGACGGTGATCGACGACGGCTCCCTGGCCGGGCGCCGGGGCTCCCTCACCATCGACGACGAGGGCACGCCCACCGAACGCACGGTGCTGATCGAGGACGGCATCCTGAAGGGCTACATGCACGACCGGATGTCGGCGCGCCTGATGGGTATGGACGCCACCGGCAACGGGCGGCGCCAATCCTACGCCTATCTGCCCATGCCGCGCATGACCAACACCGCCATGCTCGGCGGTGACGTGCCGCGTGAGGAGATGATCAAATCCACCAAGCGCGGGCTCTACTGCGCCAACTTCGGCGGCGGCCAGGTGGACATCACCAACGGCAAGTTCGTGTTCCAGTGCACCGAGGCCTATCTGATCGAGGACGGCAAGATCACCGCGCCCGTGAAGGGCGCCACCCTGATCGGCGACGGCCCCTCCGCCCTCACCCGCGTGTCCATGATCGGCGACGACTTCGACTTCGATCCCGGCATCGGCGTCTGCGGCAAGGCCGGACAGGGGGTGCCGGTGGGGGTCGGCCAGCCGTCCCTGAAGATTGGCGGGTTGACCGTGGGCGGCACCAGCCTCTAGGGAAAAACCACAAGCTTGGCCGCAATTAAGCCTTAGATTACTACATTTTAACGCACATTGCCGTCTTGTAACTGGCGATGCGTCAGGGCTGCGGGCAAATCCCCCTCACTGAGTTGACGGGGAGCTTTAGATGTTTGCAGCGGCGTTCGCCCTGGCCTTGACGGCGGAACAGCCGGGCGCGGCCGAGCCCCAGGGGCCGCCGTCCACCACGCCCCTGACCGCCCAGAGCGGCGCGACGCCGCCCTCGCATACAGGCGCTCTCGCCAGGTCCGCCTCCCCCATCGCCACGCTTCAGCCGCAAGCCGCCGAGGGGCAGGCCGCATCCGGCGTCACCGCCTATCCGGCCACCTTCTTCACCAGTTTCCAACCCAACACGGCGACCGACATGCTGAACCGGGTGCCAGGGTTCGTACTGGACGACGGCGGCGACGTGCGCGGTTTCGCCGACGCGGTGGGCAACGTGCTGATCGACGGGGTGCGGCCCTCCAGCAAGAGCGACGACCTGCGCAGCATCCTGCGCCGCATCCCCGCGACGCAGGTCGAGCGGATCGACCTGATCCGCGGCGGCGCGCCCGGCATCGACATGCAGGGCAAGACCGTCGTCGCCAACGTGATCCGCAAGAAGAACACCGGCGTGACGGGCGTCGTCTCCGTGGCCAACGTCTATCTGCCTAAGGATGGCCGCGACATGCCGTCTTTGCGCCTTGAGGCCCAGCGTCGGCAAGACGGCACCGCGCTGGAAGGCTCGCTCCTGGTGTCGAGCTTCGACGACGACGGGGCGGGCGACGGGCCCGAAACGCAGACGGCGCCCGACGGGACGCGGCTGTTCAAGACCAAGGACAACACCGCCGCCGGGGGGGTGCAAATCACCGCCACCGGCGCCTACACCGCGCCGGCCTGGGGCGGGACCTTCCGCACCAACGGCCAGCTGTTCGGCCAGACCTATATCTACGACGAGCGGGATCAGGACGTCGCCTCGCCAACGGCTCAGCCGACCGTGGAGCACGACCGCCAGAACCGCGAATCCAGCGAATTCGGCATGACCTACGATCGCAGCTTCGGGGCGAAGATCTCGACCGAGACCCTGTTTATCCAGCAACTGGCCGGCGAGGACGAACTGACCCTGTTCAGCCAACCGGGCGAGGTGGACCGCTATCGGGAAGGGCACTTCAACGGCGAGAGCATCCTGCGATCCACCGTCACCTACAATTACTCCAAGGCCCTGACCTTCGAGATGGGCGGCGAGGGCGACTACAACTGGCTGGACAGCCACACCACCTACGTCTCCAACGGCGCGCTCGAACAACTGCCCGCCGCCAACGTGCATGTGACCGAACTTCGGGGCGAGGGCTTCGGCAAAGCCACCTGGATCCTCAACCCGCAGTTCACCATCGAGGCGGGCCTGCGCGTGGAGGCGTCCCATATCGCGTCGGCCGGCGACGTGGTGCTGGGCAAGACCCTCGTCTATCCCAAGCCGCGCCTGGTGTTCACATGGTCGCCCGAGGCCGCGGACCAGTTCCGGGTGCGGATCGAGCGGGAGGTCAGCCAGCTCGACTTCAACGACTTCGTCGCCGCCCCGGCGCTCACCACCGGCCAGATCTACGTCGGCAACCCGAACCTGACGCCGCAGCAGGCCACCGTGTTCGAAGTCGCCTACGAACGGCGGTTCTGGAAGACCGGCGACATCAGCTTCACCTATCGCCATTCTGACCTTACCGACGTGATTGACCGGGCGCCGGTGATCAGCCCGACCGGCGACTACGACAGCCCGGCCAATATCGGCTCGGGCTCCAAGGACGAGTACATCGCCAACTTCACCGCGCCGGTCGATCGCTTCGGCATCCCCGGCGGGCTGATCAAGGCCAACGTCACCTGGCGGACCTCCAGCGTGAAGGATCCGACCACGGGCGAGGAGCGGCCGATCTCTGGCCTGCGCGACCGTGAGGGCAATATCGAGTTCGACCAGGACCTGCCTGGGTGGAAGCTGAAATGGGGCGCGGTCTACGATCTCGGCTGGCGCCAGCCCTACTACCGCTTCTCCCAGGTGGAAGTGGACAGCTTCCGCCCCTACGGCAAGCTGTTCATCGAATACGCCGCCAAGCCCGGCCTGACCGTACGCGGCGAACTCGACGACATCGGCGCCGACTTCCGCCGCAGCCTGGAGGTCTATCCCGACCTCCGAAGCACCACGGCGCAGCAATACACCGACCTACGCGACCTCTACGTCGGTCCGTCCATGTACGTGCGGGTGCGCCAGTCGTTCTAGGCGCCGCCGCCCGGCCTTAAGGCTCGCCGTGGTCGGTGGCGAGCACGGGATGGTTGGCGGCGTCGTTCACGCCGTTGGACCATTTCTTCAGGAACGGGCCGAGCCCCAGGAACAGCACCCCGACCGCCACCGCCACCCAGCCGATGAGGCTGAAGATGTGGTTGGACGCCAGGAGCGAGGCGTGGTGATCCAGCACCTGCCCACCCACGGTCTCCGAGCCGGCCAGCTTGGCGATCTGGGCGCCGATGGCGTTGGCCCAGGACACCGACAGGAACCACACCGCCACCATGGTGGACAGAAGGATCGGCGGCGCCAGCTTGGTCACTTCCGACAGGCCCACGGGGCTGAGGCAGAGTTCGCCAGTGGTGTGCAGCAGATAGGCGCCCAAGAGGAAGATCAGCGGCACCCGGAACTGGGCGTCCACGAAATGCGCGCCGAACACCAGGAGCAGGAAGCCGCCGCCGACCTGGATCAACGCGAGACCGAACTTCCACACCGGATTGGGATCGAGTCCCCGCTTTCCGAGGATGGCCCAGATGGCGGAAAAGACCGGGGCGAAGATCAGGATGAAGCCCGGATTGAAGGACTGGGTCTGGGCGGCGGTGATGTTCACGCCCCCGGCCACGAGCTGGGTGTTGGCGTCGGCGAACAGGTTCAACGAGGTGCCGGCCTGCTCGAACAGGGTCCAGAACACCACCGATCCGGCGATCAGCACCATGGCGAGGCCGAGGCGTTCGCGCTCCACCTTGCTGCATCGCGCGAACATGAACCAGAAGACGTAGCCCAGCACGACGACCGAGGTGATCCCCAGCATCAGCTGCACCAAGGGGTTATGCCCCACCAGGATGAAGGCGAGGCCGACTCCGACGAGACCCGCCAGATAGAGGGTCCACTCCAGATTGATCGGGCCGAGGGTCGGCTTCTTCAACGCTTCGGGCACGGGCGGCTCGCCCTTGCCCTGCAGCCAGGAGCGGCCAAGCATGAAGACGATCCAGCCCGCCGCCATGCCGACGCCGGCAAGGCCGAATCCGGCCCACCAGCCCACCGTCTCGCCCAGCAGGCCGCAGAGGATGCCGGCCCAAAAGGCGCCGAGGTTCACACCGTAATAGTAGAGGGTGAAGCCGGGGTCGCGCCGCGGATCGCCCTGCGGATAGAGTTGCCCGACGATGGAGGAGATGTTGGCCTTCAGGAACCCCACCCCCATGATGATGATGCCGAGGGCGAGATAGAACAGGTTGAGATAGAGGGGGCTGCGGTTCTCCACCGAGAGCTTGAAGCTCCCCTTGGGCAGGGTCGCCGGCAGGGGCGAGGCGGCGGGCAGGCCGGCTACGGCGATGCCGCCGTCGGACGACGGGCCGAACGTGTAGCCCTTGCCGCCCACCTCGATCTTGGCTTGGCGGAGCGAGCCGCGACCCTGAACGTCCACGGTGTAGGGCGCGCCGGCGTAGGTCAGGATCTGCTTGGCCTGCGGCCCCTCGATGGCGAGGCCGAGCTGGCCGATCACCAAGAGCACGGCCCCGAACTGGATCGCCTTGCGAGTGCCGAGCCACCGGTCGGCCAGGATGCCGCCGATCAGGGGCGTCAGGTACACCATCGCCACGTAGGCGCCGTAGTGGTCCGCCGCGTCCTTCTGATCGAACAGGAACTTCTGCGTCAGGTAGAGGATCAGCAGCCCGCGCATGCCGTAGTAGGAGAAGCGCTCCCACATCTCGGCGAAGAAGAGGATGAACAGCCCTTTGGGGTGATTGCGGAGCTGGATCAGCACCGGGATCGCAGTCAGGACCGTGATCACGATCCCCGCGACGACGACGATATTCATATATTTCCCCGGTTTACGCGGCGCGAGGCTCGAACTGGCCCCGCTTGCTGCCTATCTGGATACAGAACACGGCGTACGGCGTTCCACAAGTAAGATGGCCACGAGCCGAACACGCCCGAGCCCAACAGCGTCAGCGGAGCGACCCATGAAGATTCCCGGTCCCGATCATCCCATCACCATCACGCCGACGGCCCGGCGACTGCGGGTGAAGATCCACGACCACGTGATCGCCGACAGCGTCGACGTGCTGATGCTGAAGGAGGCCAGCTATCCCGAAGTGGCCTACTTCCCCCGGGCGGACGTGGAGATGGGCTTCCTCGGCAAGACCGACAAATCCACCAACTGCCCCTACAAGGGCGACGCTTCCTACTTCACCCTGCACATCGACGGCGACATCCGCGAGAACGCGGTCTGGAGCTACGAGGCGCCCTACCCCGCCATGGAAGAGATCAAGGACAGGGTGGCCTTCTATCCGAACCAGGTGGAGATCTACGCGGTCGACCCGGACGTCTGAGCGGCGCATCGGCGTCCGGGATTTGCGCCGGACACACGAAAACGCCGCCTCTCCATTTCTGGGAAGGCGGCGCTGTCTCTCATTGTCTCGGTGTCAGGCGATCAGAACTTGTATTGCAACTCCACCCCGCCGATCGCCGGCGGCGTGAGGTTCTGGTTCACGACGAAGGTGTTGTTGGTCTGGAAGACGCCCACGGCGCCGGCGTTGTAGCCCAGCGTGTTGAAGATGTTCTTGCCGTAGGCGATGAGCGTGTAGTGCCCGTCCCTGGACTTAAACTCGGCGCGCAGGTCCACCTGGTTCCAGGAGGGCGCCTCGTTGAAGGTGCGGGTGAAGATGGTGCCGTACTGCACATCGCGCCAGATGTAGCTGGCGGAGAAGGACAGGCTGCCAGGCGCCAGATCGAAGGTGTAGACGCCGTTGAGCGCCAGCTTGTTCTTCGGGGCGTTGGGCAGGGCGTCGCCCTTCAGGTCCTGACCACGCGATCCGCCGGTGAGGACAGGGCAGGCCCCAGGCGTCGCGCCGACCCGGGTCGCCGTGGGATCGCCCGCCGCATCGACGACGCAGCCGGAGTTGACCACTGCGGTGTCGTTGTAGCCGTAGTTGAAGATGAACGACAAAGGCCGGATCGGCGACCAGATGGTCTCGAGCTCCACACCATCCGACCGGGCTTCAGGCAGGTTGTAGAATTCTGCGCTGAGCAGCGACCCGTTGCTGACCGAGATCGGAACCTGGGCGTTGTAGTACTGGTCGTAGAAGGCGTCGATGTTGATCTGTAGCGTGCGACCGAAGTTCTTCTTGAGGCCGACCTGATAGTCGTTTGACGATTCCGGGTTGGTTTCGGGATCGGCGGCGAGGCCCGAGCCGGCGTTGAAGCCGCCCGATTTGTAGCCGCGGCTGTATTTGGCGTAGGCGTTGGTGCTGTTGTCGGGCTGCCATTGGATGCCCGCAGTGCCGGTGGTGCCGGTCCAGGAGTCGCCGAGCTTGCGATAGTAAATGCCGGACTTCGCATCCAGCACCGCTGCGGAAGCACCGGGCTGCGCAACGCCGCCCAACGGAATGGCGAGAGCGGAGATGTCGAACGCGACCGGGAGCGGCACCCCGATCTGCGGACCGAGGGCCACAAAGCGTGCTGAGTCCTCGCCATACTTGGAGTCGTAGGTGTAGCGCACGCCGCCGGTCAGCTTGATGGTCGGGGTGATCTTGTAATCGACCTGGCCGAAGCCGGCGAAGGTTTCCGCCCCCATGCTGCCGACTTGATAGACCGCGGAACGGCTCGGGTTGGCCGGCGCGAGCGCGCCGCCGAGGGTCAGCGGCGTGGCCAGCTGGGCCTGGCCCTGGAGCGTGACCTCTTCCGGCTGCTTGAAGCCTTCGTTGAAGTTGTAGGCGCCCACCACCCACTGCAGCGGCGAATCCGTATTGGATAGGAAGTTGATCTCGTTGGTGGTGAACCAGTGATACTCGTCATAGCGCAGCTGGGAGTCCGGGAAGATGGTGATCCCGTTCGGGTCCTTGTAGGACACGACGCCGGTCGCCAGTTGCAGACCCTCGCCCCACTCCTCGTGCTCCTTGTAGGAGTAGCGCGTCGCCGATCCTATATAGCGGACGTCGAACCCTGAGAAGTGGCCATTCAGGCGAACCGTCGTGCCATAGTATTCCTGCACATCCTGCGACTGCGGATAGAGGGAATAGAAGTTGCGCAGGTTGGAATTTCCGGGGTTCAGCAGGGACGGGTTGACGGTCACGATATCGGTCACGCCGGGGGCGTTGAAGGCGCCGAGGGACGGCACAAGGCTGTCGGTGGTCTCGCCGCCGCCGTTGACGGCATAGGCGGGATTGGCGACCTTGGTCTTGCCGTCGGGACCCACGATCAGCGTGCCGGTGATCCGACCGCCGGCGTTGCCGCCGGTGTCCTGCCAGCCGCCGACGAAGCCCTTGACCCAGAAGTCGAAGTGATCGTTGACTTCGCCCTTGAGCTGGCCTTCGACGTAGTATTCGTTGCGTCGGTTGCCTTCGTCCGGGCCGCCGTTCAGGTTCTTGTAGTAGCCGCTGTCCTGATCGGTCTTCGACGCCGCGAGACGGAACTGCAGCTTGTCGGTGATGGGGCCGGAGACAGCGCCTTCCTCCACATGCTGGTTGTAGTTGTCGTAGCTGCCGCGAACCTCGGCGTACCAGTCGGTGGTGGGCTGGCGCGAGACGATGTTGATGGCGCCGCCGATGGAGTTGCGGCCGTAAAGCGTGCCCTGCGGGCCGCGCAGGATTTCGATCCGGTCCACGAACAGATCGCTTTCGCCCACCTTGGTGGTGAAGGTGGTGAACCCGCCGTCTTCATAGACGCCGACGCTGGAATCAGCGGCCAGCTGGTTGGTGTATCGACCGATGCCGCGCAGGGACACCCGGTCGTTTCCAGTGTTGTAAACGAGGCCGGGGGTGAAGTTGGTCATGTCCTGCACGCTGTCGATGCCGACCTTGTCGCGCTCGGCGGACGTGAAGGCGGTGATGGCGACGGCGACCTTCTGCAGGGTCTGCTCCCGCTTCTGGGCGGTGACGACGATCTCGCCGATATTGCCGCCGTTCGCAGCCGGCGCGGCTTGGGCGGGGGCCGGAGCAGCCACCGGCGGGGGCGCCGACTGGGCCAGCGCGGAGCTCGCTGCGCAGATTGAAAAGATTGACGCAGTTGCGAAAAGAACTCGCGTGCGGTGTGTGCCGATTGGCATTTCTTCCCCCTTGGACGCGCCGCATTGTTGCAGCATCGATTTAATTGACGTCTTTGTCAGGGAGCGAATGTGAAATGTCAACAGACATCATGGCCAAAAGGCGGCGCCCGCGCCTCGCAAGAGGCGAGATACCGAACGGCCGTCGTTTTTGACCACTGCGCTAGTTCTTACTAAGCGCTGGAAAATTAACACTATAATTTTTTGCACATAACGTCAATAGTCGATGCGTCGATCTGAATCACTACCGAACCGGCACGGACGAGCCGCTTAAAGGCGCGTCAAAAAAGCCTTCGCCGCGGCGGGATTACGAACCTTGTCGCCGCTGATCATGAAGACGAACACGTCGCGGGGTACGTGGGCTGGCTCCGCCGTGGAAATCAGCGTCAGATCGCGCGGTTGATGGCCCTCGGCCCAGCTTTTGGCGACCTTCACCCAATGATCGAGTTCGGCGTCGGCGTAGCCCGCCTCGTGCTCCTCCTTCGAGGTCTGCAGGCGAGCGTAGACGAAGTCGGCGGTCACGTCCGGGATGGCGGGGTATTTGTCGTGGGCGGCGAATACGACGGCCACCTTGTGCTTGCGGGCCAGGGCGATGAAATCCGGCGTGCAGAAACTCTCGTGGCGCACCTCGACGGCGTGGCGGAGCGGCAGGTCGCCGAGCTTGTCCGGTAGCAGCGCCAGGAAGGCCCCGAAATCGTCGGGATCGAACTTCTTAGTGGGCATGAACTGCCAGAGGATCGGGCCAAGCTTGGGGCCGAGTTCGGAAATCCCCTGCCCCATGAACTTGGCGATGCTCTCCCCCGCATCGGCCAGCACCTTGCGGTTGGTGCAGAAGCGCGAGGCCTTCAGGGTGAAGACGAAATCGTCGGGCGTGGCGGCGGCCCACTTGGCGAAGGTCGGCGGCTTGAACCCTGAATAGTAGGTGCCGTTGACCTCGATGGCCGGGAACTGGCGGGATGCGTAGTCAAGCTCCTTCGCCTGCACCGTGCCCGGCGGAAAGAAGGTCCCGCGCCAAGGCTCGAACGTCCAACCGCCGATGCCGGTGCGGATTTGGCCTACCATAGTCCGTCTCCAGTAGTTTCACCGACTGCCACAAGGCACAAAGTTAGTCCGTAATTTCTACCAGTTTTCCACGCTCACTTTGCATAGAGTGCCAATGTTTTTGCGCTGGTCCGATAGGCTTAATGCCGTCTGTTGGACGGCCATCTTTACCATCATCCATTTTGCACCATATGCCTTTAAAACCATCCACCGTAAGTTCGACAAGTGTGCCGGATGATATCCGCGCCAGCCTCGTGGATAGATTTGCATCACCATGGATGTGCTTTACCCAGATAGAGTGGTCGCGAATTTCAACGATTGCCACTTCATTTCCTCCAAAATTCCATGTGCAATACTTACATAGACTATTGAGGGCGGCAAGGGGTGGTGTAGGGCGTGAGGGGGCGCCCTAATACGCCAAATGGTCGAATACCGACCGCACATCCCCCTGCCACGGCCCGTTGAAGAGCTCCAGCAACCGATCAGCCGGGGTCATGCCGCTGTCGGCGATGTCTTCCAGGGTGTTGAGGAAGACCTGTTCGTCCAGCATCTCGCCATTGTAGCGGGCGCGGCGCTTCAGTCCGGCTCTGGCGATGGCGACCATGTCCTTGGCCACGTCCTGCAGCGAGCGGCCGGCGATCTCGGCTTTCAGCCCGATCCGCGCGGCGTCGGTGCGGAGCGCGACCCGCTCCTCCGTCGTCCACGCCTTGCAGAGGTCCCACGCCGCCGCCAGCGCCGAGGCGTCATAGAAGATGCCGGTCCAGAGCGCCGGCAGGGCGCAGATCGAGGTCTGGGGCCCGCAGTCGGCGCCCCGCATCTCCAGATAGGTCTTCAGCCGCACTTCGGGGAAGATGGTGGAGAGGTGGTCGACCCAATCCTTCACGCCGGGCTTCTCGCCGGGCAGGATGTCGAGCTCCCCGGCCATGAAGGCGCGGAACGACTTGCCCGAGGCGTCGATGTAGAGCCCTTTCCGCTTGACGAAATACATCGGCACGTCGAGGGCGTATTTGGCGTAGGTCTCGAACCCGAACCCGTCCTGGAACACGAAATCGAGCAGGCCCGTGCGGTCGGCATCGACATCGGTCCACACCCGCGCGCGGGACGACAGCCAGCCGGTGGGCTTGCCTTCGATGAAGGGCGAATTGGCGAAAAGGGCCGTGGCCACCGGCTGCAGCGCCAGCGAGGTGCGGAACTTGGCCACCATGTCGGCTTCGGACGAGAAGTCGAGGTTGGCCTGCACGGTGCAGGTGCGGAACATCATGTCGAGCCCCATGCCGCCGACCTTGGGCATGTATTGGCGCATGATCTTGTAGCGCCCCTTGGGCATCACCGGGATTTCGTCGCGGGTCCAGAGCGGGGTGAACCCCATGCCGAGGAAGCCGATGCCAAGCTCATCCGCCACCGTCTTCGTTTCGCGCAGATGCTTGCCGGTCTCCGCGCAAATCTGATGCATGGTCTCCAGCGGGGCGCCGGAAAGCTCGAACTGGCCGCCCGGCTCCAGCGAGATGTTGGCGACGCCGCCGGTCTCGTTGACGCGCTCCAGGGCGATCATGGTCTCGCCGCCGTCCTCGCGGGCCTCCATCACCGGGGTCCAGCCGAAGCGCTGCAGCCCCGTGAGCAACGCGTGGACGCCGACCGGCCCGTCATAGGGCACGGGCGCGAGGGTCTTTTGATAGAAGCCGAACTTCTCGTGCTCGGCGCCGACGCGGAAATCCTCGGGCGGCTTGCAGCCCTTCGCCAGGGCGTCGGCCAGGGCCGCGAGATCGAGCGGTCGGTCTTTCACGGCGCAATCCATCTCAGTCAGCGGCCCCATCCCATCGAAGCCAGAAGGCCCCGTTCAGCCGCGATAGGGCTGGGAGCGGACATAGGCGGCCTCGGGCCCACACTCAAGGGCCGTCGACGCAGGACCGCCCGGCATCTGCATGATGTTCAGATCAGCGCCAGTCGCCCAGCATGGCCTGCCACAGGGTGAGGGCGGCGATGGCGGCGGTGTCGGCGCGCAGAATGCGGGGGCCGAGGGACACCGGAACCACGAACGGCAGGCTCCGCAGCCAGTCCCGCTCTTCCGGCGTGAAGCCGCCCTCCGGGCCGATCAGGATCGCCCAGGGCCCATTCGGTTGGGCATTTTGCTGCAGGTCATGCTGCGCAGCATTTTTCAGGTTCACGAGGGCCGGAGCGGCCTTGCCGACGTCGCCGCCCCACGCCGCATTCGGATCGTCGCCCGCCTCGTCGCAGAACATCAGGCGCCGTTCGGGAGGCCAGTCATCGAGCATGGCGTCGAGCTTTTGCGTCGTCATGATCCCAGGCACGTCCAGTCGTCCGGTCTGCTCGGCGGCCTCTACGGCGATGGCGTCCAGGCGGACCAGCTTGATGTGTTCGACGTTGGTGCGGCGGGTGGCGACGAGGCGGATGCGGCGGGCGCCCAGCTCCACCGCCTTCTCCACGATGGTCTCAAGCGGGCCGCGTTTCACCAGGGCGACGATCAGGTCGAGGTCGGGGGGGAAATGCTGCGGCTGCGTCTGCGCCTCGACCTTCAGGATGCAGCCGCGCTTTGTGACGGTCTCGACGACGGCGCGCCACTCCCCGTCCCGGCCGTTGAACAGCAACACCGCGTCGCCCACAGCCTTGCGCATCACGGCGACGAGGTATCGGGCCTGCTCTGGCGAAGGCGCGACCGGCGCGCCGGGGCTCAACGGGTCCTGGACGTAGAGTCGGATCATAGGATGGACCTTATCGCTATCCTGCCCCGCCGTTGGAAGCGCCCCTGTGGCGCCGCGGCTCATTTTCGGGGCTGGGGCGAGCGGGTGCGGTCGTATAGAAGCGGCCACAGGGAGCTTGACCATGCGCCAGTGGACCATCGACGCCTTCGCCGCCGCCCCGTTTCGCGGCAACCCGGCCTGCGTGCTGGAGCCGTTCGACGCCTGGCCTGACGCCGCATGGATGCAGGCGCTCGCGTCCGAGAACAATCAGGCGGAGACAGCTTATCTTTTGAAGACCGCCGATCCAGCGCGTTTCGGTCTTCGCTGGTTCACGCCCCTGCTGGAGGTGCCGCTCTGCGGGCACGCCACCCTCGCGTCCGCCCACCTCCTCTTCGCCGAGCTCGGTCTCGATGCCGAGGCGATCACCTTTGACACCCGGTCGGGCCCGCTGATCGTGCGGCGGGACGAGGCGCGCTACGTGATGGACTTCCCGTCCGCGCCGCCCACCCTCGTCCCCTGCCCGGAGGGGCTCGCCGCGGCGCTTGGGGTGGAGCCGCTGGAGGTCTGGGCGTCCACCTACCTCGTGGCGATCCTGCAGGACGAGGCGGCGGTCCATGCCGTAAAGCCCGATCTCGCCGCAGTGAACGCGATCTCGGGCGGGGCGACGGGCGGGCGGGGCAACCTCGTCGTGGCGGCCCTCGCCGATCCGGGCTCGGCCTATGACGTGGTGGACCGCTTCTTCGCCCCCGGCTCGGGCATACCCGAAGACCCCGCCACCGGATCGGCGCACTGCATCCTTGCGCCCCTCTACGCCCACAAGCTGGGGCGGCCGACGGCGCGGTTCCATCAGGCCTATCCGGGCCGGGGCGGAGACATCGGGACCGAGATGAAGGACGACCGGGTGCTGCTTTTTGGCTCGGCAATTACGGTGGTGGAAAGCCGGCTGCGGGTTGCACCGTAGCGGCTTTCAAGGCGCGCAAACGAAAAAGGCCGGGGACGAACCCCGGCCTTTCCCCTTCATCCGTTAGGACTCAGCAGCGCCAGCAGTGGTGATGACGCCAGTGGTGGGGATGCCAGTAGTGATGATGATGCCAGCCGCGGTGATGCCAGCCGTAGGGCTGGGCGGAGGCGGCGGGCGCGACAGCCGCCATGGCTGTGGCGGCCAGGATGGCGGCGAACAGGATTTTCATGGGATCAGATCCTCTGAAAAAGCCGGACTTAGCGGCAGAAGCGGTGATGGTGATGCCAGCTGCACACCTGGTGATGATGGTGATGCCAGGGGGCGGCCGAGGCGGCGCTGGCGGCGGTGAGGGCGGAAGCGGCGATGAGGGCCGCGATGACGATCTTCATGGTGGTGGTCTCCCAAACAGGTTTCAGCGAAGGCCCAACGGCCCAGCTTCGTAATCGATCCCCGCCGCCGTCCGTTTTTGTTCGAAATGCGGCAGCGTGTCGTGCATCCATGATCCGCCGCCCGTCTCTGATCCCGCTCTAGCCGCGCTTACAAAACCGCAAGTCTGTGGTCAGGCGGGGTTCATCTCGGCCCGGCGCCCTACGCGACGATCAGGGTCCGGGCGACCAAAGGGCGCAGGCGGAAAAGGCTTGCGCCGGGCGTCGAATGGGCGTTTCTCCGCGCCGGGCCACGCCCTCCCAACGGGGCGCAGTCCATCTGCAAGGATGGGAGACACACATGCAGACGACCCACGCCCCGACTCCGTCGGTGACACGCCCCGCCATGAAACCGGCGCGGCCCGAATTCTCCTCCGGCCCGTGCGCCAAGCACCCCGGATGGAAGCCCGAAAACCTCTCCAACGCCGTCCTTGGACGCTCGCATCGCTCCAAGCTCGGCAAGGCGCGCCTGCAGGACGCCATCGCCCGCACCCGCGCGGTGCTGGAGGTCCCGGCCGACTACCTGATCGGCATCGTGCCGGGCTCGGACACCGGCGCCGTCGAGATGGCCATGTGGTCGATGCTGGGCGCCCGCCCTGTGCAGCTTCTGGCCTTCGAGAGCTTCGGCAAGGACTGGGTCACCGACGCGGTCAAGCAGCTGAAGCTCGACGCCGAGGCGCTGGACGCGCCCTACGGCCAACTGCCTGACCTGACGAAGGTGCGCGGCGACGCCGATCTGGTCTTCACCTGGAACGGCACCACCTCCGGCGTGCGCGTCCCGAACGGCGACTTCATCGCCGCCGACCGCGAAGGGATCACGATCTGTGACGCCACCTCCGCCTGCTTCGCCCAGACCCTGGACTGGGACAAGCTCGATGTGGTGACCTTCTCCTGGCAGAAGGTCTTGGGCGGCGAGGCGGCGCATGGCGTCCTGATCCTTTCCCCCCGCGCCGTGGCGCGGCTGGAGAGCTACACGCCGCCCTGGCCTATGCCGAAGCTGTTCCGCATGACCAAGGGCGGCAAGCTGAACGCCGAGATCTTCGAGGGCGCGACCATCAACACCCCCTCCATGCTGGCGGTCGAGGACTATATCGACGCGCTGAAGTGGGCGGCCTCCATCGGCGGCCTGCCCGCCCTGCAGGGCCGTGCGGAGGCCAACCTCGCCGCCCTGGCCGCGTGGGTGAAGAAGACGCCGTGGGTAGATTTCCTGGCCGAGGATCCCGCGACCCGCTCCAACACCTCGGTCTGCCTGAAGGTGGTCGATCCCAAGATTGTCGCCCTGCCCGCGGACGCCCAGGCCGAGTTCGCCAAGAAGCTGGCCAGCCTGC
>Ga0302314_10007367_pt1 | contig 19787 bp, 17 predicted proteins | sample III_Palsa_N2_3_FD_200533 | JGI IMG/M metagenome (GOLD analysis project Ga0302314, IMG submission 200533) | Peat permafrost microbial communities from Stordalen Mire near Abisko, Sweden - III_Palsa_N2_3 | ecosystem: Environmental > Terrestrial > Soil > Palsa > Peat permafrost | place: Sweden...
CGCCGTCGCTGACCTGCCGCATCGCCAGCCGGTTCGTGTCCATTATCGCCGCCAGTTGTTCATAGGTGTCCCACAGTTCGGTCTTGCGCCGCACCGCCGCGTGCGGGAAGGCGCTGCGGTCGGCGCTGGTCTCCACATAGGCGAAGTAGCGCACGATCGGCAGGATGCGGCTCTGCATCAGTGCGGTCACCCGCGCCCGGTCGCCGCCGTCGTTGTCGCCGTCGGAGACCTGGGCGACATAGAGGTTGTAGCGGTCCGGCGGAAAGCGCTGTTCCTGCACCTCCAGCATCACGTCCAGTGCGGACGAGACCAGCGTGCCGCCGGTCTCGCGCGAGCGGAAGAACGTCTCCTCGTCCACCTCGGCGGCGCGCTCGGTGTGGCGGATGAACACGACATGCACACGATCGTAGCGGCGGCTCAGGAACAGATGCAGCAGCATGAAGAAGCGCTTGGCGAGGTCCTTCATGTGCTCGGTCATCGAGCCGGAGACGTCCATCAGGCAGAACATCGCCGCCTCGGTCGCCGGCTGCGGCTGGCGCACATGGCGGGCGTAGCGCACGTCGAGCGGATCGACATAGGCGATGCGCGCGACCCGCTTCAGCGCCTGCGCCAGGGCCTCCTGCGCTTCCGCCAGGGCCGCCTCGTCGCCGGAATCGGTGGCATCGCGAGCGCGGGCCCGCAACGCCTCCAGTTCCGCGTCGTCCGGGCGGCGCAGCGCGATACGCCGGGCGAGGCTGTTGCGCATGGTGCGGCGGACGTCGAGCGCGCTCGGCTGGCCATAGACCGAGTAGCCGGCACGCCGCGGCTTGCTCATGCGTTCTTCCGAGAGACTGCTGCGCAGCAGATGCGGCAGTTCCAGTTCGTCGAAGAAGTAGTTCAGGAACTCCTCGCGCGTCAGCACGAACTCGAAGGCATCCTCGCCGCGGCCGCGGCCGGCCCGACGCCCGCTGCCCTCGCCGCCGCCACCGGAGGGTTTCGGCAGCTTGTCGCCGCGATTGAGCGTGCCCGGACCGGGCAACACATAGTCGTGCTCGCCCTCGCCGGTGGTTGCGAAGCGCGGTTCCTCGGTGCCGTCAACCCGGACGCGCACCTCCTCGTTGCTGTCCACATCCGCGACACGGCGGCGCGCAACCGTATCGGCGACGGCCCGGCGCACATCCTCGCGGACCCGTTTGAGGAAGCGCTCGCGATTCGCCAGGCTTTTGCCCTGGGGATTCGCCCGCCGATCGACAATCACCATTACGCCGTGCGCCTCACCCTGCTTTCTGCACGCGCATGTACCATTCGACCGCGCGCCGCACCTGCCGTTCCGTATAGCCCCGGTCGTGCATGCGCGCGACGAAGTCGGAATGCTTGCGCTCCATTTCGGCGTCCTTTTTGGCGCCAAAGCTGATCACTGGCAGTAGATCCTCCACCTGGCTGAACATCCGCTTCTCGATCACCTCGCGGATCTTGGCATACTCGGTCCATCGCGGCATCCGTCCGCCATTGCTCGCCTGGATGCGCAGGCAGTGCTTTACCACGTCGTTGCGGAAATCCTTCGGATTGCTGATCCCCGCAGGCTTCTCAATTTTCGTGAGCTCGGCGTTCAGTTCCTCGCGGCTCATCAGGATGCCGGTGTCGGGGTCCTTGAAGTCCTGGTCCTCGATCCAGCGGTCGGCGATGGCGATGTAGCGCTCGAACACGTTCTGGCCGTAGTCGCTGTACGACTCCAGATAGGCCTTCTGGATCTCCTTGCCGATGAACTCGGCGTAGCGCTGCGCCAGCACCGCCTTCAGCGTGTGCAGCAGCCGCCGCTCCAGGTCGTCCGGGAACTGCTCATGCCGCACCGCCTTCTCCAGCACGAACATCAGGTGCACCGGGTCGGCCGCCACTTCCGAGGCGTCGTGGTTGAACGTCTCGCTGAGCACCTTGAAGGCGAAGCGCGTCGAAACGCCGGTCATGCCCTCGTCGATGCCGGCGGCGTCGCGGTACTCCTGCACCGACCGCGCCTGCGGGTCCTGCTCCTTGATATTGTCGCCGTCATAGACGCGCATCTTGGAAAACAGGTTCGAGTTGGGGTGGTCCTTCAGCCGCGACAGTACGGAGAAACGGGCCAGCATCTCGATGGTTCCCGGCGCGCACGGCGCGGCCGACAGCTCCGAGGATTCCAGCATCTTCCGATAGATCTTCTCCTCTTCGGAGACGCGCAGGCAGTACGGCACCTTGACCACGAAAATGCGGTCGATAAACGCCTCGTTGGTCTTGCTGTTCTTGAACGCCGACCATTCGGCCTCGTTGGAGTGCGCCAGGATCACCCCGTGGAACGGCATCGCGCCGATATTCTCGGTGCCGACGTAGTTGCCCTCCTGCGTCGCCGTCAGCAGCGGATGCAGCATCTTGATCGGCGCCTTGAACATCTCGATGAATTCGAGCACGCCCTGGGTCGTCCGGTTCAGGCCGCCCGAGTAGCTGTAGGCGTCCGGATCGCTCTGCGAGAACGACTCGAGCCGGCGGATGTCCACTTTGCCGACGAGCGACGAAATATCCTGGTTGTTCTCGTCGCCGGGTTCGGTCTTGGCGATCGCCACCTGGCGCAGGCGCGAGGGCATCATGCGGACCACGGTGAAGCGGCTGATGTCGCCCTCGAACTCGTCGAGCCGCTTGGCCGCCCACGGGCTCATCGGCCCGCGGATCGAGCGTGCCGAGATACCGTATTCGCGCTCGACGATCGCGCGCATCTCGTCGCTGGCGAACAGGCCGAGCGGGCTTTCCAGCAATGGGCTGATATCGCGCCCGGCCTTCAGCACATAGATCGGCTCGCGCTCCGCCAGCGCCTTGACACGCTCGGCGATCGAGGATTTGCCGCCGCCGACCGGACCCAGCAGGTAAAGAATCTGCCGACGCTCCTCCAGCCCCTGCGAGGCGTGGCGGAGGAAGCCGACGATGCGCTCGATCGTCTCCTCCATGCCGAAGAAGTCGGCGAAGGCGGGGTAGCGGGCGATGGTGCGGTTGCCGAAGATGCGGCTGAGTCGCGGGTCGCGCGCCGTGTCGACGATTTCCGAGTCGCCGATCGCGCGCAGCAGCCGCTCTGCCGCGGACGCGTAGGTTGCCGGGTCGGTGCGGCAGAGCCGCAGGTAGTCGTCCAGGCTCATCTCCGCGTCGCGGCGCCCCTCATAGATCTTATTGAACAGGTCGCGGACGGAATCGAGGGGCATGCGCGGCTCTCCTTCCAGGCGAACGGGGCGGGGCACTTCCCTTGGCATATACGGTCAGACGCGGCGGCTGCCACAGGGAAGCGTGACGCCGTCGCAAATCATACTAGGACCGTGGCATCGCGGATGCATGGGAAAATGGTTACCACACCAACCGTCGGGGGAAAGTGCTGACGTAGGATTAATGTGCGGGAAGTCTTCGACTCCCGCAGGGCAATGCCCTAGTGTGCGTTTTCATGACGCTGCGATGCGGCGCCGGTTGTGTTGTGCGGTCTGTTCCTCGCGCCGCGCGCGAGTCCCACGTCATTGCCTGCTGCCCGTATTCTCGCCGCGTTGCCGCAAGCAACGGCATTTGCTGCTGCGGAAGCGAGCGGCGGCGCACCGGAGCGCCGATTTTCCGTCCCGCCCGGTATGGATTCGCAGCCCCGATCCGGCTAGCATTGCGCGCGTCGCCGGCGGCTCATCGCCGGCCCGCCTGCACGTGTCCAGAAGCAACGGGAGATCCCTATGTCGCAGCTCAAGGGCAGCAAAACTGAAGAGAACCTGAAATACGCCTTCGCCGGCGAATCGCAGGCAAACCGGCGGTACCTGTATTTTGCCCAGAAGGCCGACGTGGAGGGCTACAACGACGTCGCTGCCGTGTTCCGCTCGACCGCCGAGGGCGAGACCGGGCACGCGCACGGCCATCTCGAATACCTGGAAACCGTCGGCGATCCCGCCACCGGCCTGCCGATCGGCAAGACCTCCGACAACCTCAAGGCCGCCGTCGCCGGTGAGACGCACGAATACACAGATATGTATCCGGGCATGGCGCGCACCGCCCGCGAGGAAAGCTTCGACGAAATCGCCGACTGGTTCGAGACGCTCGCCAAAGCCGAGCGTTCGCACGCTGGCCGCTTCCAGCGCGCGCTGAACGACCTGGGCTGACGCCCCCGCCATTCGGCCGGTGCGGCAACGCGCCGGCCGAATGACGACGCCGGAAAGTCGAAAAAATGCGAGAAGGCAGCCTGGAGGCGCCCACGCGCCACCCGATTCCGTGGCGCGACCCCGACTTCACCGACCCGGTGAAGCTGGAAGCGGAATTGCGCCGGGTGTTCGACATCTGCCACGGCTGCCGCCGCTGCTTCAATCTCTGCGACAGTTTCCCGCGCTTGTTCGATCTGGTCGACGCCTCGCCGACCGGCGAACTGGACGGCGTCGCCAGCACCGATTTCGCCCAGGTCGTCGATGCCTGCACGCTCTGCGACCTGTGCTTCATGACCAAGTGCCCCTATGTCCCGCCGCACAGCTTCAACCTCGATTTTCCGCACCTGATGCTGCGCGCCCGCGCGTTGGAGGCGACGCGCGACGAGGTGCCGCACGCCGACCGCGAACTCGCCAACACCGACCGCAATGGCCGGCTGGCCTCGCTCGCCGCTCCGGTTGCCAACTGGGCGAGTCGCGAGGGCAACACGCTGACCCGCCCGCTGCTGGAGAAGCACGCCGACCTGCACCGTGAGGCGGCTTTGCCGGCCTACGCCTCGACCAGCTTCGTGGCACGCGCCGCGAAGACGCCCGTCGAGGTGAACGAAGCGGCGCCCGCGTTCGGCCGCAAGGCGGTGCTGTACGCAACCTGCTTCGTCAACTACAACGAGGTGGACGTCGGCCTCGCCACCCGCGCCGTGCTGGCACGCAATGGCGTGGCGACCGAGGTGGTGTATCCGCGCTGCTGCGGCATGCCGCTGCTGGAGCAGGGCCGCATCGCCGAAGTTGCCGCCGCCGCCACCGAGGTGGCGCGTGACCTGCAACCCTGGATCGAGGCCGGCTACGATGTCATCGCCCTGGTCCCGTCCTGCGCGCTGATGCTCAAATTCGAGTGGCCGCTGATCCTGCCCGAAAGCGACGACGTCAGGCGCCTCGCGCGCGCCAGCTTCGACGTGAGCGAATACGTCGTGGACATCGCCCGCCGCGAGGGGCTCGCGCCGGGCCTGCAACCGATCCCGGGCGGCATCGCGGTGCATCTCGCCTGCCACGCGCGGGCGCAGAACATGGGGCAGAAGGCGGCCGAGATGCTGCGCCTGCTGCCGGAGACCGAGGTCGACGTGACCGAGCGCTGCTCCGGCCATGGCGGCTCCTGGGGCTTCCACACCGACACTTTCCCGGTCGCCCTCAAGGTCGGCCGGCCGGTGGCGAAGAAGATGCGCGAGAGCGGGCGCGCGTTCGTGACCTCGGAATGCCCGCTCGCCGGCGTTCACATCAGGCAGGGCATGGAGCGCATCGCCGCGGGCGGCGCGCCGATGCCCGCCCTGGTGGCGCACCCGATCCAGCTTTTTGCGCGGGCCTACGGCATCGCCATATGACCGTCGCAACGGGAGAGAGACGATGACCGCGCGAACCAAAATCCTGCCGACCGACATTCTCGACCCAGCCGAGTACGCCCGCACCCGCATCGCCCGGCGCCGCGAACTGGCGGCCCGCAAGCGGCATCGGCGCGTCGATGTCGGCCCGTGCATCACCTTCTATTTCGAGAACTACGAGACGATGTGGCATCAGGTGCACGAGATGCTGCACATCGAACGCGGCGGCGCCGAGCAGCTTGTCGATGAACTGGCCGCCTACAACCCGCTGATCCCGCAGGGCGCTGAGCTGGTCGCGACCTTCATGGTCGAGATCGACGACGAAACCCGGCGCAAGCGCGTGCTCGGCACGCTCGGCGGCATCGAGGACACGGCCTTCATCCGCATCGGCGACTGGACGATCAAGGGCCGGCCGGAGGAGGACACCGACCGCACCAACGCCGACGGCAAGGCGTCGTCGGTGCAGTTCGTGCACTTCCCGTTCACCGCCTCGCAGATCCAGGCCTTTCGCACGCCGGATGCCCAGGTGGTGCTCGGTCTGTCGCACCCGAACTATGGCCATATGACGGTGCTGCCGGAGGCCGTGCGCTCAGAGCTGGCCGGCGATTTCGCGTGACGGCGGGGTCAGCAGCGCAAGCAGGCCCTGCAGCAGCTGCACCGGCGTCGGCGGGCAACCCTTGATGTGGATGTCCACCGGCACGACCGCCGCCACCGAGCCGACGCAGGCCGGGCTGTTGGCATAGACGCCGCAACCGGCCGCGCAGTCGCCGGCCGCCACGACCCATTTCGGCGAGGGCGTCGCCCGGTATGTCCGCTCCAGCGCCTCGCGCATGTTCTTCGCCACCGGCCCGGTCACCAGCAGTACGTCGGCATGCCGCGGCGAGGCGACGAAGCGCAGGCCGAACCGCTCCAGGTCATAGAAGGAGTTGCCGAGCGCGTTCACCTCCAGCTCGCAGCCGTTGCACGATCCGGTATCGACCTCGCGGATCGCCAGCCCGCGCCCGAGTTTCCTCCGCGCCGCCGCGTCCAGTTGCGCGCCGAGGGCGGCCAGTTCCGGGTCCGCGGGCAGGGCTTCGGTGACCGGCCCGCGCAGCAGCGTCTCGAACAGCAGCCTGTACACTACGCCCCCGCTACAGATCGTGCCCGGAATACGAGCAGTTGAACGACTTGTTGCACAACGGGAAGTCGGCGACGATGTTGCCCTCGATCGCGGCTTCCAGCAGCGGCCACTGGAACCAGGACGCGTCCCGGAAATGGCAGCGCGCGATCGTTCCGTCGTCGCCGACCCGCAGCCAAGCCAGCACGTCGCCGCGGAACGCTTCGACCAGCGCCATGCCTTCGCGCCCGGTAGCGACCGCCAGCGCGTCGTCGGGCAGGCGGATCTCGCCGGGCTGCAACTCCCGCAAAATCTGCGCGATCAACGCCCGGCTTTGCTCGATCTCCTTGATCCGCAGCCAGACCCGGGCATCCACGTCGCCCGCCTCCAGCACCGGCACGGTGAACGTCAGCCGGTCGTACGGCGGGTAGGCCAGATCGCGCCGCACGTCGAAGCTGCGGCCGGACGCGCGCCCAACCGGCCCGCCGGCGCCCCATTGCCGCGCCAGCGCCTTGTCCACGTGGCCGGTGCCGACCGTCCGGTCCTGCAGCGACGTCGTGGTGTCGTACAGCGCCACCAGCGGCGGAAATCGTTTGTCGAGTTCCGCCAGCAGCGCGCGCACCGCGGCGGCGCCCTCGGGCGAAAGATCCACGGCGACGCCGCCCGGCACGACGCAATCCATCGCCAGCCGATGGCCGAAGCACGCGGCGTTGGTGCGCAGCACGCGCTCCCGCAGCAGGCCGCAATGCACCAGCATGATGGCGAATGCCGCGTCGTTGCAGATCCCCCCGACATCGCCGAGGTGGTTGGCCAGCCGCTCCAGTTCCGCCATCAGCCCGCGCAGCAGCACCGCCCGCGCCGGCACCGTCACGCCCGCTGCCGCCTCGACCGCGCACGCGAACGCCCATGCGTAGGCAACCGTGCTGTCGCCGGAAATCCGCCCGGCAATCCGCGCCGCCTGAGCGAAATCGGCGCCGGCCAGCAGCGCCTCCACCCCCTTGTGCGTGTAGCCCAGCCGTGCCTCCAACCGCACGACCGTCTCGCCGTCGCAGGTGAAGCGGAAATGCCCGGGCTCGATCACGCCGGCATGCACCGGCCCGACCGGGATCTGATGCAGATCCTCGCCCTCCACCGGCAGGAACTCGTACGGTTCCGTCGCCGCGCCATGAACGAGCCACCGGCGCGTGTCCGGCAGCCCGACCGGGGCGAGCCGAAAAAGATCGCGCGCCGCCCGTTCCAGCCGGATCGCCGGCGCATGCAGCCGGCCGATCGACGGATAGGCGCCGTCGCGGCACGCCACGCTGAGCACCGCCACCTCCGCCGGCGCCGGGCCACCGAGCACGGCCATATGCGCAAAACCCGCCTCGCCCCACAGCCCCAGCAGCGTCAGTTTCCCCGCCGCCAGCAGCCGCCCGGCTTCCTCCCACGCACGCGTCCCCACCAGCGCGCGCGGCCACGGCGCGTGGCTCGGCACCTCGGTTCCGGTCGAAAGCAGGTCGCTCAGGTCTGACATCGGCGCGCCCTAGCCGAGCAACGCGGCGACGTGCTGGAACCAGCGCACCAGCGGCCCCGGCAGATAGATCCCGGCGATAAGCACGATTGCCAGATGCGCGAACATCGGAATGTAGGAGGCCTGCACCGGCCCGACCTTGCCCCGCACCTCGCCGAACGCCATGCGCGACACCTGCACCAGCAGCGCGCCGAACGCGACCAGCAGGCCGAGCGCCACCAACGTCGCCAGATACGGCTGCCGCGCGAACGTCGAACTGACGATCAGAAACTCGCTCATGAACACGCCGGACGGCGGCAGCCCGGCAATCGCCGCCACACCCGCCACCAGCCCCCAGCCGAGCACCGGATGGCTCGTGGTCAGCCCGCCGATGTCGGACAGCCGCTGCGACCCCTTCACCTGCGCCACATGGCCGACCGAGTAGAAGATCGCCGACTTGGTCAGGCTGTGCATGGTCATCTGCAACAGCCCGGCAAAATTGCCGATCGGCCCGGCCATGCCGAAGGCGAACACGATGATGCCCATGTGCTCGATCGACGAGTAGGCGAACAGCCGCTTGATGTCGCGCCGCCGGTACAGCATGAACCCGGCGAACAGCAGCGAGGCGAGGCCGAGCGTCATCATCAGCGGCCCCGGCGCCAGCGCGTCCGGGTTCGCCGCCAGCAGCATCTTGAAGCGCAGCAGCGCGTACAGCGCGACATTCAGCAGCAGCCCCGACAGCACGGCGGAGATCGGCGTCGGCCCCTCGGCATGCGCGTCCGGCAGCCACGCGTGCAGCGGCGCCAGCCCGACCTTCGTGCCGTAGCCCAGCAGCAGGAACACGAACGCGACGTTCAGCAGCGACGGATCGAAATTTTTTGCCTGCGTGATCAGGATGGTCCACACCATCGAGTCCGTGCCCGCCCCCACCACCGGCCGCGCCGCGAGATACACCAGGATCGTGCCGAACAACGCCAGCGCAATGCCGACGCTACCGAGAATGAAATATTTCCACGCGGCTTCGATGGCTGCGCTCGTGCGGTAGATGCCGACCATCACCACCGTCGTCAGCGTCGCGAGTTCGACGGCCACCCACATCAGCCCGATATTGTTGGCGACCAGCGCCAGGTTCATGCCGAACATCATCAACTGGTACATCGCATGGTAGAACCGCAGATGCCGCGGCGTCAGCCGCCCGGTTTCCAGTTCGTGGGCGATGTAGCTGGCGCTGAACGCACTCGCGGTGAAGCCGACGAACGTGTTCAACACGATGAACACGACATTGAGGTCGTCGATCATCAGGTACGGTCCCGCCACCGGCCGCGCCACCAGCAGCGACAGCGCGCACAGGAACGACAGCAGGCTCGCCGCGACATTGATGCCGGCCGAAAGCCGGTAGCCCGGCAGCGCCGCCAGGATCGCAGCCGCCACCAGGGGAATTGCCAGGACGAAGGCGACCGCGCTCATCGCCGTTCCCCGCGGAACCGGTCCAGCGCCTGCGAATCCACCGTGTCGAACCGCTCGCGGATGCGGAACAGGAAAATGCCGATCACGATGAACGCGATCAGGATCGAGAACGCCACCGAGAACTCCACCACCAGCGGCATTCCCTGCGCCCCCGTCGCCGCCAGCACAATGCCGTTTTCGAGCGACATGAACCCCGCCACCTGGGACACCGCGTTGCGTCGCGTGACCATCATCAGCAGCCCGATCAGCACGACGGAGAGGGCCAGCGCGATGTCCTCCCGTGCCAACGGCTCGGCATGCGTGGTCGCCGGCAGCATCACCACCAGCGACAGCGCGATCAGCCCGATGCCGGCGAGCATGGTGATGCCGACGCCGACCACGGCCTCGATCTCGCGATGGATGCCCAGCTTGAACACCATGCGTCGCAGCGCGATCGGCACCGCGACGGCCTTGAAGCCGATCGCGATCATCGCGGTGATATACAGATGCGGCGCATCCTGGATGTGCGCCTGCCACGCCACGGACAGCGCCAGCACCACCGCATGCAGCGCCAGCGTGTTGATCAGCGAATACAGCCGGTCCTGGTACAGCATCGCCAGACTTACCAGCACCAGCAGGCCGGCCAACATGTGTGCGAGGTCGAAGGCGAACCCGTGCACGGCTACAGGTTCCCCGACACGAAGCGCAGCAGCGTCGCCAGCAGGCTGAGCATCAGCGCCACGCCGATGAAGCCCGGCACGCGGAACACCCGCATCTTGGCAGTCGACGTCTCGAACACGGCGAGCAGCGTGCCGGCCACCGCCAGCTTGCCGAGATAGGCGGCGCCACCGAGCACGAATGGACCGAGCCCATCGTGGCCTTCCGTCATGCCGAACGGGATGAACAGGCAGGCAATGAGGGAAATGTACAGCAGCAGCTTCAGTGACGCGGCAAACTCGATCATCGCCAGATGGCGGCCGGAATACTCCAGCACCATCGCTTCGTGCACCATGGTCAGCTCCAGGTGCGTCGCCGGATTGTCCACCGGGATTCTGGCATTCTCGGCAATGGCGACGATCACGAACGCAACCAGCGCCAGCGCCAGCGACACGCGCAACCCGGCCTGGCCGGAAAGCATGTAGTCGGCGACCGTGGAAAGCTGCGTGGAACCGGCGATCAGCGCCACCGCGAAGACTGCCATGATCAGCGCGGGCTCGGCGAGCGAGGCGAACATCACTTCGCGCGAGGCGCCGATGCCGCCGAAACTGGTGCCGACATCGAGCGCCACCAGCGCCTGCAGGAACCGCGCGGTGCCGAGCAGTGCCGTGATCACGATCAGGTCGCCCGACCAACTGAACATCAGCCCGGTCGCGAAGGTCGGCACCAGGGCGGCGGCAACCCAGGTCACGGCAAAGATCAGGTACGGCACCGCTCGGAACAGCCAGGAGGCGTTGTCGGCCAGCACGACGTCCTTGCCCAGCAACCGGCGGATGTCGCGGTATGGCTGCAACACCGAGGCGCCTTGCCGCCGCTGCAGCCGTGCCTTCACCTTGCGCACGAACCCGGTCAGCAGCGGCGCCAGCAGCAGCACCAGAAACATCTGCGCGCCCTGCGCGACGACGGACAAAATCATTGCCATGCGGCGAGCGCCATGAGCAGCACGACGAGTGCGACAAACACGAACGTCAGGTAGCGGCGGATGGTCATGAATTGCAGCGCGTTCAGCCGGTCGGCCACCGCCAGCACCGCACGCCCCAGCGGCACGTAGATCGCTTCCCACACCAGATCGTGGCGGCGCCGGCGCAGCCGTGCGGGTCGCATGTCGCCGGGCGGCGGCATCTCCACCGTCTCGCCCGAGCGGAAGGCGATCGGGCCGAACACGCGGCGGATCGGCTGAGAGAAGCTGGCGCCGCTGTATTGCGTGATCGGCCCAAGCCCCGGATAGCCGCAGCCCCACGCCGCATCCCGGCGGATCACGCGCGAGCCGAACCGGTGCACCGCGGCCACCGCGATCCCGGCGGAGACCAGCGCAAACAGCAGGATCATCAGCCCGTTGTAGGAGCTGTTGCGCTGCGCGATCGGCACCACCGAGAGCCATGGCTGCGTCGTCTGCTCGGCCAGCCGCCCGTGCAGCAGCAGCTTCGTGACCGGCGCCAGCGCGTCGATCACGACGCCTGGAAACATTCCTGCCAGCAGGCACAGCCCGGCCAGTCCGCCCATCGCGGCGAGCGAATATCCGTCGGTCTCCGTCGCGGCCTCCGCCTCGGGCGAGCGCGGTCGGCCAAGGAATGCAATACCGAACGCCCGCACGAAACACGCCGCCGCCAGCGCCGCCGCCAATGCCAGCAGCGCGCCGACCGTCGGCACCAGCAGGCGAAGAGTCCATTGCGGCAGTTGCGGGCTGACCAGAATGGTCTGGAACGTCAGCCACTCGGAGGCGAAGCCGTTCAGCGGCGGCAGCGCCGAGATCGCCATGCAGCCGATCAGGAATGCGAACGAGGATTTCGGCATTTTGTGGATAAGGCCGCCGAGCCGCTCGATGTTGCGCTCGCCGGTCGCCACCAGCACCGTGCCGGCGCCGAAGAACAGCAGGCTCTTGAACAGCATGTGGTTGAAGGCGTGGAACAGCGCCGCCGTCATCGCCAGCGCCGCCGCCTCCGGCATGCCGTTGGCGCGGAACGCCAGCGCCAGCCCCAGGGCGATGAAGATGATGCCGACATTCTCGATCGTGCTGTAGGCGAGCAGGCGCTTGAGGTCGCGCTCCATCAGCGCGTGCAGCACGCCGAGCACGGCAGTGATGCCGCCGATCGCCAGCACCGGCACCGCCCACCACCAGCTTGGCGGGCCGAGCAGGTCGAACACGATGCGGATGAAGGCGTAGATCGCGACCTTCGTCATCACCCCGCTCATCAGCGCGGAGACATGGCTCGGCGCCGCCGGATGCGCGAGCGGCAGCCAGACATGCAGCGGCACGACGCCCGCCTTCGATCCGGCGCCCAGGATCACCAGGATCAGCACGAGCACCGCGCGCCGGGAATCCGAGGCACCGAGCCGCATGACGGAAAACGCATAGCCGCCGTCCGCCCCCGCCAGCAGCCCGAACGCCAGCAGCAGCGACAGCGCGCCGAACGTCGCCATCAGCAGATAAACCAGCCCCGCGCGCGCATTTCCGGGCTCGCGATGGTGCGACATCACCAGCGCCCAGGAGGCGAGCGACATCAGTTCCCAGGCGAACAGGAAGCTGTACGGGTCGTCGGCGACGATCACCAGGTTCATGCCGGCCAGGAACGCCGGAAAGAACGGCAGCACGCGCTGCGGTTCTTCCTCGTGCCGTCCGTAGCCGAGTGCGTACAGGCTCGCCGCCGCGGCGCCGAGGTCGACCACGACAAGAAAGAAGCGCGCCAGCGCATCCAGCCGGAAATGCGCGCCGAGCCACGGGATGCCGAGCGGCAGCACCGTCGCCGACTCACCGCCCGCCAGCAGCGCGCAGAGCAACGCGACGACCGATATCGCGAGGCTGGCGCCGTAGACGAACGGCCCCGCCTCTGCGCGGCGGGCAACCGGGACGCAGCCGATGGCCACGAGCAACAGCGCCGCCACACAGAGCAGGACCAGCAGGACCATCAACCCGCCGCCCCGTTGCGCCGCACCAGCCGCACGCCGCGCCCACCGTCGCTGCTCACCGCGCCCTCGCCGATCAACTCGATACCGGCAGTGGTCAGCGCGGTGACGAGTTTCATCAGCGATTCGACATTGCCGCGCACCACCCCGTCGCTCGCCTCCATCCGCTGGATGGTCGGCAGCGACAGGCCGGCCAGTTCCGCGAGCACCCGCTGGTCGAGCCCCAGCAACGCCCGCGCGGCCTTCATCTGCGCCGCCGTGATCATACGTCAGCCATCCATAACGCCATCAGGCACCTCGGCACTCCTATCTCACATATCTGTAGTCATGTTTCAAGCATCATATTGCACGTCCGGCACCACCCGGTTGCGCCGCCACCGCCGCCGCGCGAGGCTGTCGCGGCGCAGCGCCACGAGAAGCAAATGTCCGCCCCCAAACCCCCGGCCTTCGAGACACTCAGCCTGCACGCCGGCCAGCACCCGGACCCGGTCACCGGCGCCCGCGCCGTGCCGCTGTACCAGACCACGTCCTACGTCTTTCACGACGCCGACCACGCCGCGGCGCTGTTCAACCTCGAACGCCCCGGCCACATCTATACGCGCATCTCCAACCCGACGACGTCGGTGCTGGAGGAGCGGCTGGCGGCGCTGGAGGGCGGCGTCGGCGCGGTCGCGACCGCCAGCGGCATGGCGGCGATGCACCTCGCCATCGTCACGCTCGCGGGCGCCGGCGACCACATCGTCGCCTCGGCCTCGCTGTATGGCGGCACCGTCAACCTGCTGGCCTACACGCTGCCGCGCTTCGGCATCACCACAACGTTCGTCAAGCCGCGCGACCTCGACGGGTTTCGCGCGGCGATCGGGCCGCGAACCAAACTGGTCATCGGCGAAGTGCTGGGCAATCCCGGCCTGGAGGTGCTGGACATCCCGGCGCTCGCGGACATCGCGCACGCGGCGGGCGTGCCGCTGCTGATCGACAACACGTTTGCGACGCCCTTCCTCAGCCGCCCGATCGCGCAGGGCGCCGACATCGTCATGCACTCGCTGACCAAATGGATCGGCGGCCACGGCATCGCCATCGGCGGCGCGCTGGTCGACGGCGGCCGGTTCGACTGGGACGCCGCCGGCCGCTTCCCGACGCTGACCGAACCGTATCCCGGCTATCACGGCCTGGTCTTTTCGGAGCAATACGGCCCCGCCGCCTTCATCATGCGCGCCCGCACCGAGGGTCTGCGCGATTTCGGCGCCTGCATCTCCCCCACGAATGCGTTTCATCTGCTCCAGGGCATCGAGACACTGCCACTGCGCATGGAGCGGCACGTGTGCAATACCGACGCCGTGCTGGCCTTCCTGAGCAACCACGACGCGGTGGCCTGGGTGACGCACCCGCGGCTTCCCAGCCATCCGGACCACGAACTGGCAAAGCGCCTGTTGCCGAACGGCGCCGGCTCCATCGTCAGCTTCGGCATCAAGGGAGGCAGGGCCGCAGGGCGAAAATTCATCGAGGCGGTTCGGCTCGCCTCGCATCTCGCCAATGTCGGCGATGCCAAGACCCTGGTGATCCACCCGGCCAGCACGACGCACCAGCAGATGAGCGCCGAGCAACTCGCCGCCGCCAGCCTTGGCGAAGAACTGATCCGACTCTCCGTCGGCATTGAGGCGGCGGACGACATCCTTGCGGATCTCGCCCAGGCGCTGCGCGCCTCGCAAAAGGCCTGAGGCCATGCAGATCAATGTAGACAGCGTCAACATTGAGGTCGCGACCGGCGGCCAGCCGCTGCGGCCGGACCTGCCGACCGTCGTGCTGATCCACGGCTCAGCTCTCGACCATTCGGTCTGGGCGCTGCAAAGCCGCTGGCTCGCGCATCACGGCCGCAACGTGGTGGCGCCGGACCTGCCCGGCCATGGCAAGTCCGGCGGTGCGCCGCTCGGCAGCATCGGCGCCATGGCCGACTGGGTCGCCCGCCTGTTGGCCAGCCTCGGCATCGCCCAGGCGGCGCTGGTGGGGCATTCGATGGGCACGCTGGTGGCGCTGGAGACGGCACACCGCCATCCGCAGCGCGTGCGCGCGCTCGGCCTGATCGGCGCGGCCACCGCGATCCCGGTGCATCCGGACCTGCTCACCGCCGCCGAGGCCAACCCACACGGGGCCATCGAGATGCTGACCATCTGGGGCACCGGCTTCGCCGCCGGCCTCGGCGGCTGCCTCGCGCCCGGCCTGTGGATGGCGGGCGGCGCCGAGAAATTGTGGGAGCGCGCCGCCCCAGGCGTGCTGCATGCCGACCTCGCCGCCTGCAACGCCTACAAGGATGGCCCGGCAGCCGCTGCCTCCGTCGCCTGCCCAACCGTGATTGTCCAGGGCAGCCGCGACGCGATGACTCCGCTGCGTGGCGCCCAGGCGCTCGCCAAGGCGGTGTCTGGCGCGCGGCTGACGGTGCTGGAGGGCGCCGGCCACATGCTGCTGGCGGAGCGGCCGGACGAGGTGCTGGCCGCGCTCGGCGCATTGTAGCGGCGTCATAAAAAGCGGGCGTCTGGCTTTGGGGCGCCCTGAGTGGGTCAGGTATCCGAGGACCGCTCGACTGCCGACCTCGCGCCGTCCCGCAAGACATCCTTAACAGGCCCCCGATAGCCTTGTGCGACCCACGACACGAGGCTCCGCTTTGACAGTGCCCCCAAAATCCGATCCGCGCTGGCGCCAGATCGTGACCGGTGAACGGGAACCCAAGTTGACCGCGCTGGCCAGTAAGCTGACCGTGGCACGGCTGCGCCAAACCGCCCGCGCCCGGCCGGAATCGCTGGAGGCGGTGGTCAACGAGTTGTTCGCCTACTTCGCCGGCAACGACTTCGCCCAGCGCGATATCCAGGGCATCTAGGAGTGATTGCGATGCGCAATCTGTTCGCGACCCAGGCCGAAGCGGCTGGGCTGATCCGCAGCGGCGCCGTCCTGGTCGTCGCCGGCGCCGAGGCATTGCTCATGGGCTTGCCCCGCGGCCGCTGGGTCGGCGGCACCACCGCCTATTTCATCGCCGACGGCGGCGGCACCTCCGACACGACGCATCTGTTCTGCAGCGTTATCGACGCCGCAGAGGACGCGCGCGTCGTGGTCCTGCCGCCCGACCAACTTGGCCACGTCACTGCCGGCCGCTATGCGAACGGCTTCAGCTATCTCCTGCTGCCCGCTCGCAGCGAGGCGCACCGGCGCTATGCGCTCGAAGCGCCGGGTTTCCCTGGACTGTACGACCAGCCGCTGATGGGCTGGATCGCCGGTGTGCATCTCGACGAGATCGGCCGCAGTGCGGCAAAGGTTGTCGACGGCAGCACCGGCATGGCGTTCGACAATGCCGGCGCCGCGCTGCATGTACAGTTGCCGTCGCGGCTGGCCGCGGAGGTCGACATCGTCAATATCTTCAGCCCGGGCGACGGGCCGGCGATCGTGTTTCCCGGCACCGGCTTCAGCGTCAATGCCTGCACGCTCGACGGCAAGCCGGGCAGCTTCGCCCGTGCCATCGCCGAGTCGGGCGGCGACATGCGGCTGCCGCTGGTCGCCGACTATGCCGGTGCCATGATCAATGTTTCCATTCAATCGGTCGACGCCGGCACCGGCGAGGTGCAACTCTATGCACCGGTCGTTGCCGGCGAGACATACCACCTGGCACGCCCGATCGCGGATATCGGCGCCGCCTATTCCGCCGGCGTGGGCGCTCCGGACGGCGCCGGCAACATGCTGAGCTGCAACTGTATCCTCAATTTCCTGTATGCCGGACTTGAGGGAAAGCGCACCGGCGGCTTCGTCGGCCCGGTGACGTTTGGGGAAATCGCCTACAACCTCGTCAACCAGACGCTGGTGCACCTGGAACTTACCGAGGTGCCGGGCTCAGCCGAACTGCTGCCCGCCTGGTCCGCCAGCTAAAGAGAGGGCGCTCCACCGGAGCGCCCCGAGTTGGGTAAGGGTCGATTACTATCGTGTGAACACTGCGCCTGTTACCCGCGTCGCCTCAACAGGGATGTGAGCATCGGCCATGCCGCCGCCGCTACCCTGCCACGCTTTGCCACTGCCGCGACGTCGCCGAGGCCAGCACGGCATCCGTCACCCGGTCCGTCGCCAACGCCTCGCGGAATGTCGGGCTTGCCGCAACGTCGCCATCCAGCGACCCAAGGAAATCCGCAACCTGGTGCGTGAACGAATGCTCGTAGCCGATCTGCAGGCCGGGCACCCACCAATGCTTCATGTAGGGATGGTCGCCGTCGGTGATGTGCACGGAGCGCCAGCCGCGCGTGCGGCCCTCGTCGCGATGATCGAAATATTGCAGCCGATGCAGGTCGTGCAGATCCCAGAAGATCGAAGCGTCCTGGCCATTCAACTCCAGCGTGTAGAGCGCCTTGTGCCCGCGCGCATAGCGTGTCGCCTCGAACGTCGCCAGTGAGCCGTTGGCGAATCGTGCCAGGAACAGGCTGGCGTCGTCGATCGTCACAGGCTGCTTCTTGCCGGTCAGTTGGTGCGTGCGCTCCTTGATGAAGGTCTCCGTCATCGCCGTCACTTCGGTGATCGGGCCGTTCAGCCACATCGCCGTGTCGATGCAGTGCGCCAGCAGGTCGCCGGTCACGCCGCTGCCGGCGATGCTCGCGTCAAGCCGCCACAGCCCGGTGCCGCCCTGCGGCAGATCCTGCGACATCGTCCAGTCCTGCAGGAACTTTGCCCGGTAGTGGAACACGCGGCCGAGCTTGCCCTCGTCGACGAGCTGCTTGGCAAAGGTCACGGCCGGCACGCGGCGATAGTTGTACCAGACCATGTTGCGCACGCCGGCACGCTCCACCGCCTCCACCATCTGCAGCGATTCCGCGGCGGTGCGGCCGAGCGGCTTTTCGCACAGCACCATTTTTCCGGCCGCCGCGGCGGCAATAGCGATGTCGTGGTGCACATTGTTGGGGGCAGCGATGTCGATGATGTCGATGTCCTTGCGGTCGATCAGCTTGCGCCAATCGGTCTCCACCGACTCGTAGCCCCACTGCTCGGCGAATGCCTGCGCCGCATCGGCATTGCGCGCGCACGCCGCCTTCAGCACCGGGCGGTACGGCAGATCAAAAAACTGGCTGACCTGCCGGAACGCGTTGCTGTGCGCCCGCCCCATGAAGCTGTAGCCAACCATGCCGACGTTCAGCGGCTTCTTCGTGCTCATCGTGGTGTCCCCTGCCCCGGCCTACTGCCGCCAGCCATGCGCGCCCCGCACCGAGATCATCGCCGCCAGAATGCTGTTCCAGGTCGACGGCAGCATCATCGTCTCGTTGGAGAACATGCAGCCGTCCCAGCAGATGTGCTGGAACGCGTGGGTCAGTTGCCCGTCCGCACCGCGTAGCCAGTAGCCGGCGTCGTGCGCGATATCGAGTTTTCCTCCCGGATCTTCCGGCAGGCAGTGCCGGCCGGTCTTGTCGTGAGATCCCATCCCTTTCACGGTGGCGTCGTTCTGCGCGACGTGAAAATCGAACGTCCAGGGCCGCAGCGCGTCCGTCATCGTCTTCAGTGCCGCTTCCTTGCCGGCCCGGTCCCAGGTGAACCCCTCCGGCACAATCCTGTCTTCCGGCGCGTTGTAGCCGAGCGTGTAGAGCAGCGTGTGCGCCATGTCGGCCTGGAAGCCGACGGTCTTCGGCCGGTCGGTCTGCTCCAGCAGATCCAGCATGTGCTTCCAGCCATGCATGCCGCCCCAGCAGATTTCGCCTTCCGCCGCCAGTCGCTCGCCAAAGTCCTCCGCGACGTCGGCGGCCTCGCGCCAAGTCTGCGCGATCAGTCTGGTGTTCGCCGCCGGGTCCTTCGCCCAGTCCGCAACGCCCGCCGCGGAATCGATGCGGATCACCCCGTACGGCCGCACGCCGAGGTCGCGCAGCTTGCCGGCGATGCGGCAGGCTTTGCCCACTATCTCGACAAACCGGGCGCGGTCCTCGGCGCTGCCCATCGCCGAGCCGCCACCCACCGGCGGCCACACCGGCGCCACCACCGACCCGATCACCAGGTTGCGCGCCCGCACCTTGTCGGCCAGCGCCTTCAGGTCGTCGTCCGTCGCGTCGATGCTGGTGTGCGGATCGGCGGCAAAAATGTCGACGCCCTCGAATTTCTGCCCGTTCACTTCGGCAGCAGCGGTCAGGTCGAGCATCGTGTCCAGGCTGATCGGCGGCTCGGAGTCCGGGCCCTTGCCGACCAGGCCGGGCCACATCGCGTTGTGCAGTCGTGGAAAACTGTTGGCCGACGCCATGGTTCGTTTCTCCCGCGCTTGAATCATCGTTGGCCCTGAGTAGAGCGCCGGGGGCGGCCCGGTTCAAGCGCGCGCGAGGTGCGGCAGCGGTGCCCATCTTTGCCTATCGGGCCGCCGGCAACGTTCGCTAATATCTCCGCGCAATAGACTCACTTTCTTAATAAACGCCGGGGTCGTGCACTGCCCCCGCAGGGGAGCATCTGACATGACCACCGTGTCTTCCGGCCACCGGACCAGCAATCTCAGCGCCACCTCCGGCAATCCGGTCATCGTGCTTGATGGGGGCACCGCCGTGAGTGCGACCGTCTTCGCCGGCGGCAGCGAGACCGTCTCCTCCGGCAGCACCGACAGCGGCAGCCTC
>Ga0302314_10007368_pt1 | contig 19787 bp, 16 predicted proteins | sample III_Palsa_N2_3_FD_200533 | JGI IMG/M metagenome (GOLD analysis project Ga0302314, IMG submission 200533) | Peat permafrost microbial communities from Stordalen Mire near Abisko, Sweden - III_Palsa_N2_3 | ecosystem: Environmental > Terrestrial > Soil > Palsa > Peat permafrost | place: Sweden...
GCGGCGGCGAAACAGGGCTCGAAGGCAATCGGCGTCGACACGAAGGGCGGGCAGCGATGACGGACACGGCGGCGGCGATCGTGGGGATGAGCGGGCGTTTCCCCGGAGCGGCGGACATCGCCGGACTCTGGGACAACCTGCGCGCCGGGGTCTGCTCGATCTCCGACTTCGACGAGGCGGAGTTGGTGGCGGACGGCGAGGACCCGGCAGAGCTGCGGCGCACCGGGTACGTGCCGGCCGGAGCGCACCTGGCCGGGGCCGACCGCTTCGAAGCGCCGCTGTTCGGGTTCAACCGGACCGAGGCCGGCGTGCTCGACCCGCAGCACCGGCTGCTGCTCGAGACCGCCTGGAGCGCGCTGGAGGACGCCGGGTTCAACCCCCGCGACGCGCCGGACCGGACGGGCGTCTACGTCGGCGGCGGCAACACCGAGCACGCGCTCGCCGCCCGCACGGACCGGCGGCTGAGCACCGAGTACAGCGGGCTGCAGCTCGGGGTGCTGACGGACCGCGAGTTCCTTGCGCCGTGGCTGTCCTACAAGCTGAACCTGAACGGCCCGAGCATCAACGTGCAGACCGCGTGCTCCTCGTCGCTCACGGCGGTGCACCTCGCGGCGCAGGCGCTGCTGCTCGGGGAGTGCGACGTGGCGCTGGCCGGAGGCGTGGGCGTGCACTCGGTGCGCAAACACGGGTACCACTACGCGGAGGGCGGCGTGCTGTCCCCCGACGGCCGCTGCAGGCCCTTCGACGAGAAGGCGGCCGGGACCGTCCCGGGCAACGGCCTGGGCCTGGTCGTGCTGCGGCGGCTGGCCGACGCGCTGGCCGACGGCGATCCGATCAGGGCCGTGATACGCGGCGGCGCGGTCACCAACGACGCGGCCACCCGCGTCGGCTTCACGGCGCCGGGGGTGGACCGGCAGACGGCGGCGATCGTCGAGGCCTGGGCGACGGCCGGACTCGACCCCTCCTCGGCGCGGTACATCGAGATGCACGGCACCGGGACCGCGCTCGGCGACCGCATCGAACTCGCCGCGGTGACGGCCGCGCTGGCGGGCGGGGACGGAGCGGACGGCGACGCGGCGGACGGCCGCTGCGTGATCGGCTCGATCAAGTCGAACCTCGGCCACCTGGACGCGGCGGCGGGCATCGCCGGCCTGATCAAGGTCGTGCTCATGCTCGAGAACCGCTGCCTCGCGCCGACCGTTGGCGTCGATCAGCCCCGCCCGGAGCTCGCGTCGGAGCGGTCACCGGTCAGGCTGCTGACAACCGACGCCCAGCCCTGGCACGCCCCGTCCTCGGGCGACCCGCGACGGGCCGGGGTGACGAGCGTCGGCATCGGCGGAACCAATGTGCACGTGGTGCTGGAAGAGGCACCCGCGCCTGACGTCGTGTCGGGACGGCCTGCCGGGCACGACGACGAGCACTGGCAGGCGCTCCCGCTCTCGGCACGTACCGAGAAGCAACTCGCGCTCACGGCCGACCGTCTGGCCGCGCTGCTGGAGTCCCCGAACTCCCCCGCGCTCGCCGACGTCGCCCTGACACTGCGAGTCGGCCGCGCCGAGCTGGACACGCGCGGCTACGTCCTCGCGCGCACCAGCGCCGAAGCCGCCGCGGCCCTGCGCGCGCTCGCCTGCGGCACGAAGCCGACCGACGTCGCCCCCGACCCGCTACGCCGCCTCGCGGACGCGTGGGTGAGCGGCGCGCACGTCGACTGGCCCGCCCCGACCTGCGGAACACGCCGCGTCCGCCTGCCCACCTATCCCTTCGCAGGCGAGCATTACGGCACTCTCGCACACTGCTCAGCCGCGCCGGACGAAGCCGAAGCCGAAGCCGAAGCCACAGATATCTCCGAAGCCGCGCTCACCCTGCTCCTCACGGAGTCCCTCGGCCTCGCCGGCGCGGCCGATCTGGAGCTGACGTTCTTCGGCGCGGGCGGCGACTCACTGGCCGCGATCCATCTCGTGGACCGGCTGGAGCAGGAATACGGGCTCGAAGTCCCGCTCGAACTGCTCCTCGATCAACTCACCCTGCGCGAGCTCGTCGCGGCGATCCTCACCCCGGCCGACGCGCCCGGAAGCGACGCCGACCTGCTCGGCGCGCTGCTCGACGAGATCGAGGCCGAAGCCCAGTCATGACACCCCGCGATGCCCTCCAGTACCGCGTCGCTTCGCCTGGCCAGTTGCGGCCGCCCGGGTTCACAGCCCTTCGATGAGGTCTCTGAGTTCATCGGCCTCGGGAAGCCCCAGCCGCGTGTAGATCTCGAGCGCGGCGCGTAAGTGGGTGCCCGCGGCCTCGCGGTTCTCCTGGTGGAGTGCGCTGCGGCCGAGGCCCCGCAACGCGTGGGCCTCGGCACTCGGGAAGCCGACTTTGCGCGCCAGATCGATTGCTCGCCGATAGAATTCGTCTGCCTTGGTGTACTCGCCGATGTCGTTGTGGATATCCGCGCGGGAGTTGATCGACCCGATCGATCCGGCCTTCTGCCCGATCATGTCGAAGGCGAACTCGGCTTGCTCGAGGTAGCGCAGGCCCTGGGCGTAGTCGCCGCGCTGCCGGTGGACCAGCCCCAGCGTGTCAAGGCAGAAGGCGATCCCTTCTCGGTTGTCCAACTGCCGGTGCAGGTCGAGCGCCTCGTTCAGGACGCGCACCGCCCGCTCGTTCTCCGCGGTCACCTGCAGGATCGCCCCGAGATTGGTCAGGTCGTTGGCCACGCCCAGGGTGTCGCCGAGCGAGCCGCGCACCTCCAGGCACCGTTCGACGGCCTTTCCCGCCCCCGCGTAGTCGCCCGTCTCGCGGAGCAGGGTGCCCAGGTTTCCCAGGGCGATGGCCTCTCCGCGCAGATCGCCCAGGGACTTGAAGATGTCCACGGCGGTTCGATAGCTCTCCGCCGCCCGCGCGAATTCCCCCCGCTGCTGGCGAACCGTACCCAGGTTGGTCAGCGCGTTGCCGCGTCCTTGGACGTTGCCTAGCTGGTGGTAGAGGGATATGGCCTGCTTCAGCAGTTCTTCGGCCGTCGGCAGATCGCCGGTGATCCGGCGCACGGCGCCGAGGATGTTCAACGCGCGGGCCCGGGTGTTCGGCGCGTCCAGGTCCGCGAGCAACTCCAGGGCGCGCTGACCTTCGGCGGCCGAGTTCTCGTAGTCCCCGCTCTTCTGCAGCATCTCCGCCCGGGTCACGCGCGTGGTGGCGACTCCCAGCCGGTCCCCGATCTCCTCGTAGCCGGCCAGCGCCTCGTCGAGGGCGGCTCTCGCCTCCGGCGGTCGTCCGGACAACTGAAGCATCTCGCCGAGGTTGAGCAGCGCGCCGGCGCTCGCCCGACGGTCGCCGAGCGAGCGGGCCGCGTCGACGGCGGCCTGGTGCAGCCCGAGCGCGCGCGCCCACGGACCGAAGGTGCGCAGGTGCCAACGCAGTGCGCCGGCCAGCGCCACCAGGTCCTCGGGTCGTCCCAGCGAGACCGCGATCTCGGCGCTCGCCACGCAGTTTCCCGCCTCCGCGTGCATCCACGCCTCGCAGAGCGGACGTGAGTCGAGTACGGGCATGGCGCCGGGCGGGGTCTGCTTCGGGATCACGTCGGACGCGGCGGCGAAGCTCAGCCGCCGGTCGGCGAACTGTGCCGTGACCCTGTAGTAGTCCAGCAGTCGGCCGAGCGCCGCCTCCTGCTCCCGCGACTCGGCCGCGGCCTGCTCGGAGCCGCGCGTTTGATCGCTCGTGCGGACGTGCAGGCGGACCAGGTCGTGGAAACGGTATCGCCCGTAGCTCTGCTGGATCAGCAGGTGCCGGTCCAGGAGCGATTCGAGCAGGTCGGCACTGGAATCGGCATCGGTTTCCAGCAGGCCGGCTGCCGCGTACGCGTCGAAGTCGGTGCCGGGTATCAGCGCCAGGCGACGCAGCAGGGTGCGTTCGGCATTCGGCAGGCGTCGCAGCGAGAGGTCGAAGACCGCGGCGAGGCTGCGCTCCCCGTCGCTCAGCGCGGCCAGTCGGCGGTGCTCGTCTTTCAACTCGCTCGCGAGCATCTCCGCCGTCAGCGCGGGTCTGCGGTGCAGCCGCGCCGCGGCGAGACGGACCGCGAGCGGGATGTGGCCGCACAGCTCGGCGATCTCGGCCGGCACCGCGTCGGCCGACTTCAGCGCCCGTTGCGGCCCGGCCGCCGCGCACAGCAGCGCGACGGAATCCGCCGGCGGCATGATCTGGAGAAGCACGGTCTCCCGGGTCTCGAGGCCCGGCAGGGCGGAGCGCGCCGTGACGATGACGAGGCAGCCCTCCGCCGCAGGTATCAGCGGTCTTACCTGGGCGGCGTTGGCGGCGTTGTCCAGGACCAGCAGGGTGCGTGTCCCGGACAGCCTGTCACGCAGGCAGGTCGCGCGGTCCGCCGGATCGTCGGGGATGAACTGCGGCGGCACGCTGAGCGTGCGCAGCAGCTTGTGCATCGCGTCCATGGAGCTCAGCGGCTCGAGGTCCGGCGTGTGCGCCCGCAGGTCAAGGAAGAGCTGGCCGTCGGGGAACAGCGGCGCGGCCCGATGCGCGGCGCGCAGCGCCAGAGCCGTCTTGCCCAGCCCGCCGAACCCCTCGATCACCGCGACCACGGCGCTGCCGGCGACCGCCTTGGCCGCCGCGTCCCGCGCGAGGCGGTCGAGCAGGTCCAGCTCCTGCCCGCGGCCGGTGAAGTGCGCCGTGGCCGGCGGCAGTTGGCGCCGCAGCCCGGCTCCCGGCGTCGAGATCGGCGGCACGTGACCGGTCAGCACCTCCTGCTGGGCCTGGAGCAGGTGCGGGCCGGCTCCGAGGCCGAGGGCCTGGACCGCCCGGATCGCCCGCCGGGCGGCCTCGGCGGCCTGCACCGGTTCGCCGGACCTGTGCAGCGCGTAAATCAGCAGACCGGCCAGCCGTTCGCGCTCCGGGTGCTCCTCGTGCAGCTCGCGGACCATCGCGACGACCTCCCGCGCCCGCCCGGCGGCGAGTTCGAGCTCGGCGAGTTCCTCGACCGCGTCGAGCCTGACCGCTTCGAGCCCTTCGCCTCGCGCGCGCAGAACCTGGCTGTGCAGATCGGCGAAGGGAGTGCCCCGCCACAGTTCCAGGGCCTCGCGCAGCCGGGCCGCCGCCTCGGCGGGCTCGCCGTCCGCGCGCTCCGCACGCGCCAGCCGGATCGACGCACGGAACCGATGCAGGTCGATCAGTTCGGGCTTGACCGCGATGAGATACCCCGGCGGTCTGCTCATCAGCTCGACTTCGGCCTTTATCGTCAAGGTTCTGCGAAGACGGGAGATATAGGCGGTCACAAGGCGGTCGGCGGTCGGCGGGGCGTCGAGCCCCCAGGCCTCGGCGACGATGCGCTCGGTGGCCACCACGCGTCCGGCACTCAGCAGCAGCACGGCCAGTACGCACCGCTGGCGCTGCCCGCCCAGGTCGAGCTGCTTTCCGCCGTGCCAGGCTTGGAGATCGCCCAACAGTCGGAAGTCCATCCGGTTCCCCTCCGCGTCGACCGGAAGATCCGGGCCGCTTTCCGTCGGATTCCGAAGGCGCCCTTCACCGTTGAGTTTAGGTCAATTCGGCGGTGGTGGTGCCGAATGCTGTCAGGTCGTCTCATCCACGTGAATAGCGGTACGCGGGTCGCCGCAGGGTTCGGCGATTGCACGAGGTCTGCGCTCTGGCGCACAACTCGCGCGCGCACGCTGAGGGGGTCGGCTGCGAAGCCGGTGAGAGCAACACGAGGGAGACAGCCCCATGAGCGAGAACCTGATCCCGCGCCAGCAGTCGCGCAGCACCGCCGCACGTACCGACCTCGGCGAGCGGCCGGCGGCCGAATCCGAGCCGCCGCAGCAGTCGTTCGTCGTTCCGTGCCCGGCGTGCGCGGGCTTCGGACGCGTGCTGCCCGACGGCTCCCAGGTGTGGCTGGGTTGCCGCCTGTGCTGGGAACGCGGCCTCGTCGGCCGAATCGCCGCCCGCCAGTACCTGCGTCGGATGGGCGCGGCCACGGCGGCGCTCGATGAAACGGCGTGTCCGCTGCCCGAGATCCCGTTCGCCCGCTCGATCCGCTCCCTCGGCCCTCGACCCGGGCACGCCGAGAACCCGCTGACGGTCTGACGTCAGACGCGATGCCAGCCGTCTCAACCCTTGGAGGATCCCATGCTTCGTCATGAACCGCGAACCCTGCCCGCGCTCAAGCCCCTCGGCCTGGCGTTGTCGGCCACGGCACTGCTCCTGGCCGCGGTCCCCTCGGCTCAGGCCGCCACCGGCGCGGTCACGGCCGCCTCGACGCGGACCGCGTCCCGCATCGCTCCCACCGCTCCGGTGCGCTCAGGCCACTCTCTCGGCCCCATCACGCTCCGGCGCACCTTCACCGTCGCCCCCGGCAGCACGGTCGACGTCGGTTCGGCGCGGGTCAGTCTCGCCCGCGGCGTGCGCCCCGCATACGACGCGGACGTCACCTGCACGCTGACGGTCTACGGACCCTACGTCAACGAGCCCGAGTACCCGGCCGACGTCGTCGTGGCGGGCGATATCGACTGCACCTCCGACGTCTCCGCGCTCTCCGTCACCGTCGGCCTCTACAACGGCGTCAGCGGCGCGCTGATCAGCGAGAACTCCTACGTGAACGACAACAACCCAACCGTCGCCACGGTGGAGGACAGCTACCCGATCGACGAGGACGGCTACTACATCGGCGGAGCCGTCGGCTACGTCGGCGATCCGATCGAATCCTACTTCCCGCAGGAGGCCTACAGCCCGGACACCTACGTGGAGCCGGTGCCGTAAAGACGGACACCGCGTGCTCAACGTCCTGTCGGCGATGACCAATGGCGTCCGCCTCGAACTCGCCGACCAGGGCACGCTCGTCACCGGCGTACACCTCGGTCTCGCCGATACGGACATGACCGCCGGGTTCGACGGTGCGAAGCTCGCGCCGACCGAGGTGCTCGTGGACGACTGGAGCCGCACGGTGAAGACCGCGCTCGCGCACGATCCCCGCGCGTTCTACGAGGAACTCGCGAAGACCACGTTCTCATTCGCGCCGAGGGCTAAACCGGAGGCAGCGCCAGGTGTTCTCGCAGGGTGCTGCCTTCGTACGCGGTCCGGTGCACGCCGCGTGCAGATCCCCGCCGGGCACTTGCGGGCATTACCGCTCGGCCGGCGCATCCGACCACCAGCGCTCCGCCACCCGCGGGTGCGAGCGCAGCCAGCCGACGAGCGCGTTCTCGCCGAACGCGGCCAGCAGCGGATTGTCCGGGTCCTGCGTCACCCCGCGCGCCCGCGCCGCCAGCTCCGGCGGCAGCGTCAGCGGCTCGACGACCGCGTCGAGCCGGGGGCCGAGGAAGAACGGGATCGAGTAGCGGTCGGCGCCGGTGGCGGGACTGACCACGCGGTGGTCGGTGGCCTTGAGATAGCCCCGGGTGGCGATCTCCAGCATCTCGCCGATGTTGAACACGAACGCGTCGGGCAGCGGCGGCGCGTCGATCCAGCCGCCCTGCGGCCCGCGCACCTGCAGGCCGCCGACCTCGTCCTGCTGGAGCAGCGCGAGGTAGCCGTAGTCCTTGTGCGGGCCGACACCCTGCTCGGCCTCGGGCACGGGGCGCCCGGGATAGTGGATGATCTTGACGTGCACGGCGGCCTCGGCGTCGAACCAGCCGTCGAAGTACGTCTCGTGCTGCCCGAGCGCCGCCGCCAGCGCGCGCAGCACCTCCCGGCTGACCCGCAGCGCCTCGTCCTGCCAGGCCAGCACGGTCGGCCGGAGCTCCGGCAACGCCGAGGGCCACTGGTTCGGGCCGATCAGCCGCAGGTATGTGGGCTCGTCAGGACCCGGATTCAGCGCGGCCCGCTCCGGACCGATGTCGATCTGCTCGCGCCAGTCGGGCGAACCGGCGGTGTGCTCGGTGCCGGTGCGGGTGTAGCCGCGGAACTGCGGCGAGTTCACGTTCTCGATCTCCAGGCGCTCCGCCTCGGGAAGCGCGAAGAACTCCCCGGCCACCTCCAGCACACGCTGCCGGAGCCGCGCGGGGACGCCGTGGCCGGTGACGTAGAAGAACCCGACCTCATGCGCGGCGGCACGCAGGTCGGCGAGGAACGCGTCGCGATCCGGCCCGCGAAAGCGCGAGATGTCGATGATGGGAAGAGTGACGGGCGTTGACATGACGATCCTTCGTTGGCGTATTACATATGCTAATCCGGACGGCCCTGCCAGGTGGTGACGCACACCTCGTTGCCCTCCGGATCGGCGAGCACCCAGAACGCCGGGGCCCGCCGGTCGGACAGCAGGCGTCCGCCAGCGGCCAGCGCCGCCGCGACCCGCCGCGGAGCCTCGTCGTGCAGGACGCAGAGGTCGAAGTGGATGCGGTTACGCTGCGGCCGTTCCCGGTCCATCTGCTGGAACCAGACGGCCGGCCCGAGGAAGTCGGGGTCGACCAGCGGGTCGGTCGGCCCGTCGAAGCCGGGCTCGTCTCCGTACCCGAACACCGCCTTCCAGAACGGCCGGACCGCGGCGATAGTGTCAGGACGAGCCGACGGCTCCGGATATCGATACTCAGGCGCCGATCCGCATCCTCGCCGCAGGCCGCGGCGGCCTTCCCCGCAGCCTCGACGCCGTGCGCCACCAAGTCGACGGGAACCGCGGTACGCAGCGTCCCCAGCAGAAATCGCCAGCCGATCGTCTCGACCGCATCCGACGCCTCGCGGCGCCCCAGCACTCGCTCCACCATGCCTTTCTCGCATGCTGGACACCCGGACGTCCGAGTGGTCGCTCGTCCGTCCGGGTGTCCAGCATGCGAGATCGCCCCGTCTCCGCTCAGCGCCTGCCGCGGCGGTCCGAGAGCCGGTGGACGGCCGCGACCAGTGCTTCCACCTCATCGTGGGTGTTGTAGAAGGCGAATGACGGCCGAACGGTGGCCTCCAGGCCGAAGCGGCGCAGGATCGGCTGCGCGCAGTGGTGGCCCGAACGCACCGCGATGCCCTCCTCGTTGAGCGCGGTGCCCACTTCGGCGGGCTCGTAGCCGTCGAGCACGAACGACGCGATGCTCGCCTTCTGCGGCGCCGTGCCGATCAAGCGGATCCCGGGCACGCCGCGCAGCCCCTCGGTGGCATGCTCGAGCAGGGCGTGTTCGTAGGCTGCGATGTTCGGCAGGCCGATGCGCTCGACGTAGTCGATGGCCGCCGCCAGGCCCACGGCGTCGGCGATGTTCCCGGTGCCCGCCTCGAAGCGGCCCGGCGGCGGCTGGAAGGTGGACCGCTCGAGGGTCACGTCGACGATCATGTTCCCGCCGCCCTCCCACGGAGGCATGTCCTCGAGAACCTCCCGCTTGCCGTAGAGGACCCCGATACCGGTCGGCCCGAACAGCTTGTGGCCGGAGAAGACCAGGAAGTCCGCGTCCAGCGCCGCGACGTCGATCGGCAGGTGCGGGACCGACTGCGCCGCGTCGACCAGCACCCGTGCCCCGGCCCGGTGCCCGATCTCGATGACCTGCTCGATCGGCACGACGGTACCGAGCGCGTTCGACAGCTGGGTGACCGCGACGAGCTTGGTGCGGTCGGACAGCAGCGCGGTGTACTCGTCCAGCAGCAGTTGCCCGTCGTCGTCGACCGGGATCACCTTGATCACCGCGCCGGTCTGCTTCGCCAGCATCTGCCAGGGCACGATGTTGGCGTGGTGCTCCAGGTGGGAGATCACGATCTCGTCGCCCACCCGGATGTGCGCGGGTCCCCAGGCCTTGGCGACCAGGTTGATCGCCTCGGTGGTGCCCCGGACGAACACGATCTCCTCGGCGGAGCCCGCGCCGATGAACCGGGCGACGGTGCGCCGAGCCTTCTCGTAGGCGTCCGTCGCCCGGGCGGCCAGTTCGTGCGCCGCCCGGTGGATGTTGGAGTTCTCCCGCGAGTAGAACTCGACCAGACGGTCGATCACCGCGTGCGGCTTCTGCGTGGTCGCGGCGTTGTCGAGCCAGATCAGCGGGCGGCCGTTGACCAGTTCGGACAGGATCGGGAAGTCGCGGCGGACCGCCAGCACGTCGAACGCCGGGTGCGGGTCGAGCGGCAGCCCGGCCCGCACGTCCGGCTCCTGGACGAAGTAGTACGGCGACGCGGCGGGCCCGGGACCCTCGGTGAGGAAGTAGTACGACTCCGCCCCCGGGAGCACGGCCGGCGCGGACATCGGCGGCGCGGAGGGGACGACCGGCTCGGGCGCCCTCGACGCGACCGGGCTCGCGCTCGCCATCGCGGGTCGGACCGCGGCGGGAACAGCCGCCTCCGGCTCCGCGTCCACCGGCTGCCCGGGCAGGGCTCGGAAGAACTCCCCGGCCAGCCGGTTCAGCGTCGCCTCGTCCGGCAGCCACGCCGGGGCGCCGTGGTCAGCGGTAGGCGGGAGCGTAGTCATGGATCTTGTCCACTTCGACGTCGTCGAGCACGGCGAGCGCGTCGTCGGCCAGCACCGCGAGCGAACAGTAGAGCGAGACCAGGTACGAGGCGATGGCGCTGCGGTCGATCTGCATGGAACGGACCGACAGGCCCATCCCCTGCTCCCCCGCGAGACCGGGCTGGAACAGGCCGATCACGCCCTGGCGCGACTCGCCGGTCCTCAGCAGCAGGAACTTCGTCTTGCCGTCCGACAGCGGGACCTTGTCCGACGGGATGATCGGCAGGCCGCGCCAGGTGATGAACTGGGAGCCGAACAGGCTCACCGTTGCCGGCGGCACTCCGCGCCGGGTGCACTCCCGGCCGAACGCGGCGATGCCCTCCGGATGGGTCAGGAAGAAGGCCGGCTGCTTCCACACCTTCGTGATCAGCTTGTCCAGGTCGTCCGGCGTCGGCGGGCCCGCCAGCGTGGAGATCCGCTGCGCGTCCGCCACGCTGTTGAGCAGCCCGTACTGCGGGCTGTTGATCAGCTCGCCCTCCTGGTGCTCCTTCACCGCCTCGATGGTCAGCCGCAACTGCTGCGCGACCTGGTCGTGCGGGCTGGAGTAGAGGTCGGAGATGCGGGTGTGCACGTCGAGGATCGTCTGGACGGCCTTGAGCCGGTACTCCCGGGGCTCGCGCTCGTAGTCGACGAAGGTGTCGGGCAGCGGCGACTCATCGTAGTTGTCGCACGTGATCTGCACGGACTCGGGATGAACGACCTTGTTCACCCGGTAGATGCCGGATTCGACCGGCACCCAGGACAGCAGGTGCACCAGCCAGCGCGGCGTGATGGTGTCCATCTGCGGAACGCTCTTGGTGGCGTTCGCCAGGGTCCGCGCCGCGTCGTCCCCCACCGACATCGATCGCGACGATGGATTCAGGGTCGAGGCCATGCGACACCTCCTTATCCGTATCTTCGGTATCTGACGAGGCAGGCTAGTGTTCCGAGCCTGGTCATCCGCGGCGACGCGCACGGCCGGGCTCTCGCCTCACTCTCCCAGCGGTACCGGCGGCGGTCTAATACAAGTTTTCGAGGCCGCCATCAGTGCGGACTATGATTCATTCATGCTCGATCTGAGCCGGCTACGTGTCCTGGTGGCAGTCGCCCGGGAGGGATCGGTCACGGCGGCCGCGGAGGCGCTGCACTATGCCCAGCCGTCGGTGAGCCATCAGCTCGCCAAGCTCGAGGCCGAGGTCGGTGTCCCGCTGCTGCAGCGGATTGGACGCGGAATCCGGCTCACCGACGCCGGCCGACTGCTGGTGGACCGCGCCGAGTCGCTCCTCGCGCAGGTCGAGTCGGTGCACGCCGAAATGGACGAACTCGCCGGGCTGCGCACCGGCCGCGTCCGCCTGGCCGCCTTTCCCTCGGCGCTCGCCACCCTGGTGCCGCTCGCGGTGGCGCACGTGGCCGCCCGATATCCCGGCATGGAACTCGCGCTCATCGAAGCGGAACCGCCGGAAGCGCTCAGCGCCCTGCGCAACAACGAGGTCGACGTCGCCCTCATCTTCGAGCACGGCGAGCCGCCCCAGGTCGATCGCCGTGACACCACGATGACGCCGCTTCTCGACGAGCCGCTGTATGTCGTCACACCGGCGGACCGCTCCTGGAAGGGGCCACGGACGGAACTGGCCACCTATGCCGAGACGCACTGGATAGCCGGGTGCGAACGCTGCCGGGAACATCTCGTCGCGGCCTGCGGTCAGGCCGGGTTCTCGCCGGTCGTCGAGTTCGAGACCGACGACTACGTGGCCGTGCAGGCTCTCGTCGCGTCCGGTCTCGGCGTCAGCCTGCTGCCCGGGCTCACGCTCGTCGCCCACCGGAACTCCGGGATCCGGCTCGAGCGGATCGTCGGCATGCGCCGACAGGTCGTGGCCGCCGTGTACGGCAAGCCGCCGGCGTCCCAGCCCGCGCAGGCGCTCCTCGACGCGCTCAAGGCGACGACCCGCGAACCGGATTGGCCGTAGCGCCTTCGCCCGCTGTTCCGCGTGAGAGGGCGGGGCGTCGTTGCTCGGAGGGGATCCCCGCGCGGCCCGACCCGGCCTCCCCAGACGGAGAGGTCACGCCGAGTCGCGCTGGGATCGTGCCACGGTCAGGAGTTGGGGCGCTTGCCGTGGTTCGCCTTCTTCTTCCTGCGGGCTCGCCTCTTGTTACCGGTCTTCGCCATGACACTCTCCCTTGCTGGAGCACCCATGCGGGTTCTGTCGGAGTAATACGGGCGGGCGTTATTCTACGGTCCACCGGACAGCCCCCGGGACGCGGCACGCATGGTGCGACGCAGGCGGGGTCTGTGCGTGATCCCGCCGACGTGCGAGTGCGTCGTGACGCGGCGACCCTGCGGTTACGGTCTGGCTTCGCGCGCGTCGCGCTCGGATTACAAGCATGGCGTTTACCGTATCTCGCCCCTCGCCGGGGTCTAGCGTTCGTGCCGCTGCACAGTAACAATGACCGTATACAGGGCATCGATATCGCCTGGGCTTGACGGTTTCGCCGTCCTGACCAGGTCGCCGTCGTTCGCCGAGGGGGCACTATGAGATTCAATCCACCGCCGGACTGGCCCCAAATGCCTGCGGGCTGGTCCCCGCCGCCCGGCTGGGAGCCCCCGCCGTCCTATCCCCAGCCGCCGTACGGCTGGCCGCTGTGGATCGCGGAGGACGAGTTCGTCATCTCGCCGTACCGCGCCGCGGCGTCGCAGGCGGAGCCAACACAGCCTTGGCACCAGCGGACCGTCTTCATAGTGCTCTTCCTGGTCTTCTTCCTCCCGGTAGGCCTGGTCCTGCTCTGGTTACGATCCGACTGGTCAGTGTGGTGGCGCGGCATTGTGACGGCCGTAGCCGGCATCGTCCTGATCACCGTGGTGGCGAACCTGAACCCGCCGCCGACCAAGACGACCGTTATCAACCCGACGGTGGTCAGCGGGACAGCCTCGCCGTCGCACACCCCGGCCCCCAGCAAGCCCGCGGTGCCCTCGCCTGTGGTGACGAAGTCTCGTACCCCCGCGACGAGCGCCCCGCCGAAGACGACCGCCGCCGCCGCGCCGGTCCAGACCTCGGCCGCCCCGGCCTACACGCCGCCGCCCGCCCCGGCACCCACGACGCAGGCCCCGCAGGCACCGCAAACCACGCAAACCACCACGCAGGCGCAAAGCTGCTACCCGCTCACCGACGGCGGCAACTGCTACGAACCCGGCGAGTACTGCCGCGACGACGACCACGGCGTGAGCGGCATCGACGGCGACGGCGACGCGATCACCTGCGAGGACAACGACGGCTGGCGCTGGGAACGAAGTTGATCCCCTCCACGGCGACCAGCGCGATCCCGGCGCACGGAGGCTGATCCGGCGTCGCCCTGATCGCCTATCTCAGCCCTTCCGTGGCCGGCTCGCCACTGCACGAATCAATGGGTTGCCAGATCGTCCACGACTTCACTCGCTTCGCCGCGCCCTGAAGCGAGCCCAGCCGGGATAAGTGCATACAGGTAATGCCTGAGGTGCAAAGGATGCACTTGTAGTCAAGCGTGCGGGCGCCTAGCGTAAAGACCAAGGACGGCGAACCACCTCAACCGCCGAACAACCCCACCCTTGGACCGGAGCGCAGCCATGCCCTTTTCACCCCAACCTCACGTGAGCGAGACAACCGAGAACGACCACGAACTGCTCCCGCAGGTCGCGAGTGCCCTCGAGCAGGCCGGGCTGGTCCTCCTTGAGCGCTACTCGCCCGAGGCCAGGCCCGCCTCACCCGAGGAGCTGCTGACCGCCCTCGCCCGCCTGTCCGCCTGACCCGACCGAACACACCCCCCCTCCGGGGGAATCAACACCATGACCACGATCGGCATCCTCGGCACCGGCCGAGTCGGAACGAACCTCGGCAACGCCCTGGCCCGCGCAGGCCGCCAGATCACCCTCGGCCACCGCGATTCGGCCGACGCGCCGGCAACCGGCGCCGACCCCGGGATCCGGTACGCGACCCAGACTGAGGCAGCGCGCGCCGCCGAGGCCGCGATCCTGTTCATCCCGCACGTGATCCGCGCCCGGGGCTTCCGGCCCTTCGCCGTTTCGATCGCCCACTGACCGGCGGCTTGAAGGCACAATCGATTCGCAAGCAGGCACTTCCAAGTGCTCAGCTTCCTGATTCAGCGGCCGAGGAACTCCAGCGCCTGGGCCACGAACAGGTCGTGGTGCTGGAATATGCCGCCGTGGCCCGAGTCCGGGTAGACGCTCAGCTCGGCGTCGGGCAGCAGGCGGGCGAGGTGGAACGAGCTGACTCTCTTAGGGTAGCGCTCGTTATATAACGAGCGCTACCCTAAGATGTGAGAAAAACCGGAGGACCCGGAGGAGGGCAACCGCGATGAGGTACTCGAAAGATCACAAGGCGCAGGCCAAGGCCGCGATCCTGCGGGAGGCCGGCCGCACGCTCAAGGAGAGCGGCTTCCACGCCGTCGGCGTCGACGCGCTCGCCGCCTCGGCCCAGGTCACCTCCGGCGCCCTCTACTCCAACTTCGCCGGCAAGGAGTCGGTCCTCGAAGAGGTCGTGGCCACCCAACTCGGTATCGAGTTCGCGCCACTGGCCGACCTGGAGCCCGCCGAGCGACGAGGCGCGCTCGAGGAGCTGCTGCACCTCTACCTCAGCAGCCAGCACCGCGACGACCCCGGACACGGCTGCGTCATGCCCGCACTCAGCGCGGATGTGGCACGCGCCGGCGAGCCGGTCCGCGAGGCATATCAGCACCGGATCACCGACGTCGTCGCAGCCTTCACCCCCGCTATGCAGGGCACAGAGGACGAAAAGCAGCAGCAGGCCTGGACTCTGCTCGCCTCGATCGTCGGCGCGGTCACGATCGCCCGGGCGCTGCCCGCAGGCGACCAAGCCCAGGCCTTGCTCGACGCCGTCCTCACCACGGCCATGAGGTCGATAACGGACGAGCCCTGACCCGCAGTTGGACGTTCACGGCGACGTCGTAGTCTCGCGGGTATGGCTGCGACGTTTGAGAACATCCGGCTCATCGGACCGCCTGCCGCTGACGGTGAGTATTTCGCGGTACAACGACCGGCGAACCGATCTTCTACGACCTCGTCATCGCGACGACCGGCGGGGGCTAGGCGGAGTACGCGGTCTGCTGCAGGGAGTAGAGCTCGGCGTAGGTGCGGGAGCGGGCGAGAAGTTCTTCGTGGGAGCCGTATTCGACGAGTCGGCCGGATTCGAGGACCAGGATGAGGTCGGCGCCGGCGACGGTGGAGAAGCGGTGCGAGACGATGACGGTGATGCCGCCGGGGGCGATGTCGCGGGCGCGCCGCATGTAGCGTTCGAAGATGGCGTGTTCGCTCGGCGCGTCCAGCGACGCGGTGGGCTCGTCGAGCACGAACAGCAGCGGGGCTTGGCGCATGGAGGCGCGGGCGAGGGCTAGTTTCTGCCACTGGCCCTCGGACAGGTCGACTCCGCCGAAGGGTCGGCCGAGTTGGGTGTCCACGCCGTGCGGGAGCCGATCGACCAGGGCCTGCGCGTCGGCGTATTCGACGGCTGCCGCGACCCGGTCGGGGTTGGCCAGGTCGCCGAGCATGATGCCCTGGGCAAAAGTGCTGTGGTACCGGCCGAAGTCCTGGAAGGCTGCGGACGTCGCCGCCCGCCACGAGCGGGTCTCGAACTCCGCGAGATCGGTGCCGTCGATCAGGATGCGTCCGGAGTCCGGGCGGTACATCTTCTCCAGCAGCTTCACGATGGTGGTTTTGCCGGAGCCGTATTCGCCGACGACCGCGACGACGCTGCCCGCGGGGATGGTGACGGAGAAGTCCTCGAGTGCCGCATGCTCGCTGTTGGCGTAGGTGAAGGTCACGTTCTCGAAGGTGATGCCCTGGGTGAACTCCGCGGGTGCGGGCGCTGCGGCGGTGGACGCGTGGTCGGCCTGGTACGCGCGTAGCCAGCGGTACGGGTCGAGCACGCGTCCCGCGCCGCCGGTATTGGTCGAGGCGCGCACGGCGCTTTCGACGATGGAGCGCAACTGGGTGCCGACGGTGATGGTCAGCACGATGTCGCCGAGGTGGGCCGGGTTGCGGGCAGCGGAGTAGACCACGACGGCGAGCCCCGCGACGAAGCTCGCCGAGAAGATGCTCCAGCCGAGCGCGTTGAGCAGGCCGGCGCGCAGGTTCGCGCGCAGCCAGATGCGCTCGCTGCGCTCAGCCGCCTCGCGCTGCAGGCGCACGAGGTCGGCGCTGGTGCCGGCGACGCGCACCTCCTTGCCGGTCGCTCCGCCGGTCAGGATCTCGAACAGCCGCCGCTGCAGGCGCTTGTCCTGCGCGCGGGCGCCGTCGGCGGCCTGGATGACCGTGCGGGCGCGCTGCTCGAAGACGAGCGGGATGATCCCGGTGAGCAGGATGCCGAGCAGCGCCGGGCTGATGCTGCCGAGCAGGCCGAGGACGAGCAGCAGCCGTGCGGCGAGGGCGACGGCCTCCACGGCGCTCCACGCGGAGAGGCCGATGGCCCAGGTGTTGTCGTAGAGCGCGGTGAGGTTGTCGAGGTACTCGGTCTGCTCGAGGTGTTCGATGCCCTCGATGTTCATCGCGGCGAGCTGGATCTGCCGGTCGTAGTGCTCCCGGGCGACGAGTTCGCACAGGTTGATGCGCAGGCCGAACACGAGCGCGTCGAAGGTGATGCTCGCGCCGTAGCCGAGGGCCGCGCCCACGGCGCCGACGACGATCAGGATGGTCCGCGAATCGATGGTGCCGTCGACCACCGCGCGCAGGCAGATGCCGATCGCGGCGATCGCGACGGTGTCGAGCGCCAGGCAGACGCACACCGTGAGAAACAGGGCTCTGCTGCGTCGCCAGCACAGGCCGAACACCTCGCGCCACACGGCGGCGTTGTCCCGCCAGATCGAGAGGGCGATCACAGCAGTTCCCCTTCTTCGATGCGGTCGTCGTACCCGCTCTGGAAGCGTTCGGCCTGGATGGCGAACATGGCCGCGTACCGGCCGCCGTGGCTCATGAGCTCGTCGTGGCTGCCGGATTCGGCGATCCGGCCGTCCTCGAGCAGCACGATCCGGTCCGCCTGGCGCACGGTGGACAGCCGGTGCGAGATGAGGATCACGGTGGCCTCGCGGGCCAGCCGGGTGAGACGTTCGAAGACCTCGAATTCGGTGCGCACGTCCAGGTGCGCGGTCGGCTCGTCGAGCACCAGGATCTTCGCGCCGCGTTCGATCGCGTAGATCGCCCGGGTGAGCACGACCTGCTGCCACTGTCCGCCGGACAGGTCCACTCCCCCTTCGCGTTCCTTGGACAACGGGGTGTCCCAGCCCTTCGGCAGGCGCTCGAGCACCTCGAGGAAGCCGGCTTCGCGGGCGGCGGCGTCGAGGGCGTCCTGATCCGCCGGCGCGCCGAGCGCCACGTTCTCCCGGGCGGAGAGCGGGTAGCGCACGAAGTCCTGGAAGACGACGGCGAGCTCGCGTCGCCAGCCGGCGTATCCGATCTCCGCGATATCGCGGCCGTCTGCGCGGATGGCACCCGTGGTCGGCTCGTACAAGCCCGCGAGCAGCTTGGTGAGGGTGGACTTGCCCGCGCCGTTCATGCCGACCAGGGCGAGCAGTTCGCCCGGCGCGATCTCGAGCTCGAGGCCGGTGAGGATGTCGCGATCAGCGCCGGGGTAGCGGAAGCCGACTCGGTCGAAGGCGAGGGTTGGGGTGCTCGTGAGCGGCGGGCCGTCGACCTGGGGGCGGCCGGTGTCCGCCAAGCCCGCGGTGAGCTCGTTGTATGCCCGCATCACCGGCATGGCGCCTTGGACCGCCACGGAGTCGAAGGTGTAGCCGACCGCCTGGAACACCGCCCAGGAGGCGGTCAGCACCACGGTCTCGGTGGCGAGGCTGGTGCGCCCGTGCTCGGTCTGGATCCCGACCGCCAGGAAGGCGAGCAGCAGCGGGCAGAAGACCAGCACCGACTGCATCCACTTGGCCCGCGCGGCGCGGTAGTCGTCAGCCCAGACCGGCCGCATGTGGGTCAGGCCGTGCTCCTGTCCGGTGCCGGATATCCAGTCATCGATCCCGAAGACGCGGATCTCCTTGCCCTCGGCCGGAGCGAACGCGAGCTTGCTCCAGTACTGGTAGCGCCGGTGGTGCTCGATGCCGCGCGCCCAGATCTGGAAGTGGTTGAGCCACTGGCGCAGCGCGAGCACGCGGTAGCCGAACGCGGGCACGACCAGCACCGGCACCAGCCACCAGGAGAAGCGGGCGAGTACGAGCCCTGAGGTGACGAGCCCGATGTAGCGGACGAGCAGAAGCAGCTGACCGGTGGCGCCCTGGCCCGGCGTCTTCTCGATCCAGGTGGTCGGCTCGGCGCTGGCCGTGGCGATCAGGTCCTGGACGGCGGGCTGCTCGAGCACGGTGATCGTCTCGGACCTGGAGGCGAGCCGCGCCACGCGTTCGCGGTGCGCCAGGTCGATCCGGCCCTGCACCACGAGCATCGTCGGGAACTGAATCGCCGAGAGCACCTGCGCGACGATCAGCGTCGTGGCGAGCAGGACCAGCGGGGCGAGGACCCGCGTCGTGCCGGAGTCGCCGTCCGCGGCGCCGACCACGGCGGCGGTGGCCAGCGCGGTCAGGGCGGGCATGACCCCCTGTGCCACCTGGATCAGGCCGTAGAGCGCCGTGGCGAACGTGCCGCCGTCGCGGAGCAGGCCGAGCAGCTGGCGACGAATCCGCAGCCGCTCGCGTTGTTCATCGGTCAAGATCACAGGTCGCGGCCTCACTGTCGCACCATCGAAGCGCATCGACAATTTCACGCGCGCCGACCAGCAGTCAACTGAATAACGCGCGATCCCTGAGGCGCCGACTGCAGGCATCCTATTTCGAAGCGCTTCGATCAGAAATCAACTCAAACGTTCGCTCGACAAGGCCGAGGACCCCGCCGTAGCTTTTAGTCAAGCAAGCATTTGAACTATCTCGAGGGAGCGCGCAATGACCACCACCGTCGAAGAAGTAGTGCGCAAGGCCTACCACTACGCCGAGGGCGACGTCCTGGACGTCAAGGCCTTCGTCGGCCTGTTCACCGAGGACGGCGTCTTCAGGGACATGGTCAACGGCCAGGAGTACCGGGGCGAGCACCTCGGCGACGTCCTGACCTGGATGGCCCGGTTCGCCCCCGACATCCACCGGGAACTGCACAAGGTCACCGTCCTCGGCGACGTCGTCGCGATCGAGCTGTCGATCCAGGGCACCTTCACCCAGCCGTTCCAGACCCCCGCCGGACCGGTCCAGCCCACCGGAGCCAAGCTCGACATCCCGACCGGAGACTTCTGGTACGTGCGCGACGGCAAGATCTCCGAATTCAACTGCTACGTCGGCGTCAGCGTCATGCTCGCGCAGTTCGGCATCAACCCGGACTTCGCCTCCGCGGTCGCGAAGTAACGCCGACCGACCAGGAGCGCGCGGCTGCCGAAGC
>Ga0302314_10007369_pt1 | contig 19784 bp, 19 predicted proteins | sample III_Palsa_N2_3_FD_200533 | JGI IMG/M metagenome (GOLD analysis project Ga0302314, IMG submission 200533) | Peat permafrost microbial communities from Stordalen Mire near Abisko, Sweden - III_Palsa_N2_3 | ecosystem: Environmental > Terrestrial > Soil > Palsa > Peat permafrost | place: Sweden...
ATCGCCGCGCCTCACCTAGAATTGCCATACTGGCAGACCTGCGCCCGCCAGCAGTGCCGCCGTTTCAAATAACGGCAGTCCCATCACGCCCGAATAGCTGCCCTGCAATGACTCGACAAACACCGCGCCGCGTCCCTGGATGGCATAACCGCCTGCCTTATCGTGCGGTTCAGCGCTGTCCCAGTATGCCTCGCATTCCTCCCGACCCAGCGCGCGCAGGCGCACGCGGCTGCAGCTCAATGCCGTTTGCACTGTGCCGCCATAGGCGAGCGCGACGGCGGACAGGACCTCGTGCTCGCGCCCCGACAGGCGCGCGAGCATGGCCAGCCCGTCCTGGCGGTCGCGCGGCTTCTCGAGCATGTGCTGATCAACCACGACCGTCGTGTCGGCGCCCAGCACGGCCTGGCGCTGATCCAGGGCTTCGGCTGCCGCCAGCATCGCGCTGACCTGCAACGCTTTCTGTCCGGCCAGACGTCGCACGCACTGCTCGATCGGCTCGCCCGGGTTGCGCCGCTCATCGATATGCGCGGGTATTACCCGATGTGGCACGCCAATCTGCGTCAGCAGCGCACTGCGGCGCGGCGAGACCGAGGCCAGGACCAGCATGCGCGGCGTAGGCTCCATGGCTCACGAGCGGTGGTAGGGATGACCGGCCAGCAACGTCGAGGCGCGGTACAGCTGTTCGGCAAGCACTACGCGCACCAATGCATGCGGCAGCGTCAGGCGCGAGAGCGACCAGCGCAAGCGGCCGCGCGCGAGCACCTCATCGCTCAATCCATCCGGACCGCCGATCACGAAGGCCAGGTCGCGTCCCTCGCCGCGGCGCGCCTCGAGCCACGCCGAGAGCTCGAGCGTACTGAACTGCTCTCCGCGCTCATCGAGCGGCACCACGAGGTCGCGCTCTGACAATAACGCGAGGATGCGGCGCGCTTCGCTGGCTTTGGCCGCCGCGGGTGCACCCCCGGCCTGCCGGCGGCTCGCCGGTGACAAAGCGCTGAGCTCCAGCCGCCAGGTGCCGCGCAGGCGGCGCGAATAATCCTCGACCGCCGCATCGACCCAGGCGGGCATGCGCGTGCCGACCGCAATGACGCGCAGACGCATCCTCGCACTCCACCCTCAGCGGGCCGCGGTTCGTCGCGCAGCCACGCGCCGCTGCGGTGGCTCCCAGAGCTGTTCGAGCCCATAGAACTCGCGCACCCGGGGCAACATTACGTGCACGAGGACGTCCTGCAGATCCAGCAGCACCCATTCGCCGTCGCGCGTACCTTCGATGCCGAATGGCCGCAGGCCGGCGGCGCGCACCTGCTCGACGATGCGCTCAGCGATCGCGCGCACGTGCCGGTCGGAGTTGCCCGAGGCCACGATCATCGCATCGGTAATGTCGGTCAAAGCGCGTACGTCCAGCAATTTGACATTGACCGCCTTCATGTCATCCAGCGCCGCAAGCACGAGCTTTTCGAGAGTCAGATTGCGTCGCGGTGCGCGGCGCGGGCGAGCGGTCTTCGTCATGCGGGTTGGCTGATCCTCCGTCAAGCGCTTCAGCTGTCACGCTGAGCATAGCACCCAGTGCGCAGGATGAGATCGCGCACCGGCTCGGGCACCAGGTAGCGCAGATCGCGGCCCGCGAGGATCAGCGCGCGCAGGTCCGTGGAGGCGATCTCCAGCTGTGTCACAGCATGGACATAAATGCGCCCGGCGCTCGAGTTGTGCAGATCAAGCACGCTGCCGGTGCCGCGGTCGACCATCTCCTCTCCGAGCGGACCCATGATCGGAGCCTTCCAGCCCGGCCTGTGCGCCACCACGACATGTGCGAGCCCGAAGATCTCACGCCAGCGATGCCAGGTCGGCATACCCAGAAAGGCGTCCATGCCGAGCAACAGGCACAGCGAGCGCTGTGGATATTCGAGGCGCAGCTCGATCAGCGTATCGATCGAGTAGGACACGCCGCTGCGGCGGATCTCGCGATCATCCACGGTGAAGCCGGACTGCCCGACGACCGCGGCGCGCACCATGTCCAGGCGCAACTCGCTCGAGGCCAGCGGCGCCTCGCGATGCGGCGGATTGCCAGTCGGCAGGAAACGTACCTCGGCGAGCTTGAGCGATTGCCAGAGTTCAAAGGCAGTACGAAGGTGCCCGTAGTGGATCGGATCGAAGGTGCCCCCGAACAGGCCTATGGGTTTTGCCATCTGGGCACAAGTGTGGTGGGCGCCGCAGCGGCGCGCAAGCGCAGGCCTAGCCCGCGCGCAACCAGGGCAGCGGACGCAGTCCGCACAGCTCCACGGCCAGCAGCGCGAGTTCGTCCCAGGCATCACCGCGCTCGAGGCCCTTGGCCATGCGATCGGCGCGAGCGGCGCGAGCCGCCAGTCGCGCGAATGACAGGCGCGGCCCAGTGCGCCCCGCGGGACTGGCGCCGCGGGCCTGCAGCTCATGCAATACGCGCAGCAGGCCCCAGAGCGCCAATAGCGCCTCGGCGCCTTCGGCTTGCAGGCCTGCCAGGATTCTCAGCGCCCGTCCCGGCTGCATGGCGCGCACGGCCTCGCCGAGCTGAAATACGTCAAATCGCGCACTGTCGGCACTGCTGGCCGCGACCTCGGTCACGCTGACCGCCGCGCCGGACGGCAGCAGCAGCGCGAGCTTGTCGATCTCCTGTTGTGCCGCGAGCAGGTTGCCCTCGCTGCGCTCGGCGAGTAGCTCAATGGCCTCCTCGTCCGCGCGCAACCCAGCGGCGTGAAAGCGCGCTCGCAGCCACTGCGGCAACTGGGCGCGCCCGATCGGCCAGATCGGCAGCCAGGCGCCGCGCGCCTGCAGTGCGCGCACCCATTCCGCAGCTTGTGTCTCGCGCTCGAGCTTGTCGGTGATCACGAGCAGCAACAGCTCATCACCGGCCGCGGCAATCACGCGTAGCAGCGCCGCAGCCCCGCTCACGCCGGGCTTGCCCGTGGGCATGCGGATCTCAAGCACGCGCCGATTGGCAAACAGCGACAGCGACTGCGCGCTCTGCTGCACCTCGTCCCAGACGGCGCTGGCGCGTTCGATGAAGAAAACCTCGCGCTCGCCGTAGCCGGCCGCACGAGCGCGTGCACGAATCAGATCGCTGGCCTCTCCGACCCGCAGCGGCTCATCACCCGAGATCAGATACGCTGGTAACAGCCGCTGTGCCAACTGCGCCGGCAGCTCATCGAGACTGAGTTTCATTTGTTGTGCTCCTGCACGGCGGTATCTTAAGCTGACCCCATGGCGACTTTGTTCGAGCGCATCATTCAGGGTGAGCTGCCCGCCAACATCGTCTTCAAGGACGAGCGCGTCACGGCTTTCCGCGATATCCATCCGCGCGCCCCGACGCACGTGCTGATCGTGCCTAACAAGCCGATTCCTACCGCCAATGATGCGAGCCCCGCAGACGAAGCGCTACTGGGGCACATGTTCCTGGTCGCCGCCCAGATTGCCGCCCAGGAGGGCATCGCCAAGAGCGGCTATCGCCTGATCGTCAACTGCAATGCGGACGGCGGCCAGGAGGTCTATCACCTGCACATTCACCTGCTGGGCGGCAGGCCACTCGGCCCGATGGTTCAGATTTGAAGCGTAAGGCTCCGAGGCGCAGGCGCAGACCCGCCTCACCTGCCGCGCGTGCCCAGCCCCGCAGCAGTGCCAGCAGCGCCAACAACGCCAACGAGGCGTTGTATGCGCCCATTCGGCCCTACCAGCGCGCGTACCTGCGCGTTTCGGCATTGCATGAGCTCTATTACGAGCAGTGCGGTCAACCGGGCGGCAAGCCTGCCGTATTCCTGCACGGCGGACCCGGTGGCGGCACGGCGCCCGATATGCGCCGCTTCTTTGATCCGCAGCGCTACCGCATCGTCCTGTTTGATCAGCGCGGCTGCGGAGCCAGTCGCCCGCACGCCGAGCTGCGCGAGAACACGACCTGGGATCTCGTCAGCGATATCGAGCGCCTGCGCGCGCATCTGGGCATCGAGCGCTGGCTCGTGTTCGGTGGCTCCTGGGGCTCCACGCTGGCTCTGGCCTACGCGCAGCGTCATCCCGAGCGTGTCACCGAGCTCGTGCTGCGCGGCATTTTTTTGCTACGCCGCTCGGAGCTCGCATGGTTCTACCAGGATCCGCTCGGCGCCGGCTCGATCTTCCCTGATCTGTGGGAACAGTTCGTCGCGCCGATTCCGCAGTCCGAGCGCGCCGATATGATGCAGGCCTACTATCGGCGCCTGACCTCGGCGCACATGACAACCCGCATTGCAGCCGCGCGCGCCTGGTCGAGCTGGGAGGGCGCGACCAGTTTTCTGCGCATGAATCCGCGCTATGTCGCGAAATTCGACGATCCCGCCTACGCCAGCGCCTTCGCTCGCATCGAGGCGCATTATTTCGTGAATCGCGGCTTTCTCGAACATGACGATCAATTGTTGCGCGACGTCGCGCGCATCCGCACGATCCCGGCGGTCATCGTGCAGGGTCGTTATGACATGGTCTGCCCGCTGCGCAGCGCCTGGGACCTGCATCGCGCCTGGCCCGAAGCGCAACTGCGCATCGTGCCCGATGCCGGCCACTCGGCTTTCGAGGCCGGCATCGCACGCGAGCTCGTGGCGGCAACCGACCGCTTCGCTCCTCGCCGGCGCGCCGGTCAGCGCGCCGAGCGCCGCTAGAGTCGCTAGAGTCGCAGCGCCCCGGTGAGCCGCGCCTGCGCATCGATGATGCCGCAGCGCTGCAGCCACGAGCTTGAATCCTGCGCATCTTGCTCGAACCAGGTCGCAGCCGCGCCCAGGCGAAAACTATAGCCCCATGCATCCATATCGATGCACAGCCGCTCGCGGCCGATGCACTCGAGCGCATCGGCCAGCAGCAACTGCAGGTAGCACACGGCGCTCTCCTCGGCATCATCACCGCCGGCATCGCGATCCAGTCCGATGCGTCGCTGCGGGCTCATGCAGATAAAATGCGCGGCCTCATGCAGGATCGAGTGCAGCGGCGTATCCGCACGCGCGAACAGCGTGTGGCCGCGCAGCCCGGCCTCGCTGCCGCCCCAATAGGAGCCGGGGATCGGCTCGAGCGCGCGCAGCACCTGCAGAGCCACACCGTAGCGGGCCAGCAGTCGCGCCACGCCGCCTCGATCGACCGTGCCAAGCAGCAACATGCGTGCGCGGCTACAGGCTCGCCAGACGCCGCATGACGACCGTGACCAGATCATGCGCCAGGGCCGCGCTCAATATCTTGCGCTCGCGCTCCTTGGCCAGCAGAGCGCTCTCGCTGAAGGTGTAGTCGCGCACCAGCACGTGCTCTTCGGCCGGAATCAGCTCGCGACCCTTTGAGCGCACCGCAAAACGCAGCGCGTAACTGAGCTCGTATTCGTTCGGGACATTGAGTGCCGAGACGCTCAGCACACGCTCGTTGGTCGAATCAGCCAGCACCTCGATGACCGCCGCGCTATCGTCGTGACCGTCCTCATCGATGCGTATGCCGTCGGCCAGCAGCGCTTTGCGCAGTCCGAAGTAGAAGTCCGATTCGGTGTCGCTGGTCTCGATGCGCACGACTGGAATCGAGTGCGGCACGCTCGTGCTGCCCTGCAGCTGAAAGCCGCATCCTGAAAATATCGGCATGAGCAGCGCCACGAGCGCTGCAGGGCGTCCGATCCAGATGCGGCTCATACCACGAGATTAACAATCTTGTCGGGCACATGGATCGCCTTGCGCACCGCCTTGCCCGCGACGAAGCGGCGCACCGTCGGGTCAGCCAGCGCGGCAGCCACCGCGCCTTCGCGCTCGGTGCCTGCGGGCAGTTGCAGGCGCGCGCGCAATTTGCCGTTGACCTGCACGATCAGCTCAACCAGCGCTTGCGCGAGGGCCTGCGCATCGGGCTGCGGCCAGGGCTCATCGATGATGGCGCGCTCGCGCCCGAGTGCGAACCAAAGACTGTGGCAGATATGCGGCACGATCGGCGAGAGCAGCAGTACTGCGATCTCGAGGGTCTCCTGGCGCACGGCCCGGGCCAGGGCTCCGCTCTCGGCGTACTGTCCGATGCTATTGAGCAGTTCCATGACCGCGGCGATGGCGGTGTTGAAAATGCGGCGCCGACCGATGTCGGCGCTGACCTTGGCGAGCGTCTGATGCGCGGCGCGCCGCAATGCGCGCGCCGGCTCGCTCAGCCCCAGCTCGTCGTTGCGGCCCCGCAGCTCGATGCGTTCGCCGAGGCCTTCACCGACGTGATCATGGACCGCTTTCCAGAGTCGGCGCAGAAAACGAAACTGTCCCTGCACCGCCTCATCCGACCACTCCAGCGATTGCTCGGGCGGAGCCGCGAACATCATGAACAGCCGCGCGGTGTCGGCACCGTACTTGTCCACGAGCGTCTGCGGATCGACGCCGTTGTTCTTCGACTTCGACATGGTGCCGAGGCCGCCGTATTCGACCGGGGTCTCATCCGTGAGCATTACCGCTCCGACGCGCGCGCCGCTGGCATCGAATTGCGGCTCGACCTCGCTCGGGCTGATGAATTGCCGGCGCCCATCGGCCCCAACGCGGTAATAGATCTGGTTGAGCACCATGCCCTGCGTGAGCAGATTGGAGAATGGCTCGGAAATTCGCACCAACTGCAGGTCGCGCATGACGCGCGTCCAGAAGCGTGAGTACAGCAGATGCAGAATCGCGTGCTCGATGCCGCCGACGTATTGATCTACCGGCAGCCAATAATCGGCGCGCTGATCCACCGGCGCCTGGGTCTGCCCGGCGCTCGCATAGCGCAGGTAATACCAGGACGAATCGACGAACGTGTCCATGGTGTCGGTCTCGCGGCGCGCGGGGCCGCCGCAGCCGGGACAGGCGCATTCGACAAACTCGCGGCAGCGCGCGAGCGGATTGCCGCTGCCATCAGGCACCAGATTCTCGGGCAATAGCACCGGCAGCTGCGCGTCCGGCACGGCTACTACGCCGCATCGCTCGCAGTGGATCAACGGAATAGGACAGCCCCAGTAGCGCTGGCGCGAGATGCCCCAGTCGCGCAGCCGCCAATGCACGCGCCTGACCCCAAGACCTGCGCGCTCCAGGGTAGCAGCGATCGCATCGATCGCGGCTGCGGACGTCAGGCCGCTGAACTCGCCCGAGTCCACCAATATCCCCTCATGCGCATACTGCGCCTGCCAGGCGCCGTCGCCCATCGTGTTGCTGGCATCGGCCGATCTCACGACCGTGCGTATGGGAATGCCGTAGCGCTGCGCGAACGCGAAATCGCGCTCGTCGTGCGCCGGCACACCCATGACCGCGCCCTCGCCGTAGGTCATGAGCACGTAGTTGGCGACCCAGATCGCAATGTTCTCGCCGCTGAGCGGATGGCGCACGTGCAGACCGGTATCGATGCCGCGCTTCTCGGCACTGGCGAGCTCCGCTTCGGTCGTGCTGCCGTGGCGGCACTCGGCGATGAATGCGGCCAGCGCCGGGTCGCGCGCAGCGGCCGCAGCTGCCAGCGGATGCTCGGGTGAGATCGCCATGAAGGTCACGCCGAAGAGCGTATCGGCTCGCGTCGTGAACACCTTGAGTACGCCGTTGGCGCCCAGCAGCGTGCAGGTGTCGGCGGCATACGGAAACGCGAGCTCCACGCCCTGGCTGCGACCGATCCAGTTGGCCTGCATCACGCGCACGCGCTCGGGCCAGCCGGGCAGATCATCCAGCGCCGCGAGTAACTCCTCGGCATAGTCGGTGATGCGCAAGTAGTACATCGGGATCTCGCGCTTCTCGACCAGCGCGCCGGTGCGCCAGCCGCGACCGTCGATGACCTGTTCATTCGCGAGCACGGTCTGGTCGACCGGATCCCAGTTCACGACTCCGGTTTTCTTATAGGCGATGCCCCGCTCGAGCATGCGCAGGAACAGCCATTGATTCCAGCGATAGTATTCTGGATCGCAGGTGGCCAGCTCGCGCGTCCAGTCGATCGCGAAGCCCAGGGCGCGCAATTGCGCGCGCATGCTGGCGATGTTCCGGCGCGTCCAGAGCGCCGGCGGCACGCCGTTGGCGATCGCGGCATTCTCGGCCGGCAGCCCGAAGGCGTCCCACCCCATCGGCTGCAGCACGTTGCGACCCTGCATGCGCATGAAACGCGCCAGCACGTCGCCGATCGTGTAGTTGCGCACGTGGCCCATGTGCAGACGCCCCGATGGGTACGGGAACATGGACAGGCAGTAATACTTCTCGCGAGCGCTGTCCTCGCGGGCCACGAAGCTGTCGTGGTCGTCCCAATACTCCTGCGCCGCGCGCTCGATCGCCGCGGCCTCGTAGCGTTCCTGCATGCGCTAAGAATACACGCCGCGGCAACGCCTACTGCAATGTGATCGTGATGATCGACTGCTGCTCCTCGCGCTGGACCAGCAAAGTGGCCGACCGGCCGGCATTTTTGACCGCGCTCTGGAAGTCTTCCACGCTGCCGGGGGACTGGCGATTGATGCTCAGAATCACATCGCCGCTGCGAATCCCGGCTTCCGCGGCGACACCCTTGGCATCGACCACGACGATATTGCCGCGCGTCTTGAGCTGGCTCTTTTCCTGCGCGCTCAGCGCGCGCACCGACAGACCGATGCGATTGACGACGGCCGACTCGCCCTCAGCACCGCCCCCGCGCCGATTGCTCGCGGTGGCAGTCTTCTCCTTGAACTCCTCGACCGTGACGCTGACGCGCTTGGTCTGCTTGTCGCGCCAGATCTCGAGCTGCGCCACCTGGCCAGGCTTGATCTGCGCGATCATCAGCGGCAGCTGCTCGGAGGTATCGATCGCAGTACCGTCGACGCTCAGGATGATGTCGAGCGGCTCGATGCCCGCCTTGTCAGCCGGACCGCCCGACTCGACCGAGGCCACGGCCGCGCCGCGTGGGCGGTCCAGACCGAAGTTCTCGGCCGTCGCCGCGGTGACTTCCTGAATAGTCACGCCGATGCGACCGCGGCTCACATGCCCGGTCTTGATCAGCTGCCCGGCGACGTTGTTGGCCACATCGATTGGAATGGCGAACGAGATGCCCTCGTAGCCGCCGCTGCGGCTGTATATCTGTGAATTGATCCCGACCACATCGCCGTCGAGATTGAACAGTGGGCCGCCGGAGTTGCCGGGATTGACCGCCACATCGGTCTGGATGAAGGGCACGTAGCCATTGCCGCCGTCGCTGTAATTGGTGCGCGCGGTGGCGCTCACGATGCCGGCGGTGGCGCTGTTCTCAAAGCCGAACGGCGAGCCGATCGCGAGCACCCATTGTCCGGGTCGCAGCTTGTTCGAGTCGCCGATGCGCACGACCGGCAGACTGCCCTTGGCATTGATCTTGATGACCGCCACGTCGGTGCGCTCGTCCACGCCAATGACCTTGGCATCGAACTCGCGGCGGTCCGTGAGCTTGACCGTGATCTTGGAAGCATTATTGACCACATGGGCGTTGGTCATAATGTAGCCGTCCGCGCTGACGATGAAGCCAGAGCCGATGCCGCGCACTGGCGCAAAATTATGCGGCTGCGGCTGCGGCGCGACGCGCGGGATGCCGAAATGGCGAAAGAAATCGCCGAATGGATCTTCCGAATCCTCGTCCTCATCGTTATTGGCATTGCTCGCGGCTCTCTCGACCACCGTCACGTTGACCACCGCCGGCCCGACCTGTGCGACGAGGTCGGAGAAATCGGGCAGTCCGCGGTTCGCGGCCGCCGTAGCGGCGGGGGTCGGCGCGACCGTGGCCGTCGGCACCATGGCCGGCTTCGGCGGATCGCCCGCAGGCGCGGCGGTCGAGGATTGCGGCGAGCAGGCCGCGAACAAGACAATGAAAGCAATGGCGCCCAGCAGCCGTGGGCCCATATCCTGATGCAACATAGCTGGTCGACTCCGTCCTTGAATTACTGCTGCATCATAGACCGGGAAGCCGCGTTAGGGTTCAGGATCCCGCCCCGAAAGCGCCGCACCACGGCCCAGCCGGCCCCCATCAGCGCCAGTCCCACGGGGAGCGAATTGCCGAAACGCGCATAGGGCGGCAGCCCGGCCCGAGGCTGCACGCTGCCGCGCAGGATCGCGCTCTTGAACTGTTCGGCCTGCGCCTCGATCTGACCGCGCGGGCCGACCAGCGCCGAGATGCCATCGTTGGCCGCGCGCACCAGCGGCCGCTGCGCCTCGATGGCACGCATGCGAGCGATCTGGAAGTGCTGATAGCGCGCCCACGAACGCCCGAACCAGGCGTCGTTGGTGACATTGACCAGCACGCGCGCGCGCACGAGGGCGGGCAGATCCGCATCGCCATAGGCATCCTCGTAGCAGATGCTCAGCGCGAGACTCGTGCCTGCGGCGCTGACGGCCGGCTGATCGGCTGGGCCGGCAGCAAAATCCGAGTAGGGCAGACTCATGATGCGCAGCCAGGAGCGCACCCACGCTGGCACCGGAAAGTATTCGGCGAACGGCACCAGGTGATGCTTGTCGTAGAAGCGCACGCGATCCGACAGCGTCATGATCGAGTTGTAATAGTCATCGTTGGCGTCGGCGCGCACGATACCCATGACGATATCCGAGCCGCGCAGCCGCGCACGCGAATACAGCGAACCCAGATACTGCGGCACCTCATTGGCCAGTTGCGGCAGCGCGGATTCCGGCCAGACAATCAACTGCGCGCCCAGCGCCTGCTCATTCAGGTGGGTATAGAGCTCGCGGGTAGGCTCGACGTTATCGGCCTGCCATTTCAGATCCTGCGGAATGGCTCCCTGCAGGATCGCTACGCTGATGGGCGGCCCGCTCGGCTGGGTCCAGTTGATGCGTCCGAGCAATGCGCCCAGCGGCCAGGGCAGCAACAGCAGCGCGCCGGCCAGGATGCGCACTCGCCGCGGGCCGCACCGGAGCGCCAGCAGCGCGCCACTGCCCAGCAGCAGCAGCCCCGAGACGCCATAGGCGCCAAATATCGGCGCGAAACCGCGCAGCGGCGTATCGGTTTGCGACACGCCCAGCGACAGCCACGGAAAGCCCGACAGGAACCAGCCGCGCCACCATTCCATCAGCAGCCACAATGCGGGCAAGCCGACCAGATAGCGCAACGCGCCGCCCGGCGGCAGGCAGCGCACGACCAGATACCCGAGCAGCCCGTGATAGGCCGCCATGATGCCCACGAGCGCGAGCACCACCGCGGCAGTCAGCCAGAGCGGCGCGCCCCCGAAGCCGTGCACGCTGATGTACAGCCAGGAAGTGCCAAGCCCAAAAGTGCCGGCGCCGAAACAAAAGCCGCTCCAGGCCGCATCCCGCGCACTGCTGCCCTCCCAGAGCCACATGAGTACGGCCGGACACAGGATCGCCAGTGGCCAGAGGGCCAGAGGGGCGAAAGCGCAGGCGAGCAGCGCGCCGGCGACGAGCGCGCTGCCGTAGGTCAGAGCGGCCGTCAGCCGTACATTCACTCCGCGGGTACCGCCGCCTGGAACTGCGGCGGTATTGTCACGCGCAGGCTGTCGATCCGACGGCGATCGGTGCGCACGACGCGAAACTCGAACGCCCCGAGCATGACCGCCTCGCCGCGCCGCGGCATGCGTCCGAGCTGCTGCATGACCAGCCCGGCGACGGTATCGAATTCGCGCGCGGGCAGCTCGGCATTGAAATATTGGTTGAACTCATCGATGCGGGTACTGCCGCGAACGCTAAACTGCCGCTCGCCCTCGCGGCGAATGTTCTGATCATCCTCGACGTCGAATTCATCATCGATATCGCCGACGATCTGCTCGATCACGTCCTCGATGGTCACGAGGCCGGCGATGCCGCTGTATTCATCCACGACGATCGCCATGTGATTGCGGCTGTCGCGAAACTCGCGCAGCAGTACATTGAGCCGCTTCGACTCCGGCACGAACATGGCGGGGCGCAGATACTCGCGCATATCGAATTTGCCCGGTACCGCCTCGGCGAAAAATCGCAACAGGTCCTTGGCGAGCAGTACTCCGGTCACGTCATCGCGCTCGCCCTCGAGCACGGGGAAGCGCGAGTGCCGCGATTCGACCACCGCGGGCAGGATGCGCGCGATCGGATCCTCGCGGCGCACGCAGATCATCTGCGTACGCGGAATCATGATATCGCGCACCTGCAGATCCGACATCGCCAGCGCACCCTCGAGCATCGCGAAGGATTCGGCGTCCAGTACCCCGCGTTGCTGCGATTCGGCGAGCATCTCCACGAGCTGCGCACGATCCTTGACGCCGGCGGCCAGCGTGCGCGTGAAGGCCGAGCGCCAGCGCCCGCTCGAGCCGGTGTTGCCATCCTTGTCCCTAGCCACGAGTAGTACCCATGAAGCTCACGGCGCGCGGCGCCGGCGCGCTGCTGCAGGGCGCAGCCCGGCATCGCTGCGGTAGGGGTTCGCGAAACCCAGACGGCGCAACGTGCGTATCTCGCGCCGCTCCATGCGCTGTGCTGCCGCGGAGCGCTCGTGATCGTAGCCGATCAGGTGCAGTGCGCCGTGCACGACCAGGTGCGCCCAGTGCGCGCGCGCACTCTTGCTCTGTGCCCGGGCCTCGGCCCGCAGTACTGCCGGGCAGATCACGAGCTCGCCGAGCATGGGGCCGCGCTCGCTGACATGAGTGCCGGCCGGGAAGGACAGGACGTTGGTTGCATGATCCAGTCCGCGATAGCGGGCGTTCAATGCGCGGCTGCGCGCTGGGCCCGCGAGCAGCACCGATAACTCGCGTCCCGCGGCAGCACGCCCGAGCGCTGCGCTCACCCAAGCGTGCAATTGCGCCGGGCGCGGCAGCCAGCCGGTGCGCACGGCGCGCCGCACGCTCAGCGCCAGCGGCCCGGTGGGCGCCGCGGGCTGCGCTCGCGCAGTGCGCTTGCTCACGGGCCCTCGGCGCGATCGTGCGCTTCATAAGCCTGCACGATCCGCTGGACCAGCGGGTGGCGTACGACATCACCGGCGTCGAACAAGGTGAAGGCGACGCCCGCGACGCCGCGCAGAATCAGCAGTGCGTGCTGCAGGCCCGACATGCGGCCGCTCGGCAAATCCGTTTGCGTCAGATCGCCGGTCACGACGGCGCGCGAACCGAAGCCGATGCGCGTCAGGAACATCTTCATCTGCTCGATCGTACTGTTCTGGGCTTCATCCAGAATGATGAAGGATTCATTCAGTGAGCGCCCGCGCATGAAGGCCAGTGGCGCGACTTCGATCGCGTTGCGCTCGATGAAGCGCGCGACGCGGTCGTAGCCCATCATTTCATAGAGTGCGTCGTACATCGGCCGCAGATACGGATCGACCTTCTGCGCCATGTCGCCAGGCAGAAAGCCGAGCCGCTCGCCGGCCTCCACGGCCGGCCGCACCAGCACGATGCGGCGCACGCGCTCGGCCAGCAGCGCCTCGACCGCGCAGGCGACTGCCAGATAGGTCTTGCCGGTACCCGCCGGGCCGATACCAAAGCTCAGGTCGTGCTGGCGGATGTGCGCCAGGTACTCGCGCTGGTGCGAGCCGCGCGCACGAACCGTCTCCGAATCGCCCGCCGCGCCGCGCGCGTGCCGTACAGCGACGACGCTTACGCTCTGCTCCTCATCCGCGCTGCTGGCGTTCGCATGTTCGACCAAACACAGATGCACCTGCTCGGTCGTGAGCTCGTGGTGGCGGGTCTGCGCGAACAGATCCTTGAGCACCACCTCGGTGGAGGCGGCACGCGCGCCATGCACTCGAAAGGCATGACCGCGGCGGCGGATCTGCACGCCCAGGCGCGATTCGACCAGGCGCAGATTCGCATCGAGCGGACCGCACAGGCTCGCCAGACGCGTGTTGTCCGCGGGCTCGAGCGCAAATTCATGTGCAACGGCGGCGCCCGGGGTCACGCGGCTTCAGGCTCCTGCCATACGACGGGCCTGCCGCGCAGCGAATGCGGCCGCGCCTCGGTGATCAGCACGTCGACGAAGCGCTGCAATAGCGAGGCGGGGCCGGCGAAGTTGACCCAGCGATTATTTTCGGTTCGTCCGGCCAGCTCGCCCTGACCCTTCTTGGCGCCGCGCTCGACCAGCACGCGCTGCACGCTGCCGACCATGGCCGCGCTGATACATAGTGACTGCGCATCAAGCTGCGCCTGCAAGCGCGCCAGACGCTGCTGCCTGATCGCCAGCGTCAACTCATCAGGCAGCGCGGCGGCCGGAGTCCCGGGGCGCCGGCTGTAGAGAAAACAAAACGATTGATCGAAGCCGACCTCGGCTACCAGAGCGAGCGTCGCCTCGAAATCGCGCTCGCGCTCGCCCGGAAAGCCGACGATCAGATCGGTGGAGATCGCGATGTTGGGCCGCACCGCGCGCAGCCGGCGGATGCGTTCCTTGTACTGCAGCGTCGTGTAGCCGCGCTTCATGAGCGCGAGGATGCGATCCGATCCGCTCTGTACCGGCAGGTGCAGGTGATCGGCCAGTTGCGGCAGGCTCGCATAGGCTTCGATGAGGCTGTCGCTGAATTCCAGTGGGTGCGAGGTCGTAAAGCGGATGCGCTCTATACCCGTCACCGCCGCGACATGATGCAGCAGCGTCGACAGATCGACCGTGGCCCCATCAGCCATGGCCCCCGCATAGCCATTGACATTCTGGCCGAGCAGCACGATCTCCCTGACCCCTTGATGCGCCAGCGCACGCACTTCCTCGAGCACGGACTGGAAAGCTCGGCTCACCTCTTCGCCGCGCGTGTAGGGCACGACGCAGAAGCTGCAGTACTTGCTGCAACCCTCCATGACGGAGACGTAGGCACGAGCACCCTCGGCGCGCGGCGCGGGCAGAGCGTCGAATTTCTCCAGCTCGGGAAAGCTCACATCGACCACGGGCCGGCCCTGTGAGCGCACGGCATCGATCATCTGCGGCAGCCTGTGGATCGTCTGTGGCCCGAACACCAGGTCGACGAACGGCGCCCGCGCCAGGATGGCATCGCCCTCCTGGCTCGCAACGCAGCCCCCGACGCCCAGGATCAGGCCCGGATGCTGCGCCTTGAGCGCTCGCCACTCTCCGAGCAGCGAGTACACCTTGTCCTGCGCCTTCTCACGCACCGAGCAGGTGTTCATGAGCAGCAGATCGGCGCGCTGCGGATCCTCGCTTGCGGTCATACCCAGGCCCGCACGCAGCACGTCCGCCATGCGCGCGGAGTCGTACTCGTTCATTTGACAACCGTAGGTCTTGATGTAGTAGCGGCCAGCCATGGACTGATGCGGTCGAGCAGCGCAGGGGAGCGAGTTTACGCGTAACCGGCAACGCGGCGGGCGGCGCAGGCTCTAATCTTGCTATTATTATTTAAAATCAGATACTTGAGATTTAACAGTAGACGCTTCGAGCGAGTCGGTCTCAGAACGGAATATCGTCGTCGAATTCATCTCGTGTCGCTCCGGCGCCAGCCGCCCCGACCGCAGCAGGATCGCTCGCTTCCGCGCGCGGCGCCTCGGGGTAGCGCTCGGCGCCGGCGCCAGCCCCAGCGCTGGCCGCGCCGCCGGCACCGCCCCGCCCGCCGAGCATCTGCATCTCATTGCCGACAATCTCGGTCGTGTAGCGGTCGCGGCCTTCCTTGTCCTGCCACTTGCGCGTGCGCAATCTGCCCTCAATATAGACCTGCGAGCCCTTGCGCAGGTATTCGGCAGCGATCTCCCCGAGCCGGCCAAACAGCGCCACGTTGTGCCACTCCGTGCGCTCCTGCTGCTCGCCTGACTGCTTGTCCTTCCAGCTCTCAGTGGTTGCAAGCCGCAGATTGGCCACGGTCATGCCCGAGGGCATCGCGCGAGTCTCCGGGTCGGCGCCCAGATGACCGATGAGGATGACTTTATTGATGCCCCGAGCCATGTACGTGCCCTCGCGCGAGCCTGATTAAGCGCAGCCCCATTGTAGTGTCTTTGGGCGTATTCCGTCGCAGCGTTTATAGTGGTTGTTTGTCCTTTTGCACCATCGGAACTCTCGACTCATGCAGACCATCCGCATACGCGGCGCCCGCACGCATAATCTCGCGAACATCGATCTCGATCTGCCGCGCGAGCGGCTCATCGTGATCACGGGTCTGTCAGGCTCGGGCAAATCCTCGCTGGCCTTTGACACCCTCTATGCCGAGGGGCAGCGCCGCTACGTTGAATCGCTGTCGGCCTACGCGCGCCAGTTCCTCGCGGTCATGGACAAGCCTGACGTCGACAGCATCGAGGGGCTGTCCCCGGCGATCGCGATCGAGCAGAAAACCGGCTCGCACAATCCGCGCTCGACCGTCGGCACCGTCACGGAGATCTACGATTACCTGCGACTGCTCTACGCGCGCGCGGGTCTGCCACGCTGCCCGCGCCATGGCATCGATCTGGCAGCGCAGACGGTCAGCCAGATGGTCGATCAGGCCCTGCTCGCCCCGGCCGGCGAGCTCGCCTTGCTGCTGGCCCCGTTGGTGGAGGGGCGGCGCGGCGAGCACGCGCAGCGCATCGCCGAGCTCGCAGGGCAGGGCTTCGCGCGCGTGCGCATCGATGGCACGGTCTACGACATCGATGCCGTCCCGAAACTCGAGCCGCGCGCGCGGCACAATCTCGAGGCCGTCGTCGATCGCTTCCGCGTGCGCCCGGAGGCGAGCCAGCGCCTCGCGGAGTCCTTCGAGACGGCGCTGCGGCTCGGCAATGGCATCGCGCAGGTCGTGTTCCCCGACAATCCGACGCTGACCCCGTTGCTGTTCTCCAGTCGCCACGCCTGTCCCGAGTGCGGCTTTGCAGTGCCGCCGCTCGAGCCGCGCATGTTTTCGTTCAACAACCCCGCCGGCGCCTGTGCGACCTGCGACGGCCTGGGCTTTCAGGAATTCTTTGACCCCGAACGCGTGGTCGTGCATGCGCACCTCTCGCTCGCGGGCGGCGCAGTGCGTGGCTGGGATCGGCGCAACAGCCATTATTTTCAGATGCTGCAGTCGCTCGCGCGCCACTATCACTTCGACGTGGAGATGCCCTGGAGCGAGCTGCCTGAGCCGGTGCGGCACGCTCTGTTATGGGGCAGCGGCGCGCAGCAGATTGAATTTCGTTACCGCGAGGGCGCCGGTCGCGGCACGCGCAAGCACCACACCTTCGAGGGCATCGTGCCGAACCTCGAGCGCCGCTATCGCGAGACCGACTCGCAGGCCGTACGCGAGGAGCTGCGCAAGTACCTGGGCACCCGCGCCTGCGCCGATTGCGGCGGCACGCGCCTCAATGAGGCTGCCCGCGCGGTGTTGATCGACGGCCGCAGCCTGCCGGCGCTGACCCGTCTGACCGTCGGGCAGGCCAGCGAGTACTTCGCGGGCCTGAAGCTGGAAGGCTGGCGCGCTGAGGTCGCGGCACGCATCGTGCGGGAGGTCGGCGCGCGCCTGCGCTTCCTCGTCGACGTGGGTCTGGACTACCTGAGTCTCGATCGCCGCGCAGGCACGCTCTCCGGCGGCGAGGCGCAGCGTATTCGACTCGCAAGCCAGGTCGGATCGGGCCTGACTGGGGTCATGTACCTGCTCGATGAGCCCTCGATCGGCCTGCATCAGCGCGATAACGAGCGCCTGCTCGCCACGCTCAAGAGCCTGCGTGACCTGGGCAATACGGTCATCGTGGTCGAGCACGATGAGGACGCGATTCGCGCCGCCGACCATGTCGTGGACCTGGGACCGGGTGCCGGCGCGCATGGTGGCCGCGTCGTCGCCGAAGGCACCGCCGCACAGATCGAGGCCAATGCGGCCTCGCTGACCGGCGCCTATCTGTCCGGCCGCGAGCGTATCGCGCTGCCGGCACGCCGCCGCAGCGCTGCCGGTGGTCAGTGGCTCAGCGTGCGCGGCGCACGCGGCAACAACCTGCGTGATATCAGCGTGAGGATCCCGCTCGGGGTGCTGACCTGTGTGACCGGGGTATCCGGCTCGGGCAAATCAACCCTCGTGGAGGACACGCTGTATCGCTACGCGGCCGCCGCGCTCAACGATGCCAGCCTGGATGGCGCCAGCCCCTGCGAAGGCGTGGATGGACTCGAGCGCCTCGAGCGCGTCATTGAGATCGATCAGAGTCCGATCGGTCGCACCCCGCGTTCCAACCCGGCAACTTACACGGGCCTGTTCACAACCGTGCGCGAGCTGTTCGCGGCCGTGCCCGAAGCACGCGCACGCGGCTATGACAGCGGCCGCTTCAGTTTCAACGTCAAGGGCGGACGCTGCGAGGCGTGCCAGGGCGATGGCCTGGTTCGCGTCGAGATGCACTTCCTGCCCGACATCTACGTGCCCTGTGATGTCTGCCGGGGCCGGCGCTATAACCGCGAGACCCTCGAGATCCAGTACCGCGGTCGCAACATTCATGAGGTGCTCGATACCACGGTCGAGGAGGCCCAGCGGCTGTTCGAAAACATACCCGCGATCGCCGTCAAACTGCGCACGCTGATGGAGGTCGGGCTCTCCTATGTACGCCTCGGACAGAATGCGACCACGCTCTCAGGCGGGGAGGCGCAACGTGTGAAGCTCGCGCGCGAGCTCGCCAAGCGCGGTGCCGGACGCACGCTCTATATTCTGGATGAGCCGACCACGGGCCTGCACTTTCACGACATCGCGCAGCTGCTCAAAGTGCTGCATCAGTTGCGGGATGCGGGCAACACGCTGGTCGTGATCGAGCACAACCTGCATGTGATCAAAACGGCCGACTACGTGATTGATCTGGGTCCCGGCGGCGGCGAGCATGGCGGCCGCATCGTGGCCGAAGGCACGCCCGAGCAAATCTGTGCGGTGCCGGAGTCTCTGACCGGTGCGTACCTCGCGCCATTGCTGGCGCGAGCCCGCGCTGTCAAGCCGGTCACGACCGCCGCCGGCGGCCTCATCGCAGCTTCGGGCCCGATTCGAAGCGCTGCTGAACCTCGCCATTGAGGCGGTACTCGCGGTAGTTGCCGCTCGTGTAGGCCGCGACCACGCCGCGCCAGAAAGTCACAGCGCCGCCATTGCGTTCGGGCTCGGTGATCAGCCATTGCCCGGCGAAGCGATCAAACAGCAGGCGCACCGCCTGCGCACCGATGCCGCGGCGGCGCCAGGCACGCCCAATGAAGAACTCGGCCATGAAGAACTCGGCCGGATCGCTCGCCTTCTCGCCGGCGCGCTGCGACAGACGGCGCACCATCGCAAAACCGACCGGCGCATCGCCGTAGAGAATAGTCAGCACCTGGGCCTGGCGGTCTGCGAACCAGCGCGAGATCTGGTCCGGCTCACGATGCCCGACTTCCCCGAGCGCGGGAAATACGCCTGTGGCCTCGGGCGCCAGATCCGCCAGATAGTCGCGGTAGACGCTCTCTATCCAGCGCCGATCATCGCGCGCGCTGGCGCTGTTTCTGACACTGACCTGGTGCATGGCGGCTTAAGAAATAGGAAAGCCCGGCAAACCGGCGCTATCCGGTCTGCACGGGCTTTACTGCGAGCTCGTCGCTCGTCGGCTTGCGATCAGCTCCGAACTTACTGCGGCGCGGCGGGCGTCGGTGCAGCCGGAGTGCCGGTCGCCGGGGCCGCCATCGAATCGGCCGGCGGCGGCGTCGCGGGCTCAGCAGTGGCCGCTGGCGGCGCAGCTGCGGGCGGAGTGGCATCCGGGCTGCTGCTGCAGGCCGCGAGCAAGAGTGCTGCTGCTGCAGCGCTGAGGGCAAGCTTTGTATTCATCGATGGATCCCCAAAATGATGTGTGAATTAACTGACTAACCGACCAGGACCTGCTGAGCGAACCAATTTGGCACGCACAAAAAATTCACGGGACACGGATTTAAGTCACGGGAGAGTGATTCTATCGACTATTTCACACATTTCAAACTGCCACAGCAGCGGCGCTTACACTTCAGGCGGCCCCCGCAGCCTTGCGCTTGCGC
>Ga0302314_10007370_pt1 | contig 19784 bp, 19 predicted proteins | sample III_Palsa_N2_3_FD_200533 | JGI IMG/M metagenome (GOLD analysis project Ga0302314, IMG submission 200533) | Peat permafrost microbial communities from Stordalen Mire near Abisko, Sweden - III_Palsa_N2_3 | ecosystem: Environmental > Terrestrial > Soil > Palsa > Peat permafrost | place: Sweden...
TTACGTCCGCCTGGGCCAGCCGGCGCCGACGTTGTCCGGTGGTGAGGCGCAGCGGGTCAAGCTGGCCTCGGAGTTGCAGCGGCGGGCGACCGGGCGGACTATCTACGTGCTGGATGAGCCGACGACCGGCTTGCATTTCGAGGACATCCGTAAGCTGCTCGGCGTGCTGACCCGGCTGGTGGACACGGGCAACACGGTCATCGTGATCGAGCACAACCTGGACGTCATCAAGACCGCCGACTGGGTCATCGACCTGGGCCCAGAAGGCGGCTCGCGTGGCGGCTCGGTACTCGCCGCCGGCCCTCCCGAGCAGGTCGCCCAGATCGAGGCGAGTTACACCGGCCAGTACCTCAGGGAACTGCTCGATGTCCCGGACGTCTCCTCATCCTGGGCCGCCTGAGGACGATCCGTACGATGTGGTAAAGGCCGACCGTACCGGAGGTGCCATGACGTCCCCGAATATCCCAGACCGCGTTCCAGCCGGAGCCACACCCGAAGGCGACGGGATCCTCGTCGGGGCGGGCCCGGTCCGGATCGACGCCTTCATCGATTTCCAGTGCCCGTTCTGCCGGCGATTCGAGCTGGGCGCGGGGCCGACGCTGGCCGGCCTGGTTGCCGATCAGCTGGCCAGCCTGGTCTACCATCCGATGAACTTCCTCGACGAGGCGTCGACCACGCACTACTCGACTCGCGCGGCCGCGTCATCTGGCTGCGCTGCCGACCAGGGCCGGTTCCTGGAGTACGCGCATGAGCTCTTCGTCCGTCAGCCCCCCGAGGGCGGGCCAGGGCTGAGCGATGCTGAACTCGCCGTCATAGGCCGTGCCGCCGGGCTCACCGAGGCCGCGTTCGGCACCTGCTTGTCCGAGGCGCCCTACCTGGACTGGCCGCCGTACGTCACCGCGCGGGCCGGCGCCGCGGGAGTCAGCGCAACGCCGACCGTACTGGTCGCCGGGGCGGTAGTCAGGCCAGAACCGCAGGCGATCACCGCCGCCGTCCGCTCAGGCGCCCAGTCCCTGCGCCGATGATCGGTGCAGGCGGATGGCGGTGAAGTTGTCCCGCGTTAGGAGCTCGTGAGGATGACGAGTTGCTGGGTCGCTCGGGTCATGGCGACATAGCGGTCGACCGCCCCTTCGATGCCGCCGCCGAACGCCTGCGGGTCGATGAGGACGACCAGATCGAACTCGAGCCCCTTCGACAGTTCCGGGGTCAGCGACCGGACGCGGGACGTCGCGGGGTGCGTGGGGTCGCCGATGACGCAGGCGATCCCGTCGGCATGCGCGGCGAGCCAGTTATCGAGGATCAAGCCCAGTTCCGAAACAGGTCCGTGGCCGACGGGGACGCCGGTGCTGCGGATCGAGGCCGGCACGTTGGCGTCCGGGAGCACGGCCCGGATGACCGGCTCGGCTTCCGCCATGACCTCTTCCGGCGTCCGGTAGTTGATGTTCAGGGAGGCCAGGTTGATCTGGTCGAATCCGATCCGCTCGAGCCGTTCCTGCCACGACTCGGTGAACCCGTGCCGCGCCTGGGCGCGGTCCCCGACGATGGTGAAGCTCCGGGACGGGCAGCGGAGCAGCAGCATCTGCCACTCCGCGTCGGTCAGTTCCTGAGCCTCGTCCACGACGATGTGCGCGAACGGGCCGGCCAGCAGGTCCGGATCGGTACCGGGCAGTGCGGCCTCATTGACCAGGGCGTCCTGGAAGTCCTCGCCGCGCAGCATCGACACCAGACCTACGCCGTATTCGTCGTCCGCAGCCTCGATCAGGTTGTCGACGACCCGGGCCATCTGCTCGCGTTCGGCGGCGACCGCGGCGTCATGCCGGCGCTTACGTCGTGATGCCTCCGGGTCGCCGAGCCGCTGCCGCGCCGCGTCCAGCAGCGGCAGGTCGGACACCGTCCAGGCCTGGGCGTCCTCGCGCTGCAGTTTGGCAACGTCATCGGGGCTGAGCCAGGGAGCGCACATCCGCAGGTAGGCGGGTACCGACCACAGGTCTCCGACGAGGTCGGCCGCTTCGATCAGCGGCCACGCGCGGTTGAGGGCCGTGTACAGCTCCCGGTTCTGCAGCAGCGACTTGCGGAGCTGGTCGGCTGGGACGTCATCGTCGCGGGAATCCATCAGGATCGTGACCAGCTCGTCCAGTATCTGGATGCGCGCCTCATTGTGCGGGATACCGGGTTCTGGGGCGTCGAACGCCTCAGCCCAGTCATCGGCGCTCAGCCAGATGTCGGACCAGGGAGTCTCGACTGTCATGCCCTGGGCGGGCGGCTTCTCATAGAACCTGACGGCCGTCTCGATCGCCTTCACCAGGTTCGCGGACGACTTCAGGCGGGCCACGTCCGGGTCGGGCCCGATCGCTGCCGCGGGACCCTCGGCGACGAGGTCCCGCAGGGTGCAGGTCTGCACGCCCTCCTCGCCGAGGCTGGGGAGCACGTCGGAGACGTAGGCCAGGTAGGGCTGGTGCGGACCGACGAACAGCACGCCGCCCCGGCGGTGACCCAGGCGAGGGTCGGAGTACAGGAGGTAGGCGGAACGGTGCAGGGCGACGACGGTCTTGCCCGTGCCCGGACCGCCGTCGACGACGAGAGCGCCGCGGGATCCCGCGCGGATGATGGCGTCCTGGTCCGCGGCGATGGTGCCGAGCACGTCTCGCATCCGGGCCGATCGGCTGCTGCCCAGGCTGGCGATGAAGGCGGACTGGTCGTCGAGCGCGGCGTGCCCTTCGAACCCGTCCGGGGTGAATACCTCGTCCCAGTAGTCGCTGATCCGGCCGCGGGCCCAGCGATACCGGCGGCGGCTGGCCAGACCCATCGGGTTGGCGTGGGTCGCTCCGAAGAACGGCTCGGCCGCAGGGGAACGCCAGTCGAGCAGCAGCCGGCGACCCGCGTGGTCGGTGAGGCCAAGCCGTCCGACGTACACGGGCTCGGGGTTGTCCGCCCTGACCATGCGCCCGAGGCACAGGTCCAGACCGAAGCGGCGCAGGACACGCAGGCGGGCGGTGAGCCGGTGGATCTCATTGTCCCGGTCCATCGCCGCCTGGCCGATGCCGCCGGGCGCGTTGCGCTCGGCACCGAGGCGGTCGGACAGGTCGGCGATTGCTTGCTCGAGGCTCTCCGCGATGGCCGCGAAGTGCTGCTCGTCGCCGCCGATCAGCGCTGGGTCGGCCTTGGCGGTGAGGCGGTCGGGAAGGTCAAACGCACCGGAAGTCAGCGGGCTCACGTCATCAGCTCCGATCTGAGGTCGCTGGCCACCACTGGGGCCTCGGCCGGCGACTCTACGGCACGACCCGGGTCTTGCCGCAAGCCCCCAGGTCGGCTATATATTGAAAATGGAGAGGAGTGAGTAATCTCCTTCCATTTATCGTCCGCTGTGGCCGGGCAGTCCGTGTGGCATGATCATCCTGTGTCAGTCTCTATTTTCGAACACAAGCCAGAGCGCTGCCCGTTCGGTCACCGGCTATGGCCCGGCATGGCGCGCGTCAGCTGGAAGCCCTGTATCTGCGCGCCGGCCAGGGAACGTGCCGGGCACGGCCGGGGCATGGGTCATGTGTGGGTGTCTTGTGAGGCCTGCCATGAGCAGCTCAGGGACACGACGTTCTACGAGCCCCCGCACGACATCCGGCACTCGCAGGCGGGACCCTAGGGGCCGTCCGCCACCTGGCCAGACCTGTCCAGAATTTAAACATTTAACGGGCTAGGCTCGGGGCAGACTGAGGACTATCACCCAGCATCCGAAGGAGCGTCGATGAAGACCAATGCCGCTGTCGTCTACGAGCCCGGCAAGCGCATCGAAATCGAGGAGCTAGACCTGGATGGGCCGCGGGAGGGTGAGGTTCTTATCCGTTACACCCACGCGGGCCTGTGCCACTCCGATATTCACATCGCTCACGGCGATCTGGAGGCGCGGCTGCCGATGGTGCTCGGCCACGAAGGGGCTGGGATCATCGAGGAGGTCGGGGCGGGCGTGACCCGCGTGGCTCCCGGTGATCACGTGGTCTGCTCGTTCATCCCGAACTGCGGTGTGTGCCGTTATTGCGCCACCGGCCGCCAGTCCATCTGCGACATGGGCGCCACCATCTTGGAGGGCTACCTGCCGGGCGGGCGATTCCCGATTACCGGGCCTCGCGGCGAGTATGGCGCGATGTGCATGATCGGGACCTTCAGCCAGTATGGCGTGATCAGCCAGACCTCAGCCGTCAAGGTCGACGACGACCTGCCCCTGGAGAAGGCCGTGCTGGTCGGCTGCGGCGTGCCGACCGGATGGGGCTCCGCGGTGAACACCGCGAACGTCGCCCCCGGCGACACGGTCGCGATCTACGGCATCGGCGGGATCGGGATCAATGCGGTGCAGGGTGCCCGTTACGCCGGCGCGAAGAACGTCGTCGCCATCGACCCACTGGAGAACAAGCGGGAGAAGGCGATGGAACTCGGCGCGACCCACGCGTTCGCCACCGCCGAGGAGGCGCAGGAGGCGATCACCGAGATGACCAGAGGTCAGGGCGCCGACTCGGCCATCCTCACCGTCGACCTGATGACGTCCGAGGTCGTGGCCGCCGGGTTCAACGCCATCGGCAAGGGCGGCGTGGTCGTGGTGACCGGGCTGAACAAGCTGATGGAGCAGACCATCGAGCTGCCGGGGAGCATCCTGACCCTGTTCCGCAAGAGCGTGAAGGGCAGCCTGTTCGGCGACTGCAACCCGACCACCGACATCCCGAAGATCCTCGGGCTGTACCAGGCGGGTGACCTCAAGCTGGACGAGATCATCACCCGCACCTACACCCTGGACGAGGTCAACGAGGGCTACGAGGATCTCCTGGCCGGCAAGAACGTCCGCGGCGTCATCGTCCACGAGCACTGAGCGGGCGCTACGGTCCTTGAGCACCGAACCCATCTCAAAACAGGTAGTCGGGCGCCAGCGCGAGCTGGAGCTGGTGCGAGCAGCACTCGCGTCTGGCGCCCACATCCTGCTCGAAGGACCGCCAGGCACGGGTAAATCCACCTTGCTCCGGCAAGTGGCGCGATCCCGGCACACCGAATTTGTCCTGGTCGAGGGGAGCGCCGAGCTGACGCCGGCCCGCCTGGTCGGAGCGTTCGACCCGGCCCTGGTGCTGGAACAGGGGTACCGGCCGGAGAACTTCTCCGACGGACCGCTGATCCGGGCCATGCGTGACGGCGGGCTGCTGTACGTCGAGGAGCTCAACCGCGTTCCCGAGGAGACCATCAACGTTCTGCTCACGGTCATGTCCGAGGGCGAAATCAACGTGCCCAGGCTCGGGCGCGTGACCGCCGACGGGAGCTTCCGGCTGGTCGCCGCCATGAACCCGTACGACTCGGTCGGAACCTCGCGCCTGTCGATGGCGCTGTACGACCGGACCTGCCGCATTTCGGTCGGGTACCAGGACGCCGAACACGAGCGTCAGATCGTCCAGCTCGCCGCGGAGGACGCTAAGCAGGTCCTGGTCGCTGAGGCGGTGGACCTCGCCCGCGCCACTCGCGAGCATCCCGATCTTCGCTCCGGGGCCTCGGTGCGGGGCGCCATCGACTATGCCCGCCTGGTCCCTGAGCTGGCCGAAATCCGCATCGTCCCCGCCGACGACTGGCAGGTCGGGCTGGACGCGGCGCTGATCACCTTGTCCGGACGGGTGCGGCGGCACGAGTCGTGCCAGCGGTCGGCCGACCAGGTCATCGAGGAGATATTCCGGCGCGTGCGGGCCAGGCGGCCAGCGGACGGGCCGCCGGGAGGCGAAGGCAGCCCGGGGGAATGACGAGCCCGCCGGCCGCTTCGGCGGCCGGCGGGCTCACCCAGCGGCCACCGCCGAAGTCGGGACGGCCCGAAGGAAAGACCGTGGGCCGCCACGAGCTTTCCCGGCACGCCCGCTTCGCCGAGATCAGCCCCGAGGTGGGCGCGCTCGACGAGGAGGCGATGAACCAGGCCCTGGCCGATGATCCGGCGGCTTTCGAGCTCCTCGCCGCCATGACCAACGCGACCGACGAGCGCCTGCGGGCCGCCGCGATCCGGCTCGGCTCAAGCATCGTGCTCGAGCGCGCCCGGGCCGGGCGGGTCACGATGCGCGGGATCTCCCGGCTGCGGCCCGTGCGCGGCGCCGTGGACGGTGACCTGGACATCGACGCCTCGGTCGAGGGCATCTCGGCCGCCCGCTCGCAGGCCCGGCCGGTCGCCCTCGGCGACCTGACCACCCTGCACTGGGCTCGGGCGCATACGGCCTTCGCCGTGGTGGTCGACCGGTCGGGCTCGATGAACGGGGCGAGGCTGGCCGCGGCCGCGACGGTCGCCGCCGCGTGCGCGCTGCGCGCTCCGCAGGAGCATGCCGTCCTGTCCTTCGCCGCGTCCGTCGACCTCATCCGGCCCCTGGCCAGCGACATCGTGCCGGGGGTGGTGGCCGAGCGGCTGCTGCGGCTCCGGGGGCACGGGGTCACCAGGTTGTCTGACGCGCTGAAGGCCGCCGGGGAGCAGTTGGCGCCCGCCCGGGCCCGGCGCCGGGTCGTCATCTTGCTGTCCGACTGCCGCGCCACCGACGACGACGACACCCTGCAGACGGCCCGCGCCCTGCCCGAGCTGATCATCCTGGCCCCCGCCGATGACCACGAGCAAGCCGCGCAGCTCGCAGACCTCGCGGGCGCGCGGTGGGCGGCGCTGGCGAACCCGCTGGACGCGGCCGCGACCCTGGACCATCTGCTGGAGACCCGGGCCACCGCCTGAGCGCCGCGGGCAGCCCGGGCCGGAGCCCGTGGCTTCAGGCCCCGGGACCGGCGCCGGGCCCCGGCGGCGTGCCCGGCAGCGAGTGGTCCCAGTCCGAGACCAGCGTCCGGAGCGCCGCGACCAGCGCGATGGGCTGGTCAAGCATGACGTGGTGACCCGCAACCGGGATCTCGACCACCGGGGCGACGCGGCCGAGCCGGTCATACATGACCTCGCCCAGCTGCGGCGTCACGATGCCGTATTCGGCCCGGAAGAGCGCCACCCGGCAGTCCAGCCGGCTCAGCAGCTCGGGAGTGAACTGCTCCCGGGTGAAGATCCTAGGGTCGAACTTCCACGTCCAGCCGCACCCGTCGCCTCCGACCGGACGGATCGAGGTAGCGGCCACATGGTCCCTGATATAGCCGAGCACAGGCTGATCGGGGACGGGGTGAAACCGCGCCATGGCCGCCTGCCTGGTCGGGTAGACGCGCAGCGGCCCGAACGCCCGCCGCTGGCGCGCCGCCCGGTCCTCGGGGGTGAGGTCCCGCACGGGGGAGTCGATGGCGACCGCTCCGGCGATGCGGGATCCGACCACGCTGGCGAGCCGCAGCGTGACCAGGCCGCCCATGCTGTGCCCGATCACCGTGGGCGGGGTGGTGATCCCGGCGTCGGCGACGACAGCGAGTACTTCGCGGCCCCACGCGTCGAGGGTGTAGCTGTCCCGCCGGCCACTGTCGCCATGCCCGGACAGATCCAGGGCGACGACCCGCCAGCCGTTCGCCAGCAGTGGCCCGATGTGGTCCCACCAGCGGGAGTGGGCGGCGCCGCCGTGCACGAGCACGATGCCTCGGTCAGCAGGCTCCCCCCACGCCCGGTAGGCGATACCGGTTCCCTCCACGGTCGTGCGCCGCGCCTGGACCGGTGCGGCCAGCGCGGCGGTAAACCAGGCCGGACCTCTGGTTTCTCCGGCCGTCTCGGCCTCCGCAGGTGATGTCATGATCAGAAGCGAACCAGATGGCCTGCCACCCGCGCCACCGGGAAGGGCGGAGGGGTCCTGACCGATGGTGGTCACCGCCGGGAACCGCTTAGTGTTTCTGGTATGGAGACAGCCGCGATGGTAGTGGAGGCGCTGAGCCGGGAACTGGCCGATGACCGCCTGGTGGTCGATCCCGACGTGCTCGCCGCCATGTCACACGACGAAGCCGAGTGGGCGCCCGCCGGGAAGGCGGCCGCCGGGGTGCGGGCTCGATCAGAGGCCGAGGTGCAGCACGTCGTCCGCATCTGCGCCGAACTCGGGGTTCCCGTTGTGCCGCGCGGCGCGGGTACCGGGCTGTCCGGCGGCGCCAACGCGGTCAGCGGCTGTGTCGTGCTTGACCTGTCGCGGATGAACCAGGTGCGCCAGATCGATCCGGACAACCTGGTCTGCGTCGTCCAGCCCGGTGCGGTCAACAACGATGTCAAGGCCGCCGTCGCCGAACGCGGCCTGTGGTACCCGCCGGACCCGGCCAGCGCCCCGTGGTCGACGATCGGCGGCAACGTCGCCACCAACGCGGGCGGCCTGTGCTGCCTGAAGTACGGCGTCACCCGCGATTACGTACTTGGCCTGCGCGCCGTCGTGGGCGGTCCCGTCGCCTACGGTGACGCGGTACGCCTGGGGCGGCGCACCACCAAGGGCGTGGCCGGGCTCGACATGGTCGGGCTCTTCGTCGGATCCGAGGGCACGCTCGGCGTGGTGACCGAGGTGACCCTGCGGCTGCGGCCCGCGCTGGCCGGCATCCCGCGCACGATCGTCGGGGCGTTCGGCGACCTGGTCGCTTCCGGCCAGGCCGTCGCCCAGATCACCAGGCGCGGGCTGACCCCGGCGGTGCTCGAGCTGCTCGACCGGTTCTGCCTGCAGGCGGTGGAGGACTGGAAGCACCTGGGCGTCGGCACGAACGCGGCCGCGCTGCTGCTGGCCCGGGTGGATACACCCGGGGACTCGGGTGCGGCGGAGGCGGACGCGATCGCCGCGGCGATGGCCGACGCCGGCGCGATATGGGTGGAGCAGTCGACCGACGACACCGAGGCGGAGGCGTTGTTCGAGGCCCGGCTGCTGGCCTACCCGGCGCTTGAGCGGCTCGGGCCGCTGCTTACCGAAGACGTCTGCGTGCCGCGGTCCCAGGTCCCCGCGATGCTGGAGCAGACGGGCGTGATCGCGGCCAGGCACGACGTGCACATCGCGACCATCGCTCACGCCGGCGACGGGAACCTGCACCCGCTGATCATCACCCCGCCGGGCGACGCGGCGGCCCGCATCGCGGCTCAGGCCGCGTTCGAGGAGCTCCTGGACGCGGCGATCGCCCTGGGTGGCACCGTCACCGGCGAGCATGGCGTCGGGATCCTCAAGCGCGAGGGCATGCGACGGGAGCTGGATCCCGGCAATCTCGCCCTGCAGTCCGCCGTGCGCCGGGCGCTGGACCCGCTCGAGCTGTTCAACCCCGGGAAGGGGTAGCACTCCGCCAAAAGTTCGATGCCATCGCCGGGCGGCATCAGCTTGAATCTGCGGCATGATGGCGGTATGAGCTATGCCGACCTGTACCGAAGAAGCCTGCAGGACCCCGAAAGCTTCTGGCTGGAAGCGGCCGGGGCTATCGACTGGGCGCAGCCGCCGACGCGGGCGCTGGACCGGTCACAGGATCCCTTCTTCCGGTGGTTCCCCGGCGCCAGGCTCAACACCTGCTACAACGCGCTGGACCGCCATGTCGAGGCCGGCCACGGCGACCGGACGGCGCTGATCTGGGACTCGGCGGTCACCTCCGCCCGGGCCCGTTACACCTACACCGAGCTCACAGATGAGGTAGCCCGCTGTGCGGGGATGCTCCGCGGGCTCGGGGTCGGACCCGGTGACCGGGTGATCGTCTACCTGCCGATGATCCCCCAGGCTGTGATCACCATGCTCGCCTGCGCCCGTATCGGTGCCGTGCATTCGGTGGTCTTCGGAGGTTTCGCCCCGCCCGAGCTCGCGGCACGTATTGACGACGCCAGGCCCAAAGTCGTGGTGTGCGCCTCCTGCGGCATCGAGCCGACCCGGGTCATCGAGTACAAACCCATCGTGGACCAGGCCATCGCCCTGTCCAGCCACGTCCCGGACGCCGTGGTCGTGTTCCAGCGACCGCAGGCCCTGGCCGTGCTAGGCGACCGGGACCTCGACTGGGATCAGGCGATGGCCGCCGCTACCCCGGCCGGGCCCGTGGACATCGCGGCCACCGACCCGCTCTACATCCTCTACACGTCGGGGACCACCGGGAAGCCGAAGGGCGTCGTCCGCGACAACGGCGGCCACGCCGTCGCCCTGGCCTGGTCGATGGGCGGCCTGTACGACATCGGGCCGGGGGACATGTGGTGGTGTGCCTCGGACGTGGGCTGGGTCGTCGGGCACTCCTACATCGTCTACGCCCCCCTGCTGATCGGGGCCACCTCGGTTCTGTACGAGGGCAAGCCGGTCGGCACGCCCGATGCCGGCGCGTTCTGGCGGATCATCTCCGAGTACGGCGTCAAGTCGCTGTTTACCGCGCCCACCGCCCTGCGGGCGATCAAGAAGGTCGACCCGGACGCCGCCGAGGTCGCCAGGTACGACCTGAGCCGCTTCGAGTCGCTGTACCTGGCCGGGGAGCGGCTCGATCCGGAGACCTACCACTGGGCGTCGAAGATCCTCGGCGTCCCGGTGGTCGACCACTGGTGGCAGACCGAGACCGGCTGGGCCATCGCCGGCAATCCCCGCGGTGTCGAGGCACTGCCCATCAAGCCGGGATCGCCGACCCTGCCGATGCCAGGCTGGGACGTGCGGGTGCTCGACACCGACGGTACGGAGCTGCCCGCCGGGACGGAGGGAGCGATCTGCCTGAAGCTGCCCCTGCCTCCCGGGGCGCTGCCCACCCTGTGGCATGACGACGAACGCTACCTGCAGTCGTATTTGTCGACGCACCCCGGTTACTACCTGACGGGGGACGGAGGGCACCTCGACTCCGATGGCTACGTCTTCGTGATGGGACGGACTGACGACGTCATCAACGTCGCCGGGCACCGGCTCTCGACCGGGTCGATGGAGGCGGTACTCGCCGCGCACCCGGCCGTGGCCGAATGCGCGGTGATCGGCGTCCACGACAGCGTCAAGGGCCAGGTCCCCCTGGGATTCGTCGTGCTCAAGGCCGGGAAGGACATCGAGGACTCGGTCCTGGAAGCAGAGCTGGTGGCCGCGGTACGCGAGCAGATCGGCGCGGTGGCCGCCCTGCGAGACGTCCGCGTGGTGGACGCCCTCCCGAAGACCCGGTCCGGCAAGATCCTCCGCCGGACGATGCGCAACATCGCCGACGGCGTCGACGAGCCGGTGCCCTCGACCATCGAAGACGCCGGTGTCCTCGACCGGCTGCACGACACCCTGGTGCAGCCGCGGAGTTGAGGTCAGCTCGTTTTTGGCTCGCCGGGGTCTGAACTGGTCACCACGCGGTCGAGCCAGCTGTTCAGCGCGGCGATGACCTCGTCCCGGTTGGTCTCGTTCAGGATCTCGTGCCGCGCGCCGGGATAGATGCGAACAGTGACGTCGGTCAGGCCCGCGGACTTCAGCCGGTCCGTCAGCGGCGTCAGCAGCGCGAGACCGCCGTTGACCGGGTCGGCTTCGCCCGCCGCGATGTAGACCGGCAGGTCGGACCGCAGCGCGGCCACCTGAGCCGGGTCGGCGAGCCGCCGCGCGCCGGTGAACATGACCTTAGCCGAGTCGACGTCGATCTCGAAGCCGCAGGCCGGATCGGCGATGTAGGCGTCCACGATGGCCTCGTCGCGCGACAGCCAGTCGTAGTCCGTGCGTGCGGGCTGGAACGCCGCGTTGAAGAGGGTCAGGTCCAGCGGCTGGTCCAGGTCCAGCGCGGGCTCGAGCAGGTCGATCGCCGCGGTACCGGTGAGCACCACGCCGTCGACGTCGGCGCTGTGGTCGAGCAGGTACTGCTGCACGGCGAACGACCCCATGCTGTGCCCGAGCAAGATGAGGGGCAGATCCGGGTGGTCGGCGCGGATCTTGGCCGAGAGCAGGCCGATGTCGTCGACCAGCGCGGCCCAGCCGCCCGAGCCCAGGTCGCCATACGCATCAGGGTCGGCGCTGGCGCCGTGGCCGCGGTGATCCTGGGCGTAGACGACGAAACGGGCGTCGTTCAGGGCCTGCGCGAGGGGATCGTAGCGCTGGGCGTGCTCGCCCATCCCGTGGGTCAGCTGAATGGCGGCCCGCGGCCCGCGGTCGTCCTCCGGCTCCCACTTGTAGGCGACGATCTGCGTGCCGTCGGCCGACTTGTAACTGAGTTCGCTCAATGGCATCGTGGGGTCCTCTCGCCGCGGACGCGGGCCCCGGACACCGGCGGGCCAGTGACGGCAACCTCGCGTGGGACAATTCGAGTTAAAAACTCTCGTAACAAGGTACCGAACGGACCGTGGTTCGTGCTCCGGACCAGGCACCACCGGGGGGCGCGAGAAGTGGATACTGCCGCGGGAGCGAGTCCGGGACACGCGAGCCCGGTGAGCCTATGCCGCGGGACGGCGTTATTCTAATAGCGATTAAGTAATGTGCCGGTGCCTGACGACAAGGCGGCGAGCCGGACGCGCCGGGCGATGAGCAGGGTCGAGAGAGCAGGGAGGAGGCGCATGACGGATCTCCTGCCGGAGACGGCACGTCCTGAGCCTGCTGACCCGTCCGGCACACCTGCGGCCGGGCCGGACTACTCGCGGCTGGTCAAGCCGGACCGGGTGCACGGCTCCCTCTATACCGATCCGCGGATCTTCGCCGATGAGCTGGCCCGGATCTGGTACCGGACCTGGGTGTACGTCGGCCATGTCAGTGAGATCAGGCAGCCGGGCGACTACGTGCGCAAGAGCATCGGCCTGCAGGACGTCATCCTGACCCGAGGCGCCGACGGCGGCGTCCACCTGCTGCTGAACCGGTGCGCGCACCGGGCCAACCTGGTCTGCGAGGCCGACCGGGGCAACTCCAAGTCCTTCCGCTGCCCCTACCACGGCTGGACCTACCGCAATACCGGCGAGCTGATCGGCTTCCCGTTCAACCAGGGCTACGGCGGCAAGGGGACCATCGAAGGCGAGCTGTCGCTGGCCGCGGTACCCCGGATCGACTCTCATCAGGGCTTCGTGTTCGCCAGCATGGCCACGGACGGACCCAGCCTGGCCACCCATCTCGGCGAGGCGGCTGGCGAGCTTGACCGGCTGGCGCGGTTGTCCCCGGACGGTGAGGTGGAGCTGACCGCCGGCTGGCTCAAGCACCGCACCAGGGCGAACTGGAAGCTGCTGGCCGAGAACGAGACCGACGGCTACCATCCGCAGTTCGTGCATGGTTCCATCTTCAGCGTCACCCAAAGCCCGATCGGCGCGCTGTATAGCGATAAGTCGACTGCGGTGACCAGGAACCTCGGTAACGGCCACAGCGAGAACGACCTGCGGCCGGAGTTCCGCCGGGCCGGCGAGCCGATGCGCTGGTTCGGCACGACGCAGGCGCGCGTTCCCGGTTACGTGAGGGCGATGCGCGAGGTTTACGGCGAGGCCGCGGAACAGATCCTGGTCGAGGGCGCCCCGCACGTGATGGTGTTCCCGAACCTCTTCATCGCCGAGATCCAGGTCTTCGTGATCCAGCCGGTGTCTGCGGGGGAGTGCGTGCAGCACTCGACCGCGGTCCAGCTCAAGGGCGCCCCCGAGCTGAACAGGCGGATGGTCTCGCAGTCGGTCGGTTCGGTCGGCCCGGCCGGGATGCTGCTCGCCGACGACACCGAGATGTATGAGCGCAACCAGCGCGGCGTGGCCATGCTCCGGCCCGAGTGGCTCGACCTGCGCCGGGGGCTCGGGCGGGAGCGGCTCGACGAGCGCGGCCTGAAGGTCGGCACGGCCACCGACGAGACCGGGATGCGCGGTTTCTGGTCGCACTACCTGACCCTGATGGGGGCGGTATGACCGCCCCGGCCGGCCAGGACCTCGACCTGCGGCAGATCGAGCAGTTCCTGTACCGCGAAGCGCGTTACGCCGACGAGCATGACTATGACGCGTGGGAAGCGCTGTGGACCGACGACGCCAGCTACTGGGTGCCGGCCGGGGGAGACCTGGGCCGGGCGGGTCACCTACCGCCTGCGTCTGGTGGACGGCGAGCTTCGGCTGGCCGGCAAGCAGGTCCTGCTGGTCAACCGCGAGCAGGCGCTGCCTACGCTGGCGTTCTTGATCTGAACGCTACCCAGCCGGGAGAGGATGAATTGGCTGCGCTAGAGGATGAGGGTTCCGGCGCTTCGGCGGCCGGAGGCGTTGTGGACAGCGAGTTCGCCGACGTGGCGGTCACGGTCGATACCACCGCGAACGGGCCGCGGCTGCGACTGCAGGACCGCCGGACGGGACGGGTCCGGTTCCTGGACGCGCTTGAGCTTGAGACGATCATCTGGCTGCCCGAAGGTCACCTGACCCAGCTCCTCGACCCGTCGGCCGACCGCTGGCGCGACCCCTGACCAGCTCCGCTCCCCCACATCTATGCCCTTGGACGAACGAGAGGCTTTGCCATGGCCGTCGCTGTGCCGGTGTCTCCGGCGTACTTCCAGTTCGACCAGCAGGGGGTCGTCTTTAACATGTGGTACTTCGCCTGGTTCGACGAGGCCATGGCCCAGTTCCTCGGCGAGGCCGGCTACCCCTACCTGACGATGATCGCCGACGGCCTCGACGTCCAGCTGGTTCATACCGAGGCGGACTGGCGCGCAGGCGTGCGTTACGGGGAGGCGGTGATGATCGACGTGGTCACCGAGAAGATAGGTTCGACCAGCTTCACGCTGTCGTTCACCGTGCGGGTCGGCGCGCAGGTGCGCTCCACCGCCCGCACCGTCTACGTGGTCGTGGCCACGGACGGCTCGGGCAAGCAGCCCGTACCGGCTAAGCTATGCGCGGCCCTGGAGTCCGCCCGCTGAGGAACTCTCGGCCTTATCGCCAGCCGCGGAACCCGGACGCCCACCTACGTGGCTACCGCCGTGAGCACCGCAGGAAACCGCGGCGGTCGACCATCGCTCTAGCAGGACGCCATGGTTGCCAGCACGTAGGCCAGGCGATAAGGTAATTTAATATAGATTAATCTTTTTTAGAGCTAGTGAGTCAGGTCGGGCTGGGTCGGTGACGTGACGGACAGCGCGGCAGGCAGCATGGAGCCGGGGAATGATCTGGCCGCCATCGCCGCCGACCTGTGCCAGGCCCTGGCGGCCGGTGACCGCGCCCGGCTGGCCGAGCTGTTGCATCCCGGGTTCGAAGGCCGGGTGACCGAAGGGCTCCCCCTCGGGCTGGGCGGCCAGTACCACGGACCGGACGCCATGCGCCGCGATTTCTGGGGCCGGATAGGCCGGAGCTTTGCCGTGCGGGCCGTGCCAGCCGAGTTCTGCCTCCTCCCGGACGGCCGCCTGATGGTGACCGGCCGGTACAGCGGCACCGCTCGCGGGGGCGGGACGCTGAACGCCGACTTCGTGCACTTCCTGAGCTTTGCCGACGGCCGGATTTCCGGCCTCGTCCAGCTCACCGACAGCGCCCAGTGGGCGAATGCGCTGGCGGCCGCGGCCGCTCCCGCCAACGGATCGACCAGCACCGAGACCGCAGCCAGCGCCGGATCCGAGGCGGACCAGTCGCAACCCGGTGAACCGGCCGCGGTCGAATTCTCCGTCGCCGACGGCCTCGCCGTCATCCGGCTGAACCGGCCCGGCGCCCGCAATGCCATCGACCAGGCGCTCGTCGACGACCTGGCGGAGGCCGTGCAGCGCTGCGCCGCGGACGCGGCCGTGCGGGCGCTGCTGATCTGCGCTAACGGCCCGGCCTTGACCGTCGGCGGGTGACGTCGCGGTGCTCGCCAAGGCGGGCCCGGGCGAGCTGCCAGGCGAGCTGCGCCGGATGACCACTGGCTACCACGCGGCCCTGCAGATCCTGGACCGTCTTGAGGTGCCGGTGGTGGCGGCCGTGCACGGGGCCGTGGCGGGCGGAGGCCTGGGCCTGATCTACGTCGCCGACGTGGTGATCGCCGCGGAGGGTACCCGGTTCGCCACCGGGTTCAGCGGGCTAGGCCTGTCCGGTGACGGCGGCGGCACCTGGTTCCTGCCCCGTCTGGTGGGCATGCACCGCGCCGCCGAACTGTACTTCGGCCAGCGCGTCCTTAACGCGGACGAGGCCGCGGCGGCTGATCTCCCGCGTGGTTCCGGCCGCTGACCTGGCGGCGGAGGCTGAGCGCACCGCCCGCCAGCTGGCGGCGGGCCCGACCCGTGCGTTCGGGGAGATCAGGGTCCTGCTCCGGCGCAGCCATGACGTGAGCCTGGGTGATCAGCTGCAGGCCGAGACCGGGGCCCTGTCCCGGACGGCCGGGACGCGGGACGCCGCCCGCGCTATCGACAGCTTCATGGCGAAGTCCCGGCCCGAGTTCCGCGGCTGGTGAGCTTGAACGTCCCGAAGGAGCGAAGATGAGCGGCCTGATCGCGGACACCGGCGAGCATCGCCTGATCAGGCAGAGCGCCGCGACGATCGCGGCCCGCTACGGCCATGCCTACTACGCCGAACGCGCCCGCGCCGGCGGGAACATCGCCGAGCTGTGGGAGGAGCTCGGCCAGGCCGGGCTGCTCGGCGTGCACCTTCCGGCCGAGTACGGCGGCGGCGGCGCGGGGCTCGGCGAGCTGGTCATCGTCACCGAGGAGCTCGCGGCGCACGGGATGCCGTTGCTGATCGCGGTCATCTCGCCCGCCATCTGCGGCTCGATCGTGGCCGCGCACGCGTCGGCGGAAATGAAGGCCAGCTGGCTGCCTGGCCTGGCGGACGGGACGCGGAAGATGGCGTTCGCGCTCCCGAGCCGGACGCCGGCTCGAACAGCCACAACGTCAGCACCACCGCGCGGCGGACCGACGCGGGCTGGGTCATCAGACGACTGGCCTCCGCAGCGGGCCGTGGCCGGGTTCGACCTGCCCGTGACACCCCGATCGCGAACCTGTGGAATGTGGGCGACGGGGTCAAGGAGTACGCCAACGGCGGCACGACCGCCTGCGCCGAGACCGCTCAGCTGGTCGCGCAGCAGGTGGCGGAGCGCTATCCGGCCGGCGCCGCGGCCTGACCAAGCGGAGCGCTATCTGGCCGATGCCGCGGCCTGACCCTGCGGGGACCGCCTGCGTGCCCTCGTACCCCCGGCACCCTCGCTCTGCGGTGCGGCTAGCCCGTTCCTGACCAGCGACTGCGCGGTTCGCACCACCACCTCCAGCGAACCACGGCGGGGGTTCCACCACTCGGCCGCCCAGTTGAGCGCGCCGAGCACCAGCATCCTTGCCGCCCTGGGCTCCAGGTCGGGGCGCAGCAGGGCGGCGTCGTCCGCGTCCTGGAGCAGCTTGCGCCAGGTATCTCCGTACAGAGAGGCCTCGGCGGCATACCTGATGGCGATGTTCTCCGGGACCTGGCCCGCGTTGCGGATCGACGCGGTCGTGTAGTCGGAGATTTCCAGCGAGTACCGCAGGTGCGCCTCGACCGCGGCGTCGATCCGGTCGAGCGCGTCAGCGCCGGGCGTCAGCGCGGCCAGCACCTTGGTCACGTGCTCGCGCATGAGCGCGATACCCGTCCACATCACCTCTTCGATCAGGTCATCGCGGGAGGGGAAGTAGTAATAGATCGCCGGCGCCTGGATCTCGGCCTGGTCGGCGACGTCGCTCAGCCGCGTGCCCGCGTACCCCTTCCGGCTGAGCACGTGCGCGGCGGCATCGAGGATCCGCTCCCGGGTCCTCGCCGACTTCGAGCCGGTTTCCTCGGCCCCATCCATTTTTCTAGGCACGAGTCAATTATAGGATCCCGGCCTACCGCGGCCCGGCCTTCATCTGCTCGATCAGCTTCTTGGGATAGATGGTTGGAGTCCTCAAGTTCGCGGACGACTGGCCCAGACGCCGCGCGGTCGATATGTCGCGGTGGTCGCCTGACCCTGTTCCCCGCCCTCGATGGACACGTTTTTTACGTTGGCATCAAAAATTGGCCAGTTCTGAGCCGGCTAGACAGCTGGAAGCGGTCATAGACTGCGATCCATGTACCCAGGTACGTATGCGGCCGAGGTGCCGGACCGGGTCGCGGCGGTCATGACCGGGACCGGCGAGTCGCTGAGCTACGCCGAGCTCGAGCGGCGCTCGGTCCAGCTGGCGCACGTGCTGCACGAGGCGGGGCTGCGGCCGGGCGACGTGGTGGCGCTGCTGACCGAGAACAGCCTGCGGGCCTTTGAGGTCTACTGGGCCGCGCTGCGTTCCGGGCTGTACATCACGGCCGTCAACTTCCGGCTCAAGCCGGACGAAGTCGCCTACATCGTCAATGACTGCGGCGCGACCGCACTCATCGTGTCCGCCGAGCAGGCCGCGACGGCCGAGGCGATCACGGGACTGACCGAGAACGTCAAACTGCGGCTCGCGTTCGGCGGTCCGGTCATCGGTCACGGCAGCTACGAGGAGACCATCGCCGCGGCGCCGGCCGTTCCGTTCGACGACCAGCCGCGCGGCGCCACCATGCTGTACTCCTCGGGCACGACGGGCCGGCCCAAGGGCGTCCGGCCGCCGTTGCCCGGCGTCCAGGTCTCCGAGCCCGGCGAGGCTCTGGTCACGTTGGCCAGCCAGTTCTTCGGCGTCAACACCGAGACTGTCTACCTGTCGCCCGGGCCCATCTATCACGCGGCGCCGCTGCGGTGGTCGGGTGCGGTCCAGGCCCTCGGCGGCACCGTGGTGATGATGAAGAAATTCGACGCCGAGCAGGCGCTGCAGGCGATCGGTGATCGACGCGTCACCCACGCGCAGTTCGTGCCGACGATGTTCGTCCGGATGCTGCGGCTGCCGCCGCAGGTGCGGGACCGCCACGACGTCTCCAGCCTGCGGGTCGCCCTCCACGCCGCGGCGCCATGCCCGGTCGAGGTCAAGCAGCAGATGATCGGCTGGTGGGGTCCCATCCTGGTGGAATACTACGCGGGCACGGAGTCCAACGGCATGACGGTCATCGACAGCGCCACCTGGCTGACCAGGCCAGGAAGCGTCGGCCAGGTGGTCCTGGGAACCCTGCGGATCTGCGCCGATGACGATCACGGGACCGAGCTGCCCGCGGGCGAGATCGGCGTCGCCTACTTCGAGAGCGATGCCGTCCCGTTCGCCTATCACAACGACCCGGACCAGACCCGGGCCGCCCAGCACCCACGGCACCCGGCCTGGACCACCCTGGGCGACATCGGCTACCTCGACCAGGACGGCTTCCTGTTCCTCACCGACCGCAAGGCGTTCATGATCATCTCCGGCGGGGTCAACATCTACCCGCAGGAGATCGAGAACGTGCTGGCCCTTCACCCAGCCGTCGACGACGTCGCGGTCATCGGCGTGCCCGATCCCGAGATGGGGGAGTCGGTCGCCGCCTTCATCCTGCCCGCGGCGGGCACGGTCCGCGGCCCTGAGCTCGCGCAGGAGATCGTCACGTTCGTGAAGTCGAAGATCGCGGCCTTCAAGGCGCCCAAGGTCATCCGCTTCGTTGACGAACTGCCCAGGACCGAAACGGGCAAGCTCATGAAGTCCGAACTCAAAGCCAAGTATGCGCGGCGCTGAGACTGCGGCCACCGGGCCGCCGCGGTCTTCGAGGCGGCCTCACTACTTCCGGCTACAGACCATGTGCGGCTCCGGGTGCTCCTGCTGTCGGGCGAGGGACCGAACTTCTGCGCGGGCGGGGATGTGAAGACTTTCGCCAGCAAGGGTGCCGCACTGCCCGATTACCTGCGTGAGGCCACGTCGTGGCTGCAGACCTGCGTCCAGGGGCTGCTGTCACTGCAGGTACCGGTGATCGCGTCGGTGCATGGTTACGCGGCGGGCGGCGGCGGGTTCGGGCTGGTCTGCGCCAGCGACCTCGTCATCGCGGGGGAGTCGGCCAGGTTCCTCGCTGGGGCGACCAGGATCGGCATGGCGCCGGACGCGGGCGTGTCGGTGACCCTCCCGCTGCTCGTCGGGCTGCGCAAGGCTATGGAGATCATCTTGACCAACCCGGTGCTGACGGCGGCTGAGGCGCTCCAGGTCGGCCTGAT
>Ga0302314_10007374_pt1 | contig 19776 bp, 20 predicted proteins | sample III_Palsa_N2_3_FD_200533 | JGI IMG/M metagenome (GOLD analysis project Ga0302314, IMG submission 200533) | Peat permafrost microbial communities from Stordalen Mire near Abisko, Sweden - III_Palsa_N2_3 | ecosystem: Environmental > Terrestrial > Soil > Palsa > Peat permafrost | place: Sweden...
TGAAGCGCAACAGATCGCCCAACGCGTCCCCGGCGAAAAATCCAGCAAACCCACACTCGCCTTGATCGCCGGCTGGCTCATCCCCGGCGCAGGCCACCTCGTCGTCGGCAAGTACTACCGTGCCGCTCTGCTCTTCGTCTCAATCCTTGGGATGTACCTCATCGGCCTCGGCCTGCAGGGCAAGATCTACACGCCCAACACCGGCGACGTACTCGACATCCTCGGCTTCATCGGCCAACTCGGTCTCGGCGTGTTCTACCTCATCGCCCGCATCTTCGGCCTGGGAGCAAGCTCGGTCACCATCACCCTCGGCGACTACGGCACCAAGTTCCTCGTAGTCGGCGGCCTGCTCAACATCATCGCCGCAGTCGACGCCCACTCCCTCGCCAACGGAAGGAAGCAGTCCTAAGCATGTTGACTCACTTCAGCGCAGTCCTGCTCTTCTCGCTCTTCGTCTCCATCGTCTTCGGCATCACACAGCGCTCAGAGCCCAGGATGATGGTCCGCTTCGGAGCCTACTGCTTCGTGCTCTTCGTCGGCATCACCATCGTCGCAAGCTGGGCCATGTGGGCCATCAAGCACTAAGCGACACCCACCAGCCTCGCGCTACGGAAACGTACTCGAACCCGAACCGCTCCCCGAACCAAATCCAAAGCTCGACCCTGTGCTTCCCGTCGCCCCGCTGGCGCCTGTCGCACCCGAAGCCCCACTCAACCCCGTAGTCGCATCCTGCCCAACACTGGTAGCCGACTGCGATCCAATCCCACCACCGCCCGTAAAGATGCCCTTGGCATACAGCAGCTCGATCAACGGGTCATACCAGAACTCCCACGTCTCATACGTCGTCTGCTGGTTCGGGTTCAGGATCGAGTCCCCCGTCTTGTTCGGCCCCACCCCATAGATCACCCCACCGGTACTATCGCCAAACATCCCCGTGCCACCCGAACCACCCGTACTCCCCGAAGCTCCCGACGCCCCGGAAGCTCCACTCGTACTGTTCGTAACACTCTGATCGCAAAACGCACTATTCGCTGCACTACAGCCCGTATTGATCGAAGTCCCAGAAGTCCCGCCACTCCCACCAGTAGTAGACGCCAACCCCGCCGCCGACCCCAACCCCGCCGCCATCCCGCTAAGCTCCTGCCCAAACGGAATATGCGTCTTCGTCTGCGGGTTATGAATAATCCGCCAGTCCGACTTCCCCGTCAGCGGATCGACATATTTCTGCCGCAGATACCGCACATTGTTGGTCTTCTCCAGCGCTTCCATCGAAGGCGGATACGACTTGGTCTTTGCATAATAAAGCCGAATCGCGCGCACATACTGCTCCGCCCTGCGCTCGCTCTCCAATTCCTTGTCCCGCCGCAAATCCTTCGCCACCACCGGAGCCGCCGCAGCCAGCGCAATCAACACCAGCGCCACCAGCACGATGACAGCCACCAGTATGTAACCGGCTTCATCCTCGTTCTGACGTCCCTCGCACTCGTATTGCCGACGCATACTCATATAGACGCACCAAAAGCCCCAACCGCAGCCGCAAACCCTCTGTTCGCTGTTAACTATTGGCTGTTAACTCGCTCTCAGTTCTGCAATGGCAGCGTCTGCGTATTGGTATTCTGCAGATCCTCTACCTGGATGCTGTTCGCCGAGATGCTCTTGATCTTGTACTTCCGCGCGACAATATCGCCCTCAGACGCAAGATACACATCCTCGCCCTGCAGTAGGAACGCCTCCATCTTGCCGTTGCCATGCTTCGCCGTACCAAAGAACTTCAGGTTGATCGGCGGACACGTCGGCGGGCACGTCGGCGGTGGAGGAGGTGGCGGCGGAGGCAGTACCGGCCCCGGCCTCACTGGAAACTTCGGCTTCGCAATCACCGCGACCGGAGGCGTATACGTCGCCGAGAAGATGTTCCGCCCCGTACCCGAGTACACCAGGCTCTCGGTCCGCAGCATCGCCGTCTCATCCAGCGTCGGATCAAGGCTCGCGGAAGTCGTCGCCATCTTCGTCGCCGCCACACCCGGAGCATTCCCTCCCGGCATAGCCGACCGCCCACTGGAACTCGAGCTCGACGAACCAGACGACGCAGCAGCCTTACTCGTCGGCGCCGCCGCAATCACAGGCGCTGCCGCAGGCGGAGGCGCACTCGAACCACCATAAAGCGTGTTGTACGCGTAGAAGACGCAGAGCAGCGCTGCCATACCCAGCCCACCCGCCATAATCGTTTTCTTGCGATTCTCGGAGCCGGCCTTCATGGCTTCACCTCCGTCGCCTTCGCTGCGTCCGTACCCGCAAGCGGCATATCTCGCATCGACTCTTCCACATTCGGCAGCCGCAGATACGTCGTCAACCGAATCCGCAGATTCACCTGCCCCGTCTGCTGCCCTGTCAGGTTGATGCCGTTGATCACAAAGAACATCTTGTCGCGCTCAATCGCGTTGATGAACAACACCACCGGCCTGTAGTCGCCCGAGATGCTCGCATCCATATGCACTTGATTCAGCGCATTGTCTCCCGTCAACACAGGGTCCTGCGCATACTGCACCCGCGAAAGCCGTACGCCCGCACCCTTGGTCAATACACCGAGCTCCGCCGCAACCTGCGAGTACGCATATGGCAGCCGCTTCGCATAAAACTCATCCGCGGCCTTGTTCGAGTCCACCAGCTTTACATCAAGTCCACGCAGCGGCTTCGCGGCAATCTCCGCAACCTTCAACTGAGTACGCTGCTGCTCCAACGCATCTTCATTCCTTGCACTCAACGCCTGCCCCACAAACACCAGGTGCACGATCAGATAAAGATTCAACACACCCAACGCCGCAACACCCGCAAAGTGCAGGTTCATCGCCGTCAGCAACGCCCGTGCCTGCGCCGTCAGCCGAGGCACATGCCGCATCAACGAAGAACTATTCGGAGGAGGAACAACAGCCGATGTACTCATCGCGCACCTCCCTTCGGAGTACCAGCAGCGGGTCGCGTAACAACACCAGGCCGTGGCGCAACATACGGCTTCAACACAATCCCATCATGCGGCCCCGGCCTCACAACAGCAGGCTTCGCACCGTGCGGCCTCGCACTCCCCGGCTTTGCCCCGCCCGCAGTGGTCTCATCCACAGCAGCCTTCGGCTTCTCATAAGCCACACCTGCCGGCAGCGGATTGTAGTTCGCCATGATCTCAAACTCCACACCAGCTGGCGCGCCCGCAAGCATCTGCGCATTAGCACCTTCCTTCGCCTGCGAGTTCTCTCCACTCAGCCTCGGCGCGATAAACCGCTTCGACCGTTCCAGGTTCCGCACCAACTGCACCGCGCGATCGCGATCTCCCGCCACGCGTAGCCGGATCACCAAATCACCATCCGCCGTTGGCTGAGGCTCAATCGAAGTCACCTGCACGCCCACCGGCAGCACGTTCTCCAGATCCATCATCACTGCGGTCCACGAAAAACTCTTACGCAGAAACAGCTCATTCAAAAAGTGGCTGCGATCCAGCACCGCCGCATTCGCCGGCTGACGCATCCGTTGTTCGTTGTGCAGCTTCTCCTGCTGCGCCGTGGCTGTCTTGGCCTTCAACAGGTCCATCTGCGCCTGCGCGCGATTCAGCTTCTTTTGTGTCACATGCGTCACAATGGCCAGCGCAATCGCCACCACCGCCAGCGCACCCATAATGATGCGCAGCCGCGCGAAGAATGGCCTCAGCTCAACAAAGGGCCTTGTTGCGAGATTGACAGAAAGACGCATCAGCCGCGCAGCGCCCCCATCACACCCGACAGCCACCCACGCGGCACCGAAGCCGTAACCGCATCCGACATCAACGCCGCCGGCTCAACCATCTCACGCACCCGCAGACCATCGGCCTGCGCCAATCCATGTTCTTTCAAAATCTGTTCCAACGCCGCCGCACCCAGCGGCCCCGCACTCAAAATTCGTTCCGGAGCCACAGCCAGCGTGTCCTCAAAGTAAGCCGCCGCCACGCTCACAGCCTGCGCAATCTCTTCCCCCAACGCAGGAGGTTGCTGATTCGCAAAGCTAGGCTCCTCATGCAGCGCAGCAGCCACTACAGCACTCGCATAGTTGTCATCGGTCAACGCACTCAGCGACGTCGGAGTCACCAAAATCGCATTGTCGTGCTCCGCCTCACGGTCCGCATAAGGATTTCTACCATGCTCCGGCAGCGCTTCCTGCGCGGCCCACTCGCCGATCGTATCGTCCACACTCACCAGCGGCAACGCCTCAAACCCAGCAGGCAAAGCCACAATCGAAGCCTCAAACAAAGCCGGCGGCAAATTCGCAGGCGTCCCAACCGGCTGCACTTGCAGGTCCACGCTGCGATGCAGCATCAAAATCCCACCACGCACAATCGCAGCCGTCACACCCAGCACATTCGCATTAATCAGCAACGCCGGGCTGTCATCTTCCACCGCCGCCAACGCCGCCAGCGTGCTCGGAATCACCGAACCCGGCTCATAGCCCGCCTCACGCGCAGCCGTCTCATACTCACTCAACACATCGCGAGGAATCGCCACCGCCAGCACCCGCACAATGCTCTTGCTGGTGCTCATCACCTGGAACGTTACCATCGCGTCATCGGCTTCAAACGGCAGCATCTTCTTCAGCCGGAACCGAACAATCGGCAACGCTTCGGTCAACCGTGTCGGCAACGAATCAAAGTCCAGCAGCAACACGCGAACCGCCGCATCGGGAATCACCAGCGTAATATCCGCATCCCGAGAGTGCGCCTTCATCCCAACGCTTTCGAGCGTCTTCCGCACCGCAGCAGCCACGGCGACTCTATCCGCCACATTCCCCGGCTTCAGCCCCGGAACCACTGCACCTTCCGCCAGCTCAACCCGCGCCACCGCCGCCAACGGGCTGCCCGCCGCGTCAGATCGCGCTGCAACCACGCCCTGGGTTGATATATCGCAAGCTACGCGCGGACGCGTGCCGGAAGCTTTGGGAAGAAGATTCATTGATGCTCTATCTAGATTACCTTGTGGGGAAGATTGTCGGTGCTGGAAGGTTGGACGTTCGACATAGCAAGGCGTTTTGCCTATCTATAAGAATTGTCATCCCTAACAAGATTTGTCATCCCAATGCGAAGCAGCACGACTCCGGGTGCCCCGGGTCCGGACTCTCGGACCCGGGCTGTCCAAGCGCCCCTACCGACCCGCCTCAATAAACGTAACCTTATTGATCTCCTTCAGCGTAGTAATCCCAGCCCGCACCCGTTCCAGCGCAGAATCCCTCAGAAAATTCATACCTTTATCCCGGGCCTTCTTCCGAATCTCTGACCCCGGCCGCTTCTCCAGCAGCATCTCGCGAATCTCATCATCCAGCTCCAACAGCTCGTGAATCGCCGACCGACCGCGATACCCCGTTCCGCCGCACTCAATGCAGCCCGGGCCTTCCTTGAAGACCACATCGCGCCACTCTTCCGGCTTCAATCCATTCTCCCGAAGCTGGTCGTCGTTGTAGTGAACATCCTGCACGCAGAACTCGCAAACCTGCCGCACCAGCCGCTGCGCCAGAATGCAGTTCAGCGCGCTCACAAAGTTGTAAGGCTCAACGCCCATGTTCAAAAAGCGCCCCAGCACATCGACCACGTTATTCGCGTGGACGGTGGTAAACACCAGATGCCCCGTCAACGCCGAGTTGATCGCAATCTGAGCCGTCTCCGCATCGCGGATTTCGCCCACCAGGATCTTATCCGGGTCATGACGCAGAATCGACCGCAACCCACGCGCAAACGTCAGACCCTTCTTCTCATTCACTGGAATCTGCGTAATCCCACGAATCTGATACTCGACCGGGTCTTCAATCGTGATGATCTTGTCTTCTTCACTCTTGATCTCGTTCAACGCCGCATACAGCGTCGTCGTCTTACCCGAACCCGTCGGCCCCGTCACCAGCACCATGCCGTACGGTTCTTTGATGTACCGCCGAAACCGCGCCAGATCGTCCGCTGCAAAGCCCACCACATCCAGGCTCAGCTTCTTGAACTTCTCCGACATCGACTCTTTATCCAACACACGCAGCACAGCATTCTCGCCATGCACCGTCGGCATAATCGACACACGAAAATCGATCAGCCGGCCCTTATACCGCACCCGAAAGCGTCCATCCTGCGGCACGCGGCGCTCGGCAATATCAAGCTCGCTCATGATCTTGATACGCGAAAGAATCGTCTGGTGATGCTCTCGCGCAATCGGAGCCATCGCCTGCTGCAGCACACCATCAATGCGGTACTTCACCAGCAGCGAATCATCGAACGTCTCCAGATGAATATCCGAAGCACGCCGCTCCAGCGCCGTGAAAATCGTCGTATCGACCAACCGGATGATCGGCGAAATATCATCATCCGCCGTCAGCTTCTCAATCGATATATTCTCGTCCGCGTTCTCTTCGCTCGAGAGCACATCGAACGCCAGCCCTTCGCTCGCTTCATCCAACACGCGCTGCGACTGCTCCGTCTTCTTCAACAGATCAGTAATCTGGCTCAGCGTGGCTACGCGCGTCACAATCCGCGTCCCCAGCAACCCGGAAATCTCGTCGATCACCATCAACTTCGACGGATCGCTCACCGCAATCGCCAGCCGGCCTTCACTCTGCTCCAGCGGTACAAAGTTGTACCGGAACATCATGTCCACCGGCACGCTCTTGAACAGCTCATGCTGAATCTTGAAGTTCTTCAGGTCGACAAACTCCGCGTGATACCGCCGCGCCAGCATCTGCGCGCGTTCGGCTTCAGAAAGAGCATCGTTACTGTAAGGGACTGCGACGGGAATTGTAGCCATATTGATTGAGACTCCGGAGTCTACCAGTTGTTACCAGATGCAGGGCAATGCACCTGAGTTGCGTATCTTCTCGTCCTTCGTCACCAGTGCCAGCCCATGTGCAACGGCAGTAGCTGCGACGAGGCGGTCGGTCGGGTCTTTGGGAAAGTAGCCGCCAAACAGCATCGACTGCTCTGCAATCGCTCCCGTAATCGGAAGCACTATAAAAGCTCTTTCAAGGTATTGCAGGTAATCAGTCAGCGTACCGGGAAGACGCACTCGCCCCCGAGTCGACATCATTGCGACCTCCCATAGCGTCGAACTGGCGATTGCAACCCCCTCTGCCGCCCGGCTTGCGTTTCGAATCGCAGTCGCAGCCGCTGGCGAAAGTTGGCGCTTGTCAGTTGTCGTCCACACAGCCACATGCGTATCCAGAAGAATCACTTCAGCTGCGCCTCAGACTCTCCGATGAACTCCTCCCACTCTTTATCGGAGTAGAGCGGAGCCATAATATCCCCAACAATTTCAATTTTCCCGAAGTAAAAGGCATCCAGAGGATCCTCGCCCTCAGTAAGATCGAGCGGCACCAGCTTCGCAACAGGTTTGCCATTCTTCGTCACAAGAACCGGCTCCCGCTTCGCTTGAACCTCATCCATTACTGCGAGACACGTCGCCTTAAACTTCCCAGCAGCCATAGTCCTCATCGCACACCTCTACCATGGTCATAATACCATAGTCATACTTATCAGGTCGCGCTTCTTACATCGTTTTCTAGCTCGGACTTCCGCTCAGGCTCAAAATCGGCAGATACAGCGCAATCAGAATAATAACCACCACCACGCCCATCACGATCAAAATGATCGGCTCGATCAAGCTCATAATCGCCGCCAGCGAGGTCTGCACGTCTTCCTCAAAGAACTCCGCCACCGAGTTCAACATCTGCGGCAGCGCACCCGTGCTCTCCCCCACCTCGATCATCTCGATCGAAAGCTCCGGAAACACCTTCGTCTTCTGCAAGCTGACCGCCAGCCCCTTACCCTCGCGCACCGTCTCTACGGAGCTGTAAACCGCCTTCGCAATCTGCCGCGAATCAATCGACCGCGCCGCCGTCTCCAGGCTCGGCACCAGCGGCAAACCGCCCGTCAGCAGCGTCGAAAGCGTCCGAGAAAACAGCCCAACCTGGTACTTCACCCAAACGCCGCCCACCACCGGAAAGCTAATGCGAACCTTATCAATCGTGTTAGCGCCGCCGTCCGTCTTAGCCCACCGCATAATGCCGTAAACCATCAACGCCAGCGCCGGAGCCACATAAAGCCCATACTTCTGCGCATCCTGCCCAATCTGCAGCAGCAGCAGCGTCAACGCCGGAAGCTTCGTCCCCAACTGGTCATAGAGCTGCGCAAACCTCGGCACCACAAACGTAATCAGGAAGATAAACAGCCCAATCACCATCAGCACCAGGAACGCCGGATAGATCAGGCTCGCCTTCAGTTTCTTACTGAACGTCAGCGAAACCCGCTGAAACTCCAGAAACCGCTGCAACACTTCCTCAAGATTGCCCGACCGCTCACCCGCCAGCAGCGTCGTCGTATAGACCAGCGGAAAGCTTCCCTGCGCCTCAAACGCGGCAGAAATCGACTCACCCGTCTTAATCCGCCCCGTTACATCCTCAAGCTGACCCCGAAAATTCAGGTCCTTCTGCCGTTTCGACAGCAAATCCAGCGAACTCAAAATCGGCAACCCGGCTCGGATCAGCGTCAAAAACTGCTGATTGAACACCAGGAACGGCGCCAGCTTGACCTTCTTCTTACTGTTCCCCCCCAACGCCGACCGCGCCTTTACGGAGTAAACCAGATACCCAGCCTGCGTAAACCGCGCCCGCAGCTCCTCCGCCGTAGCCGCAGCATGGACCTGCTCCTGCACACGACCACGATCATCAGCGAGTTTTATGGTGAATTCAGTCAAAGGCCACTCAAATCAAAAGGGGATACTCACCCATCTTAGACGCTCAAAGCTCGCTTTCGTAGTGCGCCTGCCCCAGAACGAAACCGAAGGAAAAGTATCCACCGCTGCCTTCGCTTAACTCGAACCTCGAACCTCGCGACTCGAAACTGTTACGCCTAACCGTTCTCCTCAACGCAGCACAATCCCGGTATCACCTAATTCTCGGTTGTCATTCCGCAGCGTAGCGAAGGAATCTGATTCTCGCTCGTAGCCGCACAATCCGGGTGCCCCGGGTCCGAATTCTCGGCCCCGGGCATTCGCGCTTAGCGAACCGCTCTCCTACAAACCAGCACAAAACCTACGCCAGTTTCAGCTCAATCCTCTTAGCCTCGGCATCCAGCGTCGTAATCGTGAAGCTCCTCACCTGCCCAGCCTCCAGCGCAGCCGGAGCACTCCCCGGCGCCGGCCCACCCGTCTTCCAGCGATCCTTCAACATCGAGCTAAACGCCGAAAGATCGATCCCGCCGCCGCTCGCCTTGCTCTCCGCCACAGGAGCCGCCGCCGCCAGCTTGCACGTCGCGCGAATCCCTTCGCCAAGCTCAATCGTCGCCGAATCTCCGGTCACCGCCACCACGCGGCCAGAAACCGAATCGCCTTCCTTGTGCTCTTCCAGATACTCCGTCAGGCCCGTAGGAATCAACTGCTTCATGCTCAGCTTGATCTGCCGCTTCTCGGCATCGATACCCAACACCTGAGCCTTCACCACCTGGCCCACGCGCACCGCATCTTCGGGATGGTTCAACCGCCGGTCCGCCACAATCTCGCTGATGTGAACCAGCCCTTCGACGCCCTCGGCAATCTGCACAAACGCGCCAAACTTCATCAGCCGAGTCACCGGCCCTTCAACCTCGGCACCCACCGGGAACTTCAGCGGCACCTCCGCCCACGGATCGCCCAGAGCCTGCTTCAACCCCAGCCCAATCCGCTTCTCTGCGGGCTCAATCTTCAGCACCACCACCTCAACGGTATCGCCCGTCTTCAGCATGTCGCTCGGCTTGTGAACCTTCTTCGCCCACGACATCTCCGACACATGGATCAGCCCCTCAACACCCGGCTCCAGCTCCACAAACGCGCCAAAGTCCATCAGCCGCGTCACAGTCCCAGTCACGCGCTGCCCGGCCACATACTTCTCCGGCACAGCATCCCAAGGCTCGGCCTCAAGCTGCTTCAAGCCCAGCGAAACCCGCTTGCTCGCCGCATCCACCTTCAACACCTTCAGCCGCAGCTCCTGCCCAATCTCCAGCGCATCCTCCGCCGCGTTCACACGCGCCCACGAGATATCGCTGATATGCAGCAACCCATCAATCCCACCGAGATCCACAAACGCCCCGTAGCTAGCCAGGCTACGCACCGTGCCGGTCACGATATCGCCTTCCTTCAGCGTCGCAAACCGAGCCTGCTCCTGCACCTTCGCCTCCGCCTCTACAATCCCTCGGCGGTCGACGACCACATCTTCTTCTTCCGTATCCAGCTTGATGATGTTGACCGTAATCAACTGCCCCACCAGCTTCTCCAACTCTGCCGCATCGCGCGTGCCTGTGCGAGACGCCGGCATAAACGCCCGCACGCCCACATCGACGCTCAAGCCGCCCTTCACCACCGCCGTCACCGTACCGGCCACAGGCAACTTCTCATCAAACGCCTTCTGCAACGACGACCAATCCGTAGGCTGCGCCACACGAATCCGCGACAGCTCGTAGTACCCTTCAACGCTGCGCCCGCGCACGGTCACCAGCATCCGGTCGCCCTGCTTCACATCGTCGCCATTGTTCGGAAACGTCGTCCGCGCCAGCACGCCTTCGGTCTTGAAACCGATGTCCAACACCACCGACTCCGCATCGATCGTCACAACCGTAGCGTCAATCTGCCGCGGCCCATCCGCACCGGCCTCAGCCTTGCGCGAGTGCGTCCGCTCAAACTCCGCAAACGCATCCCCAAAGGACTCATCCGGCTCCTCTGCTTCCGCAGGCGCGACTTCAGCAGGCACAGCTACTTCCGCTACCGCAGCGAGCGGAGCATCCACAGCAGGAGCAATGTTTTCGACGGCTTCTTCAACGAGGGGCGAGGTGGGTTCGAGGATCTCTTCAGACATGATGTGGTTCTATTTTGTCACGTCCCGCAGTCACCACGACAAACAGAAAAGCCTCGCCGCAGCGAGGCTCTTCCCAATCTCAAAAACTCGAACTAAACGCTGAAGCTCGATCCACAACCGCAGGTCGACTTCACCTGGGGGTTCTCGAACTTGAACCCGGCGGCCTCAAGCGTCTCCACGTAATCCACCGTGCAGCCGTTCAGGTACATCGCGCTGGTCGCGTCCACAAAAACCTTCAGGTCCTCAAACCGGACAACCTTGTCCATCATGCCGGCGGCGTTCTCAAACGACATCGAGTACTGGAAGCCCGAGCATCCACCACCCACAACGCCGATCCGCAGACCGGCAGGCACCGGATCCTGCGTCGCCATAATTTCCTTCACCTTCACGATCGCGGCAGGCGTCAACACAACAGGGGCCGACGGTGCTACGGGGGCGCCAACAACTTCAACGGTGGGGGTAACAGCGGCGGTTGCCATAGGGAATCTCCTTCAAAACTTGCAGAACTTTGGAACACGGCGTTTGCCCATGTCCATATACAACTCTAAGTCTAGCCCTGAGCCCTGCCCATAGCAAGAACTCACAGCACTCAGCATTGGATGCACCACCTCCGCGCAGGATGCGCCCCCTCTGCATACCGCACCAAACCCGCTCTTTTCCACTCATTCCAAAAGACTTGCCGGCATTCACCCACTCAAGGGTTACCATAGACCCCATGCGACTCCTTGAGGCACTCACCTCCGCCTTCATCAACACCTTCGGCATTACCCAGCCCAGTGAGAAGACCCGCCGCCGCGCCTCCTGGTTCATTCTTGCCCTACTGGTCGTTGCCTTGATCGTCGTCTGCGCAGTTGGAAGCATCTTTTATCACCTGATGCACCTCTAAATAGCCCTTGAAATAAGGTTGATCGCCCACGACTTTAAGCGTATGCTTTCGCGATAGGCCCAGCCTACCCTCCGGCATCCGCACTCTGCGGGACCGCCCGGTATCCCGGACCAGACGTCACACTCTGGGGGAAACACCATGAACGCACTTCACGTTATCTTCTCGATCTGGGTTGCCCTGATCGTCGGCTTTGTTGGCCTCATGGTCTACAGAGGCCACCTCACGCAGCACGAAACCGATCAGCTCTTCCTCAGCGAAAACTGCGATCACAGGATTGAAGAAGAGCACGACGAGATCGTCCGCCGCGTCAACTTCATTCAACCGCTCTGCAAAGGCGTCGCCGGAGCAGCCGCAATCACAACCGTCCTGCTCGCTGGCGTCTATCTCTTCGGCGCCATGTCCGCAGCAGGTTTCTAACCCCGGCCTCCCGCACCTTGTGACGCTGCTGTAAGCCTGTGCCTTAAAACAAAAAGCCCGCTCCCCTCGCAAGAGGGAAACGGGCTTTTCTTGCAGCAAACTTGCAGCGGACTAAGCGTTGTACGTCGACGAAGAAACCCGGCCGCCGCGTCCTGTCCAGTTCGTGTGGAAGAACTCGCCACGCGGCTTGTCCACCCGCTCATACGTATGCGCGCCAAAGAAGTCGCGCTGCGCCTGCAGCAGGTTCGCCGGCAGCCGTGCTGTGCGGTAGCCGTCGTAAAACGCCAGCGCAGTTGAGAACGCCGGTGTCGGCACGCCCAGCTCAATCGCATGGATCAACGCCTTCCGCCAGCTCGCCTGGTACTTGTTCAGCGCGCTGGAGAAGAACTCATCCATCAGCAGGTTGGTCAGCTTCGGGTCCTTGTCGAACGCCTTCTTGATGTCGCCCAGGAACGCCGAACGAATGATGCAACCGCCGCGCCACATCAGCGCAACGCCGCCCATGTTCAGGTTCCATCCCTGCACCTTCTCGGCCGAGCGCAGCAGCATGTAACCCTGCGCATAGCTGATCATCTTCGAGCAGTACAGCGCACGCCGCACTTCTTCAATGAACTCCGCCTTGTGCTCCGCCGAAATCTTCGGCGCATCGGGTCCGTTCAGCACCTTCGACGCAGCAACGCGCTCATCCTTCAACGCACTCAGGCAGCGAGCAAACACGCTCTCGCCAATCAGCGTTACCGGCATGCCATTGTCCAGCGCATCAATCGCCGTCCACTTGCCTGTGCCCTTCTGTCCAGCGGTGTCGAGAATCTTATCGATCATCGGCTCGCCATCGTCATCCTTCTTGCCGAAGATGGTCGTCGTAATCTCGATCAGGAAGCTGTCCAGCTCGCCCTTATTCCACTCCTCGAACACCTTCTCGAACTCATCAGCAGTCAGCCCCAGCCCATCCTTCAACAACTGGTAGGCTTCGCCGATCAACTGCATATCGCCGTACTCGATGCCGTTGTGAACCATCTTCACGTAGTGGCCTGCACCGCCTTCGCCAACCCAGTCGCAGCAAGGAGTTCCATCTTCCACCTTCGCGCTGATCGCCTGGAAAATCTCCTTCACATGCGGCCACGCTGCGGGGTCGCCACCCGGCATAATTGACGGGCCGAAACGCGCACCCTCTTCCCCACCCGAAACACCCGTGCCGATATAAAGCAGACCCTTCTCAGCCAGTTCCTTCGTGCGACGGTTCGAGTCCGTAAACAGCGAGTTGCCGCCGTCGATAATGATGTCGCCCTTCTCCAGGAACGGCACAATCGAATCGATCGTCTTGTCGACTACATCACCGGCCTTCACCATAATCATCACGCGGCGCGGCGACTTCAGCTTGCTGCAAAGCTCTTCAATCGAGTGCGCTCCCTCAACCAGGGTGCCCTTCGCCTCGTCAGCCAGGAACTCGTCCACCTTCGACGTCGTGCGGTTAAACACCGCAACCTTGTATCCGTGGTCGTTCATATTCAGGACGAGGTTCTGCCCCATCACCGCAAGGCCAATCAGGCCAATGTCGCAAGTTCCGTTTGCCATCAGTTTCTCCTGCCCGGGGCCACCGTGTGGCCGAGCTTGTTTTTGAATCAGTGTTTGAGTCTAGATAACTGATTCCATTATCGCAGACTGTCAGACCTCACGTTTACCTGTATTACAGGTACGCGAACCTACGGCGTCGCTATGCGAGGCAGACCATGAAAATAACCCGCCGTGCGCATCACCCTATCCCGTCCGCGCAACGGCTGTAAAGGCAGATCTATCCGGTTTTTTCCAGATTCTGCGCAACGTCTCGCGCAGCGGCATACCGTCCCAGCTCCTTCACCATCCCGCACTCCCGCCCCAGTGCCACTAACGCCGCATCTGCCTTCTCCACCGCGTCAAACCGGAAGTCCACATAAAACACGTACTCCCACGGGCTCCCCGGCACCGGTCGCGACTCGATCTTCGTCAAATCGACCCCAGCACCCGCCAACCCCTGCAACGCAGCCACCAGCGTCCCCGGACGATGCTCCACCGAAAACGCCACACTCATCTTGTTCGGCGCAACCAGCTCTTCGCGAGCATCCTCTGCCCGCCGCAGCAGATGAAACCGCGTGTAGTTCTCCGCATGGTCCTCAATCCCGGCAACCAGAATCTCCGCCCCATACTCCTCCGCAGCCAACGCCGGAGCCACCCCCGCCGTATCCCTTAGCTCCTCCGCCATCAGGTGCTTCACACTCCCTGCGGTGTCATAAAACGGCAGCGCATGAGCCTGCTTCAAACTCCCCAGATACCGCCTGCACTGCGAAAGAGCCACAGGATGCGACAACACCCGCCGAATCTCCTCCAGCTTCACTCCCGGAGCCGCCATCAAATTGTGCCGAATCCGCAACAAACTCTCGCAATCGATCCGTATCGGCTGCTCCAGCAGCAAATCGTAATGCTCCGCCACCGACCCATGCAGACTATTCTCAATCGGCAACACGGCCGCATCCACCCGCCCCGCCAGCACCGCCTCCACCACTTCAGCCGATACGCTGCACGGCACCACTTCCACCGCACCCAGCATCTCCAGCGTAGCCATATGGCTGTTCGACCCGCGCTCGCCTTGAATGGCAACCCGCATCACAGCCCCAGTTACCGCTGCCGCGTTCGTATTTTCAGACTTCAAAACCATCAGGCAACCCACCGCTCAAAACAAATCGTACGAATCTCCCTCACAGGGGACAACCTCGTCATTCTACTCGGCAACTTACCATAACGAACGCCTGAGGGAGCCTCGGGGTACGTTCTGCGAGATTCCAACAGCAGAGCCGAAAGTTCAGGAGATCTCGTCATGCTTTGGACAATCATCGTAGTTCTATTCGTTCTCTGGCTTCTTGGTTTCACCCTTCACGTCGGCGGCGGATTGATTCACATCCTCCTCGTCCTTGCAGTCATCGTACTCATCTTCAACCTGCTCTCGGGCCGTCGCGGTATCTGATTCTCTGATCGTTAGTGCGCGGTCTGCTTAGGCCGCGCACGTAGTATTGCCATCCCTCAATAAATCACCAAGGAGACCAACACTTATGCTTTGGACCATCACCATTGTTCTCGTCATCCTCTAGATTTTGGGCCTCGTAAGCAGTTACACCCTGGGCGGTTGGATCCATCTTCTGTTGGTCCTCGCAATCATCGTTCTTATCTTCAACCTGCTTTCGGGCCGCCGAGGCATCTAGCGTCGCTTCGGGTTCAAGAAGGCTTTAGCAACTGATTCAGACGAAGATCCGACGAGAGCGCGTCAACAAAGCCTTACTGGCGCGCTTTCGCAACTTTCTTCAGGAAGGAACACCACCATGAGCACCACCACAGATAGCACCATCAAGGGCAAGTTCGATGAAGTCGCCGGCAAAGTAAAGCAAGCCACCGGCGAAACCTTCAACAACCAGAAGCTCGCCAACGAAGGCGCCGCGCAACAGGTCAAAGGACACGCTGAGCAAGCCTGGGGCTCCGTCAAAGAAGCAGCCGCCGACACCCGCGACCGCAACAAGCCCGCCGCCGAACGCGACGCTCACGACATCCGTGAAAGCATCACGTCCACAGCCCAGAACGTAAAAGAACACATCCAAGCCGGCGTCGACCACCTGCGCAATCACGACAAGCACTAACAAGCTCGGCCGGCTCATCCCGAACCGTGCCTAACAAAAGAGGCCTGCATCCCCGCAGGCCTCTTTTCTATGCTCGAATCATCTTCAGAGCTTTCCGCTCCGCCGGATCAATACATCCGCAGCCACGGCCAAAAAGAACACCACTGAGATAACCCCATTCAGCGTAAAGAACGCCGCATTCATTCGACGCAAATCCCGCGGCGAAATGATCGAGTGTTCATAAGCCAGCAGTAGCAACACCAGCACAAATCCGCCCAGCGCAATCGGTCCCAGCCCGAACGCATGCAGCAGCACAAACAACAACACAGCCATACCGAGATGCATTCCACGAGCGATCCAGAACGCGCCCTCAAGCCCAAACGCCTGCGGCACGCTGTTCAACCCAACCTTGCGATCGTGCTCAAAGTCCTGGCACGAATACAACACATCAAAGCCACCAACCCACAGAATCACAATCGCCGTCAGCAGCAGCACTCGCGAATCAAGTGAGCCTCTCACCGCAACCCAGGCTGCCGTCGGCGCAATCCCCAGCGCAAGCCCAAGCACCAGGTGCGACCACCGCGTAATCCGTTTCATGTAGCTGTAGGCCAGCACCACCGCCAGCGCAATCGGTGCAAGCTCCAGCGTCAGCCGGTTCAACATCGTTGCGCCAAACAGAAACACGCCAGCAGAAAGGATCGTGAAGCTCAACACAAACCCACGCGACAACTCACCCTTAGGAATCGCACGCATCGCCGTCCGCGGATTCACCGCGTCAATGTCACTATCTACCAGCCGGTTGAACGCCATCGCCGCACTCCGCGCTCCAACCATACAGACGACGATCCACCAAAGCACCCGTAACGAAGGCCAACCACCCGCCGCCAACACCGCACCCGTAAGGGCAAACGGAAGCGCAAAGATCGAGTGTTCCCACTTGATCATCTCCAACGTCACACGCGTACTACGAAGCACATTCTCCATCACTCACCATGTTACTGCGCTTCCAGCAGAAACACCCAAAACCCGAAACGCGCATCTCGAATCTCGCCTCTCGAATCTGCCCTACCGATACCGCTTCCGCAACTTATAAACAATCGAGAACACACCCGATTCATCCCTCGTCGCCACCAGCGACGTGTCCTGGTTGATCTGGTACTGCACCTGGATCAACTGCTCCGCCGTCTGGTTCACGTTCGTCGCAAACGTCAGCGTCAACTGCTTCGACAACGGTTCCTGCACCGTAATGCGAGCACTCGAGTTGCCAAGCGTCCCCACAAACGCGGGATCGATCTTCACCGACCCCGCACCGAACAGCTTGCCCACACGGTTCGACACCGTAGCATTCAGCGCTCCGCCCAGCAACGCACTCGTCGTCGGATCCGTCCCAGCCTGCACCTGCTGCTCCTGGTAAAGCTGCGATTCCTCCTGCGTGCGTCCCAACGCAAGCAGGTTGAAGATGTCAGCCTCCGTCAGCGGTGGTTCCGACCGATACGTGGGCTTCAGGTTCGTCGTCGTTCCATGCAGCCCAATCGTGATGTCATAGTTCTCCACGCGAGCCGTTGCATCCAGGTCGATCGTTGGATCAATCCTCACCGGATTGCTAAAGTAAACCGTTCCGCGCTCCAACTCATACTTCGTTCCCGCAAACGTTGCGCTTCCATCCGTAATCTGGATCTTGCCCAGCACGTTCGGCGTCGCAACCGTCCCACGAACAGTAAGGTCAACGTTGCCCGCAAGCTTCGCATACGAGTTCTGGAAGTCCAACTGCGGCGAACTCGTTGCATGAATGTCCAACCGAATCTTGTTGCTCGCAGAGTTCGGATCAGGAGGAGCCTGTACGCCGCCCGATCCCGCAAACGCCGCAAAGTCCACATCAGCTCCAATACCAAATCGAGTAATCAGCACATTTCCCGAGAGCAACATCGACTGCGGTCCTCCCTGCAGCTCGAAGTTCGCATTCGCCGTCGCACTCAACCCATACAACCGAACACGAACGTTCTCGCCCGTCGCCGTCAGTTCGGCAAAGATGCCTTTCTGATAGCTGATCGAACCACCCAGCTTGAGCAGTCCACCGCCCGTTGTCGCCGTAACATCCTGAACCGTCAAACGATTCTCATTGAAGATCATCGTTCCGTTCATATTGCTCAGCCCGTTCGGTATGCCATCAATCGCAACATTCACATCCTGGAACTGCACATTGCCGGTCAGCGAAGGCTTCTTGATCCTTCCATCCGCTGCCACCTTGAACGTCACCTTGCCTGACGTAATCAAGTCCGGATCGAACGTATGCGCAATCGCCATGCTCACGCTTCCATTCGCCGTTAGCCCCAGCGCTCCGCCCATCGGATTGTTATCGCCAAACACCGCCACCGTTCCAGCCGCGCGCAAATCCGTATCCTGCCCGGTGATATGCAGTTGATCCAGCGTCAGCACACCATTGCGTAAGCTCGCACGCATCGGTTCACCAGACTTCAGCTCAACACCTTGCAGCTTGACATCAAAGTTGTCGAACTCCGCATTGCCGGCCAACAGCTTCGGCTTGGCCGCCGGCCCCGCAACCGTAATCGTCCCGCCAATCGACGAGCTCGCCTTGATCGTTCCCGGAGAAAACATAGCGAGCGGCTTGGCAATATCCAGCCCTGCAATCGTAAGCTTCGCCTGCGTTTGATAGTCGCCGAGCAACGAAGTCTGTCCACTCGCCGCAACCTGCGCTCCCACCATCGTCGAGTGCAGATCGTACAGCACGTTCGACCCCGAACTATTCGCCGTCGCATTCAACTCACCCAGCGGCTTACCATCAACCATCACATTGGCCAGCGACAGCTTCGCCCGCAGATTCGGCTCTGTCTGCGTTCCATCCACCGCTACGTTGAAGGACAGCACACCATCCGCATTCGTATCAGCTTTCTGCACCGTATCGAACTTCGACAGCACGAGGTTGTTGCCCTGCAGCTCCGCGTTGATGTGCTTGCTCGTAAGGTTGTAACCACCGCTTCCCGTAACAGACATTCCATGCGCCAACACCAGCAACTTCGTCGCATTGATCTGTCGACCATTGGCGTTCGCATCCACAGAGATCGTCTGATAACCCTCACCATAAGCCACACCATTCGTCAGCGTGACGTTACCGCTTCCGTTCAGGTTATCGATAGTTCCACCAACATGGGCATTGACGTTGACGACACCAGTCAACGGCACCTTGCTCTGCTCACCGGCAATCTGCAGCAGGTCGGCAACTTGTGCATTGGCAAGCTTCACACTCGTGTTGATCGCCATGCCTTCATCCCACTCATACGTCGCCACGCCGCGGCGTGGCACAACCTTGCGCGGCGCAAAGCTTCCCGTCACATTCAGCACAGCAGTCCCGCGCTTGATGGTCGAACTCGCAATCGCAACGCCGCTGTAAGGCGAGTACTCTGCATCGCCCACCAACGAATCGATCTGCACATCGGTCACCGTGCCAAGCTTCGCCTCAACGTTGTCCGCAACCAGATGCCCCTTCACATCCAGGTTGCGCACCGCACCTCTCGCAGAGCCAGTGAATCCAAGCGTTCCATGCAATACCACCGGAATCGCCGCGCTTCCCTTCTTGCCATTCGCCTCGAGTCCCAACGTCTGTAGCAGCTGGTCATACTCCCCAAGGTCACGCACCTGCATGTTCACCTGCAAAGCAGTCAGCGGATCTCCATTGTTGACACCAAGCACACCATTCGCCTGCAAGTTGCTCTGCGGGGTCTGCAGACTTAGCTGCGAAATGTTCACCACCTCCGGACGACCGTCATAGTGCCCCAACACCTTGCCACTCAACGGAATATTCGACGGATACCCACGACTCGGCAAACCAGTAGGCTTGAAGTCCAGGGCCGCATCCACCTGCACCGTATCCGAAATATACGTAGCAGGCCCTCCCCACTCCACCTTCACCGGCCCATTGATCGACGTATCAAAACCAAGATCCCCATA
>Ga0302314_10007375_pt1 | contig 19775 bp, 15 predicted proteins | sample III_Palsa_N2_3_FD_200533 | JGI IMG/M metagenome (GOLD analysis project Ga0302314, IMG submission 200533) | Peat permafrost microbial communities from Stordalen Mire near Abisko, Sweden - III_Palsa_N2_3 | ecosystem: Environmental > Terrestrial > Soil > Palsa > Peat permafrost | place: Sweden...
GCGACAAGATCCTCTTCGGCAAGTACAGCGGAACCGAAGTGAAGATGGACGGGGATGAGCTTGTTGTGATGCGCGAAGAGGACGTTATGGCTGTGGTGGAAGGCAAGTAAGCGACCAGCCGAATCGTCAATAAATTCAACCACATATCGTTATCAAGTTCAACCAAAGGAATTAGGAAATGGCAGCTAAAGACGTACGTTTCAGCGACGACGCCCGGTCGCGCATGTTCAAGGGCGTGAATATTCTGGCGAACGCCGTGAAAGTCACGCTGGGGCCCAAGGGCCGCAACGCGGTCCTCGATAAGAGCTTCGGCGCCCCCACCGTCACCAAGGACGGCGTGTCGGTCGCGAAGGAAATCGAGCTCAAGGACAAGTTCGAGAACATGGGCGCGCAGATGGTCAAGGAAGTCGCGTCCAACACCTCCGACGAGGCCGGCGATGGCACCACCACCGCCACTGTGCTCGCGCAGGCGATCATCCGTGAGGGTTTGAAGTCGGTCGCCGCCGGTGCGAATCCGATGGACCTGAAGCGCGGCATCGATCTGGCCGTCACTCTGGCCACCGAGGAGCTCAAGAAGCTCTCCAAGCCGTGCAAAGATCCGAAGGCGATTGCGCAGGTCGGCACGATTTCCGCGAACTCCGACGAGAGCATCGGTAAGACGATTGCCGACGCCATGGCGAAGGTCGGCAAGGAAGGCGTCATCACCGTCGAGGAAGGCTCGGGTCTCGAGAACGAGCTCGAAGTGGTCGAGGGCATGCAGTTCGACCGCGGCTATCTGTCGCCGTACTTCATCAACAATCAGCAGAGCCAGAGCGCCGAGCTCGAGAAGCCGCTGATCCTCCTGGTCGACAAGAAGATCTCCAATATCCGCGAGCTCCTCCCGCTGCTCGAGGGGATTGCGAAGGGCGGCCGCCAGCTGCTGATCGTGGCCGAGGACGTCGAGGGCGAAGCGCTCGCGACGCTCGTGGTCAACACCATCCGCGGCATCGTTAAGGTTGCCGCCGTCAAGGCGCCGGGCTTCGGCGATCGCCGTAAGGCGATGTTGCAGGACATCGCGGTGCTCACGGGCGGAACCGTGATCTCCGACGAAGTGGGCTTGCAGCTCGAGAAGGCGACCCTCAACGACCTCGGCGAGGCAAAGAAGGTGCTGGTCGAGAAAGAGAACACCACCATCATCGACGGCGCCGGCAAGGCGACCGACATCAAGGCTCGTGTCGAGAGCATCCGCCAGCAGATCGAGGAAGCGACCTCCGATTACGACAAGGAGAAGCTCCAGGAGCGTGTCGCGAAGCTGTCGGGCGGCGTGGCCGTGATCAAGGTCGGTGCAGCCACCGAGATCGAGATGAAAGAGAAGAAGGCGCGCGTCGAGGATGCGTTGCACGCGACCCGCGCGGCGGTCGAAGAGGGTGTGGTTCCGGGCGGCGGTGTCGCTCTGGTGCGCTCGCTCAAGGCTATCGAGAAGCTCACCGGCGCCAACGAGGACCAGACGACAGGCATCAAGATCCTGGCGCGTTCCATCGAGGAGCCGCTGCGGCAGATCGTGGCGAACGCCGGCGAAGATGCAGCGGTGGTGCTGAACCGAGTCCGTGAGGGCAAGGGCACCTTCGGCTACAACGCTGCAACTGGCGAGTACGGCGACATGATCGAGTTGGGCATCCTGGATCCGACCAAGGTAACGCGTCTGGCTCTGCAGAACGCGGCCTCGGTGGCGGGCCTGTTGCTCACCACGGAAGTCATGATTGCCGAGACGCCGAAGGACGAAGAGCATGCACATGGCGCGCCGGGTGGCGGCATGGGTGGCATGGGCGGCATGGACATGTAAACCCGCCGGCGCGAGCAGCTGCTACGCTGCGCGCGCCGACCGGATACGGTCTAAACGAGAGCGGGCTTCGGCCCGCTCTTTTTTTGCCTGCCGCAGGTCTGGTCATTGTCCCGTGCGAAAGCGCGTCCACAGCCGTGTTACCACGCGTGTTTGCTCGGGCGTCATCTCCGGCAGCACGTGCAGCTTTGCGCGGACAGCGGGGCCCGGATAAATCGCCGGATCGCTCTTCAGCGCCTCCTGTACAAAAGCCAGGGAGGCAAGATTACCGTTGGGATATTTCGTCGCGTTGGTGATGCCCGCCATCACCTCGGGACGCATCAGATAGTTCATCCATTTCTCGGCGTTCTGCGCGTGCGGCGCATCCGCCGGGATGGACATCATGTCGGCGCCGATCAAGCCGCCCTCGCGCGGCACGAAATAACGAATCTTGACCCCGTTGGATGCCTCGAGCGCCCGATAGCGCGCCTGGGTGACGTCACCCGACCATGCCAGAATGAGGCACACGCCGCCATTGGCGAGATCGGTGATGGTCGATACAGAGTCGATGGTGCGCACGAACGGGCGAATCTTCATCAATGCGTCCGCTGCAGCGTTCAAATCGGCCGTGGCTTGGCTGCCGGGGTCCTTGCCGAGATAGATCAGCACAGCAGAAAACACGTCGGTCGCGGAGTCGATGACCTGAATGCCGCAGTCTTGCAGCTTTGCCGCGTTCTTTGGATCGAGGAGCAGGGACCAGCTGTCGGGCTCGCCTGGACCAAGCCGCTCGCGGACCTTGTCGACGTTGTATCCGAGGCCGGTCGTGAACCACAGGTACGGCACGCCGTATTCATTCCCTGGATCGTGGACGGCGAGCTTCAGCATGATGTCCGGATCGAGATTCACGCGGTTGGGCAACGCCGTCTTGTCGAGCTTGCGGAACGCGCCTGCTTTCATCAGACGAGCGAAGTAGAAGTCCGATGGAACGACGATGTCGTAGTTCGTATGCCCGGTCAGCAGCTGCGTCGCCAGAACCTCGTTGGTGTCGAAAGTGGTGTAGCGGACTTTGATTGCGGTTTCGCGCTCGAAATTGGCAACCGTGTCGGGGGCGATGTAATCCGCCCAGGTAAAGATGTTGAGCTCTTGTGCGGGCGCCGGAGGTTTGTTGCCCCCGCCGCAGGCCACGAGGGCGAGCGTCGCGAGGAGCGACGCCGGCGTAATGCCTTTATGGAACGCAGTGCTCAAGCGGGGTGATGGAGTCTGCGCGCAGCGCCTCAGTACCGATTGCCGAGCTGCAGCTGTCGCGGAGCGCCTTGCTCCGCCGCCTGTGTCTGACCCGCCAATGTGTCGGCGTAAAGCCCCCATAGCCTCAGAAGGTTCGGGCTGACGTCCGGCACGTTCTTCAGGCTAGCAAAGGCACGTTGAGCCGCGGCAAAGTTCTTGAGCTTCAGCTGCGCGAGCCCCAGGTACACGTAAGCGTCGGCCTTGTGAGTGACGAGGCCCTTCCGAAGCCCTCGTGTAATCGCCTCCGCGCTGCTCTGATAATCCTCGAAGCCGTAGTAGATTTGTCCCAGTTTGACGTCGAGTTCGCCGATGGAGCTTTCGCGCGACTCGGCTGCTTGCCGCAGCAGGCCGCTTTGATCCGCGTCCGCATGCCCCTGCAACGCGTCGAGCAGGCGTGTGACGCGCTCTCTGTGCTCGTCACGGACAATCCTCAAAGACAACGCCTTCTGCAGAACCGCCGCGGCTTCGCCCGCCAACGCGCTATCGCCCAGGAGCTGCGCCATTTCGATGTAATCGGTGTCCGCCTCCATCGAGCCGGTGCCGGACATGATGCGGTAGATCATGAGCAGGTCGTCATCGTTGCGCTCGCCTTGACGCTCGAGGCGCAGCAGAATGTTCCAGTAAGTCGGGTCGTCGGTGAGGCGCACCAAGTCGACCAGCGACGCACTCATGGCCGCGGTATTACCGGTGTCGGTCGCGCATTGCAGCTTGAGCTGATAGGCCGTGACGCTCGGTGCCTCACCGGCCTGCTTGAACGCGGTCAGGGCTTCGTCGGCCCAAGCCACCGAATCGTCACATTGCCTGCTGAGATAATAGAGCTGCGCGACGAAGGTCAAATCGTCGGGCTTGGCCTTGCCGGCGGAGACTAACTGATTACCGTATTCGATCGCCTTCGCGTATTGCTGATTTCGCGCGGCCACGCGGAACAGGATCTTGGTGGTTCTCGCAGCCTCTTCCGGTGTGTACCTACCGGCCGCAAGCGCCGCCTCGTAGTCGGCTTCGGCCTCTTCGTACTTGCTGAGCTTGAATTCGGCGTACGCGCGGAAGTCGTGGACCTTGAACCTGTCGAACACGGTGATTCCTTGATGCCGTTCTGCGGCTTGTACATCGTCGAGCGCGTCTTGCCATCGACCGGCCTGCAGCGCCGCCTGCGCACCGATCATTTCCGGGCCAATGATAGGACTGATCAATTCACCGTGGCTGCGGGTCGACTCGCTCGGCGGGGATCGCGCCGCGGACCCGCGGGGGACGGCGGGGGCGGCCTGAACGCCGGCGCCGGCGGAACTCATCGCCAGGGGCGAATCTCTGATGGTCAACGAGGAGCGATAGCCGACCATGGCCAGCCCCAGCGCGAGGATGATCGCGATCGAGCTCCAGAGCGTCAATCCGAGCGAGTTGAGCAGTGCGCGCATTCCGTGCCGCCTCACTTGACGGTTCGAGACAAAGTATAGTCCGGAGCGCGGACTCGTGCTGAGGGGCGTCGATGGCATGGACTAAGAAGCAGCGCAACGTCGTGATCGCGGCGTATCTGGGCTGGACGCTGGATGCGTTCGACTTCTTTCTCATGGTGTTTATGTTCAAGGACATCGCTGCCGAGCTCCACTCCAGCATGCAGGTGGTCTCGACGGCGGTCCTCCTGACACTGGGCATGCGCCCGGTGGGGGCGTTCGTGTTCGGCCGGCTGGCGGACCGATTCGGGCGCAAGCCGACGCTCACCTGGAACATCCTGGCGTACTCGCTGCTCGAAATGGCATCGGGATTCGCGCCCTCGATGACCACGCTCCTCTTGGTGCGGGCATTGTTCGGCATCGCGATGGGAGGCGAGTGGGGCATCGGCTCCGCGCTCACCATGGAAACGATCCCCGCCGCCTCGCGCGGCGCGGTGTCCGGCCTCCTTCAGGCGGGCTATCCGTCCGGCTACTTTCTGGCGTCTCTCGCGGTGTATCTGTTCTACGATCGGCTGGGCTGGCGCTGGATGTTCGTGCTGGGTGCGGTGCCGGCTGTGCTGGTCTTCTTCATCCGGCGCGGCATCGATGAATCGCCGTCGTGGCTGCAGCAAAGGGAGGTGCCGCGCGTCGATGAGCCCGCGGTGACCCGACGCCAGCGCAACGTCAAGCTCGCCCTATACGCCGTGGTGCTGATGACCGCCTTCAACTTCCTGAGTCACGGGTCGCAGGATGCCTATCCCACCTTTCTGAAGGTGCAGCATCATTTCGATACCCGCCTCACCTCGCTCCTCACCGCCATCGCGAATGTGGGCGCGATTTGCGGCGGCCTGCTGTTCGGAAGCCTATCGGAGCGGATTGGACGCCGTCGCGCCATCATGATCGCCGCACTGCTCGCACTCCCCGCGCTGCCGATCTGGGCATACGGTGCGACGCCGCTGACCCTCGGTCTCGGTGCTTTCCTCATTCAGCTGGCCGTGCAAGGCGCGTGGGGCGTCGTGCCCGTGCACCTCAACGAGCTCTCGCCACCGGAGATCCGCGGCACCTTTCCCGGTTTCGTCTATCAGCTCGGCAATCTGCTCGCCGCGGTGAACCTCAATCTGCAGGTAGCAATCGCGGAGTCACACCGCAACGACTATGGCCTCGCGCTGGCAATCGTGGTCGCCTGTAGCGCGATCGCGATCACGTTGCTGGCGGCATTTGGTCCCGAGCGCCACGGCGTATCGATGACGGCAGCGCAACAGGGATGACCTGGTCGGCGCAGCAATATCTCGCATTCGAGGACGAGCGCACGCGGCCGGTGCGCGATCTGCTCGCCGCCGTGCCGGCCATCGAGGCGCGCACGGCGGTCGACATTGGCTGTGGACCGGGAAATTCCACCGAGGTCCTTGCCGCGCGCTTTCCGAAGGCGACGGTGAGCGGCTTCGACAGCTCGCCGGACATGATCGCCGCGGCCCGCAAGCGCCTGCCGGCCTTGCAGTTCGCGGTGCTCGACCTTAAGCGCTGGATCGAGCCCAGAGACCCTGCCGCGCAGCCGGAGGACTCGATCGATGTGCTGCTGGCGAACGCGGTGCTGCAATGGACCCCGGATCACGCCGCGGTATTCCCGGCACTCGCGGCCAAGCTTGCCCTCGGCGGATGCCTCGCCGTACAAGTGCCGGACAATCTCGACGAGCCGGCGCAACAGCTGATGCGTGAGATTGCCGAGGACGGTCCCTGGTGCGGCAAGCTCGTCGGCGCCGATCGGGCGCGGATACACATCGAAAGCGCCGAATGGTATTACCGGCTATTGCGCGAGCGTTGCAGCCGCGTCGATGTGTGGCGGACCACCTACTACCATCCGCTCGCCGACGCGAATGCCATCGTCGAATGGTTCAAGGGTACGGGGCTGCGCCCGTTCCTTGATCCACTCGACGCCTCTGAGCGGGCGGCCTATATAGCGTGTTATGCCGAGCGTCTCGCGCCGCTCTATCCCTCGCGGAGCGGCGCGGTGCTGCTGCCCTTTCCGAGACTCTTCATGGTGGCCCAGCGCTAAATCAGCTCTGTCGTGCGGAGCCGGCGTAGGACGGGCCGTCGGCATGCATTGCGGTTTCAGCCGCAGCTCCCGTTCGGTTCAGTTCGCAAACCACTGAGTTGCCGGTGCCGTCCGCGCGCCGGCCGATGACTAGCCGCGCGCCGATCGCGCTCGCGCGAAACCGCATGGTGCGCATGCCGAGTCCCGCGCCCCGCGGATGATCGACGGGCAAGCCTCGGCCATCATCGAGTATCTCGAGGCGCACGCTGTGCGTCCCGTAGCGGAGCTGGATCTCGATCGCGGTCGCGGCTGCATGCTTGAGAGCGTTCTGCACCGCCTCCTGCGCGATACGGTATAGGTGATTGCGCACCTTGAGCTCGATATTCACGGGCGCATCGTGACGTGCGTGGAATCGTACCGGCGTGCCGCTCAGGGAGCTGCGTCGCGAGAGCGCCTGCAGCGCGCCGTCGAGATTGCCGTCGGCATCCGTCAGCGGCGAGAGGCCCTGCACGATCAGACGCGCGTCCTGGATGCAGCTGGTCGCGAGCGAGGCGAGCTGATTGAGGTCGTCGGCAATCGCATCGCGCTCGCGGGCGGCGCGATTGGCCAGAGCACGCGCCGATAGTGCGAGGCCGGTGAGTTCCTGGCCGAGGCCGTCGTGCATTTCCTGTCCGATGCGGCGCTGCTCGGCAGCGATTGCTTCGATCAACGAGCGCCCGAACGCGCGCCGGCCGGTCACATCCATCGCGAATACGAGTTCGGCAGGTTCTCGGCCGAAATCGATCGCGCGGCTGAAGACCTCGACGTCGAGGATCCGGCCCTCCCGCGTGAGATGGCGCGTCTCCAGCGGCTCGCCCGGATTTGCCGTGATTTGTCCCAGCTCCTCCGGCAAGGGCTCGCCCGGCGCCATGAGTGCCGTGACGCTCATGGACAGCATCTGTTCGCGGCTCCATCCATACTGGCGCAGCGCCGCCTCGTTGATCATGAGAAAGCGCAGGGTGCTGCGCTGATGAACCCAGATCGGCTGCGGGCTGCCCTCGAAAATTTCCGCGTAACGGTGCTCGGCCTGCAGACGCGCACGCGCGGCGCCGTCGCGCTGCGTGAGCAGCGCCGTGATGCTCAAATAAACGAAATTGAGGGCGGCGACGAAGGTCCACACCAGGACGAGTCCCTGCAATTCTTTAAGCTCACCGAACGCGCCGACGCGGAATGCGAAGCTCAGCGCAGTGACCAGGGAAAGTACGAACGCGCCGAGCGCCGATAGCACGAGACCGAAGCGCATGGCGCCCACCACCATCACGACCAGGGCGACGAGTGCCACCAGCGGCCTCGAATACTCGCCCGGACCGAGGACGATGAGAGCGCAGCAGGCGAGGACGCCGAGTATCCAGGCCAGCACCTGGCCGGGGCGCTCCCCGAGCGGCAGGAAACTGTTCGGATTTGCGGCCACGAATGCCGGCGCGACCAGCAGAACTCCGGTCGTGGTATTGCCCCACCACCGCATCAAGCTCACTGCATCGTAACTCCAAACCACGCCCGAGAGAGCGTACCCGAGGTCGGCAAATGCCGGCCCGAGCATCATCCCGACGGCGGCTGCGCCGATGAACAGCGGCACGTCGCGGCCGCGGGCGAACGTGCGGTCGAAACCGCAGCGCTCGAGCAGCCACAAGGTCAACGCCGACGAGGCGGCTAGACCCAAGCCGCTGACGAAGCTGGCGAGCAAAGGTCGACGCTGCCACAGATCGATCCCCATGCCGCCGAGCAACACCGCCGGCCACATGCGAAAGCCCCACCGGCACATGCCGGCCACGGCGAATCCACTCGGGAGCAAGAACAACGACATGCGGCTGCCGATGCTCGGGAGCGATGAGCCGAGGGCTCCGCTCACGAATATCGAGGCAAAAACACAAAGCGATTTGATCAGCACTGCCCCGGAGGAGCGCAGCACGCGATTCAACGCATCCACCAGGGACCCTCTCCCGTCGAATCCTTCCGATCGGTCGACCTTGCCGATGCATACACGGTAAACCCGATCGGAATGTGATTCAATCCTCGCGGGTGGACCATACTGCTCATTGGTTAAGATCGGTGCCGACGAGCCTGCACGATTCGGTGCAGCGTTTCGTCGAGCGCGCTCGCGAATTGGGCGCGCTTGCCGCGGTGTTCGACTCTTCCGGCGAGAAGCGGCCGCACGAGCTTGTGCGGGTCGTGGCGGCGAGCGAGTTCGCAGCTGCGGCCCTGCTCCAGGATCCCGGCGCGCTCGCCTGGCTCGAGCAGTCCCAAGCCGACGCGCGGGCGGCCAACGCCGAGTACGAACGCCGCGCCTCGTCTGCCGCGGCTCTCGCCGACGCCGAGCGCGTGCTGCGCGAGTGGCGCCGCCGCGAGATGCTGCGCATCGTGTGGCGCGACATTACCGCGCGCGCGCCGGTCGAAGAAACCTTGCGGGCGGTTTCGGAGCTCGCTGATGCCTGCATCCGGGCCGCATTGCAGGCGGCCGGCACCCATTTGCGCACCATCTTCGGCACTCCCCGCTGCGCGGGCGGCGCCGAAGCCGACTTCATCGTTCTCGGGATGGGCAAGCTCGGCGGTCGCGAGCTGAACTTCTCCTCGGACATCGATCTCATCTTTCTGTTCTCGGATGCCGGCGAGACGGACGGTGCGCGTGTGGTCGCCAATGAAGAGTATTTCAACCGCCTCGGACGCGATCTCATTCGATTGCTCGACGCGAGGACGGAGGAGGGGTTCGTCTTTCGCGTGGACATGCGCCTACGGCCTTTCGGGGAAAGTGGACCTTTGGTCGTGAGTATCGCCGCGCTCGATGACTATCTGCAGCAGCACGGCCGGGACTGGGAGCGCTACGCCTGGATCAAGGCGCGAGCCATCGTCGGGGCGGCCGCGTACGCGGCCGCGTACACCGAGTTCGTGCGTCCGTTCGTTTATCGCCGCTATCTGGACTTCGGCGTGTTCGAATCGCTGCGCGATATGAAGGCGCTGATCGCGCGGGAGGTGGCGCGGCGCGAGCTCGAGCAAGATCTGAAGCTCGGCAGAGGTGGCATCCGCGAGATCGAGTTCATCGTCCAGTCCATGCAGCTCGTGCGTGGCGGCAACGACCGGCGGTTGCAGACGGCGTCGCTCCTCGAGGTACTGCCTCTGCTGGTTGGCTCGAAGCTGATGTCGGCCGAGGATGTCGCGCAGCTTTCCGATGCCTATCTGCTGTTGCGCAAAACCGAGAACGCGGTGCAGATGATGCGTGATCAGCAAGTGCATCGTCTGCCGGTAGATCCGCAGGATCGCACGCGTTTGTGCATCGGCCTCGATGTGGCGGACTGGCCCGAGGCGCTCGCGCGCATCGAGCGCGCGCGCGACGTGGTGGCGACTCGCTTCGATTCCTGGCTGTTCGCGGCGGCCGACACGAGCTCGGACCTCGAAACAGGCCTCGGCTGGCTCGATTCTCCAGGCGACGATGTGGACGAAGGTCTGGCGGAGGGAGGATTTCCGCAGACCGAGATCGCGGCGGTGGCGCCGCTGCTCGACGCCTACCGGCAAGCGGCGCCTTACCGACGGCTGGATGACACGGGCCGGCGCCGCGTACGCATCATCCTCGCACGTCTTTTGAAGACGGCCGCGCTCAAGGCTTGCCCCGCCACCATCATCGAACGGGTGTTGCGGGTGCTCGATGCCATCGGCGCGCGCTCATCCTACCTGGCGCTGCTCAAAGAGGAGCCTGCGGCGCTCGATCGGCTCATCGAGGTTTGCGCGGTGAGCGGGTTTTTGGCGCGTCAGATCGCCGACTTTCCTCTGCTGCTCGACGAGCTGATCGATGCAAAGGCGTTCGATGAGCTTCCCTCGCGCGAGCGACTCACCCGCGAGCTGGCGGCGCGCGCGGAGCGGCTGCCGCCGGACGATCCCGAGCGCGAGGTTGAGGCGCTGCGCGTCTTTCAGCGCGTCGCAACGTTTTCTGTGGCTCTCGCGGACCTGACTCAGCGGCTAACATTGATGCAGGTGAGCGATCGGCTCACCGACATCGCCGAGCTGATTGTTCAGTGCTGCATGGACTTGGCCTGGGCGCAGATGATCGCGGTGCACGGGGTCCCTCGCTGCGGGGAAAGCGACGGCGCGGCGCGGGTCGTCAAGGTTGCGGCCGCAGGCTACGGCAAGCTAGGGGGACTCGAACTCGGTTACGGCTCGGATCTCGACCTCGTGTTCCTCCACGACTCGGCGGGCGAGTTTCAGCAAACCACCCGCGGCGTCGACAACGGCGTGTTCTTCCTGCGGCTGGGACAGCGCATCGTGCACCTGCTCACCATGCACTCGTCCGCCGGACGGCTTTATGAGGTCGACATGCGCCTGCGGCCCAACGGCAAGGGCGGATTCCTCATGACGGGGATCGAGGCGTTCGAGATCTATCAGCATCAGAACGCTTGGACGTGGGAGCATCAGGCGCTGCTGCGCGCGCGCGCCGTGGCCGGCGACGCGGCTCTCTGCTCGCAATTCGAGGCGGCGCGGCGGCGGGTGCTGTGCACGGCCGTGCATCGCGACACACTGCGCGCGGACGTGGCGGAAATGCGTCAGCGCATGCGCCGTGAGCTGTCCGAGTCTCGGCCCGGGCAATTCGACATCAAGCAGGATGCGGGCGGAATCGCCGACATCGAATTCCTGGTGCAATACTGGGTGCTCGAAGGAGCCGGGGAGCGCCCGGAGCTCGTGAGGTATTCGGACAACGTGCGCCAGCTGGACGGTCTCGCCGCTGCGGGCCTCGTAGAGAGCGGGACGGCGCGCTGGCTCAAGGAATCATATATAGGCTATCGTACGCTCCTGCATCACCTGTCGCTGGAGGGCCGGCGGCGAGTGGTCGAGGCGGCGGAGCACGCGCAGCCGCGTGCTCGCGTTCAGGAGATCTGGCGCGCGACCTTCGGCTAATCAAGCTAAGACCGAAAACACGAGGATGGCGAGGACGATGGCGACGACGATGATTGCACCCGGGAGCCCGGCTCTCATTCCGGCCAATGCGCAGCACCAGTACACCGTCACGCCCGCGGATCTGCCGCTCGCGTGTCCGATGCCGGGCATGTACCTGTGGAACTCCCACCCGCGCGTGTACCTCGCGATCGAGACGACGGGTTGGGCCAAGTGCAACTATTGCGGGGCCGAATTCACGCTGAATCGGGCATGATTCGAGCTCCTTGGGATAGTCCTACGACTTGTACTCGGCGTATGACTTTTCCTCGATCAAGCTCGACCCGAGCTTCACGTTCAGCCGCCGCTTGATCGCGGCGCGCTCGTCGTTCTCGATGTACACCGAGCGCGCCAGCCGCACGAAATCGCTGTCGAAGGTCTGCGCGCGCTCCTTGTCGCGGATGTCGTCCTCGATGGACCAGAGCCGCTCGTTCACCGCGAGCAGCGCGCTAACATCGCTCGCGACGTCGACCGCAGCGTAAGGCGATGCCGTCCAGATCCGCTCTAGCGCCTCGAGCTCGGTGCGGACGTTGGCCAGTTTGCTCGCATCCCGCATACGCGTGGACTTGATCCTCAAGATGGTGATCTTGTCCAGCAGTTCGCCCGGCGAGATGGGTACGGTGATCTCGTTCATGGCGGCATCTTAGCGAAATTCGCGGTGCGCCGAAGATGGTAAACTCGATCGCAAGGTGCTCGAGAACGCGGCATGGGATATGAACTACGTCGGCCGACGCATCGCAACCGCGCAGGGCGCCTTTCTCATCGATCCGACGCGTGCGGGTGAGCTCCTCGAAAGCGCCGGCGAATCGCTGTTTGATCCGCAGTACTGGCGCGCGCGTGCAGAGCTTGTGCCCGTCGATCGCGGCCGCGGCGCCGCCTGGTTCGTGGGGCCGGCGCCGCAATCCTGGGTCCTGCGTCACTATCGGCGCGGCGGCGCGGTTGCGCGTGTCTCGAGCGACCGGTATGTGTGGGCCGGGGAGACACGCGTACGCTCCTTCGCCGAGTATCGGCTCCTCGCGCTGTTGCATCAGCGCGGCCTACCCGTCCCAGCCCCCGTCGGCGCGCGCTACCGGCGCAGCGGACTCGCCTATCGTTGCGATCTCATCACGCAGCGGATCGAGACGGCCCAGCCGATGAGCGCTTTACTGCTCGCCGGTGCGCTGATCGATGCGCATTGGGGGGCCATCGGGGCGGCTGTCGCCGCCCTGCACCGCGCGGGCGCGGATCATCCGGACCTCAACGCCCACAACATACTGATCGGATCCGACGGGGCCATTCGCGTAATCGACCTTGATCGGGGCCGGCTGCGCAAGCCCGGCGGGGCGCGCAAGCCCGCTTGGGCCGCACGCAATCTCGATCGACTGCGCCGCTCGCTCGAGAAAGTCACGGGCGAGTCTGCGCTGCGCAGCCGCTTGCCGGAGCAATGGGCGAAGCTCGAGGCGGGCTATGACTCTGGCACGCCGCATCCATGATGCGCTTGATCTACGGCGTCCTGACCCGCCTGGCGGCGCCGGCGGTGTTCGCGGCGACGCTAGTGCGCGCCGCCAGGGATCCCGCCTATCGCAAGCATATGCGCGAGCGCTTCGGGCTGGGTCCACGGGTGGTCGCGCCCAGCATTTGGCTGCACGCGGTGTCGGTCGGCGAGGTCGCGGCGGCGGCCGCGCTGGTGCGGGCGCTCCACGCGAGCCATCCCGACATGCCAGTCCTGCTTACGACCGCGACGCCCACGGGGCGCGCGCAAGCCGCGACCCTCTTCGGTGCCGACGTCGAGGTGCGCTTTCTGCCCTATGACACACCGGGCTCGGTGCGACGCTTCCTGACGCGTATCCGTCCGCGTGTCGCGATCATCATGGAGACGGAGCTGTGGCCCAACCTTTTGCACGAGTGCGGCCGGCGCGGCGTGCCGGTGTTGTTCGCGAGCGCGCGGCTGGCGGTGAGATCCGTGCCGCACTATCGCCGCTTCGGCACCCTGTTCAGCGCCGGTTTGCGCAATGCTTGGGTCGCAGCCCAGAGCAGAGCGGACGCCGATCGGTTCACTGTGTTGGGCGCCGAGCCGGCGCGCACGCACGTGGTAGGCAACCTGAAGTTCGACATGCGGCTCGGCGAGGCCGTCGCCGAGCCCGGACGCGAGCTGCGCCGCAACTATTTGAGCCCACGTCCCGTTTGGACGGCCGGCAGTACGCACGAGGGCGAGGAGGATCTGGTGCTCGATGCGCACACCGTGCTGGAGCGCGCAGTCCGTGGCGCTCTACTGGTGCTGGTGCCGCGCCACCCGCAGCGCTTCGAGGGCGTCGCGGCGCTGCTCGAGCGCCGCGGCCTGGTCTTCGACCGGCGTAGTCGGAGCGGGACGGTGCGTCCCACGGCACAAGTTCTGCTTCTCGATACCATGGGAGAACTGACCGCCTTTTATGCGGCCTCCGACGCGGCCTTCGTCGGCGGCAGTCTCGTGCCGGTGGGAGGCCACAACCTCCTCGAGCCCGCCGCTCTAGGCGTGCCGGTGATCACGGGCCCTCACACGCAGAATGGGCCCGAGATCGCGCGGCTGCTGATCGCGGCGGGCGGTGCCCTCGAGGTGGCCGATAGTGCCGCGCTCGCGGATGCGGCCGGACGGCTGTTGACCGATGCGGCGTTGCGCGAGCGCATGGGCGAGAGCGCCCGAGGCTTTGTCGAGGCACATCGGGGGAGCCTTGCACGACATCTCGCGCTCATCGAGCCCCTGCTCGCGATGCACGAGTAAGTCTCCAGCGGGAGCTGGCTGAGCCGGGCTCTCAGGGAGTCTGCGGGGCGTCAGGAGACGAGACGGCGTCCTCAGGGGCGTCGGGCTTCGCAGGCGGCTCGTCCTTGAGCAGCGCGTTGAGTCTACTCAAGCTCTGCTCGGTCAGGATGCCCGCAGCCTGCTGTAGCTTCACCATGTTCACCATGTAGTCGTAGCGGCTGCGCGAGTAGTCGGTCTGAGCCTGGATCCACTGCCGCCGGGACGACAGCACATCCACGGCGGTGCGAGTGCCGGCCTCATAGCCGGACTCGGTGGCCTTCAGCGCAACGGCGTTCGATTCGAGCGCCCGGCTGAGTGCGCGTACGTGCGAGATTTCCGAGAGAACTCCAAGGTAGGCATCGCGTGCATCGTGCTCAGTCTGGCGCGCCACGCGCTCGACCCGCTCCTTCGCCGCACGATGCTGATATACCGCCTGCCGTACTTGTGAGGAGACCATGCCGCCCGTGTAGATCGGCACCGAGATCTGGATGCCGATCACGTTCTGGTACTGATCGAGACTCGTGCTGCCGTAAGGGGTGTTATTTGCATTGATGTAATCGCCGCCGACGGAGTTCTTGTAGCGGCTTGCGACCAGATCCAGGGTCGGGAAGTGGCCGCCGCGGGCGGCGCTCACGTTCTCGCGCGCGATATCCGCCGCGAGGCGGCTCGAGACCAGCGACAGGTTCTGTTGCAGGGCCATGTCGACCCACCTGTCCTCGCTGGTGGGATCGGGCGTCGCAAGTTGGAACGGCTCGATCGGCCGCGCCAGGTAATCGAACGCATCGCCCGTGATCTCGCGCAGGAATTCCTGTGCCGAGGCGAGCGCCCGCTTGGAGGCGATGACGGCGGCGGCGCCGCTGTCGTGGGCGGCGCGCGCTTCCTCCACGTCAGTGACGGCGATCAGGCCGACCTGGTAGCGCTTCTCAGCTTGCTCGAGCTGGCGGCTGACCGATTCCAGATTGGCACGCTGAGCGTCGAGATCGTCCTCGGCCGCGAGCACGTCGAAATAGCGCTGCGCCACGCGTGAAATCAGGTCCTGCTGGGCCGCTTGATAATCCGCCTCTGCCTGCGCCACCTGGGCATCGGCGCGCCGCAGGGCCACCCAGTTATCCCAATTGAACAGGTTTTGCGAGAGGTCGACGCCGTACTTGTGCGTGGTCGTGTCGACGCGGCCGTTGAACGGAAATGATTCGTAGAAGGTTTCTCCGTTGGCCTGAACCGTCTCGGTCTGGTTCGATTGGCCCTTGTCCTTCTCCTGTGAGACCGTTCCGCTGCCTGAGATCTGCGGCAGCAACGCCGCGATCGCCTGCGGCTTGGACTCGAGCGAGGCCAGCCGCGTTGCCTCGGCCTCCTTCAACTGAGGATCGTTCTGCAGAGCGCGTTGATAGACCGCGAGCAGGTCCGCGGCGGGCGCGACGCTCACGATCAGACATCCGGTGACGGTGAGAAATAATGATTTCATGCGGTGTTATATATGACTATATCACCCAGGGAAGCGCAACCCGGACACTGGCGCGAAGTCCATCGCGCTAGTATTGCGGGATCTTGGGGTCGATGTCTCGGGACCATGCCAGGATCCCGCCGGCGAGATTGAACACCTTCTCGAAGCCGCGCGCGGAGAGGAACCGCGCCACCTCGGCGCTGCGTCCCCCCGAGCGGCAGATCACGACCGTCGCGGTGTTCGGATCGAGCTCCCCGACCCGCTCCGCAATCTGGCCCATCGGAATGTGAACGTGGGGCGATGGAACGGGTGCAAGCTCGATCTCCCAGTCCTCGCGCACGTCGACAAGCGTCATGGGAACGCCTTGCGTGCGCTGGTCGAGAAATTCCAGGGGCGTCAGATTCCCCAGCATCAGAATACGAATCCTCGGGACGCAGTCGCGTTGATCAACGGGTCGATGACGGTCTCGAACAGGCTGTCGCGGATCCATTCGGCCTCCCCGACCCGGCGCACCATGATTGCGTCCATCACGGGCGCCGATCCCACGACGGCGAAGAGGCGACCGCCCAAGCGCAGCGCGCGTTCGAAACGCGCATCGTAAACCGGCAGCGATCCGGTCACGGCGATGACGTCATAGTCCCCCAACGGCGCCGCGGAGAAGGCGTCGCGTGTCTCGAGCTGTACGCGCGCCGCGCGGACGCTGCGCAAGTTCGAGGCGGCCTGGGCGGTCAGCTCCGGATGAATCTCGATTGATCGCGTCGAGTTCGCGAGCAGTCCCAAGCATGCGCTGAGATAGCCTGATCCCGTGCCGACTTCGAGCGCGGCGTCCGAGGCACTGACTTCCAGGGCTTGCAGGATGCGCCCCTGCACCTTCGGAGGCAGCATAAGCTGACCGCTCCCTATCGGTAACGGCGCGTCCGCGAACGCGAGCTCCCGATACGCGTCCTGCACGAATGCTTCGCGCGGAACTGCCGCAATGGCATCGAGCACACGCGGATCGAGCACTTCCCACGTGCGAATTTGCTGATCCACCATCTGCTGACGAGCGGCCAGAGTGTCCATGCTTACCTTTGGTGATTAAGCCGCCGATTATGGTCAATTTCCGCAGGCTTCGCCATGCCTGTGGGGTATTCTCTCAACGCATCCGACGGAGACGCGCCTACCACAGGGGGGCACCACATAAAGCGTCGTAGGTATCGCAACCGAGGTCATCGTTGAGTCTGTCTCCCATCGCTCTCTGGCTCCTGACCTCAAGCTTAGCAGCGGTGGGTTTGGGGATGCTGTTGCGCTGGAAGCGCCGCCAAGAGCTAGCCGTCGCCGCTTTCTCCCAGCAGCTCAAGGCCCTCGGCGAGGCGAACGTGCCGGCGGCCCGCATCGGAATCGAGGATCAATCCGCACCGCTCGCGCAGCTCGGCAGGGCGATCAACGAGCTGCTCGACGATCTGGACCGGCGCGGCACCCGTCTGAAGGACCGCGAGGGATTGTTCCAGCGCCTGGTCGAGACGGTGCACGATGCCGTGTTGGTGCATCGAGAAAAAATCGTGTTCGCCAATGCGCGCTTCCTCGACATGCTCGGCATGACCGCGGCCGAGGTGGTCGGCAAGCCGCTCTCCCAATTCGCCGCTCCGGAATATGTCGAATTGGTGGCCAACAACCTGCAGCGCCGCCTCGCAGGGGACACGGCGGCGGAGCGCTACGAAATCGAGCTCGTCGGCAAGCATGGCGAGGTCACCCGCGTCGAGATCTCGAGCACCGTCATCGAAAGCTCCGGTGAGCCCGCACTGCTCCTGACTGCGCTCGAGATGCTGTCGAGCGTGCCGCATGAATCGACGCCGTCGCGCCCGCGCGCCACGATCACCCTCGATGCCATGGGCGAGAGCGTGATCACCGTCGATGCGGAAGGACGCATCGACTACATCAATCACGCAGCCGCGACGCTTCTCGGCCAGAGCTCTGAGCAAGTCTTGGGAAAAGCGTTCCCCGACGTGGCCTCGCTGGTCGACGAGAACGACCGCCGCTCGCTCGGCGATCCGGTACGGAAGGCGCTCGCGACCGGAGGGCGCGTCACCATGGGCAAGCGCGCCGTGCTCGTGCCCGTGAACGGCTCGCTCGAGCGCTCGGTGGAGATCAGCGTTACACCGCTCAAGTCCAACGGCAACGATTTCGTTCTGGGGCTGGTGCTGGTCATGCACGATACCAGCGAAATGCGCGGGCTCACCCGTCAGATGAGCTATCAGGCGAGCCACGACGCGCTCACCGGTCTCGTGAATCGGCGCGAGTTCGAGCGGCGGCTGCGCGAGGCAATGGACGCCGCCCAGGCGGGCGATGTCGGGCACGCGCTCTGCTATCTCGATCTCGATCGATTCAAGGTGGTGAACGACACCTGCGGCCACACCGCCGGCGACAACATGCTGCGCGAGGTCGCGACGATCATGAAGGACGCGGTGCGTGACTCCGACACCGCGGGACGCATCGGCGGCGATGAGTTTGCCCTGCTTCTGGTCGGCTGTCCCCTCGAGAAGGCCCGTCAGATCGCCGACGACGTGGTGCGCGCGGTGAACGACTATCGCTTCGTCTGGAAGGACAAGATCTTCAACATCGGCGTAAGCATCGGCCTCGTCGAGATCGGCCGCGGCGGGGGCTCGATCGAGGACCTCATGAACTCGGCGGACTCGGCATGCTACGTTGCCAAGAAGCAAGGCGGCGTGCACGTGCACGTGTATTCGGCGCGCGAGGAGGCGAACGCGCGCCACAGCGGCGAGATTCACTGGCTGCAGAAGCTGCAAGGGGCGCTGCGCGACAATGGCTTCGAGCTCTACTATCAGCCCATCATGCACGCGCAAGCGAACGGCGAGCGCGGTCCGGCGCTCGAGGTGTTCGTGAGACTCGAGGCCGAGAACGGCCAGCCGAGCGCGCCGCCCGGTGAGTTCATCCGCGCCGCGGAGCGCTATCGCTTGATGCCACACGTCGACCGATGGGTCGTGCAGGCCGTGCTGTCCGCGCTCGGCCGCGGCGGCCTGAAGCTGCCGCCGGGCCGCAGCGTCGCCATCAACATCTCGGGACAGACGCTGGGCGACGCCGACTTCCTCGAGTTCGTGGTCGACTGCTTCGACCATACCGGCGCAAACCCGGGCGACATCTGCTTCGAGGTCACCGAGAGCGCAGTGGTCACGAATCTCGACCACGTGCGCCGATTCAGCGCGGTGCTGCACGGCATGGGCTGTGAGTTCGCGCTCGATGACTTCGGCAGCGGGCTCTCCTCTTTCGCCACCCTCAAGACCTTGCCCATGGACTATCTGAAGATCGACGGCTCCTTCATCGCCAACCTCGCCGTCGACACCGTCAATCAGGCGATGGTCGGCGCGATGATCGAGCTCTCGCGGAGCCTGCGATTCCGCATCGTCGCCGAGCAGGTCGAGGATCAGCTCTCGCTCGACACCGTCAAGCAGATGGGCATCGACTTCGTGCAGGGCTTCTTCATCGGCCGTCCGCAACCTCTGTCCATAACGCCCGGGCCCCTGCAAATCAACACGTTATAACCGCCGGGCAGGCGCTCATAACAAACTTCTATGGCTTTTCTCCCACTCTTGGGGGGAAAATTCGTACAGGATACATTTGAGGTGCCCCATGCCCATCTATGACGACAACACCAAGTCCATCGGTCGTACGCCCCTCGTACGCATCAATCGGCTGGATGCCTCGAGCGGTGCGACGATTCTCGCCAAGATCGAGGGCCGCAACCCCGCCTACTCGGTAAAGTGCCGCATCGGCGCCGCCATGGTATGGGACGCCGAGGAGCGCGGCGCGTTGAAGCCGGGGATGTCCTTGGTCGAGGCGACCAGCGGCAACACGGGCATCGCGCTCGCCTATGCCGCCGCGTCGCGCGGCTACGGCTGCGTGCTCACCATGCCCGAGACGATGAGCATGGAACGGCGCAAGGTGCTGATCGCCTTCGGCGCGAAGCTCGTGCTGACGCCCGGCGCGAAAGGCATGAAGGGCGCCATCGCCAAGGCAGAGGAGCTGGCCGCGGCGGAGCCGGGCAGATACCTATTGATGCGTCAATTCGAGAATCCCGCGAATCC
>Ga0302314_10007376_pt1 | contig 19775 bp, 15 predicted proteins | sample III_Palsa_N2_3_FD_200533 | JGI IMG/M metagenome (GOLD analysis project Ga0302314, IMG submission 200533) | Peat permafrost microbial communities from Stordalen Mire near Abisko, Sweden - III_Palsa_N2_3 | ecosystem: Environmental > Terrestrial > Soil > Palsa > Peat permafrost | place: Sweden...
ACACTCGTGTTGACAGAGCTCACGGGCGAGAACGCGATCGACTGGACGCCCAGGATCTCCGTCCTCGTGATCGTGCTTCCGCCGGTGAGAGTCAGCACCCGCGTGCATGTCCCGGCGAAGTAGGTAGCGGGCTCAGAGGTGCTGGGACACGTCCACGTCACCGGCTCACTGGTGGTGTCATTGCTCTGCGTCGGGATCTGGAAGGCGATCGACGTCGTGTTGTTGCCCGAGTTCGTCGAGATGCTGACGCTCCCCATCGACTGGCGCAGGTCGAGGACGAGCTGCTCGAGCCCCTGCTCCGCCTGGTTGGTCGCCACCGTCCGGCTCGACACGTCGTTCTGCTGGTTGAAGACCACGACCATGAAGGTCATCGCGGCGGACCCGACCAAGAGCGACAGGGCCATCGCGACCACCAGCTCGATAAGCGTAAAGCCGCTCTGGCAACGCGCCTGCCGCGCGACCCGAGATCTCCACCGGCGCACGTCAATAGCGTCCGGCGGCGTCCACCGCGACATGAGCGCCTCCGGCGGCCGTGAGCGTCAAGCGGATCGTCAGTGTCACACCCGCGAGCCGCCCGAGCTTCTTTCCCATCGACCGGGAGAACCGTACGCGGAGGCTCGCGACTCCTTCCCCGATCTCGGGGACGATGCCGCGCCCGACGACGACCGTCGCACCGCGTCCGGCCCGGATGTGCGCTCGCCTCGCGGCGCTGCGCGAGATCGAGACGGTCACGAATCCGGCGGCCGCCTGGTCAGAGCCCACCTCGATGTCGAGGCCGCTACGGAGCAATGCCCGCAGGCCCTGCGGCAGCAGTTGGAGCCCCACGCGGAAGGGCGGAGTCGCGGGAGTGGTGGTGGTGGTCGGCGACGTCACGGGCTCACCGGTCGGGCCCAGGACGTTGATCGTCTGGCTGACACTCGCGGTGTTCCCGCCGCGGTCAGTCACGGTCAGCGTCACCGTGTACGCGCCTCCCTTGGTGTAGCTGTGCTCCACGCTCGGACCAACGGCGGTCGTACCGTCGCCGAAGGTCCAGGAGTAGTTGGCCTTGGGTACGATCAGTGACGAGACCGTTGTTGACCCGTCCAGGTCGACAACATCCCCGACGTTGACCGCGCTGGGGACCACGAAGGCGGGCGAGAGCACGACGTCTGGGGCGCACTTGACCGCATTCGGATCACTCTCGATTGCTCCGGCGTTGTTGAACTCACGCTGGAGGAAATAAGGATTCTGATCGCTGGCGCCTACGATTGCGCCGTCGCGCTGCTGGTCGAGCGGTACGCACCCGTTGTCGTTGATCTCGGCACCGTCGAGCGCGAACCAGCCGTTCAAGTCCGGGTTCACGATCGTCGCGACCTGGCTCTGGCTCAGGGGGCTCACGAGCTGGGCGCCGGCGTCGGTGGCCAGGACCGCCGGCGTTGGAGTTTCCGGGATTACGGGGGCGTCGGGCTCAACGCACCCAGTTGAAACGTGCCACTGGGCTACCCACGGCTGCACCACGTAGGCGACCCCGTCGACCTCCGAGTGGTACGAGCAGAACTGCGCTGGTGCGGCGTTGCCGGCCGAAGCCGAGCACAGCGCTCCGGTGGAGTCGAGGCAGACCTCCACGCCAGGCGGGGTCAGGACGACGATCGTAGGGGTGTAGCCGGGCTCGAAATGTCCCTGCAATTGACCGGCCATGGCCTCGATCTCCGCGCGGATATCGGAGTCGGTGAGACAGATGTCGTTGGGCGCGCTGGCGAAGGTTCCGTCCGGCTCCTCGTAGAACTGGTTCGTCCCCGAGAGCGTGGCTTGACAGTCGCCGCTGCCAGCGTTGGGGTAATTGAGTCCGGTGCCGCTGCCGGTCGTATCGCCGAACTGGCATGTGTAGCCGCCGGGGCTCCCGTAGTCGACGCACCCACCACCGTAGATGGAGCGGTTCTCGGCGCGGCCGATGGTGTCCGTCGAGTCGGTGGAGTCAGGGGTCCCGTCTGCGTATTGACTCGTGACCGCGTAGGGAGAGCTGAGGGTGCCGCTGCCGGCGGCGACGTCCTGAAGAAACTGCTCGAGGTAATCCTTGGTTCCCGCCCAGTAGCTCCGTTCCGGATCCCAAGCGATCGCGAAGGTCTCATTTGCGTGCATCACGTCGCCGCCGTGCCAGCACAGTCCGTCGGTGGGCTGAAGCAGGTCGGACGAAAGCCAAGGGTCACATTGCGAGGTAGTCGAGGTGACGATCGGGATGGTGGTACCCGGGACGACCGGCCCGGGCCCGGTCGGCGGAGGCGCGAGCGTGCCGGGGACGAGCGCGACGCCGTAGTCACCGCCGGCATCGGTGTCGTTGACCATTACCGCCTGCGCGCCGCTCGCCGCCACGAGCGACACGGCGACCGTCAGCGACATGAGCATGAAGCGGCGCATCAGCTACCTCCGACCGTGACGTTGCTCAGGTCGACGACCGCCCCGAGGCTCGGCTTGTACTGAAATAGCGACAGGGCGGTGGGCGACGGGGGGTTGAGAAGGCGGCGACCCACGGCTGACTCGGCGAGCCTGGCCTCCTCAGCAGCAGCGGACGACGGGTACCCCACGGCGTTGATTCCGGTGACAGACATGATGACGCCCGTGGTGGCGCCGTTCGAACCCGTAACGCCCACCCCCTCGATCTCGCCCGGCGAAAGGGAGAGAATCTCGCAGTCGATCGGCCCGGGTGTGCATGTCCCGACGCCCTCGACCACGGTCCCCGGGCGGACGACGAAGATCACGCGGTGGCCGCCCTTCAGGACCCCGAGCTCGACGAGAAATGGCAGCTGTGCGCTGGGAAGAATGCTCAGTCGCTCGGGGTCTATGGTCCTGACTCCGCCGCCGGCGTTGGTGGTCGAGAGGGTGACAGCGTATGCCTGGGTAGCGGTCAGCCCGCTCGGCGCGGTCTCACTCGGCGTGGTGGTGGTGGTGGTCGGTGTCGTCGTCGTGGTTGTCGTGGTTGTCGTGGCCGGAGAGGTCACGGTGGTCTTGGTTCCGCCGATTCCACCCGTCGCCGTCGCGGCGTTGCTCGAATGAGCCGGGGCGTGGGCCTTCGCGCTGGACGTGGTCGAGCTCTGCTTCACCTGCTGGCTGAAGGGGTTTCGCTGGTGCCCGGTGAGCCGGGCGTTGCTAGGGGTGCTCGTCACGCTGACCATTGGGAGCGCGGGGCTGGCCCCCGCGGCCCCGACGGGAGGAACCTGGGCGACGGGCACGCTTCCTCTCCCGTGCGCGAGGAGCACCGGGACGGCGATCAGCGCGACGATCAACGCGATCGCGACGGGCCAGAGCCGCTTGGCGCGCAGGTCGGTGATCAGGTTGGTGATGACGTCGTTCATGGCGTGATGGTTGCCGCCGCGGGTGCGGGACGGGCGGTCCCGGACACGGTCTGGGTGCTCGAGCTGCCGGCGGGACCGGACGGTGATGCGCCGTCGGTCAGACCCTCGGTGGACGGGACCAGGTAAGTGGTGGCAGAGATCGTCGCGGAGATCTGCGGGAACCCGGTCTGGGCGGCTCCGAAGCTGATCCCGTTCAGGGTCATGAGCCGGCCGCTCACCGAAACCTTCTTGTTGGTGGCGACGACGAACCGCTCGAGCCGACCGAGGAAGTTCGCCAGATGGAAGAAGTTCCCCTGGAAGGTGAAGGTGAAGGGCAACGTCGGCAGCCCGGCGGTACCGACGGCGGCGCCGGGAGGCAACGTCGCGGTGACCGACTGGCTGGTCGACGCGGAGCTGCTCGACGTTGCCGCAGCCGCGGTCGAACCCGACGAGGTCAGCGCCAGCGACTGGAAGTTCACTCCGGCGCGCGTCGCCGCGTTCTGCAGCTCAACGACGAGGGACGCGGTGTCGTCGTCCGACGGCAGCGCCTCGCCCAGAGCCGCGACGGCTGAGTAGTTGCGCGCGTACTCCGCGCGGTCAGCATCGGCGGCCGCGATCCGGGCCGTGGCGGAGTCAAGCTGCCTCTGCGCCGTCGCGACCTGGGCCCCGAGCTTGTCCCCCTGATCCTGCTTGGGCTTGATCACCAGAATCCACGCCCCGATGACCGCGACGATCACGCACACCACCACGACCACAAGCCGATCTCGCATCGTCACTTCGATCCTCCGGTGGACGTAGCGGTGCTGACAGGCGTGGCCAGGGTGGTGACACCGTCGGCGCCCGCGTTCGCGAGCGGCGTGAAGAAGACGACCAGGTTGAATGACGGGGAGGAACCCGGGCACCCTCCACCTGTTCCCGAGCTCACCGATGCTCCGGCCTGTCCGCTGTCGCTCTTGGTGGAGCTCTCGAGCGACACTCGGGTCACACCGTCGATCAAGCGCAGGCGCGAGATCAGCCGGGCTACGTCGTCCTGGGAGTCCGAGCATCCGGAGAGCTCGAAGGCCGGAGCCGGGATGTCACCACGAAGATCAGCGCTCACGCCGCTCCCACCCGCTCCGCCGACATTGACTCCGGGCACTACGGTGCCGACCAGGGACTGCAGCGAGGTGTTCGCCGGAACCACGCGGGACAGGCCCGCCAGCGCCGCATGCCAGTCGAAGCGGCTCGAGGCGATCTCGCGTACCGTCTCCGTGCGCGCCTGGGCGAGGTTGGCGAACTCTACGTACGGTTCCAGTCGCGCCGCCGCGCCTTGAGCTTGGGTGGCCTCGGCCTGCAGGCCTGCGATCTTCGCCTTCTGGTCGGCGATCCTGTTGGTGGCCAGCACGTAAACGGTGACGAGGGCAAGCGTGATCGCCAGCGTGCCCAGCAGTACGTATACCGAGCCGCCGGAACGACCACCGGAGTTACGCCAGCCGCGGCGCGAGTCCTCGGGGATGAGGTTGACGGCTCTCACGATGAGAGGTCCTCGATGGCCAGCCCGGCGGCGACCGCCAGGCTACCGGCGTCGATGCCTCCGAGCGCGCCGGGTCGCGCCTCGGTAGCCACACCGGACTCGAGCGGTAGCTGAATCTCCTCGCCAAGCTGATCTGAGAAACCCGGAATCGATACCGCGGGGCCGGTGAGAATGGCGTTGGAGACGTGGGCGGCGCCCGGCTGCACTCGATAGAAATCAAGTGAGTTGCGCACCTCGTCGGAGATCCGGCGGATCCCCTCGCCGAGCACGGCGCGTGCCTCGACGACGATCTCGTCATCCCCGTCGATGTCGTCGGTGGGGGACAGCGTGCCGACGTGGTTGAGCCACCCGCGCGCATGCTCGAGGGTAAGCCCACGGCGCTCGGCGAGCTCACCCGCCATGGCTTCGGTTCCGTGGGCCACGACCCGGGTAAAGACACAGGTGGTTCCCACCGCCACGGCAAGATTGGTCATCCCCCCGACGCTGACGTAGAGGGTGGCCCCCTCACCTCCCGGGCGGTAGAGCGCGCGAATCATCGCGAACGCGCTCAGGTCGATTCCCTCGGGACGAAGACCGGCGTTACGTGTGGCCGCGAGCAGCCCGTCGATCATGTCGCGGCGCGCCGCCACGAGCACGACCCGAGTGCGGGGTCCGTCCGGTGTCTCAACGATCCCCAGCGACTGGTGCTCGAGCACGGCCTGCTCGAGCGGCATGGGAATGTGGTCCTGCGCCTGGAAGCGCACGGCTGAGGAGATCTCTTTGGCGTCGCGCAGGGGCGGCAAATCGAGCATGCGCATGACGATCCGCTGATTGGCGACCCCGAGCCGGACACGGTGCCCGAGCTTGTGCTCGGCAAACAGGGCCCGCAACACCTCGGCCAGGGTGTCGACATCGACGACCTCGCCGTCCCTCACTACCCCAGGTGCGAGCTGCGCGTGGGCCGCCCGTTCGACGGCGACGCCCCCCGAGCTGGTCTCCACTGCGGCCACGTAGCCAGGCTCGATATCCAGCCCGATAATTGATTTCCCTGCGGAGATACCCATGAAGTTCGCGGTAGTGATCGACCGAAGAGCGACTGAGGTTTAGTGCGTCCAGGCTCGACTGGACACTCCGGAGTAACTACGGACGTAATCTGGACGCTCACTCGACGAACATGTCTCCATCTCCGCACCCCATCCCAGCCTCATCGACGCGGAATTGGATCGCCCTCGCGGTCTTGGCCGTGGTGATCCTCGTCATCGTCGTCGCTGTCGCCGGCAGTAAGGGAGGCCGGTCGCCGGAGCAGTCCGCACGCGCGTACATCGAGACCGTGCAAGGAGACACGAGCGAGGTGCAGGACTCCGTCAAGGCGGCGCAGGTCGTCATCGCCTCGGCGATCTCCTCGCCGACCTCAGGCAAGCTGCACCGGCTCGCCCAGGGCGCTCAGACGGCATACGAGGAGATCAACAGCGTGCACGGGAGCTTCGCGCACCCAGACACTGGCAATGGGCTCGGAAAAGCTCAGTCCGAGCTCTTCACCGCGGCAGAGGGGCTGAGGAACGCGATGCGGTCTTTCGTGACCTACGCGGGAAACCCCACCCCCTCCGCCCGCGCACAGGCCGCCACCGGCTACCGAAGGGCCATGGCCGAATGGGATCGCGCGACGACGGCGATCTGGCGCATAGCCAGCCTGCGCGACCCGCCGACGGTCAGCTAGGGCCGAGCGCTCAGCGACTCGGGCCGACGCTCCCCATCGCCGCACCCCGGCGAGGGTGTCGAGGGGCTGCCGCGAACGCGTGGTACGCCAGATAGGACCCGAGGGCCACCGTTCCCACGATCGACATGGCGCTCAGGACCGCGGGCGCGAGATGACCGGCGGCGGTCGGGATCAGCCCCACGGCGACCGTAGCCAGCGCCGAGATCAGCGGGGGTCTGCCCAGGCGCACCGCCTCCCACACCACCAATGGGATGAGCGCCACCAGGTAGTAGTACTCGAGGTGGGTCGAATCGATCGCGCAGCGCAGCACGCCGAGCAGAGCGAGCAGGGCGAGGACATCGCATGTGCCACGGCGCCGCCGCACGGAGGCCCAGCCGATAGCCAGCACCATCAGCGCCAGCACCAGTCCGACCACCGACGCAGCCGACCGTCCCATACCGAAGGGCAGGGCGCGTGCCGAAGCGTGCAGCCCACTGGCGAGGTGAACGGGCGAGCTCACTGGCCACCAGAAGCTGAGCGCGTTGACGAGGTGGTTGGTGCCCTCCCCGTGGAGCGAGCGCGCGAAGGCCGCAGGATCGGCGAGCGGAGCGACTGCCGTCAGGAAGAGCGCCAGACCGCCTGCCATGATCAGCGTGCGCACGCGCCGGCCGGGTACGGGGACGAGCACCGGCGCCACCGCGATCACCGCCCACGGCTTTGTCCCGATCGCCAGGCCGAGCATGACGGCGGCCCAGCGGGCGTGCCCACTGACCGCGGCAAGGACCGCGCTGGTGGCGAGCACTCCGGCGAGGACGTCCTCGGGATGGCCAGACTGGACCGCGTCCCGCACCGCTGGGCTGAGGAGCAGGAGCGCCGCCGCCGCCAGCCCCGGGAGCCGGCCGACCGTCGGCGATCTCCGATCCGCAGCCAGCCATGCGGCGAAGAGGCCGAGGGAGAGCAGACAGGCGAGGGCACCCAAGCGGTAGGTGAGCAGACCGCCCCCGCCGAGCAACGAGGCCAGGGCCGCGAACGGGAGGCGGAGCACGAGTGACGTTAGGCCGATCGCCGGCTGATGGGCGACGTAGCCTGCGAGATCACCGTGGAGTAGCGCGTCGACGGCGGGTCCGGCGTTGTCGCCCCCGACGGAGCCGTGGACGGTGTAATCGCCCGTCGAGGTGGTGGAGAGCGAGATCACCGTGGTGATCGCGCAGCCGGCGAGCACGAGCAGAGCGAAGAGCGAGGTCGACGCCGAGTCGCGGAGGCGTGACACCCGCCAAGGACGACACAAGCGTGGGGCGATGGCGCTCACTTCATCAGACCGTGGTGAGAGCGGGCTCCGAAGCGATGGCCGTGACCGGCGACAGGGTTTCCACGACAGCGTCCGGTGCTCGGTCGACACCGCCGTCCTCACCTCCGCGCGCGAGCAGCGCGACGAGGACGAAGGGCATGAACCACACGATGAAGTAATAGAACCAGTGCACGGCAGGAAGCTGGACGGCGATGGTGACGGCGCCCGCCAGTGCGCACATCTGGGTCAGCGAACGCCGCCGCGGAACGAAGGCGACGACTGCGCACAGGATCAGGGCGCCCGCCTCGAGTGCGGCCTTGAACGGATCGAGGCTCGGATGCAGCGCCCAGGGTGAGAACACGTCCGAGCGACTGAGCTGATAGCCGATGGTGTGGTTGTAGAACTCGGTGAGACCGCCGGAGGGCAGATACAGCCCGATCGCCGTCGCGACCACGACCGCGAACGAGCCCGCGCACACGAGGATGCCCTTGATTCCCCGGTCGCGGTCACCGGCATAGAGGCCCAGGAGCGCAGCCGGTGCGAACTTGGCGGCCGCGGCCAGGCCGAGCAGCGCGCCGCGCGCTGCGGGTGACCCGAAGGCGAGCAGGCTGAGCACCGACAGCATCGCGATCAGCCCGTCATTGGTGTGCAGCATCAGCGCGAGCAGGGTGAACGGGCAAGCGGCCCAGGCCCACCCGAGGGCGAGCCCAAGGCGGAGGCCCTCGTTACCACTCCGGAGCCGACGGCCGAGGAGGACGAGCCCGAGGATGGTTACCAAGTCGAACACGATTGATGCCGCGTGCGCCGAGGCTAGGTAGTCCCACGCGCCGTGCCAGGGGAAGAGCAACTCGAAGGGCAGGTACGCGAGGTAGGCGATGGGCCCGTAGGTGTCGCCGTGGGCGGTGCTCGCGTAGTAGAGCGACTGTCCATTGGCGATCCGGTGGGCGCCGATGACCGAGGCGTACCCGACATCGACCACGTCGTGATCGAACAAGCTGAGACCGGTGCGCACGGCGACGAGCGCAACCAGCCCGATGCCGAGGACGCGAACGGAGAGCCTCGGGGAGAGCGAAGCGACCGTGCGACGGGCTATCCCCCCCGCTCCACCTCGCCAGCCGATCCACAGCATCCGCGCGAGCAGATAGAGCATGGGCGGGTATGCCAGCCACACGGCGGGTTCGAGCTGCGCGTGGTCGAAGAGCAGGTAGGAGACGAGAAAGGACTCGAGGACGACTGCGTCCAGATGCAGCATCCGCCATGGTCGACGCGGGTCGAGGAAGGGGACCAGGAACAGCAGCGAGAACGGTACGAGGATCCAGGCCGAGCCGAACAAGGTGGCGAAGTCGCCTCGCGCGTAGACGGCGAGGGCGAGCGCACCGGTCCACACTCCCGTCACGTGTGCGTCACTCGTCTCGACCACCTCGGCCACGCGTACGCCGTGGTAGGAGAAGTCGACATACCAGCTCCCCCCCGCCCAGATCAAAGGGATGACGAGCAACGGGTGCTTACGAGCATGCAACGCGATCATCCTGGGGGTGGCCTCGGCTGCCTTCATCGCCTGGCCAGCGTCGGTCGGGAAGCCTCGCGGCGCAGTGGTCAGCGATGCCGGCGAGGCCAGCGGCAGGCCGACTCCCGTGGTCGCGGCCGAGGCACCGGAGCTCGCGAGAGCGACGCCCGGCCCGCAGAGGATGAGTCCGATCACGAGCGCGCCGGCAGCGAGCAGCTTTCGCAGGGGGGTCATATCGACCGACGAGCTCGTCGCTTGAGTCACGGTGACGCGCACGCTCTCAGACGAAGGCGTGCAGGTACCAGTGCACAATCGACGGTCCCGCCAGTAAGGCGACGACGCCGCCTACGGCCAGGAACGGACCGAAGGGCACCGCGGTCTTGCGTCCCTGGGCCACCCCGACGCGAGCCATGATCAGCCCGCCCACGACGGCTCCGAGTGACACGCCGACGAGCAGCGCGACGGCCACCGAGCGCCCGAGAAAGAGACCGAGCACGGCGGCGAGCTTGACGTCGCCCATGCCCATGCCGCGTGGGTAGGCGAGCGCGAACACGAGCAGGAACCCGCCCGCGGCCGCACCGGCGATGAGCTGCTCCGGTACTCCCGCCGGGTGTGTCACCAGGCCGATCGCGACGGCCGCGATCGCCGCCGGCAGCATGATCCGGTTGGGGATGATCCGGTGGTCGAAGTCGATCAGGGCGACGGGAACGAGGACGGCGACGAGGATGAGACCGAGGGCGATGTCGTGTGGGGAGTGCTTGACGAGGACGACCGCGATCGCGAGGGCAGCGGTCATCGCCTCGACCAGCGGGTAGCGGGCGGAGATCTTGGCCCGGCATGTGCGGCAACGCCCGCGCAGCAGCAGCCAGCCGAGGACAGGCACGTTGTCGTAGGGCTTGATTGCCACACCGCAGCTAGTGCAGTGCGATCCGGGTGTGACAAGTGACTCCCGGCGCGGCACACGGTACGCGACCACATTGAGGAACGAGCCTACGATCAAACCTCCTAGGCCCCCGAAGGCGGCAAACGCCACTGTCATCACCTCTTCGTCATTGTCGAGTTCTCGCCCGCAGCCGTCATATCGGCAAGGTCGGCCGGGAGCGAAAGCAGAAAGACGTGGGGCGAGCCCAGAGGCCCGCCCCACGTAAACGTCATCGGTTGGATCGGCTACCAGTTGCTGCCGACGCAGGCGCCGGGCTCGCCGCCGCCGGCACCGACGGAGCAGCTATCGGTCGCGTTTCCGCTGTTCTCGGCGATGGTGAACGAATCGCCGGTGTTGAGGGCGGTCGCCGACACGGTGTAGCCGGTCGAGCTGGCGCCCGTGGGCGAGTTCGGCGTCGCCGCGCTCCCGTCCTTGATCGACGGGTCGATGTTCTCCAGCGAAGTGAGGCTGTCGGTGTACGTACCGTTGTTCGAGGTCGCGTACGTCTCCTCGGCGATCTGCATGCTCTTGACCATCGACTGGGCGTTCGAGTCATACGCCTTGCCACGCTGGTTGAGGAATGTCGGGATCGCGACCGCGGCGAGAATGCCGATGATCAGGATCACGACGAGGAGCTCGATCAGGGTGAAACCCTGATCGTCCTGGGCACGGCGACTGAGCTTGGACAGCATGGATCCTCCTAGGGATCGTTGATTTGGGCCTTAGCGCCAGATCCCCTTGGATCCAATTACCGTGCCTGGGCTCGGACAGCAGTCGAGCCCAAGGTGGCAGCCCGGCTCCCTCCCCGATGGAGGTCCGTGGCTTTGCGTCCCGCCCTCACGAGCGGTTTGCCTCTTCACCCAGTGGCTTCTGGCACAAGCGGTATCGGCAACCGCTAATCGCGGGCTTGAGACGATTGGACGTATCTTCTACGGACCGGTTTCCGTAGTATCAACGGGGCGCCCCCCGTAACGACTACGGAGCGGCGCTCACGTGGGCCTGGGCGTCCCGCCCGGGCTCGAAGCGCCCGCTGCCCCCACACCACGGGCACGTCACCTCGTGGGGCTCGCCTCCGAGTGAGGAGGTGAGCTTGCCCGTGCCACGGCAGGGCGTGCAGGTGCTGCGCTGAACTTCGCCTCCCGTCGCGCTCATGACCGAACAGCGTAGTGGGTCTCCCAGGAACGGTGTGCCTGAAAGGGCGAGGTCCGGGGGCCGTCAGGCAAGGACGCAGGAGGCGTGGCGCAGCAGCGCTGCGCGAGCCTCCGAGGACGCAGCAGCCGGACGACTCGTGCGGGGCCCGGTCGTCGGCGAGGCTGGATGCCGAGCGGGCCCCGCACGAGGGTCATCCGGGGCCGCCATTTCGGGTGCAGCGTTTCGGGGAGGCCCACTAGTGCGCGGGAGCGAGACAGGCCGGGCTGGATGCACCATTCATAAACATTCCTATCGATCACTCGCTAATAGGCTATGGTTGCCGCTGCGCGGCGAAAGAGAGTTCGCCCCGGGCAGACGTGTGCTCGACAGGTGGGTCGCTCGATCCTTCTCGTGTCGTAGTTGGACCAACTCGGACCTACCATTCCGGGCCGCGAGCTGCGGCCCCGGCTGCCCGAAAGGGGCAAGCTCATGAAAGCATCACTCTCCGATCTGCGGATCGGAACACCGTCGCGCGTGGGCAGACGACTCTGCTCCTCGGCGGGACTCGCCGTCGGCCTCGTGGCCTTGGCCACGGCCGGGGTGGCTCAGGCCGCTCCCAGTCCATCCGTCACCCGTCCGCTGAACGCGCGCGGCACGACGGCTCGGACCCACCGCGCAGCCGCGAGGCCGGACGGCTCCTCCTCAAGCGGCACGCTATACGTGAACGGGAGCACCGGGACTGACGGCACCACCTGCCGCCTCAGCAACCATCCGTGCCAGACCATCGGATACGCGTATTCGATCGCGCAGTCCGGCGACACGATCTCCGTCGCCAAGGGCACCTATCCCGAGCAACTCACCCTGACCGAGAACATCACGATCAAGGGCGCAGGGTCAAGCGGTGCGAATGCGACGATCATCGCGCCGACGACGGTCACGTCGAACGACATCGACACCGACTCCAGCACCCCCCAGGCCGCGATCGTCGACTTCGCTTCCGGCGTTACGGCGGGAAACCTGCAGGGGGTCGAGATCAACGGTGGCGGGACGGCGGGGGCGGCGGCCGCTTCGCTGAACGGCAGCTGCGCCGGTCCCGACTACATCGGCGTCTACTACCACGACGCGAGCGGATCGATGACCAACGTGCAGATCACCGGGGTCGAGCAGACTCAGGACCTGTTCGGCTGCCAATCGGGAGCCAACGGCGGGGTCTACGTGGCATCGGACTCCGGTTCGACGAGCGCCGTCTCGATGACCAAGCTCACCGTCACGGCATACGAGAAGAACGGGATCACCTGCGATGACGTGGGAACGACGTGCACGATCACGGGAGCCAAGGTAACTGGGCTCGGGCCGATCCCGACCACCACAGCGAGCTGGGAGAACCAGGCGCAGAACGGCATCCAGGTATACGGGGCCAGCGCCGCGATCAGCCAAACTACGGTCCAGGGCGACAACTACACCTCTCCGCAGTACTCGCCCCCCAGCAACTACACCTACTACACGGCGGCGGGAATCCTCGTGATCAACGCCGGGACCCTGTCGCTCAGCGACAACACGGTCAAGGACAACGACGCGAACATCTATGCGATGTGGTATCCCGGTTACGGCCTCGGTCCTGCCAGCCAGGGCACGTGGTCGATCACGGGCAACATCGCCAGCAATGCCACCAACGACACCGGTACGGTCGCAGGCTCGACCGCGGTGCCGGTCGGCGACGGGTTCGGTGACGGCATCGACCTCGACGGCCCGTCCAACGTGACCGTGTCGGGCTACACGGCTAACACCGAGAAGGAGTACGGCATCGGCCTGCTCGACGCCACCAGCGCAACGGTCAGCGGCAACACGACCAGCTCGGGCTCCGGCGAGGGGATCTACGTCGGCGACAACCCCTACACGGTCAATCAGGTGACCGGAGCGGCATCCGGGATCGCCGCGAACACCGGCGCGAGCACCGCGAACGTGGTCTCCGACAACACGGCGAAGAGCAATAAGCTCGACGGCATCCTCGCCGATATCCTCGCCCAGGATTCGGGCAACACGTTCACGGGCAACATCCTCACGAGCAACCACCGCTACGACGCCGAGGATCTCTCGACGGGGAGCGGAACGGGCGGCACGGCGAACACGTGGAGCGGCAACGCCTGCACGCCGGCGGCCGACGGGAGCCCGGAGGCGACGTGCACGGGCAGCTAACCGATCCGGGATGAAGCGCCACTGGTGGGGGATCCGGCGGATCCCCCACCAGCAGGCTTTCCGGGAGGTTCCGCCACCGGCTGCCCCCGCAGTCGCCGGCTACGGAACCGACTTATAGACGTCGAACAGCGGCAGGTACATCGAGATCACGATCACGCCGACGATGCCGCCGACGAGGAGGATCATGGCGGGCTCGAGGATCGAGGTCAGCGCCTTTATGGCTGCCTCCACCTCGTCCTCGTAGAAGTCGGCGATCTTGCCGAGCATGGCGTCGAGGGCTCCGGTCTCCTCGCCGACGCCGACCATGTTCGGGACCATGGCCGGGAACACCTTGGCGCGCTTGAGCGGCTCGGCGATGGTGCCGCCGGCCTTGACGTTGGCGATGACCGCCGCCATCGACTCCTCGATCACGGCATTGCCCGCGGTCTTACCGGTGATCTCGATCGCCTGCATGATCGGCACACCGGCCGAGACGAGCGATGAGAAGGTGCGCGACCAGCGTGCGATCGCGACCTTTTGCACGACGTCGCCGATCTTCAGGGGAACGCGGAGCTTGAAGGCGTCCCAGCGCGGCCGGCCCCATTTCGAGCGCTTGAAGGAGACGAAGGCGATGACCGATAGCGCTACGACCATGACGAGGATGTACCACTGGTTGTCGACGAGGTGCGAGCAGTCGACCATGAACTGGCTGAGGGCCGGGAGCTTGCCGCCGAAGATCTTGAAGACGCCTTCGAAGACGGGGATCAGGAACGCCACCAGAGCGAGGAGGACGATGATCGCGAAGCTGATCACGAGACACGGGTAAATCGTCGCCGCACGCACCTGGCGGCGCAGCGAGGCGTCCTTCTCGAGCTGATCGGCGACACGCAGGAGGCACTCGTCGAGTACGCCCCCCGTCTCGCCCGCCCGCACCATCGAGATGTATAGGGGTGAGAACACCTTGGGGTGGCGCGCGAGCGAATCGGAAAGCTGGAGGCCGGCTTCGACGTCCCGGCGTACCGAGGCAAACGCTTCCTTTAGCTTCTTGGACTCCGTTTGCTCCTCGAGCACGTACAGGGACCGGAGGATCGTCATACCGGACGAGACCATGGTCGAGAGCTGCCGAGTCGCGACGGCCAGGTCGGCCGCCTTTACGCGTGAGAACAGCTCGACGTTGAGCTCCCTCGAGCGGTACTTGTTCGCGATGTCGACGACGACGAGGCCGCGCTCCTTGAGCTGCTCGGCGACGTCCTGCTTGGTGTTGGCTTCGACTTCTCCGCGGGCGGGGATGCCCGCCAGATCAGTGGCCTTGAAGACGTAGGTGGCCATGTCTATGCCGCCACCGCAGTTGCAAAGCCGGTGCCGATCAGCCGCCGGAGCTCCTCGCCCGAGTGGGCGCGGGATTCGGCGAGCTGGCGTGTGATCTTGCCCTGGTGGACGAGCTGGGCGAGCGCGGCATCCATCGTCTGCATCCCGTGCGCCGCGCCCGTCTGGAGCACGGAGTAGATCTGGTGGCTCTTGGCCTCGCGGATCAGGTTGCGAACCGCCGGCGTGGGGACGAGAATCTCGGCGGCGACGCAGCGCCCGGCGCCGTCGGCCGTGGGGAGCAGCATCTGGGTCATGATCCCCTGGAGCGCGACGGAGAGCTGGGCTCGAATCTGTCCCTGCTGGCCGGGTGGAAACACGTCGATGATCCGGTCAAGGGTCTGGGGCGTGTCCTGGGTATGGAGCGTCGCGAAGACCAGGTGCCCCGTCTCTGCCGCGGTGATCGCGGTGCCGATGGTCTCGATGTCGCGCATCTCGCCCACGAGGATCACGTCGGGGTCCTGGCGCAGCGCAGCCTTCAGCGCGTCGGCGAAGCTGATGGCATCCGAGCCGAGCTCGCGCTGATTCACGATGCACTTCTTGTGCTGGTGGAGGAACTCGATCGGATCCTCGATCGTCATGATGTGCTCCTCGCGCGTGGAGTTGATCACGTCGACGAGCGAGGCGAGCGTGGTCGACTTGCCCGAGCCGGTCGGCCCGGTGACGAGCACGAGCCCGCGCGGCTTATTGGCGAACTCGGCGACCGCCGGCGGCAGGCCCAGCGACTCGAGCGGCACGACCTCGAAGGGGATGAGGCGAAACGCCGCGCCGATCGCGGAGCGCTGGAAGTAGGCGTTGACGCGGAAGCGCGCGCGTCCCGGAATCTGATAGGCGAAGTCGATCTGCCAGTTGTTCTCGAGCTTCTGGCGCTGTGAGTTGGAGAGGATCGAGTAGACGACCTCGCGCGTATCGGTCGGCGTCAGCGCCGGATAGCCTTCGAGCGGGGTGAGGCGTCCGCGCACGCGCACCATGGGTGGGGCGCCGGCGGTGAGGTGCAGATCGGAGGCGCGCCGGTCGACGACCTCGAGCAGCACCTCCGCGAAGTCAACGTCCATGCCGGGCCTCTCTCTGGTTTACATCCAGCGTCTCGCTACCCATTTGCAGATCCCCTATCGACACCTCACGCCGATCCCGTTACCCGTGCGATCTCGGCCATGGACGTAAGTCCTGCCTTGACCTTGTCGAGACCGTCGTCGCGCAAGCGACGCATCCCCTCATGCAGCGCGACAGCCGTGATCTGGTCGGCGGGAGCGCGCTCGAGGGCGAGCTTGCGGATCGCGTCGGACATCGTCATCACCTCGAACAGGCCGATCCGTCCGCGATAGCCCATCCGGTCACACCGTACGCAGCCCACGTGCTCATAGGCCTCCATGTCGAACTGGGCGGCGTAGCCGTGATCGCGCACGACCTGAGCGGGGATGATCACGCGTCGCTTGCAGTGGGGGCAGAGGACGCGAGCGAGGCGTTGGGCGACGACGCAGTCAAGGGCGGAGGCAACCAGGAAGGGCTCGATGCCCATCTCGATCAGCCGGGTGATCGCAGTCGGGGCGTCGTTGGTGTGCAGGGTCGAGAGGACCATGTGACCCGTGAGCGCGCCTTCGATCGCGACCTGCGCGGTCTCGTGGTCGCGAATCTCGCCCACCATCAGGATGTCTGGGTCGGCGCGCATCATCGAGCGCAGACCAGTGGCGAACGTCAGCCCCGACTTATGGTTGACCTGGAGCTGGGTAATGCCGTTGATCTGGTACTCGACCGGATCCTCGATGGTGATGATGTTCTTCTCGGGCGAGTGGAGTTCGCGCAGCGCGCCGTAGAGCGTTGTCGACTTGCCCGAGCCCGTCGGCCCGGTCGCGAGCACGGCCCCGTGGGCACGGGTGAACGAGCTCCGGAACCGGGTCAGCTCCTGCTCGGCCATGCCGAGCTTCTCGAGCTCGAGCCGGATGCTTTCCTTGTCGAGGATGCGCAGGACGACGGTCTCTCCGTGCACGCTCGGCAGCGTGACGACGCGCACGTCGACCTGGCGGCCCTCGACCGTCAACCCGACACGGCCGTCCTGCGGCAGGCGCCGCACCGAGATGTCAAGGTCGCTCATGATCTTGATCCGCGAGACGACGCCCGAGACCAGGCGCTGGGGCACGGTCATGGACTCGGTCAGCACTCCGTCGATCCGCATCCGCACACGCAGCTCGCGCCCCGCGCGGCCCGAGGAATCCTCGACCGGTTCGAAGTGGACGTCCGAGGCCCCGGCGTCGGCCGCCTGAGCGATGATCGAGTGCACGAGCTTGATTACCGGCGCGTCCTCGGCGGACTCACGCAGGTCGACGATCTCGGCCACTCCGGCCTGCTCCTCGCCCTCGTGGACCGCCTCCTGGACGGCGTCCTCGAAGCGATTCAGGCGCGTGATCAAGCTCGAGACGTCCTCCTCCGAGGCGACGGCGGGGCGAACATCGAGGCGGGTCAGCAGCGCGATGTCGTCGACAGCAAGCACGTTGGCGGGGTCGGCCATCGCCACCAGCAGCGTGTCCTGGTCGACGTAGGCGACGGGCACCGCCTGGTAGCGCCTGGCGAGCGCGGCGCTCAGGAGATTCGCTGCGCCCATGTCGACGGTGAAGACGCCGAGGTCGATGTGATCGAGCCCGTAGCGCTCGGCGATGGCTCGCGAGAGCTGCTCGGCCGTGATGGCGCGAGCCTCGAGGAGGGCGCGCTCGGGCGCGCGCCCGGCCAGACGCGCTTCCTCGATAGCGCGGGAGGCGCGCTCGCGATCGATGAAGCCGAGCTCGACGAGCACATCGGTGAGGAAGCGGCTCGAGCCCCCGCGGCGGTTAGGGGGCGTGATGCCGTTTCCCGGCTGGTCGCCCTCGTGCACGGAGCCGTCGGGAGCAACGGCACGCAGATGTGATGGATAGTCGGTCATCTCGCGCGGGCAGCCGCGCGCATGATCTCCACCGGGGCGGGGCGGGAAGTGAAGCGCTCGAAGCTGAGCGCCCCCTGACCGACCAGGATCTCGAGCCCGTCGAGAACCGAGATCGATCGCGCCAGCGCCGCGTCCACGAGCGGCGTGTTCGTCTGGCTGTAGGGGAGATCAACCACGCAGCAGTACCCGACGAGATCATCGGCGTCCACGGGGAGGGACTTGAACATCGGCCAGGAAGCGTCCAGGCCACTGGACGTGCAGTGGACGAGCAGGTCGGCGGGGGCGGCGCTCGTCACCGGCGTCCCGCCGAGCTCGGCGCACAGTCGCTCGGCGCGCTCGGGCGTCCGGTTCCAGACCCGGACCTCGGCCGCCCCCGCGTCCCTGAGGGCCCACACCGCCGCCCGCGCGCTCCCGCCCGCGCCGAGCACAAGCGCGGTCCTGCCCTGGGCGGGGAAGGGCAGGCCGGCGATGAGGGCAGGAGCATCGGTGTTATCAGCGATGACGGTGCCGGACTCGAAGGTCAGGGTGTTGGCGGCGCCGATCGCGCTCGCGCGCTCGGTGGCCTCATCGGCCAGGGCCAGCGCCGCCTGCTTGTGGGGAATGGTCACGTTGACCCCGCGGAACCCCGCGCCCGGCAACGCGCGCACCGTCTCGGCGAACAGCTCGGGGGGCACCGGCAGCAGCTGGTAGCGCCAGTCGGTCAGTCCCACGGCGGCGAGCGCCGCGTTGTGCATCGCCGGTGAGCGGCTGTGGGCGACCGGCCAGCCGAGGACACCGAGCCGCGTGTGGCGCGGGGTGCTCACGCGAAATGCCTACTTGCGGCACACCAGCGGCGAGCGGCCGCCGCGCCGCGCGCGCGCTTGGTCGTAGCGCTGCACGTCGATCTGGAACTGAGCGTTGGTCGAGGCGAACGCGCTCGCCCCATTTCCGCACGGCTTGGCCACGAAGTACAGGTAGGTCGTGCGCGCGGGGTGGGCGGCCGCCTCGATCGACGCGAGGCTGGGGTTGTCGATCGGCGTCGGCGGCAGCCCGGTGTGGGTACGGGTGTTGTAAGGCGAGGGTGAGTTCAGTTGGGAGGCGGTCAAGGGCGAGGTGTAGTTGTTGACGGCGTAGCGGACGGTGGCATCGATCCCCAGAGGCATCCCGAACCGGAGCCGGTTATAGATCACCGAGGCGATTAGAGGCCGGTCGTGCGCGGTCCCCGCCTCCGCCTCGACCATCGAGGCGATCTTCAGTACGTCGTACGGGGTCAGGTTCTTACTGCGGGCATAGCGCATGTTGACGGTGGCGAACTGCTCACGGAAGGTCGTGAGCTGATCGGCGACCAGCGCCGGGATGCTGATCGGCTCCCGCAGCTGATAGGTCGACGGGAACAGGAAACCCTCGAGGTTGTCGAGGTTGCGTGGCGCTCCGTAGGCCCGCAGGTTAAGCAGGGTGGTGTGGCGGGTGGAGGTCAGGTAGCGGCCGTGGACGCCCTGCTCATGGAGCAGCAAGGCAATCTGACGGCGGGTGCGACCCGGAATGACAGTGACATTGGTCGTCGGGGCCGCCTTCGGCGGCGTGGTCAGGATGGTCAGCACGGCGCCGTACCCCATGCCACGCTTGAGTCGGTACCTGCCGGCCAGGAGCTTGCCGCGATCGCCCGCGAGTGTCGCCCGCAGGCCGAAGAAGAAGCTGGAGGACACGACCCCGTCGTGCGCGAGCTCGGTGCCGATCGTATCGGTGGCGGCGCCGGTCGGGATGGTGACGACAACGCTGCCGTCGCCCGCCCCGTTGAAGGGCTGGAACAGCTCGACGAGGAACCAGATGCCGGCGATCGCGAGCAACAGCGTGACGACGGCGACGATACGCGCGACGATCGACCGGGGACGCCGAACTCGCGAGCGCTCGCCGGGCCGTCGGACGGGGCGCTTCGCCCGGGTCCGGCGCGCGAGGGGCGGCGGCGCGGCTGGCGGGTCCGGCGCGGGCGGTGGCGCG
>Ga0302314_10007377_pt1 | contig 19774 bp, 20 predicted proteins | sample III_Palsa_N2_3_FD_200533 | JGI IMG/M metagenome (GOLD analysis project Ga0302314, IMG submission 200533) | Peat permafrost microbial communities from Stordalen Mire near Abisko, Sweden - III_Palsa_N2_3 | ecosystem: Environmental > Terrestrial > Soil > Palsa > Peat permafrost | place: Sweden...
CGGGAACGAGTGGCGGCTGGCCGACCGGCCTGCCCGGCTCGCGCACAGCTACACGATCCAGGCGGTCAAGCCACCTCGCTAAGCGTCACCCGCCGAGCCAGGTCAACCGTGCCCGGCAGGCCGAGCAGGTGGCTCGCGGGCGGTGCCGGGACGCCCTCCCGCAGCATCCAGTGGTCCATGTAGACGCCCGCGGGCAGCCAGAACTCGGTCGTGGGGAGGCTCGCGCGCATGACCACGCAGCCGTGCGCCCAACTGGCCCGCCGCTGGTTCTGCGACGGCACCCAGAACCCGTGGTCAGGCGCGGCGGAGATGACCGGGGCGAGGTCGACGAGCTCGCCCCGGTCCAGGTACTCCCACAGCCGCCCGTCCTCGAGCGGGCTGACGGTGAACGCGGGCCAGCGCAGCGGCTCGCTGCCGACCAGCGGCAGCACCCGGATCTGGGGCCCGCCGGGCAGCCGGCTGCCCGGCCTCCCGTGGCAGACCGAGAGCAGCACCAACGCCTGGCGGTCACTGACCCAGCCGAGCAGCGCGCCGTCGCGCGGTACCGGCATGCCGTCCGCGATCACCCGGTGGACGGCGGCGGGCACCGGGTCGACCGGGCGGATCTCCTGGTACGTGAACTCGTCGGACCGGCCGGGCCCGTCGGAGTCGGCTGACTCCCCGCCCGGCCAGGGTTGCAGCACAAAATGCTCGGCCGTGTCCTGACTCAAGATGAAAAAGCCGCTCTTCCCGGACGCGCGATCTTCTTCAGCGCCTGAGTACCGCAGGACTATCGACCGGTGCTGACCGTCCGCCGACCAAGGCGAGACGGCGAGGGGATAGGACCGAAACAGTCGTAGGCATGCGGCGAACGACGCTGCCCCGGACAGGGCATGAACGAACACGGGCTGCTCCTCGCGTTCCCTCCAACCACACCTGCCGCATTAGGCATGGCCCGAGGTATATCAAGTGGTGAATTGACATGCGCTTATTGGCTGTCAAAGGGTGCTGCGAATAGCGCCAACAGACATCGGTCAGGTGGCGTATATCGATGCGGCGTCAGTACACAGGTGAGGCCTAAGCCTGCCCTGCGGCCGCCGCCGAGCCCAGCACCGAGCCGATCTGGGACTGTCCATGATGATCACCCTGTATCCGGACATAGTCATCGCGGAAATGCGCGGATGATTGATTGCCGCGCGGGCCGCGGCCACGGCCCGCGCGGCTGGAGAGCCGCCGGGAAGATCCCCGTGCGGTGACCGGGCTACCGGCGAGCGGAGGAGGAGACGCTCGCAGGATGCCGCGCGGTCAGTTGACACATGGTGCCCCCGCGCAAGGCCCCAGACATCGGACAGGTGACCGACATCGGTGACAGCGGTGCGAAAGATTACGGGTGAAACGCGGTGTCGCCTAGCGGTCCCTGAGCGCCGCCCGGATGAGGACGCCGGAGCGTCGGAGCCGTCCCGGCCTGCCCATCGCGGCGGACTCAGCCATCAGCGCCGGGAGCAGCGCGCCGGGCCAGCCGACGCCCTCGTCGTCGCGTCCGACCGGCCCGTCCGGGCCGACCGCCGCCACCAGGCCGACTACGACCGACTCGGCGGACTCAGCGGCCACCGCCGGGGCGGCCAGCCCGGCGATGAAGCGGGCGATGTCGACAGCGGCGCCGGGGCGGCCGGCCCGGGCCGACGCGTCCCGCATGGCGCCGAGCGCGGCCGGGTCGCGGCGGAGCCGTCCGACCTCGGCCGCGAGCTGCCGCGGCCGCGGCGCGTACACGCCGGCCCCGGACTCGGTGACGAACTCGGCGTTCCCCTTCTCCTGGCCGGGCACGAACGAGGTCAGCACCAGCGGCGCTCCGCAGCAGGTCGCCTCCGCGATCGTGCCCGGGCCCGCCTTCCCGACCACGATGTCGGCGCAGCGCAGCCAGTCGGCCATGTTGCCGACGAAGCCCTGGGCGGTCAGCCGCCCGTCCCCGGCCCGCTCGGCCAGGCGGCCGAGCCGCCGCCGCAGCGAGCGGTTACGGCCGCAGATGACGACGACGTCCACGTCCTGCACCTGGCGCAGGATCGCGGCGGCGCAGCGGCGCAGCCGCCCGGACCCCTCGGCCCCGCCGGTGAGCACGACCAGGAACTCGCCGCGGAGCCCGAGTTCGCGCTTGAGCTCGCGCCGCTGCTCCTCGCCGAGCGGGGGGCGGCAGAACTCGGCCGCGACCGGCAGCCCGAGCGGCACGTAGCGGCCGGCCGGGGAGCCGTCGCTAGCGCACTGGTCCGCGACCACCTCAGACGGCACCACCACCCGGTCGACGGCCGCGTCGACCCAGGACAGGTGGGCGGTGACCAGGTCGGTGACGACGGTGACGACCGGCGCCCCGGTGTCGGCGGTCTTCCGCGCCCGGACGGCCGGATCGGCCGTCATCGGGTGGAACGCCACGATCAGCGCGGGCCGGCAGGCCTCGACCGCCCGCTCGACGCTGCCGTAGACCGGGGCCATGATCGTGCGGCGGAGCGCGCGGAGCCCGACCGGCGAGTTGCTCGTCCGCCAGAACGACCACCACAGCCACGGCGTGAGCCGGATGCAGAGGCCGTAGAGCCCAGCGAACCAGCGCAGCAGCCCGGGCACGTCCGGGCCGCGAAGCGGGTCCCAGGTGACCGGGGCGAACCGGCCGGGCTCGACCCGGTCCAGTGCCTGCTGTACCGCCGCGGCGGCGCTCCGGTGCCCGCCGCCGGTATCCCCGATGAGGAAGAGCAATGGCAGGGGAGGCTGTTCAGGGCTGGCCATCGCTCACCTTTGGCTGTCCTTCTCTTCTGGTGGTGTACCGCGCGCCGCGAGGGCGCCGTAAATGGATTCCCACCGGGCCAGCAGGCGATGCCGGTCATGGTCGGCGATGATCCGCAGCCCTGACATCGACATCCGGGCGCGCAGCTGGGAATCGCGGCAGAGCAGGTCGAAGCTGCCCGCCAGGTCGGCCGCGCGGCCGGGCCGGGCCAGAAAGCCGTTCTCCCCCGAGTGCACGAGCTCGCTCAGCGCGCCCGCGTTGACGGCGACGACCGGCAGCCCGCTCGCCATCGCCTCCATCGTCACCAAGGACTGCAGCTCGGCCTCGGACGCGATCGCGAACAGGTCCGCCAGCCGGTACAGACCGGGCAGGTCGGTGCCGGGGATGAAGCCGAGGAAGCGGACCCGCTCGGCGACGCCGCGCCGGGCGGCGAGATCCCGCAGCCTGCCCTCGTCCGGGCCGGAGCCCGCCAGCGCGAGCACCGTGTCCGCCTCGTCCTGCGCGGCCACCGCCTCGATCAGCACGTCCGCCCGCTTCTCGGGGCTGAGCCGGCCGACCGACAGGATCAGCGGCCGCCCGGCGGGCAGCGCGTACCGGCGCCGGAGCGACTCGTCGGCCGTCCCCGGCGAGTAGGCCTCCAGGTCGATGCCGTTGGACACGACCTGCGAGGGCGCGCGCAGCCCGTGCTCGCGCAGCAGCAGCAGCGCGGTCGCGGTCGGCGCGGTGACCCGGTCGCAGCGGTTCGCGAACCCGGTCAGGTACCCGTAGAAGCCGGCGTCGAACAGCGCCCCGGCCGCGCCCCCGACGGCCGCCGCCGTCGCCCGGGTGGCGGCCGCGACGCGGGTGGCGGGGGCGGTGGAGCCGACGACGGGATCGCCCGGCGCGGCGGGCCGCCGCCTGGCCTCGGCCCGGTCGGCCCGGTCGGCGGTCGGGTGAACGTTGGCGGGCAGGTAGTGATTGGTGTACACGACCGGGACACGGCGCCGCCGAGCCGCCGAGCGGGCCGCCGCGCCGAGCGTCAGCGGCGAGTGAATGTGCACCACGTCCGGCCCGAAGCCGCCGATCAGCTCGCCCGCGGCCGCCCGGCCGAGGAAGCCGAGCCGCTGGTCCTCGTACCAGGGCCAGCGCACCGAGGCGCGGCGGGCGACGGTCAGCCGGCCACCGGCGGTCGCGCTGCGGCCGGTGGTCGAGGGGGCGAGGACCTGCACCGCGTGGCCGCGCTCGGCCAGGCCGCGGGCCAGCTCCCTGGTGACCGTCGGGACCCCGCCGACCATGGGCTCGTACTGGTCGGTGACGATCATGACGCGCAGCTCATCGGCCCGTGCGCCGCCGGTCAAGGCCGGTTCCCGCGGGCGCGGCGGCCGGCCAGAGGCCGAGGGCCCTCGTTCTTCGCGATGCCGTTCATGGTCATCGCCATGATGCCAGTGTTGTCGCTGCCTGGGTAATTGCCATCGCCCGGCAGGATCGCGGATCGGGACGACGCGATGGTGAACGGCACGCCAATAGGTAGCGGCCACCGAGTGACGGTCCCACCGGCCGCGAGATTGCGGTGATCACAGCAGTCGCAGCCAGCTATCGTGCAGCGGCCAGGTCACCCGGAGGGTGCCGCCGACCGGCAGCGCCGACCACTCCCGGTACAGGCGCTGCACGCCGGCCCGGGCGACCCGGATCGCCTCGTCGTCGAGCCGGGCGGCCAGCCCGGCCGCGTCCGGGCCGGTCCTGGCCAGCCGGTCCCGCACCCCGGCCGGGGTGTCGGGGCCGTCGCCCCACCGGTTGAGCACCGCGTTGACGGCCGCCTTGGCGACCACGTGGGCGGGCCAGTTCCTGACCGCGATCTCGTCCGGCACCGTGTCGGTGACCAGCCTGATCCGGCCGGTCCGCCTGCTGGCAGCCCGGCTGGCGGGAGCGTAGCCGCCGGCCGCGAGCGTCCCCCAGAGCCCGTCGTCGAGGTCAAACGCCGACTCGACGACCAGATGCGGCAGGTCGTGGCTGACGTGCACCACCGCGCGGCGCGCGGTCCCGTCCGGGAACGACAGCCAGGTCCGGTCGGAGGCCGGCGTCTCCCCCTTCACGATCGCGACATCCGCCACCACGCTGAACGCCGGCGCCTCGGTCACGAAAAGACACGATAGTCGCGCGACGGCGCGGATACCGGGATTTTCCCGGCGTGTCCCGCGCGCAAAACCGGGCGGCCGCCCCGGTGAATCTCGGGCGGGCATCAGCGGCGAAGCGACGGACCGTTCGGGGTAAAAGATTTGAAGATCCTTAGCCCGAACGGTCCCGGGGTTCCCTGGCCCGCCCCGCGTCTCCCGCAGGTTGGCACAAGCACGCCGGGCGCGCTTTTCGCCGTCCGCCGGCCGAGGACTAGAATTGGTGACATGACAGCTACTCCCGCCACGAAGCCCGTCGTCGACTTCTACTTTGACCCGCTCTGCCCGTTCGCCTGGGTCAGCTCGCGCTGGATCCTCGAGGTGGAGAAGGAACGCGACATCGACCTGTCCTTCCGTGTCATGTCGCTGTCGGTGCTCAACTCCGGCCGTGAGGGTCTCCCCGACCAGTACAAGGAACTCCTCGAGCGGGGCTGGGGCCCGGTCCGGGTCTGCATCGCGGTCGAGCAGAAGTACGGCACCGCGGCGCTGCGCGACCTCTACACCGCGCTCGGCACCAAGCGGCACATCGAGAAGCGCGAGTGGGACCGTGACCTCTATGTTGAGGCGCTGACCGAGTGCGGCCTCGACCCGACCCTGGCCGACGCGGCCGACTCGACCGAGTACGACACCGCGCTGAAGGAGTCGCACCACCGCGGCATGGACCCGGTCGGCGACGAGGTCGGCACCCCGACCATCCACATCGACGGGGTGGCGTTCTTCGGCCCGGTGATCACCCGGGTGCCGCGCGGCGAGGAGGCGCTGCGGATGTTCGACGGCGCGCTGATGCTCGCCGCCAACCCGTACTTCTTCGAGCTCAAGCGCACCCGCACCGAGGCGCCGCAGGTCGACAGCTAGGTCCCGGCGGGCCCGGCCTCGATGACCTCGCGCACTCGGGCGCGGCCGGGGTGCGCGAGGAGTTCGGCGGTCTAAAACCAGTCGACGGAGTTCTCGGCTGCACGGCAGGATGACGGCCATGGCGACGCATGTATGGGGACCTGAGACCGCGGCGACGTACGACGCGGGGAGCCCAGAGATGTTCTCGCCGGAGGTGCTTGACCCGTGCGTGGACGTGCTCGCGTCGCTCGCGGGTGACGGGGCGGCGCTCGAGTTCGCCGTCGGCACCGGGCGGGTGGCGCTGCCGCTGAGCGCCCGCGGCGTGCCGGTCACCGGGATCGAGCGGTCGCCGCCGATGGTCGAGCGGCTGCGGGCCAAGCCGGGTGCGGACGCGGTCCCCGTCACCGTCGGCGACATGACCACGACCCGGGTCGACGGCGTGTTCTCGCTCGTCTACCTGGTGTTCAATACGATCGAGAACGTCACCAGCCATGACGAGCAGGTTGCGGTGTTCGCGAACGCGGCCACGCACCTGGCGCCGGGCGGCCGGTTCGTGGTCGAGGTCGAGGTCCCGTCGCTGCTCGGCCTCCCGTCCGGTCAGCGCGGCCGGGTGTTCGACCTCTCGCCGGGCCATGTCGGCATCGATACCCACGACGACCCGGTCCGCCAGTTGCTCTCCTCGCACCACTGGACGCTGATCGACGGCCGCTGGGTGCAGGGCTCCGGGCAGTACCGCTACGTCTGGCCGTCCGAGCTCGACCTGATGGCCCGGCTGGCGGGCCTCCGCCTTGAGCACCGGTGGGCGGGGTGGGACCGGTCCGCGTTCACGGCCGACTCCACCAGCCAGGTCGCCGTGTACCGGAAACCGGCCGCCGTCTGACCGAGCGCGCTCGGGGTTGGTTGCCCTACCGTTAGGGGCTATGGACGAGCTCTTGGCGCGCGCGTGGCGGCTGGCCGGCCCGCTGCAGGGCTGGCTGGCGTGGTTGCTGCACTCGACGTTCAACGTCGGCGTGACTGGGGTCGTGCGGGCCGACGACGGGCGGCTGCTGCTGCTGAAGCACCGGCTGTGGCCGCCGGAACAGCAGTGGGGCTTCCCCGGCGGGTTCGCCAAGCGCGGCGAGCAGTTCACTGAGACGGTGGTGCGCGAGGTCCGCGAGGAGACCGGGCTGACGGTCCGCGTCGGCCCGCTGCTCGAGGTCCGGGTCGGCGACCGGTACCGGGCCGAGGTGTACTACGAGGCGGTCCTCGTCGGCGGCCTCGACCGCCTCGCGCTCCAGCAGAGCGAGATCCTCGAGGCCCGGCTGTTCGACCTCGACGCGCTCCCGGCCGCGATGCCGCCGCTGCACCGGGAGTTCGCCGCGCGCGGCGCGACCCCGTGACCTGAAAATGTCAGGTCCCGGGGAAAGCGTCAGCTATTTGGGCTCGTCGCGGCCGCCGGCCCCATGTGAGGATTGAGACGCGGCCGGCTGCTGCCACGGTCGGCCCTCGGCGTGCGGCGTGCGCGGGGGGTGGGGCACGCCGCACCCACCGAACCCTTTGAACCCGCGCGCTACGGCCTGTTCTTGCTGACCAGCGCGAGCCAATTCCCGTCGGGGTCGGCTACGTAAGCGCGGCGATGACCGGAGACGTGGCCGCTGGGCTCGACCAGCACCTGGACGCCCGCTGCGCGCAGGGTCGCGACCGCGTCGTCGGCCGAGTCGCACCAGATGACGAGCTCGAGCGGGTGGCCGGGGGTCGGCGTCGGGAGCCCCTGATCGGGCACGACCGCGGCCGCGCTTAGCGCGATGACGACATCGCCGATCCGGACCTCGACGTGCTCGGCGGGTCCTTCGGCCGGGAGCCGGAAGGTCTCGACGCCGCCCAGCAGGTCGCGGTAGAACTTGGCGGCGCGCTCCACGTCGGACACGTACAGGTTCGGCATCACGGACAAGAAGGCCATCGGTTCCTCCTGATCGGCTGTCGCCGTTGGATGCTATCGAGCCGCTATTGCGCGGCCTCGCCCTCTCTACGAACCAGGCGCGGGCGAATCCGACAAACGCATTAGGCTCGGAGCCCTTCAAGCCCCGCCCCAACCCGCTCCGCCGCTCGAGACGCGCATCACCAGCCCCACAACGCACACTGCCCGGACTCCACATCCAAAAATCGGTCATCGTGTGCCGTTCGGGTCGCATAGAGCCCCTAATGGAACACAATCACGATTTTTCTTCGATGAGATGCGCACTTAGTGCACACGATGACATGGCGCGCCTGAAGCGAGAGAACCTTGCGTCAGTACAGGGTCGCGTCGGCCGACTTGTCGTAGGGGCGGATGCCGGACAGGCGGCCGTCGGCGACCTTGGCGGCCCAGTCGGGGTCGGCCAGCACCGCCCGGCCGACCGCGACCAGGTCGAACTCGCCGCGGTCGAGCAGGTCGACCAGCGGGGCGAGGGTGAGGCTGGGCTGCGCCGCCTCGTCGGTGCCGCGGAACGCGGCGGCGACCCCGACCGAGCCGACCGTGATGACCGGCAGGCCGGACAGGTGCCTGGTCCAGCCGGCCAGTGTGCGATCGGAGCCGTCGAAGGCGGGCAGCCAGTAGCGGCGGACGGAGGCGTGGAAGATGGAGACGCCCGCCTCGGCCAGCGGGCTGAGGAAGGCCTCGAGCTCAGCCGGGTCCTCGGCGATCCGCGCGTTGTAGTCGGCGCCCTTCCACTGGGAGAACCGGAACGCGATCGGGAACCGCGGCCCGGTCGCGGCGCGGACGGCGGCGACGATCTCGGCGCTGAGCCGCACCCGGCCGGCCATGTCGCCGCCGTAGCGGTCGGTCCGCCGGTTGGTGACCGGCCAGTGGAACTGGTCGAGCAGGTAGCCGTGGGCGCCGTGCAGTTCGACGCCGTCGAACCCGGCCGCCTTGGCCTCGGCGGCGGCGCGGGCGAACGCGGCCACCACGGCGTCGAGCTCGGCCTCGGTGGCGGGTTCCGCGACCGCGTGGCCCGCCGGGTCGAGGCCGGACGGGCTGATGACGGGCGCGTCGGGATAGGGCGGGCTGCCCGCGCGGCGCTGCGCGCCCAGGTGCCAGAGCTGCGGGAAGATCGCGCCGCCGTTGTCGTGCACGGCCGCCGCGACCTTCCGCCAGCCGTCGAGCGCCTGCTCGCAGAAGAACCTCGGCACCCGGCTGGAGCTGCCGGCCGACTGGTCGACGTAGGTGCCCTCGGTGATCAGCAGGCCGAGCGAGGCCGCCCGGCGCCCGTAGTAGGCGGCGACGTCATCGCCGGGGATCCCGTCGGGCGAGAACTGCCGCGTCATCGGCGCCATCGCGAAGCGGTTGCGGAGCTTGAGCCCGCCGACACAGACCGGGGAGAACAGGGGGGACACGTCGGCCCCGTCGAGCAACGTCAGGGGAAGGCTGCTCGCTGCGGTATTCAGTTCCGTCACGACCTCGCCAACCGCGACGAAACGAGACGTATTCCGGTCAGAGTCGGCCGGGACCGTTCGGGATGACTGGGGTGTTATTTCTGCTTTTCGACCACGTGCCGCGGGGGCAGGCCGGACAGCACAGCGGCGATCGCCGCCGCCGCCATCTCGTAGGCGGCGTACTCCGACTGCGGTGACAGCCACGCCTGGTGCGGGGTGATGATCGTCCTCGGCAGCGTGAACGCGATGTGGTCGGGCGGCGGCGGCTCGGTGTCGAGCACGTCGAGGGCGGCGCCGGCCAGGCGGCCGGACTCCAGCGCCGCCCGCAGCGCGCCGAGGTCGACGAGGTCGCCGCGGCCGCAGTTGACCAGGGCGGCGTCCGGGCGCATGAACGCCAGCGCGTCGGCGTCGATCAGGTTCTTGGTGTCCGGGGTGAGCGGCACGTGCAGCGAGACGACGTCGCTGGCGGCGAGCAGCCCGGGCAGGGTCGCGACCAGGGTGACGCCGAGCTCCCGGGCCCGGGCAGCCGGGGTGCGCGGCGCCCAGGCGACGACCCGCAGGCCGAGCGCGACCGCGCGCCGTGCGACCAGCGCGCCGGTGCGGCCGAGGCCGACGACGCCGAGGACCGAGCCGGTGATCCGCTTCGCGCCGACCGCCCGCGACGACCAGCCGCCGTCCCTGACGTAGCGGTCGCCGACGTGCAGGTTGCGCAGCAGTGCGAGCGTCATCGCGATCGCGTGGTCGGCCACCTCGACGTCGCAGTAGCCGGGGGCGTGGGCGACGGTCACGCCGGCTGTCGCCAGGGCGGCCACGTCGAGATGGTCGTAGCCGGCCGCGGCGGCGGCCACCACGCGCAGCCCCGGCAGCGCGGCGACGTCGGCGGCGGTCACCCGGGCGGGCGGGGAGACGGCGACGCCGACGACGTCGGGGCCGACCGGGATCCGGCGGGCGACGCTGACGTCGTAGTCGCGCTGGCCCGGTTGGTCGAGCGCCCCGGTGAAGATCGCTCGGAAACGGGGCAGGATCTCCTCGTCACCGGCCCGGGTGACGAGGACGACCCGGCCGCCTGGCGGATGAGGTTTCTCGGTGATCGCGGTCCGTCCTCGGTCAGTCCTTGTAGTCCGGGTACAGCCGCTCGACCAGGCGGAGCATGGCGTCCCAGGCCAGGTTGGGGGCGGCGTCATTACTGTAGTCGTCGTTGTTGCTCGGGCTGCCCTCGAACTGCCGGGCGGTGTGCTCGCAGACCTCCGGCGGCGGGGTGACGATCGGTGCGCCGCCGGCCAGCGCGTCGACCTGGATCTCGCACGCGCGCTCGAGGTAGAACATCCGCAGGAACGCCTGGCCGGGAGTCTTGCCCACGGTCAGCAGGCCGTGGTTGCGCAGGATCATCACCGGCTTTTGGCCGAGGTCGGCGACCAGGCGCGCCTTCTCCGCGTTGGACAGCGCGATGCCCTCGTAGTCGTGGTAGGCGACCCGGTTGTAGAACTCGAGCGACATCTGGTTCAGCGGCAGCAGACCGTGCTCCTGGGCGGCGACCGCGCAGCCGGCCTTGGTGTGGGTGTGCAGCACGCACAGCGCGTCCTCGCGCGCCTCGTGGATCGCGCTGTGAATTACGAACCCGGCCGGGTTGACCTTCCACCGCCCGTCGGTGATCAGCTGGCCGTCGAGCCCCACGATCACCAGGTTCGACGCGGTGACCTCCTCGTACAGCAGGCCGAAGGGGTTGAGCAGGAACCGGTGCTCAGGTCCGGGGAGGCGGACCGAGATGTGGTTGTAGATCAGGTCCGTCATCCGGAAGTGCGCGATGAGCCGGTAGACGGCGGCCAGCTCACGGCGCAGCCGCGCCTCCTCGGCCTTGTCCTCGCTGGTCGCCGGGGTGCTCACTTCGGTCACGGTCATGGTGCGCGTCCCTGTCCCTGCCTAGCTGACTTCGTTTGACGTACGTCGATGACCTTGAGCCTGCCATCTCGTCCGCTCCCGCGTCCATGGAGGAAAGTGACTGTTTCTGCGGGGCAATAACCGTGAATGACCACTGGGACGGATGCGGCGATCCCTACAATCCGGTCATGGCTCACGGCCAACGCGGTAACGTCCGGCCCGGGCGGCTGCCGTTGTTCGGAATCGGGCTGGCCGCTGTTGCGGTCGCCGCCGTGGTCGGTATCGGCCAACTGGCCGGCGGCCAGACCGCCTGCAGCATGTCGGCCTCGGCCGCCGCCTCGTCCTCGGTGTTGTCGTTGTCGGCGATGTCGGAGCAATCCGGGACCGTCTCCGGCATTGCGACCCACTACGTGCTGACCGGCCTGCCGAACTGCTCGTACCCGAGCCCGCCCTCGAACGACCTGTTCGTGGCGCTCCCCCCGCCGGAGTACGACGCCGCGGCTGCGTGTGGCGGCGCTATGACCATCACCGGGCCGGACGGGTCGGTGACGGTTCAGGTGATCGACCAGTGCCCGGATTGCGCGGCCGGTCACATCGACCTCAGCGAGCCTGCCTTCGCTAAGCTCGCGCCGCTCAGCGCGGGGCTGATCAACGTGCGCTACCAGTACCTGGCCGACCCGGTTCTGCCCGGACCGATCACGATGGAGGTGAAGTCGGGCTCCTCGCAGTACTGGCTGGCGCTGCTGGCCGACAACACCGGCAACCCGCTCGCCTCGGTGCAGGTCGAGACTGCCTCCGGCGGCTGGATGAGCCTCGCGCGGGCGAGCTATAACTACTGGATCGCGCAGTCGGGTGCGGGCGCCGGACCGTTCACCGTTCGGCTCACCGACACCGAGGGCAACCAGGTCACCGTGCACAACATCGCCCTTGACCCGGGCGCGGTGCAGTCCACCGGCGTTTACATGTACGGCGGGGGGAGCGACCAGGGAGCGTCCGCCCCGTCCCCGTCACCGGTCGCGGTTAGCTCCGCCGCCTCCAGCGCCGACGCCTCCGCCAGCGCGTCCGCCACCGCCGCGGCGTCCGGCGCTCCCGCAGCCACCCGCCAGCGGCCCAAGGCGGCGCCCGCACCGCAGCCGACGATGGCGCCGACTCGGTCGCCGACCCCGTCCACCACCTGCTGACCGGCCGGGCCGACGGTCACCGGCGGATACGCGGCTCTTCTGCTCTGCGGGGCTCTTCTCCTCCCTGCGCGGCCGGGGTAGCGTCGGCGGAAGGGCACCTCGTGCACGGGCGAGAGGTGGGGTCAATGCCCGAGTTTCCGCTGACCGATGCGTACTGGCCTGCGCAGACAGCCGTGCCGCTGCGGGAGAGCACGATCGGGTCCACGCTGCGTGACGCCGCCGACCTCGCTCCGGGCAAGATCGCGCTGATCGACGGCGACCTTGGCCTCGCCCGGCGCCGCCAGTGGACGTACGGCGATCTGCTGGCCGACGCCGAGCGGGCCGCGCGGGCGCTGCTGCGGCGCTTCTCCCCCGGTGAGCGGATCGCGGTCTGGTCGGGCAACCGCCCCGAGTGGGTCATCCTCGAGTTCGCCGTCGCCCTGGCCGGGCTCACCCTGGTCACCGTCAACCCGGCCTATCGCGGTGACGAACTGGCGCACGTGCTCGGCCACTCGGAGGCGGACGGCCTCTTCCTGGCCGACGAGTACCAGGGCGCCGACCTGCACGCGATCCTGGCCGACGTCACGGGCCGGCTGCCCCGGCTGCGCTCGGTCAGCTCGTTCGGCCACTGGGACGACGTCATGACGGGGCCGGCCGACGACGCGCCGCTTCCCCCGGTCGCCCCGTCCGACGTCGCCCAGCTGCTTTACACCTCGGGCACGACCGGCCGGCCGAAGGGCGCGCTGCTCACCCACGCAGGACTGACCAACAACGCCCGGCTCGCCTTCGCGGCGGCCGGCATCGGGCCCGATGACCTGCTCGTCAACCCGATGCCGCTGTTCCACGTGGGCGGCGTCATGTTCACCCTCGGCGCGATGTCGGCGACCGCGACGCACGTGCTCATGCCGCGCTTCTCCCCCACCCTTCAGCTCGAGCTGATCGAGACGTACCGGGCCACCCTGCTGCTTGGCGTGCCGACGATGATGCTGGCGATGCTGGGCCACCCCGATCTGGCCAAGCGAGACGTCTCCTCGCTGCGCCGCGCGATCAGCGGCGGCGCGGTGTCGCCGCCTGACCTGGTCCGCCGGGCCGAGTCGGAGCTCGGCCTGTGTTACTCGATCTCCTTGGCGCAGACCGAGGCGAGCTGCTCGATCACGATGACGTCGGCCGCCGACTCGGCCGACGATCGCGCGGAGACGGTCGGACGGCCGCTGCCCGACACCGAGGTGCGCATCGCCGGCCTGGCGACTGGCGCGACCCGCGCGACCGCGGCGACCGCGGCGACCGCCGCGACCGCCGCGACCGCCGCCTGCGGAGTCGTCGGCGAGATCTGCACCCGGGGCTACCTGGTGATGCGGGGCTATCTCAACGCCCCCGAGGCGACCGCCGCCGCCATCGACGCCGACGGCTGGCTGCACACCGGCGACCTCGGCTCGATGGACGAGCGCGGGTACCTGCGCATCGCCGGCCGCATCAAGGACATGATCATCCGCGGCGGCGAGAACATCTACCCCCGCGAGATCGAGGAGGCGCTGATCAGCCACCCGGCGGTGGCCGACGCGTCCGTCCTCGGCTTCCCCGACGACCACTACGGCGAGACGGTCGCCGCCGCGATCCGGGTCTCACGCTGCGTGACGGCATCGGAATAGTGGCTCCGGGCGCGCTCCGCGTGCCTCTCGGTGAAGGTCTAGACCATTGGTCTAGTGAGTCCGGGGCGGCGCCGGCCGTACGAGATGGTGCCGTTCCGAGGCGAATGCCCCGCGTCAGGCGCCGGACGGGCCGTTTTTGACAAGACCCGCGAGCTCGCCCAGGGCGCCGCGCTCGTGCAGCGCGTCGGCGATGATGAGGGTGTCGCGTCCAGTTGCCGGGCCTCCCGTATCAGCACGGCATGAGCCGCGCGAGGCCACGCGGCCTCGCGCGGCTGACGCGTCACGATCGCTGGGTCACCAGGCGAACTGCGGCTCTTTGGTGACCTGGCTCGCCGGTGGCGCGGTGACCGGTACTTGCTGCCCGAAGCCACTGAAGGTCATGTCGTTCGTGATGTCCGGGCCGGATTGGTCGTGCTGAATTACGTGCAGGTGCCGCACCCTCCCCTGCTGGTCGACGTCAATGGTGCCGGTGACGGCCGTGACCATTTCGTTCAGGTCCCCGGGCAGTAGCCCCTGCTTGCCTGCGGTCACGCTGAACGAGTACCTGGTTCCCGTCCAGCCCGCGCCGGAGACGGTCCCGTCGGCACGGACCGTGGTTGCCATTCGCAGCAGGGCCAGCAGGCCCTCCGGGGTAACCGGCTTCAGGCCGGTGCCGTCGAGCTGTGCGGAAAGCTGGGAGAGGGCGGCCTCTTCGGGGCTTAGGTTTGATTTTTCGTGGCCAAATACTGCGCCCGGTGGCAAGGCTGACGTCTCCTCGGCCCAGTGATCACCGCACAAGGCTCCCGCGGTACCGCAGGCGTATATGAGGTTGTCGACGCCGGAATTGGTCAGATACTGTGCGTGATACACGCCGCGGTCGTCGTACACGTACACGTGACCGCCGACGTAGCGGATCTGGCTCGTGCCGACCGCCAGCTGCCCGGCGTGCCGGGCCGGGTCAAAGTCACCCGTCACCGTCATGGAGTGGAACTTGGTGGTGACCACGCTGACGTGATAGCTCTCGCTGAACGTCCGTGCGGCCGCGGCATTGACCGCCGCGGACGCCGACGGCGCTGAGGCCACCGATCCCGCTAGCAGCGTGCCGACGGCGGCGGCCGCAGCCGCGCCGGCCGTAAGGCCGACCCGCAGGCTCCATGACCGCCGGGCCTGACCGCGGCGCAAGCCAGTGAGCAGGTCCGGGCGTGGGTGGATGCCTGCCACCTCCGCGCGAAGCCGGACCCTTACCTCTTCTGCGAACTGCTCGTTAGTGAGCATCGAACACCTCCGGTGTGGAGCGGCCTGAAGCCACGTGGTTGTCGGTGAGGGTTATGCGAAGGCTGCGCAGTGCCCGCGCTGCGTGGGACTTCACCGTTCCCGGGGAGATCCCGAGCAAGCTGGCGGTATCGGCCACGGAGAGGTCCTCAAGGAACCGCAGCACGATGACCTGCCGCTGACTCGCTGGCAGTCCCGCCAGCGCCGCGATGATTGACATCTGCCGGCCGACTTGCTCGGCTGGCCCATCGAGCACCGTGGCTGGCCCGGCGTGATCAGCGAGGGAGGTTTCCCGGGGGCGCCTGCGCAGCCAGCGCCATCGGTCCCGGCACAGATTCACCAGCACCTGCCTGGCATAGGCCTCCGGGGCATCCCGCGCTGCGGGCCAGTGCCGCGCAGTCCGCAGCAGCGCGGTCTGCAGCATGTCCTCGGCGTGGCCATGATCGCCGGCCAGCGCGTACGCGGTGCGGAGCAGTGCTGGCGATCGTGCCCGCACGAAATCATCGAACTCCTGCCCTGTCTTCATGCCCACTTAAACGCCACCCGCTTGGCCGGGGATGTCATGTGCGCGAACCGATTCGGGTGTAGCTCGTTTGGAGTGAGATCGTTAGTCAGGCTCCGGGCGCGTATTGTCCCTGCTTGGTACCGGGGTAGAGGCGCTGGTGCTCGCGGGCGAGATGGAACCGCCAGTACTCATGGAAGCCGCGGTTGCTGATCACCGCGCGCAGGGTGAGGACTGCCTCTGCGCCGTCCAGGCCCCGTCTCGCTCCGCCAACTGAGAGGCGGTCGGCGATGTGCCTGCAGGCGCCCTCGATGATCCCGGTCGCGATCGGCCAGCCGGCTTCCATTGCCTGGTCGTAGCGCAGGTACTCGCGCTTGGTGTCCAGGTAGCGGACGCACGTGTCGGCGCCGTTGCGCCGGCTGCCGTCCAGCCCGGCGGCTTCGGCGGTGATGGCGGCGGCCCGGTCCTTGCCGAGAGCGTCGTGCGTGCAGGAGTCCACCAGGGACTCAGCGACCCTCTCGACCAGGGCGCGCAATCGCTCGATATCCGTCCCGCCCGCCATCGCAGCATTCTGGCAGAAGCCAGGCCAAGGTGCCGGACAGGAGCCTCACTACCTGCCGAGCGCCTCAGATGACCCCTGGTAACAGCGTTCTTACCAACACCGTCCGGGTGACGATCCGGCCACGACCCCGACGCGCATGACGGTCAACTACAGATAGCTACTTTGGGGCTGGTGGCACGGACCCGAGTTCCGGGCCTTAACGTCGACTTCCAGGGGGCAGGACTTTCGGGTCCGGCAGATCAAAGGAGATCGCGGGACATGCGTCTATCCGTTGACCGGCAGGCAGATTCGACACACTGGATGAGAACTAGGCTGATCGACACGACGGTGGCCAACCCGGCGCGGGCAGCTGATTACCTCGACGGCGGACGGGACAACTTCGAGGCCGACCGCGTGGCGGCGCGGACGATGATGGCCGTGGCGCCCGTCGTCCGCATCATTGTGCCTGCCGCCCGGGCCTTTCATCGCCGGGTTGTGTCGTACCTGGTGGCCGAGGCGGGCGTCAGGCAGTTCCTGGACGTCGGGGCGGGCCTGGCCACATCAGGCCGGACGCACGAGGTCGCGCAGTCCCTAGACCCCAGATGCCGGGTCGTTTACGTGGACGATGACCCGATGGTGCTCAGCCACACCCGGGCGCTGGCCAGATCCTCACCCGAGGGGGCGGTCGGCTACGTCGACGCGCACATCGGCGACCCCAGCGCGATCGTGGCGGGTGTCGGGGCGACGCTGGACTTCGGCGAGCCGGTCGCGGTCATGCTGCTGTCCACGTCCACGCTGGCCTTCATCGCCGACACCGACGCGGCCGCGGCCGCGGTATCAGCGCTGGCCGCCGCTGTCCCGTCCGGAAGCTACGTCAGCCTCTATCACCAGGCAAGCGATCTGGACCCGGCGCTGCCCGTCGGCATCCGCCGGTGGAACCAGTTGTCCGCACAGCCGATCACGCTCCGCTCCCGCGCGGAGGTCGCCGACCTGGTGGCGGGTCTTGACCTAGTCCCGCCCGGCCTGGTCCCCATCACTGAATGGCGCCCCGAACAGGACGACCCTCGGTATGACCAGATCATCCCGGTTCACGGCGTACTAGCCCGCAAGCCGTAGAACAGCCCCTATCGGCCCGGCGAGCAGATCGAGTTCTTCCTGGGAACCGCAGCAGACGAAGCAAGTCAGTGGCCCCGTAGCGCAACCGGAAGCGCTAGATCGACACCCTGACATGGAAGCCGTCTGAAGTACAAGTATTGGATGCATCGGCGAAGACTGTTCAGCATTCGCACAAGGCCGACGGAAGTCCCCAAGGGATACCTTCGACTGTCGAGCGGCGGCAGCGCGTCCACCATTTTCGAGAGCTGCCGGAGATGTTTGGGACATCGTCGCCTTTTTATCTCACAGTGATATATCACCATGATATTGGCTGCCTGTTCCTCGCCGCTTACCGTCATAGGCACAGCGACCTCCGGTACAGCGAAAGGGAGGACTCTACTGACAGGCAACGCCAACGTGCCACGTGCCTCAGTCGCACAACCCTTCCATCCGGCACAGGTGAGGACGCCCCCACAACACCATGAAGTCTCTTCTGGCCGTGAATCGGAAGACACCCGGCACGGAGGACGTTATACCGATGAACTGATCAGCGTCGTTGAAACTCTTGCCGAACTGTCAAAATACGTCCGCATGGCCATCGTGACGACTGCAAAACGCGTTGATTTCGAAATTATTCACGAAAAGCGCCAGATCACACAGTTCATGGACTTCGTCCTTGTTCGCGAAGACTACAAGCTCGCGAAGCCGCACCCGGAACCGTACCTGACCGGCTTGCAGCGCCTCGGCGCCACCAGAGAAGAGACACTGGTGGTCGAGGATTCATCCAGAGGGCTGAACTCAGCCGTGGCGGCCGGTATTGACTGCGTCATTGTCCACAACGACTTTACCAAGGCACATGACTTTTCACAGGCTACCTATCGAATCGAAACCCTGATTGAATTGAAGGATATTATCCTTAATGCAACCTGAAGGAGCATTATTAGGTGGAACCGAGCGCACCGCCCCTGACGCGAGAGGCGCTGGCAAGCGTCCTCGGCCAAGCCGGAGTCGCGCCGACTACTTACCATCTCTATGGCGCGCACATCAATGATGCCGTGATCCTCGACCACCGTGCCGTTGGGTGGGTTGTCTTCTATTCAGAGCGCGGCGGCGAGTTCAGCCTCCGGCGACACGGCACCGAAGATGCAGCCTGCCGCGACCTGCTCGCCAGACTGGGCGTGAGGTGCTGAACCAGTCGAGCCTCCGGCGCATCATTCACACCCGCCACAGCCGCGCGCAACTCTCTATCAGTTTTGACCACTCGGTTCATCTCTCTATCAGTTTTAACCACAAAACTCGGACAATTCGGACGCCAAAGTGGTCGGAACTGATAGGAAGCTGAGGCCCCTGCGCGGGAGGCGGCCGACGCTTCAGCGCCGAGCCAGTCGGGCGGGTCCGTTCGGGAAGAGGTCGGGGGCGGGTGGAGGAGACGTTGGGGTGGAGAGTCGGGCGGGTCCGTTCGGGATGAGCGGTTTGGGGCTTTTGGGTTGGGTGTTACACGCGGTCGGCGATTAGCTTGGCGATGCGGGTGAGCGACTCGTCGAGGTCCTGGTTGGTGACCACGTCGGCCAGCGCCAGGCGGACCGAGGCGAGCTCGCGGGCCAGGTACTCGGTGTCGTCCTGGGTCCTGGCGGCGACCTGGCGGTCCCGCTCGATGGTGGACCGGTCCCGCTCGTCCTGGCGGTTCTGCGCGAGCAGGATCAGCGGCGCCGCGTACGCCGCCTGGGTGGAGAAGGCCAGGTTGAGCAGGATGAACGGGTACGGGTCCCAGTGGTGGACGACGGCGAGCGAGTTGAGAATGATCCAGAAGATGACGATCACTGTCTGGCCGACCAGGTACTTCCCGGTGCCGAGGAAGCGGGCGAGGCCCTCGGAGAACCGGCCGAACGCGTCGGCGTCGTACAGCGCCCCGCGCACCGGCGTGCCCCTGGGGACGGACAGGTCACCGCGGGTATTGCGCATAGACGTGAGCCTCGCCATTACTTTCCCCCGATTCGTCTCCAGCCCACCGGCAGCAGGCGGTCGATCACGTCGTCGACGGTTACCGCGCCGACCAGTCGCCCGGCGTCGTCGCAGACCGCGACGCCGATCAGGTTGTAGGCGGCGAGCCGGGCCGCCAGCTCCCGCTCCGGCAGATCGGGCTTGACGAACAGCCGGTCCTCGATGCAGTCGCCGATCTGCACCGACGGCGCCCGGCGCAGCAGCCGCTGGAACCCGACGGTACCGAGGTAGCGGCCGGTCGGGGTGACCGCCGGAGGCTCGCACACGTACACCTGGGCGGCCGCCGTCGCGGGCAGGTGCCGGTCCCGCACCCGGGCCAGCACCTCGGCCACGGCCACGTCGGGCGAGAAGACCAGCGGCTGCGAGGTCATCAGGCCGCCGGCCGAGGACTTGTCGTAGCGGAGCAGGCGGCGCAGGTCGGCCGCCTGCATGGACTGCATCGCCGCGAGGAGCCGTTCTCGCTGCTCGGGGGGCATCTCGCCGAGCAGGTCGGCGGCGTCGTCGGGCTGCATCTCCTCGACCACGTCGGCCGAGCGCTCGATCTCGAGGCTGTCGAGCAGCCGGATCTGGTCCT
>Ga0302314_10007379_pt1 | contig 19773 bp, 17 predicted proteins | sample III_Palsa_N2_3_FD_200533 | JGI IMG/M metagenome (GOLD analysis project Ga0302314, IMG submission 200533) | Peat permafrost microbial communities from Stordalen Mire near Abisko, Sweden - III_Palsa_N2_3 | ecosystem: Environmental > Terrestrial > Soil > Palsa > Peat permafrost | place: Sweden...
GTGCCATTTGGCATCGCGTCGATGCGAAGGGAAACCCGATTTTGAACACACGTATTTCGTCACGTATTTCGTCACTGTTTTTCTGCGGCGCTCTGGGTCTGGCCGGCGCGGCCATCGCGCAAGCGCCGGACGCGTCGGAAAAACTTCCCGACACGATGGAGGCGCGCGTGCAAGCCTGCATCGGTTGCCACGGCGTGCAGGGGCGCGGCGTGGAAAATGTCTATTTCCCCCGCCTGGCGGGCAAACCACCCGGCTACCTGTATAACCAGCTGCTGGCGTTCCGCGACGGCCGGCGCAAATATGTACCGATGAATTACCTGCTCGCCTATCTGCCCGACGCCTACCTGGCCGAAATGGCCGACTGGTTCGCCGCGCAGGATGTGGCGCCGCCGGCGGCGCCGCCTTCGGTGGCAACGCCCCAGTTGCTGCACGACGGCCAGCGCATCGTCACGGGCGGCTTGCCCGCCAAGGGCGTTCCCGCCTGCGTCGCCTGCCACGGCGCCGGGCTCAATGGCAAGGAGCCGGGCGTGCCGGGCCTGCTGGGCTTGCGCGCCGACTATGTCAGCGCGCAATTGGGCGCCTGGCGCTATGGCATCCGCACGGCGGTGGCGCCCGACTGCATGCAGTTTGTCGCCTCGAGCCTGAGCGAACAGGATGTCGCCGCCGTTTCCGCATGGCTGGCGTCATTGCCGGTTCCGTCCCATCTGCGCCCCGCCGCCCGCGACAGAGCGAGCCTGCCGCTCGCCTGCGGCAGCCAGCGCGGCCACTAGGAGACGATCTTGACCCTCTCGACAACACCATTTTTCGCACGCTACGCCGCCCAATGCGCCACCGCGTTTCTGTGGGCCGCCGTCGCATCGGCATCGGCAGCCCAGGCCGCAGTGGCGACGATCACGCCGGCACCCGCCGCTGCCCAGATCGAACGGGGACGTTATCTGGCGCAGGCAGGCGACTGCATCGCCTGCCACACGATCCCCGGCAAACAGATTTTCTCGGGCAGCCGCCCCATGCCGACCCCGTTCGGCACCTTGTACTCGCCCAACATCACGCCCGACGGCGCAACGGGTATCGGCAAGTGGTCGGCCGACGATTTTTACCGCATGCTGCACACGGGCCGCGGCCGCGATGGCACGCTGTTATATCCGGCCATGCCGTTTGCCGCCTATACCAAGGTGACGCGTGCCGATGCCGATGCCATCTTCGCCTATCTGCGCTCGGTGCCGGCCGTGAAAATGGCGTCGCGGCCGCACGAACTGCGCTTCCCCTATAACAACCGCAGCCTCCTGATCGGCTGGCGCACGCTGTATTTCAACGAAGGCGAATATGCGCCGGACCGCAGCAAATCGGTCGAGTGGAACCGGGGCGCGTACCTGGTCGAGGGCCTGGGCCATTGTTCGATGTGCCACACGCCGATCAATGCGCTGGGCGGTTCGTCGGCGGCGCAGGCCTTCCAGGGCGGCCTGATACCGATGCAGAACTGGTACGCACCGTCGCTGACCTCGAACCGGGAAGCGGGTCTGGGCAACTGGCAGATCCAGGACATCATGGACCTGCTGCAAGCGGGCGTCTCGCACCGCGCCACCGTCTATGGCCCCATGGCTGAAGTGACCTATAACAGCCTGCAGCACCTGAACGACGACGATGTGCGGGCCATGGCCATCTACCTCAAAAGCTTGCCCGTCAACGACAGTGCGGAAGCCGGCACCGCCCAGCTGCGCGCCGACACCACGCAAATGTATTCGGACGGCCAAAAGATTTTCGCGGCCAATTGCGCCACCTGCCACGGCGAGGCGGGACGGGGCAAGCTGCCGCACTATCCGCCGCTGGCGGGCAACCAGTCCATCGTCATGTCCGTCGCCGTCAATTCGATCCGCATGGTGCTCAATGGCGGCTACCCGCCGGGTACCGGCAAGAATCCGCGGCCTTACGGCATGCCGCCGTTCGCCCAGTCGCTGTCGGACGCCGAAATCGCCTCGGTGGTCACCTATATCCGCAGCGCCTGGGGCAACCGGGGCGCGCCGGTGACGACGGGCGACGTCAATGCGCTGCGCTCGGCCACCGTCGATTGAATGGCATCCACATCCTGTCGTTAATTTTGTATCACCCTAGCTGAAAGTCCCACCGATGATCGTTGATACTTCTTCCCTGGACGGCGACGACGCCGCCGAACAAACCCGCATCGAGGCCATCGTCGCGGCAGGCCCCAAAGGCGCATTCGCGCTGGCCGGCGCCGCCGTGGCCGTGGTGCTGGCCATCTGGTGGGCGTTCTACCTGTTCGTCTACCTCGCACGTCAGGCCTGAATGATGAACCTACCTGTTCAACACAGCGAGGCGGCCTCCGCTTCCGCGGAACGGCGCTGGGCGCTGGTGGTCGGCGCCGTCGTCCTGATGCTGCTGGCGATGATGGCGTACATGGTGCTGCACTGGGCCACGATGCCGCCGCAGCGCATGGAAACGATCGATCCCGGCACCCTGCACCTGGCCGGCGAATTCACCGAAGACAATCTCGGCAGCGCGGTCGAAGCCGACGGCTCGGTCACGGTGCGCGTGCTGGCCAACCAGTATGCGTTCACGCCGGCCTGCGTTCTCGTTCCCAGCGATACGCCGGTGACGATCCGTGGCACCAGCGCCGACGTGATCCACGGTTTCAGCGTCTCCAACACCAATGTCAACATGATGCTGGTGCCCGGCTATATCGCCAACGTCAAGGCACGCTTCCCCGCCCCCGCCGATCTGCTGATGCCCTGCCACGAGTTTTGCGGTACCGGCCACGCCGCCATGTGGGCCCACGTGAAGGTGGTCGACAAGGCCGTTTTCATGGCACGCGCCAAACTGTCGAGAAGGATGAACTGTGTCAACGATTAAGCCTGTCAGCAGCGCGCCCCTGTTTTGCCGGCACCTGGTGCTCACCCATTTCTGGGTGGCCTTTGCCGCCTTTTTCCTCGCACTGCTGCTGGGCGAGTGGCAAATGTTCATCCGCAGTCCCCTGCGCCACTGGCTCGGCGACCCCGAACTGTACTACCGCTCGGTCACGGCCCACGGCTCGGCCATGGCCTATGTGCTGCCCACCCTGGTGGCCATGGGCTTCGGCTACGCGATCGTCGAAACGGCGCTGAAGCAGCGCCTGATCGGCCTGCGCTGGGCCTGGGCCGGGCTGATCCTGGTCGTGGTGGGTACCGTGACGGCCATGCTGCCCGTTTCGCTGGGTCTGGCGACCGTGCTCTATACCTTTTATCCGCCCCTGATCGGCAATCCCTTTTATTACATCGGGATCGTGCTGGTGGTGGTCGGTTCCTGGGTCTGGGTCGGCCTGATGGCGGTCAATCTGCAGGCCTGGAAGCGGGCCAATCCCGGCGCGCCCATTCCCCTGCCCATGTTCGCCAACGTCGCCGGCGCCTATCTGTGGGCCTGGACCTCGCTGGGCGCCGCCATCGAAATCCTCTGCCAGATACTGCCCGTGGCGCTGGGTTTTCGCTCGACCATCGATGCCGGTCTGGCCCGCGTCTTCTTTTCCTGGACCCTCCATGCGATCGTCTATTTCTGGCTGATCCCTGCCTATATCGCCTATTACACGCTGGTGCCGCGGGCCATCGGCGGGCGCCTCTACAGCGATACCATGGCGCGCATTTCCTTCGTATTGTTCCTGGTGTTTTCAATGCCGATCGGGATACACCACCTGTTCCAGGATCCGCAGGTGGGCGCCGGCATCAAATTCCTCCACGCCGTGCTGACCGTGATGGTGTCGGTGCCGACCTTCCTGACCGTCTTTACCATCTGCGCCTCGGTGGAAATCGCCGGCCGTCTTCGGGGCGGGCGCGGTCTGCTGGGCTGGCTGGCGGCGCTGCCGTGGAAAAATCCCATGATGCTGGCCGTCGCCCTGTCGTTCGTGATGCTCGGTTTCGGCGGTGCGGGCGGCTTGATCAACATGAGTTACGAGCTCAATTTCGCCGTCCACAACACGCAATGGGTCACGGGACACTTCCACCTGATCTTTGGCGGCGCCATCGTGATCATGTATTTTGCCGTCGCCTATGACCTGTGGCCCCACCTGACCGGCAAGGCACTGCTGGAAGGCGCGATGATGCGCACCCAGCTCTGGCTGTGGGGCATCGGCATGGTGATCCTGACGTTCCCCTGGCATGTGGTGGGCATCATGGGCATGCCGCGGCGGATGGCGTTTTACGACTATGCCGATCCGGCGCTGGCGGCGATGGCCTTGCAGGTGATCCTCAGCGTGATCGGCGGCCTGCTGCTCGTCGTCTCGGGCACCCTGTTCGTCCTCGTGCTGCTGCGCGGTCACCGGGGCGAGACCATCGCCCTGCCCGAGTACCGCTACAGTGCACCGCTGCATGCGCTGGCGCGCCTGCCCGTGGCCCTGAACAGCTTCGCCCTGTGGCTGGCCCTGATGGTCGGACTGACGATCGTCAATTACGGCGTGCCGATCTACCAGCTGATGGGCATTCAACAAACCTCGGTGCCAGCCATTTCCAGCGGGAGCGGACGATGAGTGAAGAACGCCTGTTTTCCCTGAAAAACCGCTGGTTCACCGGTAGCGTGGCCGGCCTCGTATTGCTGATGCTGCTGTCGGCTGCCGTCGGCTTCATCTGGCTGCCGCGCGCGCAGACCCAGCGCGATCTGGCCGGGGTCTGGGATGCGATCTGCAGCGCCACGGGGGTGGCCGCGCCATTCAGCCCGCCGGCGCTGCCCGACAGCGAGGCGATCCGGTCGAGCAATGTCGTCGTCGCACCGGGCATGATGGCCTCCGCCGATACGCAATCGGTCGGCCGGGGCGCCACGCTGGCCATGCAATGCACGATGTGCCACGGCGCGCGCGGCATGAGCCCGGCCGAGGCGCCCCACCTGGCCGGCCAGGTGGCGGCGGCCACGTACAAGCAATTGCGCGACTTCAAATCGGGCCACCGCAGCAGCGCCGTCATGCAGCCGATGGTCACCAGGCTCGACGACCGCGACATGCGCGACCTGGCCGCGTATTATGCGTTCCTGCCCCGCGACCACGTAGTTGCGCCGGGCGACGCTTCGCCGGGCGACGCTTCGCCGGGCGACGCTTCGCCGGGCGACGCCTCGCCGGCGCCTGTCCTGGTCAGCAACGGTGCGCCGATGCGTGCCATCGCGGCCTGCTCGGCCTGCCATGCGCAAGGGGTGCATAAAGCCGCCGTACCGCTGCTCGACGGCCAGCCGGCCGTGTATCTCGAAGCGCAGTTGTCGGCATTTCACGGCGCCGCCAGGCACAACGACATCAATGAACAGATGCGCAACGCCACGCGCCGGCTGACGCCCGAAGAAATCCGCCTACTCGCCGCCTACTACGCAAGCCATTAAATCGGATCGAACATCCGCCCGTCGATATAGCACCAGCCCCAGGACTCCCCGGGCTGGGCCGACTGCATCATCGCGTGCTGGGTCGCGTGGAAATGCTTCGTGGCGTGCCTGTTTTTCGACTGGTCGCAGCAGCCGACGTGGCCGCACACGAGGCAGGTGCGCAGATGAAACCAGCGGTCGCCGCTCTTCAGGCACTCTTCGCAGCCCTCGGTGTTGCCGGTATGCGTATGAATCTGCTCGAAATGCTCGCATGCGTCGCTCATCGTGTTCTCCATTCCATGGTGGCCGTGATATCCGTTTGTATAAGTAGACGACAGGGGCAAAGTTTCGCAAAATGGGTGGTGATCCATCGGGAAGGAAGACCATGAACGAAAACGCCCCCATCACGCTGCTCATCGCCGACGACCACCCGCTGATACTGGCCGGTCTGGCATCGCTGATCGGCACCGAACCGGGCCTCGAGCTGCTGGGCCAGGCCAGCGACGGCCTCGAGGCGGTCCGGTTGTACGGGGCGCTCAGGCCCGACCTCGTGCTGATGGACCTGAACATGCCGCGCTGCGGCGGCCTCGAGGCCATCGCCCGCATCCGCAGCGTCGATCCCCAGGCGAAGATTATCATCCTTACCACCTACGAGGGGCAGGAAGATGTTCATCGGGGCCTCGCGGCCGGTGCCGCCGGTTATCTGATCAAGGATGGTCCGTTCGAACAGCTGCTGCACTGCCTGCGCCAGGTCGCCGAGGGCCGCCGCTATCTGGGACCGGAACTGGCCGCCAAGCTGGCCGGCCGCATCGGCGCCAACAGGCTGTCGCCCCGCGAGCTCGATATCCTCGCCCACCTGAGCACGGGCAAGAGCAACAAGGTGATCGCCCGCGCCGCCGGAATCGGCGTGGGCACCGTCAAATTCCATATCAACAGCATTTTTTCGAAGCTGAACGTCACCAGCCGCACGGAAGCGGCCTGCGTGGCCACCCAGCGCGGCCTCGTCCATCTGGTCTGAGCATCCGCTTGACCGTCGCCGCCGGTCGCCGCGCCGTCACTGGGCGCCGATATCGAGCCAGGCCACAAGAAAAAATGCACCGGCCAGGCCCAGATGTTCGAAGAAGGCGTTCTCGTTCATGAAGCGGTCGGCGCCGCTCATTTCCCAGAAACGGTTTGCCACCAGCATCGCCATCAGGGTGAAGCCGCCCAGATAGAGGGCACCGAGCCAGCGACAAAACCCGCTCAATATCAACACCGGGGCGACGAGCTCGCCGATGATGGTCAGCACGGCCATGGGCCCAGCCGGCGACAGGCCGAAGTGCTGCATCTCGCGTACGGCGGCAGGAAAATCGAACGCCTTGTCGAGGCCGCCCTGCAGATAGGCCGAACACAGCATCAGCATGGCCAGCACCTGCCACACGGACAAACCGGCGATGCTGCGCCAGCGCGGGGGCGCCACGGGGAAGGGTCGGGCCATGTTCGTTTCCTGTTCTGAAGATATCGGACAATTATAGGAAGTGAACGCCACATGGGCACTGGCCTTAGGACCAGGATGCAATGATCCTTATTATCGGCTGCGGCTGCGCACGATACGGAGACGTTCGGCCATGCGCGCCAGATCGGCCAGCGAACGGGCCTGCATTTTTTTCATCACCTTTTGCTTGTGCACCTTGGCCGTGATTTCGCTCACGCCCAGCGCCTCGGCCACCTGCTTGTTGAGCAAACCGCCGATCAGCAATTCGAATACTTCGCGCTCGCGCGGCGTCAGGCTGTTATGCCCCTGGCGGAACGTGGCCAATTCGCGCCGCGCGTGCAGGTTCACTTCGTCGGCGGCCAGCGCGGCGGCGACGGCCGCCAGCAAGGCTTCGGGCTCCACGGGTTTCGTCAAAAACTCCAGCGCGCCGGCCTTCATCGCCCGCACCGTCAGGGGGATCGAGCCGTAACCGGTGACGAAGATGATAGGGATCACGCCGCCGCGCCGCGTCATCTCCTCGACGACCTGGAAACCGCTGAGGTTCGGCATTTCCATGTCGAGGATCAGGCAACAGGGGCGGTCCGGCAACGGATGGTCGAGGAACGGCCCGGCCGAGGCAAACTCCATGACGCTGTGGCCATCGGACTGCAGCAGGCGCACGAGGGCGGTGCGCACGGCGTCGTCATCGTCGACGATAAAGACGGTCCGGCCCAAACCTTCGCCGCCATGGCCGTCGCCATCGAGCTGGCGCGGCGCACTCATGTCGCCGCGCCGATCAGCGGCAGCTCGAACCAGAAGCGGCTGCCGTTCTGGCCTGCCGCGCGCGGCATGGCGCCCATCTGGCCGTGGTGAATCTCGATGATCGAACGGCAGATCGCCAGCCCCATCCCCATGCCATTTTCCTTGGTCGTGTAGAACGCCTCGAAAATGCGGGCGGCACCGGCCTGATCGAGGCCCACGCCCGTGTCATCGACGAGCACCCGGATATGGCTGGCGTCATCGCGCGTGGGCGCCAGCATGGCCGACGAGATCGACAGCAGGCGCGGGCCGCCGGGACCTTCGCTCATCGCTTCGACGGCATTGATGACCAGATTGAGCAACACCTGCTGCAACTGCACGCTGTCGCCCAGCACGAGGCTCGATTCCGCCAGCAGCGACAGTTCGAGGGAAACCTGGCGCCGTTCGAGTTCATTGCGGGAGATAAAAAGGATGTGGCGTATCGTCTCGTGCAGATCGAGGGGAGCAAAGGCCGGCGGCGAGTTGCGCGTGAGGGCCTGGAGGCTCTGGATCATGTCGCCCGCGCGCCGGCTCTCGCTGGCGATGTCGCGCAGGCCCGCGTACACCTGGTCGAGCCGCGGGGGATCGCGGTCGAGCCAGCGCAGGCTGGCGCCCGCATTGGTGGCGATCGACATCAGCGGCTGGTTGATTTCGTGGGCAATCGACGCGGTCAGCTGCCCTACCGTGGTGGCGCGGGCCACGCGCGCCAGATCCGACTGGGCGCCGCGCAAGGTGTCTTCGGCCGCGCGCCGCAGCGTGATATCGGTGACGGTGCCGACATAGTCATGCAGAGGGCCGCCCCCGTGGCCCGCACCCTCGCGCCCGCGGTCCTGCCCGACGCCGTCGAATGCCGGCTTGCCGGCCGCCGACAGGTAGCGCATCGTGCCGTCGGCGGCCAGGGTACGGAATTCCGCGCGCATGGGCCGCCCCTCGGCCACGCAGCCGATGGCGAGCTGGCGCACGCGCTGGCGGTCGTCGGGATGCAGATGCTCGATAAACCGGTGAAAGGAAATGACGGGATCGGCCGGATCGATGTCGAACAGGTGGCAGAACTGGGCCGAGCAGACCAGCATGTTTTGCCCGAGTTTCCAGCGCCAGCTGCCCGTGTGGCTGATCTGCTCGCCCATGGCCAGCGAAGCCTCGCTCGCGCGCAAGGCCTCTTCGACGCGGCGCCGCTCGACGTTTTCCGCGAGCAGTTCGGCGTACAGGCGCGCCGTCTCCAGCGACACGGCCGCCTGCGCCGCCAGCAGCTCGAGCACGCGCGTCTGCTCGCCGCTGAACGCCTGGGGCGCGAGGCGGTTTTCCAGGTACAGCAATCCCACCAGTTCGCTCTGCTTGAGCATGGGAATGCACAGGGCCGCGCTGCGCGGATGGCGCAGCAGATAGGGATCGCGCGGATCGAGCCGATACGGTCCCGCCGAGCGGGCATCGCCGATGGCAACGCGCTGGCGCGTGCGGATCGCCGTATACAGCAGGGTATCGGGCAGATCGTCGCCGCCCGGCGCCGCCTGCATCAGTTCGACCTCGATGCCGGCCGGCGTGGTGCGCGCGCTGGCCTCGATCAGCGGCACGCCGCCGTGCATGCGCAACAGCAGGCCGCGCTGCGCGCCCGCGTATTCGAGCGCGATCGTCATCAGCGTGTGCACCAGTTCATCGACGCAGATTTCTTCGGACAGCGCCCGCGCCGAACGGATTACGCTGTCGATATCGCGGATCTCGGCCGTATCGACGGCGCGGTAGGGACCGCGCGCAGGCGTTGCCGCCAGCGGGTCCGACGCCAGTTCGGGGTACGCGCGCTCGATCCGGCTGGCCATCGCAAAGGCGCCCCAGCGGCGCCAGGCGTCGTGGGCGCTGCGCGCGTGGCCGCAGGCGGCCGTGACGTGTCCCCAGCCGCGGCAGGCGCGGGCCGCGAGCTCGTGGCCGATGGCGGCGCACAGCCCGAAGCCCCCTTCGCGCGCCATGGCGATCGCCGTTTCATACAATCCCAGCGCGGCGAACGGTTCGTTGTCGAGGCGGCACAACTCGCCCTGCAGCAGCAGCGCCTTGTGGCCGCAGGTCCCCGGGTACAGTGCGGCCCAGCCGGCGATGCGCTCCTGGTGGGCGGCAAATTGCGCGCGGCGTTCGGCCTGCCGCTGCGGCGGCGGCTCGGACGCCGCGGCGATCAGCGCGGCGAAAAAATGGTAGTCGATCAATTGCAGCTGCACGGGCAGGTAGGCGAGCGACACGCCGGCCTGCTCGATCGAGGCGGCGGCATGCGGGTATTCGCCGGCCAGGTAGTGCGTCACCGCCTTGTATAGCCAGGAACAGAACAGGAGCGGGCCGGCCCCGCCGTCGCCGCAGTCCGGCGATGGCGCCAGCGACAGTCCCGAGAACGAGGGCTGTCGGGGCTCGCCCGACGGTTCGCCCCTGAGCATGTCGACAAACGCCCGCGACTGCCGCAGCATGGCGGCGACCTCGTCGAAATCGGCTTGGGCCACAAAGGCGATGCCACGCGCAATCTCGGCACAGACGGCGTCGAGATGGTCGCCCCGCGCCAGCATGTTGCAGACCTGGTCGCGGCAGGCAAAACAGGCCAGCGTCGGGTCGCCTTCGATCACGGCGGCTGAAAAGGCGGCGCCGGCGCAATCGACAGCGCGGTTCAAGGGCTGCGTCCATACGCTGAGCTGCCCGAACGGCAGCAGCGTGGCCGCCTCGCTGGCGCCGTGCACGTGGCGGGCGGACAGCGTGCGCGCCAAGGTGCCATAGTGCGCGGCGTCGGCATGGCGCCCGTAACGCTGCGCCAGCAGCAGCGCGTACTCGGCCAGCGCCGCCGGCGACGGCGCGCCAATACCGTGGCGCAAGGTCAGTTCGAGCAGATGGCACAGCGACGCCAGGCGCAGTTCCCCGTCGCAGCTGGCGGCAGCCAGCGACAGGATCGACAGCAGCATCATGGCCGCTCCCGCGGCGCGGTGGGCGTCGCTGCGCTCGTCGAGCGTGGGAAGCTGGCGCAGCAGCGCGCCGGGATCGTCCCCGAGCGCAGCCGCCAATCGCCCATGCAGCGCCTCGCTCTGGTCGCGTGCGGGATGGCGCGCCAGGTCGATGCCGAAGCGGCGCAGGCCGGCCAGCGCCGTATCGATCGCCAGTGCCCGGTCGCCGCGGCGCAGATGGATTTCCGCCTGCAGGCGCCAGAGCGCGGCCTGGCCGGGCAAGTCCGGCGGCGGCAAGGCCATCGACTGCGCCAGCGCGGCGGCGAGATTCCCCGCCAAAAATTCGCAGCGGGCCATTTCGAAGCCGATCGCGTACGACAATGCGGACGCCGCGGGCGCAGGCGCCTCGCCCACCAGCGCACGCGCCGTTTGCAGAAAGGCCAGCGCCTGGCGGTGGGCGCCGTTGCGGGCCACCTGACCTGCCGCCCGCAAGCTCAGCCCGGCGTAGGCCAGGCGCCGTGCCGGCGCAACGCCCAGGGTCAGCGGCAGCGCGTGCGACAGGTGGGCGACGGCGCTCGATGCCAGGGCATCGCCACTGATCACGGCCGGGTTGTCCGGCGGCCCGAAGCCCGGCAACTCGGCTGCCAGTATCTGACCGGCCGCCAGATGCAGGGCCGCCTGTGCCCCTGGTGGAACGGCAGCCCAGGCCGCCGCCTGCGCCGAGGGATCGACAAACGCCAGCATGTCGCCCCGATGGCGCAGCGCCCCCGCCGCCACCGCCGGCGCCAGCAGCTCCCGCACCGCCGGCAGTTCCATTGCCAGCATGGCGGACAGCCGTCCCAGCGTGGCGTCGGGGCCCAGGCAGGCCAGCGCGGCGAGCACGGCGCGGCTCGCTTCGGGCAGGCGGTCCAGATCGGCCATGACGCGCCTGGTCACATTGGCCGCGTGGCCGCGGGCGCGGATGGCCGCCAGGTCCCATTGCCATTTGCCGTCGCGCGCGCCGCGTGTGATCAAGCCCAGTTCAACCATCGCCTCGACGAACTGTTTGGCGAAAAAAGGATTGCCGGCGGTTTTTTCAAACACCAGGGCCGCCAGGCCGGCGCCCTGCCGGCGCGTGATCCGCAAGGTGCCGGCGACAAGGCGCTCGAGGGCGAGCAGCGGCAGCGCCGCCAGCGTCACCTCAACGCAACGCCGGGCGCGCATGCGCAGCACGGGCAGCGCGCGGCCGAACCAGCGCTGCGCATCGTCGTTCCCATGGTCGCTGTCATCGGCGTCTGCCACAGGGTCGCGGCTGGCGAGCACGAGCAGCAACGGTGGTACGCCGGTGCCGCCGACCAGGCTTTCCAGCAGATCGAGACTGGCGGCGTCGAGCCATTGCACGTCGTCGATCAGCAACACCAGCGGCCGCTCCGTCGACGCGAACGCGCTGACCAGGCGGTACATGACGGCCCGCAAACGCGCGCCGTCATTGAAACCCGCCGGGCCCTCGGCCACCACCGCGGACATCCTGCCTGCGAGCAGATCGAGCTCCGGCAGCAAGCCAAGCGCCATCTCCAGATGCGGGCCCAGCGCCTGCCCCAGATGCTGTTTCCAGTAGGCGAGCTCCCCTTCGCTCTGCCCCAGTATCTGCAGCACCAGCGCGCGCAGCGCATCGACGAGGGTCCCGAACGGCATGGCGTGCGGCGACTGCGATGCCTCCCTGCCGGCCTGGGCGGCGGCGATGCAGGCGCGCTGCCCCCGCAGCTTTTCCAGCAAAACGGCCAGCAGGGACGACCTGCCGATACCGGCCGGCCCGCTGACGATGGCCACGGTCTGGCTGCCACCGGCGCAGACATCGCGAAAGGCGTCGAGCAAGGTTTGCAACGGCGCTTCGCGGTCGAACAGCTGCGCCGGGAAGACCAGGCTGCCGCTGTGTTCCTGCGAGCCCAGGGGAAATTCATCGACGCGGCCGGACGCCTGCCAGGCCATGGTGCAGCGCTTCAGGTCCGCCTCGAGCCCGGCCGCGCTCTGGTAGCGCCGGGCCGGATCCTTGGCCAGCAGTTTGAGCACGAGCAGCGACAGGGGCCGCGGCACGCCGAGCCGCAGCTCGTGGGGCGGCGCCGGTTCCGACGCGAGGTGGTGGTGTATCCACTCGCTGGCCGCGCCCGCGCCACCCTGGGCCGGCACGAAGGGCAGGCGCCCCGTCAGCAGCTCGTACAGCGTGACGCCCAGGGTATAGAGATCGCTGCGCGCGTCGAGGGGCCCGGCGCCCCGTCCCGTATGTTCGGGCGACATGTATGGCAGCGCTTCGGCCGCCAGCGGCAGGACGGGGTACCTGTCGGCGCTGCCGCTGTCCGAGCCGAGTCCCGACAGGCCCGCCATGCCGAAACCGCAGAACCGGCAAAGACCGTCTGCATCGACGAGGATATTGGCTGGCCTCACGTCGCGGTGGAGCATGCCCGCTTCATGGATGCCCCTTAACGCGCTGGCGATGCTGGCCGCCAGCGACAGGAAGCTGTCGGTATCGACGGCGCCCGCGCGGCGCTGTTCCAGCGACGCCGCGCCGTCATCGGCGTAGACGAGGGCCAGACTGCCGTGGCGCCAGACGCGCGCGCGCGGAACGACGGCCCAGGCAGGATCGAGCCGCGCGCGCAGATCGAATTCGCGGTTCAGTTGCAGCGCCGCCTGCGCCTCGAGTTCCGCCGAGGCGGCCAGTGTCAGCAACAGCGTGTCGGTGCCGTTCCGGTGGCGGCCGCGAAAATGCGCGAGCACGCCGTCGCGGCGCAGCAATTCGTAGGCATAGTCGTCGGTCTCCGGGTCGCCAGCGCCCGTTGCCAGCAAGCCCGCCTCGCGCAGGCGCCTGGTGGTCGCCTTCACCTGCCGGCCCCGCCGCCGCCGGCCAGCGCCCCATGGATGCAGGCCAGCAGTGCATCGACATCGATCGGTTTGCGCAAAAAAGCGATGGCGCCGGCCAGCAGGGCGCGCTGTTCCATGGCGTCGTCGCCATGGCCCGATATGAAGACCACGGGCATGCCCGGCCGCAGCGCCAGCAGTTGCTGGTGCAGCGCGTAACCGTTCATGCCGCCCAGCTTGACGTCGAGCACGGCACAATCGATCGCGCCCGTCAGGCCACTGGCAAGCAGCGCTTCCGCCGATTCGAAGACCGCTGCGGCATAGCCCGCCGAATGCAGCAGATTGCCGAGCGCCGTACGCACGGGACAATCATCATCGACGATGCAAATGAGCGGCTGCGCCGGCACGCTCTCGCTTGATCCAACCATGGAATTCCTGCCCGTTCAAAAAAAGCCGCCGAGGCCTGGGCGTTTCAGGCTGCGTCGTCCGACCGGCACTGCGCCTGTTCGGCGGCCGCCGGCTGGTGATCGATACCGGTGATTTTACCGGCACATTCGGCTTTGAACCAGGATACCGTGACGGGCTCGCCCGAGATCAGCCGCTGCACGGTCGGCACGATCTGTTCGCCGACGAGCATGCCGAGCAGGCCGATGAGTGCAATCGCCGGCGGCGCGGGCGAGCGCACCTGCATCAGCGCATAGATAATACCGACAAATAAGCCGGCACCGAGGGAAACGAGATAGAGCTTCATGGACGACTCCGGAAAGGACGGCAGGCGCAGGCACGGCGGGGGAGCCCATGCCGTACGCCCCGATTGGGTTGAGGTGCCGGGGTGTCCCCCGGCACTGGATCAGGCTACTTTTGCGGGAACGGGCGCCAGCGTCTCGTGGCTGCTCGCGGTCCGCTGCGGTGCCTTGTGCACCATCGTGTACGCATAATCGACACCCATGCCGTACGCGCCCGAATGCTCGCGCACGATCGCCATCACGTCGTTGTAGGTTTCCTTGCGGGCCCAGTCGCGCTGCCATTCGAGCAGCACCTGCTGCCAGGTGACGGGCACGACGCCGGCCTGTATCATGCGCTGCATGGCGAAATCGTGGGCGTCCTTCGAGGTACCGCCCGAGGCATCGGCCACCATGTAGATTTCGTAGTCGCCTTCGAGCATGGCACACAGCGCGAAGCTGTTGTTGCACACTTCCGTCCACAGGCCCGACACCACGACCTTTTTCTTGCCGTTGGCGGCCAGCGCGTCGCGCACCTTTTGATCGTCCCACGAATTCATCGAGCTGCGTTCGAGGATGGGCAGGCCGGGAAAGACGTCGAGCAATTCCGGGTAGGTGTGGCCCGAGAACGCTTCCGTTTCGACCGTCGTGATGATGGTCGGGATCTTGAACACCTTGGCCGCCTTGGCCAGGGCGACGGTGTTGTTTTTCAGGGCCTGGCGGTCCATCGACTGCACGCCGAAGGCCATTTGCGGCTGCTGGTCGATGAAGATCATCTGGCAGTTCTGCGGTGTCAGTACTTCGAGCTTCCTGTTGGTCATGATGCGATCCTCCCGTGTGGATTGGTTGTGCCGGTTGTGCTGATTGTCCAGCGTCGAGCATAGGACGACGGGCGCCGCAAGACTATTATCTAAACGTATAGCGCCGGTGCCATCGCGGCCAGGCAGGCCAGTATCGCGATCGGCAGCAGCAACACGATAAAGCCGAAGGCCAGGTAGGCGAATGCGGCCGCGATCGAGGCGCAACCGAAGGCCAGGATGGGCCAGAAAAATTTGCCGCAGCGCTCGCGCGTGTTCGCATCGGCCGCACCGCGCAGCACGTCGACGCTGTCGAGCACAAACTGGGTGACGTTCCCCGTCATCATCGAGGTCGGCGCCAGCTCGGCCAGCAGCAGCCGGCTGGTGGCGCCATGCACGCCCATCGCCATCGTGCCCAGCAAACCGGCGACCATCGCCATCGGCGATGCCTGTGCACCAATCGGCGCTGCCAGCAAGCCGCACGCCATGAACCCCGCCAGCAGCAGCATTTGCAGCGACAGCGCCAGGCGCAAGGCCGGCCAGCGCCGCCGCAGCGCACCCACCTGCAGCAGACGCGCCAGTGCGACGCCGATGATAAAGGCGGGGAAAGCGAGAAATTTGAGCAGGATCGACGCGTGGGCCGGATCGGCGAGACCGGCGCCGATGAGGATGAAGTTGCCCGTGACGTGGGCGGTAAACAGGCCGAACAGGGCGACGAAGCCCAGCGTGTCGACATAGCCGGCGACAAAGGCCAGGCCGATGCCCTGCGTCTGTTTCAAAGGGGGAGAATTCATGGGGATACCTGGGCGTGAAACGGACCATGGTACTACGGCGGCCCCGCGGCGGCACCTGCCATAGGACCAGTGAACAGACGCGGTGGCGCGCACCACGCCCACCGGCAAACGCCGCTGATCCCTGCCTATACTTTTGTATAGCTAGACGCCGGCGCCCTTCTTTCGCAAAATGAAGCCTGTCCTGAGTACGGAGGCGCGCAAGCGTGTGCAGCATGAACGATATTTCGTCCCCACAGGCCAGGCAGGCCAGACTGGCCAGGATCGGCCAACTGGCGGCGGCGATCGGCCACGAGGTGCAGCAGCCGCTCGCCGGCATCGCCCTCAACGCGGAGGCCGCGCTGCGCTGGCTGGACCGGCCCCAGGCCGACGTGGCGCAGGCAAAAGCGGCCCTCGTCGTCATTGTCGAAGCGGCCGCGCGCGCCAACGAGGCCGTGCGCAGCATGCGCCGGCTGGCGCAACAGAACGGACCGGGCAACGACATCTGCTGGCTCGATGCCATGCTGGCCGAGGTGACGGTGCCCCTGCGCGAACGGCTGGCCGGCCAGGGTATCGTGCTCAGCGCCCACTTCGCCAGCGGCGCATGCGCCGTGCGCGCCGACCGCGTGCAACTGCGCCAGGTGCTGCATAACCTGACCATCAACGCCATCGATGCGCTCGGCGGCGTCGATGGCCGCGCACGCACGCTGCAGGTCTCCGCCCGCCCGCAGCGGCAGGCCGGCGGCGGCGCCCGCGTTCTGGTCACGGTCAGCGACTCGGGCAAGGGCTTGCCGCGCCAGGCGCCGGAATCGGTGTTTGAACCGCTCGTCACGAACAAGGCCGGCGGCATGGGCATGGGACTGGCGATCTGCCGCGCCATCATCGAGGCCCATGGCGGTGTCTTGCGCGCCCGCCCGGGCGATCCTCACGGCAGCGTATTCGAATTCACCGTGCCCGCCGGCCCCGCCGTGTCACTGGACGCTGCCAGCGAGGTTTCCGCCCATCCCCCCCGCCATGCCTATGCACGCCATGGCTAGCAGGTATGTCACGGATTCCTTTACCCGAATTCTTCCCCTCTTCGCCTTCACCGGAGTACACAATGGAACAACCCAATGATGCAGGAACGTCCCCCGGCGGCGCCGGCGACGTCCTCATTCTGACCAACGGCTGCTTTCACACCGTCGACAAAAGCCAGCCCCAGGCCAGCGCCGTCGCCATCCAGAACGGCAGATTTCTCGCCGTGGGCGACAACGACGAGGTGATGCGCCACCGCACGGCCACGAGCCGCGTGATCGACCTCAATGGCCGCACCGTCATTCCGGGCCTGAACGACTCGCATCTGCACCTGATCCGTGGCGGCCTCAATTACAACCTCGAATTGCGCTGGGAAGGCGTGCCTTCGCTGGCCGACGCGCTGCGTCTGCTCAAGGAGCAGGCGTTGCGCACACCGAACCCCCAGTGGGTGCGCGTGGTCGGCGGCTGGACCGAGTTCCAGTTCGCCGAACAACGCATGCCGACCCTCGATGAGATCAACGCGGCCGCGCCCGACACGCCCGTCTTCATCCTGCACCTGTACGACCGCGCGCTGCTCAACCGCGCTGCGTTGCGCGTGGTCGGCTACGACAAGAACACGCCCAATCCGCCGGGCGGCGAGATCGTCCGCGATGCCGCCGGCAACCCCACCGGCATGCTGATCGCCCGTCCGAACGCGATGATCCTCTACGCCACGCTGGCCAAGGGCCCCACCTTGCCGCGCGAACTCCAGGTGAACTCGACGCGCCAGTTCATGCGCGAATTGAACCGCCTGGGACTGACCAGCGCCATCGACGCCGGCGGCGGCTTCCAGAATTATCCCGAGGACTATGCCGTCGTCGACCAGCTGGACAGGGACGGCCAGTTGACGATCCGCATCGCCTACAACCTGTTCACCCAGAACAAGGGCAAGGAACTCGACGACTTCAAGAAATGGACGGAGATGGTCAGCCCCGGCCAGGGCAGCGACTACTACCGCCACAACGGCGCCGGCGAAATGCTGGTATTTTCGGCGGCCGATTTCGAAGACTTCCTCGAACCGCGCCCCGACCTGGCCGCCGGCATGGAAGACGAACTGGAAAAAGTGGTGCGCCACCTGGCTGAAAAACGCTGGCCATTCCGCCTACACGCGACCTACAACGAATCGATCGAACGCATGCTGGGCGTGTTTGAAAAGGTCAACCGCGACATCCCGTTCAACGGCTTGCACTGGATGTTCGACCACTGCGAGACCATCACGCCCAAAAATATCGACCGCGTCAAGGCGCTGGGCGGCGGCATCGCGATCCAGCATCGCATGGCGTTTCAGGGCGAGTATTTTGTCGAGCGCTACGGCGCCGAGGCGGCCAAGGCGACGCCGCCCATCGCGCGCATGCTCGAAGCGGGCGTGCCCGTCGGCGGCGGCACGGACGCCACGCGCGTGGCCAGTTACAACCCGTGGATGGCTTTGTACTGGCTCGTCTCGGGCCGCACCGTCGGCGGCCTGCGCTTATATGACGCCGCCAGCCGCCTGTCGCGCGACACGGCTCTCGAATTATGGACGGCCGGCAGCGCCTGGTTTTCCAGTGAACAGGGCAAAAAAGGCCGCATCGAGGAAGGCATGCTGGCCGACCTGGCCGTACTGAGCGCCGATTTTTTCAGCATCGACGAAGATGCCATCAAATCGATCGAATCGGTATTGACGATCGTCGGCGGCAAGATCGTCTACGGCCAGGCCGAATTCGGCCCGCTGGCGCCGCCGCCGATTCCCGTGCTGCCCGACTGGTCGCCCGTCAGGAATGTGGCCGGCCACTATCGCCGCGCCGAACCGGTCGCCGCAATGGCCGCGCTACCCCACCAATGCCAGGGCCCGTGCGGCGTTCACGCCCACGCGCACGACCGGGCGCGCAAATCGGCGGTGCCGGTGAGCAGCCACTCGGGCTTCTGGGGCGCGCTCGGTTGCAGCTGCTTCGCTTTTTGATCAACACCTCTGGAGTTTTACCCATGTCAGCATGTCAGCAATCGTTTACTTCCATCGGCGCCAGCCGCCTTGCCGTCGCCGTGGCCTTCGCTTTTGCCCTGTCCATCGCCCCGGCCAGCGCCGCCGACGTCAGCGTCGGCCCCCAGTACGACACCACCCACGTCTACAACGAGACGATCGACGCCTTCGTCAACAGCTTTGTCGCCACCTTCGACGGCAAGCCTTCGCCGCGCGCCGTGTTCACGGTGACGCCAACGCCCAGCAAGACGGCCTCGCAATACGTGCAGACACCGGTCGGCATGCTGTCCGTGTTCGCCTTCCAGACGCCGATCCCCTATGGTTTTGGCGACGAGCGCAATGGTTACCTGGTGGACGACCTGCCCCGTGCCACCGAGGCGGCCAGGGCCGCGGGCGCCGACGTGATCGTGGCGCCGTTCGATGACCCCATCGGCAAGGATTCGGTCATCCAGTGGGCCGGCGGCATCAAGATGCAGTTGTACTGGCATACCAAGGCGCCCAGCTATGCGCCGCTGAAACACGTGCCCGACAACCGCGTCTATATTTCGCCCCAGGCGGCCGACAGGTTCATCGGGCAGTTCCTCGCTTTTTCGCACGGCAAGGTCGTCGCCGACGAGCAGGTCGACGGCGGCGAGGTGGGCCGGACGGGGGAAAAAATTCGCCGCATCCGGATCGCTTCGGGCTTCGGCACAATGCGCGTATTCGTCAGCGACGGCAAGCTGCCATGGCCATTCGGCCGCGAATCGACCGGCTACGAAGTGGACGACCTGGCGGCCACCCTGGCCCGGGCCGCCGCGAACAACGCCACCGTCGTGTCGCCGCCGTACGCGACGACGGGTGGCGGCCGCAGCGCGGTGCTGCAATTCCCCGGCGGGTATATCGCGGAAATCCACGATGCCAGGTAAGGCAGCGAGCGCGCTCGTGGCCGGCTGCGTGCTGGCCGCCTGCGCGGCGACTCCCCTGGCGCGGGCGTCGGACGATGCCGGTGCCAGTCTCGCCTCCGCTACAGCCGGTGCCGCCAATGCCGCCGCTATTGCCGCCGACGCCGACACGGCAAAGGCGGCGCCGGACTGCGCGGCGAAGCGGCCCGCCATCAACTTCAACCGCTGGAATGAAAACTGGAATGCGCTGGCCAATCCCTGCGTGCCGCGAAAACCGCTGGACGG
>Ga0302314_10007381_pt1 | contig 19771 bp, 19 predicted proteins | sample III_Palsa_N2_3_FD_200533 | JGI IMG/M metagenome (GOLD analysis project Ga0302314, IMG submission 200533) | Peat permafrost microbial communities from Stordalen Mire near Abisko, Sweden - III_Palsa_N2_3 | ecosystem: Environmental > Terrestrial > Soil > Palsa > Peat permafrost | place: Sweden...
CGGTCTCCGGCCTGCTGATCACCACCGAAGCGGCCATCGTCGAAGCCCCGAAGAAGTCTTCGGGCGGCGGCGGCGGCATGCCCGGCGGCGGCATGGGCGGCATGGGCGACATGGACTTCTAGTCCAACAAACCCGTTACGAAACTCAAGTAAGAGTGCGTTGGGAAGGGCGGAGCCGAAAGGCTCCGCCCTTTTCGTTTGGGGGCGGACCGAGATCTCCTCCCCTTCGCTTCCTAATCTACGTCATCAAATCCATCGGTCCGAGGCAGGTGGCGTTCAAGGTCCATCGAGTCGTGGAGAACCCGTACGATCCGGACGATGTTTTCGCCTGTCAATTTTTGACAACCACAGAAGGCTAACTTCCAAGCGATCTGTACGGTAAAGACGCCTCACCCGTTGACGTCTCCCGCCGCCCACGATTTTAGTGTCCGGTATAAAACAAGGGAGAGACGCATGTCCGGCTGGTGTTACGCTGACATCTGGGAAGAGATCGCCGCCGCCGTTCCGAACCGGCCGGCGCAGGTCCAGGGTGACCGCGTCATCACCTGGGGCCAGTTCGATCGCCGAGCCAACGCCCTGGCCCGCTTCATGCTGGGTCGGGGCCTGACTCATCAGTCCAAGATGGCGGCCTTCCTGTTCAATGGGCCGGAATATCTCGAAAGCTACTACGCCGCCTTCAAGGCCGGCTTCGTGCCCGTCAACACCAACTACCGCTATGGCGCCGACGAGTTGACCTATCTGTTCGACAACGCCGACGCCGAGGCGGTGGTGTTCCACGCCAACTTCGCCCCGGTCATCGACCAGATCCGCAGCCGCCTTCCCCTGGTGAAGACTTGGCTGGCCGTGGCCTTGCCGGGTCATCCGGTTCCCGCGTGGGCCGACGACTATGAAGCCATTGCATCGCAGGAAGCCGAGCGGGTGGTCGCGCCCTGGGGCCGCTCCGGCGACGACCTGCTGTTCATGTACACCGGCGGCACCACCGGCATGCCCAAGGGGGTGATGTGGCGGCAGGAGGACCTGTTCAAAACCCTCGGCGGCGGCTCCAACCTGATCGAGGCCCTGCCGGCCTATGAGACCCCCCAGGACGCCGCCACGCGCGCCCTGGCCACCGAACGCGGTGACGCCGGCGTGCTGCGCAAGGCCGTCGCCGCCGCGCCGCTGATGCACGCCACGGCCCAGTTCACCTGCCTGTCGGTGCTCACAGGCGGCGGCACGGTCATCACCCTGCCGTCGCAGAAGTTCAGCCCCATTGAGCTGTTCAGCGAGGTCGACCGGTTGCGCGCCTCCTCCATTTCCATCGTCGGCCTGGCCTTCGCCGCGCCAATGCTGGAGACGCTGAACGCCAATCCGGACAAGTGGGACCTGACCTGCCTGCGCGCCATCGGCTCGTCCGGCACGGTCTGGAGCTACGAGAACAAGCAGGGGCTGCTCAAACATGTGCCGGCCTGTATCCTGTTCGACAGCCTGGGGTCCTCCGAGGCGGTGGGTATCGGCGGCTCGTCTTCTTCGGCCGGCACGGAGGCCAAGACCGCCCAGTTCGTGCTCGGCCCCAATACGGCGGTGTTCAGCGAGGACGGGCGACGGATCGAGCCTGGCTCGGGGGAGCGCGGCCTGCTGGCCCTCTCGGGCTTCCTGCCCATGGGCTATTACAAGGACCCGGAAAAGTCGGCCAAGACCTTCCCCACCTTCGAGGGGCGGCGATGGTCGGTTCCGGGCGACTTCGCCACGGTCGACGCCGACGGAAACCTGAAACTGCTGGGCCGCGGCTCACAGGTGATCAACACCGGCGGCGAGAAGGTCTTCCCGGAAGAGGTGGAGGAGGCGCTGAAGAAACACGCCGCCGTCCGCGATGCGGTGGTGGTCGGCGTACCTGATCCGCGCTTTGGCGAGCGTATCTGCGCGGTCGTCGATGTCCGCCCTGGCGCCGAGACGCCCAGCCTTGCCGACCTCGCCCACCACGTCCGCCAGCACCTGGCCGACTACAAGGCGCCCCGCGAACTGGTGCTCGCCCCGGTGATCCGCTCGCCCAACGGCAAGGTGGATTATAAGGCGTCAAAGGCGTTGGCGCTGGAGGCGTTGAAGATCGAGGCGTGAGGACTTTGGGGGTGTTTGAGGGACAGGCGCCGGGCCAATCCGTCGTCACACGATGTGGCGCGTCACTCCGCCCCGTCCAAAATTCGACGATCAGGGCCACGCATCGGATTTGAGGCTGGGACTTTTGACGATGTCGCCAAAAATGCCGAACCCGCTGCGGGGGATTAGGTCGCAGCGGGCTCTGGTCTTTGGAATAGGTAGGCGTTTCCTCCCCGAAACGCCCAAGACGCTGGATGTCTGACGATCCCTACGTCTCTCGCAAGGGCATAAGGCGCCGTTTTCCCCGCAATGTCAACAAATATAAGGAATTCGCGGCGGAAAGACGATATTTTTGACTTTTACGTCAAATCATCGGGGGCAACGGCGGATCGCGCGTTTGCGCGCTACAACCCCAAGCGTTTAGCCAGGGACTCCGCTGCAATCGATGCGGGTTCGAAGGCGAATTCGGGTCGGTCGACCGAAACCGGACCCACCTGGGCCGCGGCCAGGGCGGCGGTGATGTCGAACAGATCGCTGGCCGGCGCCAGCAATCCGCTTTCGCGCCGGCTCGCCCCGCGCGCCAGGAAGGACTGAGTCGCCGCCTCCGCCGCCTTGGCCTGCGCCGCCGGCCAGGTCAGGCCCGACAGGGACCGAGCCCGCGCCCGCGCCTCCACCACGCTCAGCAGCCGGCGCACCGATCCGAGCTGCCCGGTGGTCCAGGTCGCCCCCAGGCTCGCGGCCAGTTGCGCCTGGCTCTTCAGGATCAGGCCGTCGGCCAGGATCTTCAGGCCGTTGGCTTCCAGCGTCGCGCCGGTGGTGGTGATGTCGACGATCAGCTCCGCCGCGCCCGACGCCGGCGCGCCCTCGGTGGCGCCGCTGGATTCGACGATCCGATAGTCGACGATCCCATGGCGGGCGAAAAAGGCCCGCGTCTGCACCAGATATTTGGTCGCCACCCGCATCCGCCGGCCGGTCCGCGCCAGAAAGGCCGCGGCCACATCGTCCACGTCGGCCATGTCCTCGACGTCGATCCAGCTCTGCGGCGCCGCGACAATCAGGTCGGCCCGGCCAAAGCCCAGCGGCCGCAGCAGCATGATGCGCTGGTCGACGTCGCCGCCGCGCTCGCGCATCAGGTCCTCGCCGATGACGCCGATGTGCAGGTCGCCCTGGTCCAGGCCGGCGGCGATGTCGGCGGTGGACAGCAGGTGGGCGACCACGTCCGGCAGGCCCTTGATGCTGGCGCGATAGCCGCGCGCGCCGCCGTCGACTTCAAGCTTGAAGCCGCAGTCAGCCAGCCATTCCTCCGCCTGTTCCTTCAGGCGGCCCTTGGACTGGATGCCGATCGTCAAGGGCGCGGTCATAGACCCTGCTCCGAACCGGACCAGGCGCGCATGGGGCGCACCATACAGCCCACCGCGCCGCCATCCCCCTGGCCGCCCAACCGTGCGGGCAGGCTGTCATAGCGGCCGCCGCCGGCGACGGACGCCCAGTCGCCTAACGCCTTGCTGTGCACCTCGAACAGGAAGCCGTCATAATAGCCGAAGGCCCGACCAAAGCCGGTGGACAGGGTCATCTGGCTCTCGCTGACTCCCGCGCCCATAATGATCGACAGCCGCCGGGCCCAGCCTTCCAGGGCCTCGTCCAGGTTCACCTTGCCCCGTTTGGCCAGGGACGCGACCTTGGCAAGGGCCGCCGGAGGCCGGTCGCTGATCTCCAGGAACTCCCGCACCAGCATCGCCTCGGTCTCGGTCAGGCGCGGGGCATGGGCGGCCTCGGCGCGCTGCACCAGCCGATGCACGATCTCCGCCGCCGACCGGCCGCCCACCGGGGCGATGCCGGCGACGGCCCAGAGGTCTTCCAGCACCGCGGTGGCTTCCACCTCAGGCAGGCCGGCCAGCAGCGACGACACCCGGTCGCCCTGGCGCGGCGGCCGCGCCGGCGCCTGGCTGCGGCTCAGTTCCAGTTGCAGCGCTCTCGGCCTGGCGAAGGCCCGCTTCAGCCGCGCCGCTAGCGGGGCGGCCAAGCCGAGGGCCTCGAGGAAGCTGGAGAACAGCGCTACGTCGCCCATGGTCAGGCTCAGGTCCTTACGCCCGCCGGCCGCCGCGGCGCGCCAGGCCAGGGCGGCGACCTCGCCATCCACGGCCGGATCGCGGCCCTCGCCGAAAGCCTCCAGGCCAAGCTGCAGGAACTCCCGCGCGCGGTTGGAGTCGGCGGGCGCGGCGCGAAACGCCTTGCCTTCGTAGGTGTAGCGCCGGGCCGCTTCGCCGGAAGCGATATGGGCGCGGGTGACGGGAATGGTGAAGTCGGGGCGCAGGCAGGCTTCGGCGTCGCCCTCGCCTTGGACGATATAGAGCCGCGCCCTCATGGCCTCGCCGGCCAAATCCAGTAGCAGCGACAGCGGCTGAATCACCGGTGGATCGATGGCCACGGCTTTCAGCGCCGCGAATGGCGCGCGGATGGCCGCCAACACCTCGGCGGGCGCGGCAGGCTCATCGATCATTGCGCGGACTCGACGATGCGGCGGACGATGGCGACCATTTCCCCGCGCGGGGCGGTAAGCTGGCCGGGGCGGCCTTCCTTCCACTGGGCGTGGTCGGTGAGGCCGGCGGCGGCCGCCCGGCCCTGGTCCAGGTCCTTGATGGTCACTGTGCCGGCGGCGATCTCGTCGCCCCCCAGCATGATGGCGGCCGGCGACATCCGGCGGTCGGCATACTTCATCTGCGCCTTCATGCCGGAGCCGCCCAGATAGACCTCGGCCGCGAGGCCGGCGGCGCGCAGCTCGGTCGCCGCGGCGAAATATTCGCCCATGTGGGCCTGGTCGAAGGCGATGACCACGACCGGACCGCGCGCCGACGCCGCTTCGGCCTTACCGGCCGCGCGCAGGGCGCTGGCCAGGCGGGAGACCCCGAAGGAGAAGCCGGTGGCCGGGGTGGTCTCGCCGGTGAACCGCGCCACCAGATCGTCATAGCGCCCGCCGCCGCCCATGGAGCCGAAGCTGACCACGTTGCCGCGCTCGTCCTTGGTCTGCAGCAGCAGCTCCGCCTCGAACACCGCGCCGGTATAGTATTCCAGCCCCCGCACGACGGAGGGGTCGATCCGGGCGCGGTCGTCGCTGACCCCGAGGCCTTTCAGGGCCGCGCTGATCTTCGAGAGGTCTTCCAACCCCGCGTCGCCTTCGGCCGAACCGGCGACCACCTTGGCGATCTCGTTCAGGGTTTCCTCGCGGCTTCCCGCGCTCGAGGCAGAGACGAAGGCGAGCACCGCGTCGATAGCCTTGGCGCCCAGACCCGCGCCGGGGGTGAAGGCGCCGGACTCGTCCTTACGGCCCGCGCCCAGCAGATAGCGGACGCCGTCGGCGCCCAGCCGGTCCAGCTTATCCACCGCCCGCAGCACGGCCATCTGCTGCCGCGCATCCCCGACCCCGGCGGAGGCCAGCAGACCGTTGAGCAGTTTGCGGTTGTTGATCTTCAGGACGTAGTCGGCGGGCGCCAGGCCGGCGGCCTCATAGCCTTCGACGGCCAGGGCGATCATCTCGGCGTCGGACTCCGGCCGGGCCGAGCCCACGGTGTCTGCGTCGCACTGGATGAATTCGCGGCCGCGTCCCGGTCCCGGCTTCTCGTTGCGCCAGACCGTGCCGAAGGCATAGCGCCGGAAGGGCTTGGGCAGGGTCTCCCAGTTCTGCGCCGCGAACCGGGCCAGGGGCGCGGTGAGGTCATAGCGCAGGGCCATCCACTGTTCGTCGTCGTCCTGCAGCGCGAACACCCCCTCGTTGGGACGATCAGCGTCCGGCAGGAACTTGCCCAGGGCGTCGGCGTATTCAAACGCGCCGGTGTCCAGGCGCTCGAACCCATAGCGCTCATAGACGGCGGACACCGCCTCGATGATGCGGCGTTCGGCGCGCAACTCGCCGGCGCGCCGGTCCATGAAGCCGCGGGGGCTGCGCGCGATGGGGCGGAAGGTCTCGTTCATGAGGCGGCGCTTAAAGGATCAGGCCTCCAGGAGCAAGGAATCCGCGCCTGGTAAGGTCTTGTTTACCATAGCGGCCAATCCTTGCGGGCCATACGCATCCACGCCCGCATCTACGTCTAAGAGGCTTCCCATGTCCTGCGATGTTGCTGTCGCCGCATTCCTGATGTTCGCCCACGCCGGCCCGGGCGCTCCGGCCCGTCTGATCCCCGCCGTCGCGGTCGCCCCGCCCTCCGTGGCCGGCGAGCCCCTGTTCAAGGACATCGTCAGCCGCGCGGACCTGCTGCGGTCTCAAGTCGAGATCTTCCGCAAGGCCATCGCCGGCGTCGACCAGCCGATGCCGCTGCCCGGCTTTGACGGCTTCAGCGCCAAGATCGGCGAACTGGCCGCCCTGGATCAAAAGGGCCACGAGGTGCTGGTGGCTCGTGGCGCCACGGACGACCTGAAATGCATCCTGCATGGCATCTCCCAGGACCTGTCGGTGAAGCTGACGGCGGTCCAGGCCGCCAAGACCGGCAAGGATGAGGAGCTTGCTCTGCGCGACATGAGCTATCTGCTGCGCGACAACGTCGACGTCATCACGGCCCCGCCGCAGCCAGCGGCTTAGGGCAGGGCGGCGACCAAAGCGCGTCCTTCGGCGCGGCCGCTTTGCGTCCGGCTCAGGAAGACGTGAACCGGTGGGCTTAAAACTCTACGTCATGCTGAGCCACGCCCCAAGAACGCCTATGGGGCGCGTGTCGAAGCCCGCACAGGGGCCTACGCCGCCGCCTTCTTCAGCGCGTCCACCACGATCCCCGGCGTGAGGATCTGCGGCAGCACATCCGGCGCCCCGCCGCCCTTGCCGTACATCAGATAGAGCGGCACGCCGGCGCGGTGGTTGTCGGTGAGGAACTGGGCGATGCCGGCGTCGCGGTTGGTCCAGTCGCCGACCATGTAGACCACCCCGGTCTTGCGGAAGGCGTCCGCCACTTCCGGCGTCGTCAGCGCCACCCGCTCATTGACCTGGCAGGTCACGCACCAGGCGGCGGTGAAGTCCACCAGCACGGGCGTGCCCCCGGCGCGCAGGGCGTCGAGCTTGGCGGTCGAGAAGGGAACCGTGGCGACGCCGCCGGGCGCCGCCGAGCCCCCGGCGCCTGAGGCGGATGGCGCGCCGCCCGGCCAGAAGGCCAGGACCAGGGCCAGCGCCATGGAAATCCCCGCAACGCCGAAACGCGCCCAGGGCTTGCCGCCGGCGATCCGGACCGATTGCGCCGCCCCATAGAGCCAGGCGGCAAAGCCGGTGAACACGGCCGCCGCCATCAGGGCGGCGAGGCCCAAGGTCCCCGCCTGCTGGCTGAATACCCAGACCAGCCAGGCCGCCGCGCCATACATGGGGAAGGCCAGTATGCCTTTCAGGGTCGCCATCCAGGCCCCCGGCCGGGGCAGCAGCTTCAGCAGGGCCGGCGCGAAGGCCAGGGCTGTGAACGGCGCGGCCAGGCCGACGCCCAGGCTGAGGAAGATGGACAGGGCGACCGCCGGGCCTTGCGTCAGCGCGAACCCGATCGCCGGAGCCATGAAGGGCGCCGTGCAGGGCGCGGCCACGGCCACGGCCAGGGCGCCAGTCAGGGCCGAGCCCCACAGGCTGCCGCTGTCGGCGCCGCCGGCCTCACCCGCCGCCGACTGCAGGCTCTCGCCCACCTCGAACACGCCGGAGAGGTTCAGGGCGGTGAGCAGCATCACCAGGGCCAGGGCCGCGACCACGGCGGGAGATTGCAGCTGGAAGCCCCAGCCTACAGCCTGCCCCGCCGCCCGCGCCGCGATCAGGGCGCCGGCCAGGGCCAGGAAGGTGGCGACCACCCCGCCCATGAAGGCTAGGCCGTGCAGGCCGGAGGTCTTGCCGTGGGCGTGCCGCGCCAGGGCGATGGCCTTCATCGATAGGATCGGGAAGACACAAGGCATAAGGTTTAAGATTAAACCACCGATGAAGGCCGACCCGATGGCGATCAGGATGGCGGCGATATTCGCCGGCGCGCCCGCCGTCGCCGGACCGCCAAGGCCGGAGGCGCCGGCCAGGGGCGGGCCGGGCGTCGCGCTGACCTCATAGATCTTGCCGCCCACGGACAGCACGCCGGCCATCTGCGCCGGCGGCTTGGCGCCCTTGAAGGCGAGGCCCGGCGTCAGGCTGAGGGTGAGTCCGTTCGGGCCACGCTCGATAGTCTGTGGCTGGGCGTGGTCGATGGCGCTGGAGTCGTAAGGGAAGAAATAGGCGCCCGAGACGTCGGCGCCGGCCACGGCCGGGCCGGTGATGCTGAGCTTCAACGGCGTGCCGGGGGTGACGGCGGCGGTCAGGCCCGCCGGCTTGGGCGCGGCGTCCAGAGCCGCCTTGATCGGGCCGGCCCAGGTCGCATCGGGTGCGGCGGTCGCGGCCACGGGCAGAGTCAGGGTCAGGTCCGCCCCCTCGGGCACGCAGACCTGCTGGCAGACCAGGTAGTCGGCCCGCGCCTTCAGCGTCACCGGCTGGCCAATCTTGGCGTCTTTCGGAACGGTGATCGCCACCGGCAGCAGCACGCCGCCCTCATAGCCGTAGTCCATCAACGGCGGCAGCGGCAGCTTCTTCGGCGGCGCCCAGATGATGTCGCCAGCGGACCAGCCCGTGGGCAGGGTCCAGGCCAGGGTGGTGGCCTGGCCGGAATCGCCGGGATTGCGCCAATAGGTGTGCCAGCTGGGCTCGATCACTTGGCGCAGGGCCACATGCACCACGCCCCCCGGCGCCACGGCGGCCTCGTCCGCCACCAGACTGGCCTGGACGTGGGCGGCGGCGGCGACGCCGGGCGCGCCGGCCCAGAGGGCGGCGAAAACAGCGAACAGTTTCAAGACATGGGGGAGGTGTGGCCGGGTCATGGCCAAGGCCTATCGCCGAGGGCGCGCGCCCACAAGCGTTTGAGATTAATTGACGCCCCTCGACAGACCCGCCGAACACCGCAATCGTTCCGGTGGACTATTCGAAACGGAGCGCCGCGTGCTGGGGTATTTCGACGAGATCAATGTGGGCCAGGTGGTGTCGCTGGGGTCGATGGCCATCGACGAGGCCACGCTGGAAAATTTCTCCGACAATTTCGCCCCGGGGTGGGACATTTCCAACGGGGCTCCCGACGCCCTGGTCTATGCGGTCTGGTCCAAGCTGGACACCGCCTCGTCGATCGACTGGCCGCAGACCAAACGCCTGGCCGTCGACGCCCTGCGCTGGGCGCGCAACCCGCCGCATGGGGAGACCCTGCGCGGCCGCATGACGGTGATGGGCAAGGACCCGGTCGGCGACACCAAGGGTATCGTCATCGCCCAGCACGACCTGCTGGATGAAGCCGGCCGGCTGGTGTTTTCCTGCCTGACCCGGTCGGTGTTCGCGCGGCAGCGGGGGTAGGGCTTGTCGTCCTTCGACGCGCCGCTTCGCGTCGGCTCAGGATGACGTGTTTGGGTGGGCTCTATAATTCTACGTCATGCTGAGCCGCGCCTGGCAGGCGCGCGTCGAAGCACGCACTCCACCTACCAAACCGCCAGCGCGGTCGTGGCATAGTTCCACAACGCCCCGAACACCGTGCCGGAGATGCTGGCGGCAACCTTCCAGCCGGTCAGTTGGTGGACCATGGCGCCCACCGCGACATTGGCGGCGAGTCCCACGCTGCACAGGGCGCAGAACTTCAGATAGCCCACCGCCAGCGCCCAGCCGTGTTTGCGCCGGTCGCGATAGGTGATCTCGTTGTTGATCAGATAGTTGGAGGTCATGGCGATCACCGCGCCGATGAACTGGGCCAGGGCGAAGGTCGCCGTGGGCCAGGCCGCCAGGATCACCCAGGCCAGGCCGACGTTGATCACCACGCCGCTGGCGCCCACCAGGCCGAACATCAGCGCCCGGCTGGGAATGATCCCGCCGCTGAGCTTGGACAGCAGCAGGCCCAGATAGTCGATGACGATGCGCCGATCGAGCTTGCTGCCCCCCGCCACACGCTGGCGGAAGGTGTAGGGGAGCTCGACGATCTTCAGCGGAGTCGGCTGCGAGGCGATCACGTCGAACAGGATTTTGAAGCCCTCGGTGGTCAGCTTGGGCGCCACCAGGTCGATCCGATCTCGGCGGATCATGAAGAAGCCGCTGACCGGGTCGCTGACGTCCTGCCGCAGCACGAGGCGGCCCAGGGTGTTGGCGAACCGGCTGCCCAGTTCGCGGGTGTGCGACAGGCCCTCCACGTCGCCCGGGTCGGCGACATAGCGGCTGGCGATCACCAGATCGATATTGTCCTCGGACCCCTTGGCGGAAATGGTCTCGAACATGCGCGGCAGCAGGGTCTCGTCATGCTGCAGGTCGGCGTCGATCACCGCCACATAGGGGGCGGCGCTGGCGAGGGCGCCCTCGACCACGGCGCCGGCCAATCCCCGGCGGCGCACCCGGCGGATGCAGGAGACCCGCGGGTCACGGGCCGCGATCGCCTTGACCGCCTCGGCCGTGCCGTCCGGGGAATTGTCATCGACGAAGATCACCTGCCAAGCCACGCGCCCGTCCAGGGCCGCGTGCAGCCGCTCGACCAGAACGCCCACATTGGCGCGCTCGTTGAAGGTCGGCGCCACCACGGTCAGCTCATGGATGACGGCTCCGGCGTCCGCGCCAGCGGTGGGAATCATGGCCGTGTCGGGCAACAGGGTCTCCTTAAGGGGCGCCGACTTATCACGAGTTCCGGCCAAAGTCGCCCCAGGCGGTTCGGGCCGGCTCTACAGGACGCGAAGGCCGATTCGCCATCGGCGAGCGCGCCTGAGACTCCCGCCGGCCTTTCCGCTAGAGTGCCAATGCGATGAGCGTGAACGAATACGAGACCGATCAGCCGATCTCGCCGAGGCTGCCCCCTCTGTGGAGTGGGATTGCGCTCGTGGTGATCCTGTTGCTTGGCGCCGCCGGCTTCATCAAGGGTCTGGGCGGTGTGCGGCCGATCGACGCCATCCTCGCGCCAAAGGGCCTGCCCGCTGTCGCCGCGCTCAACGCTACGGACGCCGCAGCCCTGCCGCACAACGACGACTGGTCGGTGCTGAGCGGCCCAAAGGTCTTGCCGCCTCCGCCGCCCAAGCCCGCCAAGGCCGCCGCCAGCGACGATGACGCCGATTCGGACGCCGCGGCGGATCAGGCCTCCGCCGCCGATCAAGTGGATGCCCAGGCGCCGGACGATACGCCGTCTCCCGCGGCCCAGCCCGCGGACACGGCGCCGCCTGCCACGCCGCCGCCGCAGTAAGGCTTTGTTGCAACACTCTGAGCTATAGAAGAGAGAACGGCGCTCGCGCCTGGCCGGGCTTTCGCGCTACGGCCCTGAATCCAAATAAAAACGGCCGCGCCCGAAGGCGCGGCCAGTTCATAGGGAGGAAACGCCCAGGAAGGGCAGAGGCGTGACGAACGCCTCACGAGGATTGATATACGATGCAGTGCACAATGGCGCAAGTCGAAATATCACGTCCCCGGCATCTGAAAGGCCTTCCTCCAGCGCACTTCCCTTACCTGATAAGGAATCTCAGCCGGTAAAATCCTGTAACACCATGTTGCATCGCACAACGGACGCTGCGCACAGTGTTACTGGAAGGCTGGCTTTTCCTGCTTCGCTCGCGTACAAGCCCGCGCCTCCCCCGCCCTCCGTCAAGGCTAAGCAGACCTCAATGTCGCTGCGCAACATCGCCATCATCGCCCACGTCGACCATGGCAAGACCACACTCGTCGACCAGCTCCTCGCCCAGTCCGGCATGTTCCGGGCCAATGAGGCCACGGTCGAACGCGCCATGGATTCCAATGATCAGGAACGCGAGCGCGGGATCACCATCCTCGCCAAATGCACCTCGGTCATGTGGCACGGCAAGGCCGGCGACACCCGGATCAACATCATCGACACTCCCGGCCACGCCGACTTCGGCGGCGAGGTGGAGCGGATCCTGGGTATGGTGGACGGCTGCGTCCTGCTGGTCGACGCCGAGGAAGGCGTCATGCCGCAAACCAAGTTCGTGCTCGGCAAGGCGCTGAAGATGGGCCTGCGTCCCATCGTCGTGCTCAACAAGGTCGATCGGCCACACGCCGATCCCGACCGGGTCCTGAACGACGCCTTCGACCTGTTCGCGGCCATGGGCGCCACGGATGAGCAGCTGGACTTCCCCCACCTCTACGCCTCGGGCAAGCAAGGCTGGGCGGTCGTTGACCTGAAGGACGAACATGTCGACCTGGCGCCGCTGTACGACCTGGTGGTCGAGCACGTGCCGCCGCCGGAGGCCGAAGCGCGCGCCAACGAGCCGGGCGCGGTGCTGGCGGTGTTGATTGAGAGCGACCCCTTCCTGGGCCGCCTGCTCACCGGCCGGGTCGACGCCGGCACGCTGACGCCGGGCATGACCGTCCACGCCCTGTCGCGGGACGGCAAGGAAATCGAAAAGGGCCGGATCACCAAGATCCTCGCCTTCCGCGGCCTGAAGCGCCAGCCTATCGAGTTCGCCGAAGCTGGCGATATCGTCGCCATAGCCGGCCTGAGCAAGGCCACCGTGGCCGACACCATCTGCGCCCCGGAAGTGCTGATCCCGCTGCCTGCCCAGCCGATCGACCCGCCGACCATCTCCATCACCGTCTCGGTGAACAACAGCCCCTTGGCCGGCCGCGAAGGCGACAAGGTGCAGAGCCGCGTCATCCGCGACCGCCTGCTGAAGGAGGCGGAATCCAACGTCGCCATCAAGTTCAACGAAACCGCCGACAAGGACGCCTATGAGGTCGCCGGCCGCGGCGAACTGCAGTTGGGCGTGCTGATCGAAAACATGCGCCGGGAAGGCTTCGAGGTCTCCATCAGCCGTCCGCGCGTGGTCTATCAGAAGGACGAAGACGGCAAGCGGCTGGAGCCGATCGAGGAAGTCGTCATCGACGTGGACGACGAATACTCCGGCGTGGTGATCGAGAAGCTGTCGTCCCGCAAGGCCGAGCTGAAGGACATGGGCCCGTCCGGCGCCGGCAAGACCCGCATCACCCTGATCGCCCCGTCGCGCAGCCTGATCGGCTACCAGGGCGAGTTCCTGACCGACACCCGCGGCTCCGGCGTGCTGAACCGCATCTTCTCCCACTATGAGCCGCATCGCGGGGCCATCGAAGGCCGTCGCAACGGCGTGCTGGTCTCCAACTCCGACGGCGAGACCGTCGCCTTCGCCCTGTGGAACCTGGAAGACCGGGGCACCATGTTCGTGGGCTCGGGCGAGAAATGCTACCAGGGCATGATCATTGGCGAGAACAGCCGTCCCGACGATCTGGACGTCAATCCGATGAAGGCCAAGCAGCTCACCAACATCCGCTCCGCCGGCAAGGACGAGGCCGTGCGCCTGACCCCGCCGCGCAAGTTGACCCTGGAACAGGCCATCGCCTATATCGACGACGACGAACTGGTGGAAGTGACCCCCAAGTCGATCCGCCTGCGCAAGGAACAGTTGAACCCCTCCATGCGCAAGAAGCGGATGAAGGTGGACGCTTAGGGCGCGCGGCGCCGGCTGGATTTGGGTTAGGGCGGCTGGGGTGCGTCCTTGTCCCTGATGACAAAGTCCACCGCCTCGGCCTGCGAGGCGGTCAGTTGTCCGGCGGCCACGAAGGCGTGGCGCAGCTTGCGCGACAGGCCGGTGGCGTGGGCGGGTTCGATCGATGGCAGAACTGGCGTAGGCAGACTTGCGACCAGCTTGCCGGAGAGATGGTCTCTGGCGTCGACATAGGCGGTCATGGGCGTCTCCATTCGATCGACCCCGACATCCGTTCACCTTGAAGTCTACGTCAGATGCGGTCGCCTGGATGAACTGCCCGCGATCGGACGGCGCAGCCGCAAACGCCCTACGGCGCCGGCATCGGGTCCATCGACAGGGCCGCCGCTTCGGCCTTGCAGTCGCGGGTGGGGGCCTGGCCGGCGGCGCGGGCGGCGGTGATCTCGGCCTTGGCGGCCTCCAGGTCGGCGCGAAACACCGGATCGTCGTGCAGCCGGGCGACCACGCTGGTCCCGACCAGGCTGCCCGCCTCGGTGTCGCTGAGCCAGTGGACGTTGCAGATCACCCGGCTCTGCATGAAGGCGCGGCCGCGGGCCAGGATCGCGTCCTGCCGCTCCGGCGCGGCCTCCGCCAGGATCAGCGCCCAGGCCCAGCCGGCCGAGGCGTGGCCGGAAGGATAAGAGCCGTCCTTGCGCAGACCGGCGTCGGCCGCAGGGGTGCAGATGTCGCCGCCCGCGACCATGAAGGGGCGGGGTCGCTGGTATTTTGTCTTGGCCGGATAAGTGGCGAGGCCGGCGTCGACCAAGACGCGAGTCAACAGGGTGTAGAGGCGCGGGGTGGTCTTCGGGTTGATGTCGACGCCCACCGCGCAGGAATAGGTGTTGGCGGCGCCGGGAAATTTGAGATCAGCGTCCAAGGTGGCCTGGGACCAGCGGGGCGAGCCCTTCAATGCCCGGGCGATCTTGGCCATGGCGTTATCGCGGGCCTGGGTGGCCGAGCCTGTGGCCGGCGGCGCGGCCAGCAGGGCCAGACTGTTGGGCGCCGCGCCGCGCGGCAGGTAGCCGGCGAACCCGGCCGTAACCGGCTTGGCCGGCGCGGCGACGCCTGGAGCGGGCGAGGTCGGCGGGGCTGAAGGTGAAGCGGCCGGGAGTGGCGCCGGCGCCTGGGCTAACGCGATGCTGGCCACGGCGGCGAGGCCGCCGAGCAGAAGGCTCAATCCCAGCTTGTGCATCTCAAACTCCCCCAGGACTCGGGCTCGCCGGTCGTTGATCGCCGTCACGCCACCCGCCCTATCGCGGGCGGTTTGTAAAGGCGGACTAAACCCGCCGGCCTTGGCCGGATAGGCTGTCCGCCGGATTTTCAGCCGCAACCGCCGCCGGTCTACTCGATCCTGTCCTTCGCCTTGGCGTCCGCGATCGTCTGCCACTGCATGTTGGAGGGCAGGTCGGCGCCGCCGCGTTTCAGCGGGATGATGTGGTCGACGATGTAGCCGGGGCAGGCGCCGCGCGCCTCGCCGGTCGACGGGCAGGGGTTGTCGCGCTCGAAGGCGGCGCGGGCCGCGGAACAGCGGACATAACGGCCGCGCCAGTCCCTCAGGCGATAACCGCAACGAACGGACAGGGGCAGCGGTTCTACCGGGATGTAGGTGTTCGCGCGCTCGCGCGGCCAGATCGACGAAGACCGGTGGCCACCCCCATAGCGTTGGGCGTGGCCATAGCCGTGCGCTCGCGCGCTCGCTGCCAGGGGGATGATGGCGATGAGAATGGCGCAGATCGCCGTTCGATAAAACCTCATTTCCCCGCCCCCGCCCGCCTGGCGCATCGAAAGCGCCTTGGCGCCGATACGTCAACTCAATCGCGGCGAGCCTGACGAGGTCACCTGGCCCGTCGCTTGCGGGGCGCCAGATAGGCGCTCCGATTTTTCTCCGAACGCGCCACCGACGCCCTGACCTTGAGCAGGTCCTTGCGGGTGACAAGGCCGACCAGGACCCCGGTGCGCCGGTCGACCACGGGCAGCCGGCCCTGGTCGGTCGCCAGCATGATGTCGACAGCGCGGGCCGTGACTTCGTCCGAATGGATCAGCGGCAGCGAAGCATCGGATACGCGCTCGCCGAGCAGTTCGCCGCCTGCCAGAGCAGCGCGTCGGCGCGAGACACCAGACCCACGGGTCGCCGGGCGGCATCGAGAACCGGGTAGATTCGGTGACGCCCCGCCGCGAGGATCGCGATTGCCGCCGGGACCGGCAGGTCGGCCGCGAGGATGTCCACTTCGCGCACCATGATCTCCGACACCCGGGTCAGCTCGTGGGGATCAACACCGTACTCGCGGCTGACGTGCTGGCCGCGACGGGCGATCTTCTCGGTCAGGATGGACCGCTTCATGAGCAGGACCGTGACGGCGTAAGCGGCCGTCGACGCCGCCAGCATGGCGGGCAGGGCGTGATAGTCGCCGGTCAGCTCCACCGCGAAGATCGCTCCCGTCAGCGGCGCGCGCATCGTCCCGCCCAGCATGGCCGCCATGCCGAGCAGGGCCCAGAACACCGGCGCGCCCGGCAGAACCAGTCCCGCCAGCCAGCCCATGGCGCCGCCCAGGATCAGCAGCGGCGCGAGAACCCCACCCGACGTGCCCGACGAGAGCGCGACCAGCCAGATGCCGGCCTTCACCAGAAGAATCGCCACGACCACCCGCGGCAGCAGTTGGCTGGACAGCAGATCATGGATGACGTCGTAACCGACCCCAAGCGCGCGGGGCTCGATCAGGCCGCCGAGGCCGACCACCAGGCCGCCCAGGGCCGGCCACCACATCCAGTGGATCGGCAGGCGCTCGAAAGCGTCCTCAAAGCTGTAGAGCAGCTTGGTCAGGGCCGCTGACTGCAGGCCGCCGACGATGCCCATGCCGGCGCAGGCGATCAACCCCCACCAAGGCAGGGTCGGATCGGCGGTAAAAGGGAACAGCGGCGTGGCGCCAAACAGCAGCGGTCGCCAGCAGATCGCGCAGGTCGCCGCAACCACCACCGGGATGAAGCTGCGCGGTCGCCACTCGAACAGCAGCAGTTCTACCGCCAGAAGCACCGCCGCAACCGGCGTACCGAAGATGGCGGTCATGCCGGCCGCGGCGCCGGCGACCAGCAGGGTCTTGCGCTCCGCCGCGCTCAGATGAAACAGTTGCGCGAACAGCGAGCCGATCGCCCCGCCGGTCATGATGATGGGGCCTTCAGCGCCGAACGGACCTCCGGTTCCGATGGCGATGGCCTAGGATATCGGCTTGAGCACCGCCACCTTGGGCGACATCCGGCTGCCACCGATCAGGATCGCCTCGATCGCCTCCGGGATGCCGTGGCCGCGAATCTTTTCCGAACCGAACCGGGCCATCAGCCCGACGGTCAGGCCGCCCAGGATCGGCGCGGCAACCATCCACGGCGTCCGCGCGGCATGGGCCAAGGAGACCGACGCGGTGTCCAGCCGCCCGAACCATACCAGGTTCGTCACCAGCGCGATGAGCTTGATGAGCCCCCAGGCGGCGAAGGCGCCTGACGAGCCAACCACCAGCGACATCCCGGCCAGGATCAGCAGGCGATGGTCCGCCTTGAAGTCGGCCAGGGCAGCTTGCCGGTCGCGGGCGCCGTCGCGGCTGATGTCGTCTCGCTGGGCGTGGTATGCACGATGCTTGCTGCTCCTGAAGTCAAGGCGCCATATATATCGTACTACGATATTGTCTAGGGGCCGGAACGGAATGGATGAACTCGCTTGTGACACGGCGCCGGACAGCGACCTCTCCCGGAGCCAGTACGCCGCCATCGCCGCGTTCAGATATGAGCTGCGGCGGTTTCTGGTGTTCAGCGAAGCGGCCGCCGCCAGCGTCGGCCTGCCGCCGCAGCAGCATCAGGCGCTGCTGGTCATCGCCGGCCACGCCGAACCGAGGCGGCCGACCGTGGGCTTGCTCGCCGATCAACTGCTGATCGCCGCGCATACGGCGGCCGAGCTTGTGGCCCGCATGGTCGCCTCCGGCCTGGTCGCGAAGCTGCCCTCCGCGGACGATAAGCGGCGGGTTGAACTGGTGCTGACAACCAAGGCCGATGACCTGCTGCGGCGGCTCACGACGGCGCACTTGGAGGAGCTGAAGACCCTGGAGCCCGCCCTGGCCCAGGCAGTCGGTCGATTAAGCCGGCGCAGGCCCGATTAGCCCGCCTCCGCCAGCGCCTCTTCCGCAACCTTCTTCGCGGTCGGATAGTCGGCCTTGCCGTTGGCTGCCCTGATCTCGCTCGGCGCGACGACGATCCGCTTCGGGGTCTTGTAGCCGGCCAGATGTTTGCGGACGTGGCTGCGCAGGGCGTCTTCGTCCAGGGCATGACCCTGCGCGAGTCGCACCACCCCGGTCACCGCCTGGCCCCATTTCTCGTCGGGCAGGCCGACCACCAGGGCGTCCTCCACCGAGGGGTGGGTCTTCAGGGCTTCCTCGACTTCCTCCGGAAACACCTTCTCGCCGGCGGTGTTGATGCAGGCGCTGCCGCGGCCCAGCAGGGTCAGGGTCCCATCGGTCTCGACCAGGCACCAGTCGCCGGGGATGGAATAGCGGACCCCGCCGATGGTGCGGAAGGTGCGGGCGCTCTTGGCCTCGTCCTTATAGTAGCCCAGCGGATTGGGCGGCCCGATGGCGACGATGCCGGGCACGCCCGACCCCGGCTCGACCGGGTTGTCGTCCTCGTCGAACACCTTGCAGCGCTCGCCCAGCATGAATTTGGCGGTGGGCGTGTTCATCCCCTTGGCGGTGACCGAGGCGCCCATCCCCAGGGCTTCGGACGAGGAGAAGCCGTCCATCAGCATGGCCGTGGGCATATGTTCCAGCAGCCCCTGCTTGACCTCCGCCGACCACATCACGCCGGATGAGGCGATCGCGGCGACGGACGAGACGTCATATTTGCCTTGAGCGGCGTTCAGGGCGTTGAGGATCGGCTTGGCGAAGGCGTCGCCGACGATGGCCAGGGTGGTGGGCCGGTGGGCGTCGATGGCGGCCAGCAGTTCCTCCGCGTCGAAGGTTTCGCTCTCCAGGGTGACGACGCAGCCACCGGCCAGTATGGCGCCCATGGCGGTGAACAGGCCGGTGCCATGCATCAGCGGCGGCGCGGGCAGCACCCTGCCGCCGGGGCCGATCGCCCTGGTGTGTTCGGCGAAGGCCTCCAGGGTTTCCGGGACCGGCCCCATCCGGCGAGCGCCCTGCAGGGTGATTTCGCGCAGGTCGTCGTGGGTCCACATCACCCCCTTTGGCATGCCGGTGGTGCCGCCGGTGTAGATGAAGAACTGATCCTCGCCCGAGCGGACGATGTCCAGCGGCCCGCCGTTGCCTTCGGCTTCCAGCGCTTCGATGGGCTCGGCGAAGGGGGCGGTCTCGCCGTCGAAGCTGACCTCGACCCAGGTCTTGACGCCGGGCAGGCGCGGCTGGATCTCGACGATGGCGTCGCGGAAATCGGACGCATAGACCACGGTCTGGGCGTCGGAATTGTCGAAAATGTACCAGACCTCTTCCGGCGTGTAGCGGTAGTTGACGTTGACGTGGGTCATCCGCGCCTTCCAGGCGGCGGCCAGGGCGGTCAGATATTCCGGCCGGTTGCGCATATAGATGGCCAGCTTGTCGCCGGGCTTGGCGCCCCGGGCGATCAACGCCCGCGCCAGGTTGTTGGAGGCCCGGTCGGCCTCGGCCCAGGTGACCGTCCTGTTCCCATGGACATAGGCCGGCGCGTCTCCCGGAATGGAGGTCGCCACCACGTCCAGCATGTCGCCGAAATTCCAGACCATCTTCGTTCCTCCCGGCGCCCCTGGTCCGCGTGCGGCCTGGGCGTCCTTGTTAGTCAGATCATCGCAAGGCTGACGCAACGGCGCCCAAGCGGGTTTGTGAGGCGTGGATCGGTGGAAGGATGCATCCTGAGCACACGAAAGGGCCGGCGCCTTCTTAGGTTTGACGCCAAGGCGCCAAGACGCAAAGGAGGCGCGAAGCGCGCTCGGTTGGCGCGGCCTTCGACGGCTTAATTGCAAGCCGTGCGCGCCTTGGCGTCCTTCGCGCCTTGGCGTCCAATCCCTTCCCTTTCCGCGCCCTTCGTGTGCTTCGCGGTGAATTTCCGGGGCCGGCGAGCGCCCGGCCGGAGAGATTATCCTCGCCGCCCTTCCCCCAAAGGCCAAGCCTGCCTATCTTATCAATGTCAACATTGACGGGGGATAGCTGAATGAGCGGTCAGGGCACGGT